>Ga0066376_10000192_pt1 | contig 54187 bp, 54 predicted proteins | sample Knorr_S15_td_Bot_FD_77009 | JGI IMG/M metagenome (GOLD analysis project Ga0066376, IMG submission 77009) | Marine microbial communities from Southern Atlantic Ocean transect - Knorr_S15_td_Bottom_ad_5009_LV_A | ecosystem: Environmental > Aquatic > Marine > Oceanic | place: Southern Atlantic...
CGGCAAGGGCTCGCTCGAGATGTGTCGTGACTGGGCGGGGTCGCGGGTTCAGTGGGGCCGCGCGGTGGGCAAGCACGACGCGATCGCGCAGATGCTCGGCAAGATGGCCGCGGACACGTTCGCCATGGAGGCGGTGGTCGAGCTCACCTCTGGCATGGCGGACGCAAAGACGTTCGACATCCGCCTCGAAGCGGCGATCTCAAAACTGTGGGCCACGGAAACCGGTTGGGACATCGTCAACGACGCGCTCCAGATTCGCGGAGGCCGCGGCTACGAGACCCACGCCTCGCTGCTCGCGCGAGGAGACACGCCGTACCCGGTCGAACGCTACCTCCGAGACATGCGCATCAACACGATCTTCGAGGGATCCTCGGAAATCATGCGCCTCTTCATCGCCCGCGAGGCCGTGGACAGCCACCTGAGCATCGCGGGGGACCTCATCGACCCGAAGACGTCGATCGGCACCAAGCTGGCGACGCTGCTCAAGGCGGGCGCGCACTACGCGTGGTGGTATCCGTCGCGCTTCCTGGGGTGGAGCTTCTGGCCCAGGTACGCTTCGTTCGGCGCGCTCGCGCCGCACCTTCGTTTCATCGAGCGCACGTCTCGCCGGCTCGCTCGCTCGACATTCCACGCCATGGTTCGCTTTGGGCCGGGCCTCGAGAAGCGTCAGGCCGTGCTGGGCCGCATCGTCGATATCGGAGCGGACTTGTTCGTCATGTCGGCCACCATCGTACACGCGAGAATGCTCTCCGACCGAGGTGGGGACGAGACGGGGGCGACCGCGCTGGCCGACCTGTATTGCCAACACGCTCGGCGGCGCATCGCTGCGCGCTTCGACGCCCTTTTCGTCAACGACGACCAAGCGACCTACGCAATCGCCAGACGGTTCCTGGGCGGTGAGTTCCAGTGGCTCGAACGCGGCGTCGTGTCTCTCGAGGCATATCGCCAGCAGGTCGAGGAGGCGCTTGCCGAGGACTCCGTGCCCGCGCCGGAGTTTCCCGAACCGGTGCATTCGGGCTAACCATCGACGGTTCAACGCAGGTGCTTCACAGACGAGCGTTCACGGTCACCGTGGCGTGGACCCTGGTTCTGCTCTATCTGGGGAGCGTCGTGCACGCCACGGAGTCGAGCCTGGCCTGCCCGGACTGGCCCACATGCTTCGGCACCCTCGTCCCGGAGATGGAGGGAGGAGTCTTCTGGGAGCACCTCCACCGGCTCGTCGCCGGCGGACTCCTGCTCATGTTCGCCCTCGCGACATGGTTGGCGCGAAAAGAAACCTCCGACCGACCCTGGATCTTCAGGGCGTGTCTGGCGGGGATGGTTCTGCTGATAATCCAGGCAGTCGTTGGTGGAATCACCGTGCTCTACCAGCTGCCTGACCTGGTATCGACGACCCACCTGAGTTTGGCGCTTCTCTTCCTGGTACTTGCCACTTGGCTCGCGTCGAGCACGAGTTGGTCACCGCAATCGCTGCGGGCAGCGCCCCCGCGACCGGCCGACGCCGGCATGGGCCGGCGCGTGGGCAACCTCGCAGGGGCGGCGGCGGTGCTCGTCTTTCTCCAGTCCGTGATCGGTGGCCTGGTTCGCCACACGGACGCGGGCATGGCGTGTCCTGACGCGCCGCTCTGCCTCGGGCAGGTCGTGCCGCCGCTGATCAACACACCAATCATTCTGCATTTCGCGCACCGCGTGGTCGGCATGCTGGCGCTCATTGCCATCGTGTGCCTGGCGGTCTGGGTAGTGCAGAAGGTCGCGACGCAAGCGGTTCGCACTTGGGCGTTGCTCGCCGCCGGACTCGTCGTCGCACAGGTGTGTCTCGGCTTCCTATCGGTGCTATCGGTGCTCGCGGTTGTGCCCGTATCGTTTCACACGCTGGGAGCGGCTTCCCTGCTCGCCGCCCTCGTCCACTTGGCGACGCTCTCGCGGCTTACCACAGCGGCGCCTACTCGCAGCCAGAAGACCCAGGAGGCTTGATCGTGGACCGCGCTCAAATCGGGGATCTGCTCGCTCTGGTGAACGCTAGCCTGAACGCCACCAGCGCCGTGGCGCTCTTCACGGGATTCTACTTCGTGAAGCGCAGGTCGCTGCGCATGCACCGCAGGGCGATGCTGACCGCGCTCACCGCCTCGGGCCTCTTCTTGGTCTTCTACCTGACTCGCGTGGCGTTCACGGGCACGCACGAGTTCGCGGGAGGGGGGGCGGCGAAAGCGATGTACCTCTCCATCCTGTTCTCCCACATCGTGCTCGCGGTACTCCTGGTCCCGCTCGTGCTGCGTCTGGTCTACCTCGTGCGGCAACGCCGCTTCGGGAGCCACGCTCGCCTCGCACGTTGGACGTTCCCCATCTGGGCCTACGTCTCCGTCACCGGCCTGATCGTTTACGTGCTTCTGTATCAGGTGTTCGGATACAAGTGAACGAGAAGCGCCCGCAGGCCTACGGACATCGGCTCGGCTACTTGGAGGCCCTTTGCGCCGCGTGCCTATGGGGTTCCTCCGGCATTTTCTCGGTGCACCTCTTCCGCATGGGTGTGCCGCCCGAGAGCGTGGCGCTCTTGCGCTCGGTGGTCGGCGCGTTGGTCCTGGTCGCGGTGTTCGGCGTTGCGCGCCCCGAGTCACTGCGGGTGAACCGGCGAGGGCTTCTCGTGCTCGTGCTCGGGGGCGGAATCGCGGTAGGCGTCTTCCAACTGGCATACCAACTCTCCACCGACGCAGTTGGGGTCCCGACCACGGTCGCGCTGATGTACGTGGCGCCCGCACTCGTGGTCGCCGCGGCGGGACCACTCCTGGGCGAGTGGCCCACCCGGACTCGCGTCGCGCTCGCCGCGGTGACGCTGGTCGGCGTCTGGCTGTCCGTCGCCGGCGCCGACCAGGTGGGTGCGGCGTTTGGAGTCGCCGGCTTGTTATGGGGCGGCTTGGCGGGGCTCAGCTATGCCGCATATACCCTACTCGGCCGATTCGTGGGACCGCGTTACGGGGTGGTACCCACGGTGACGTACAGCACGATCGGGGGGTGCATCATGCTCGCCGGCATCCTCTTACCGGCCCGCGGCGGGATCGTGCTACCAGCCACACCGTCATCGTGGGCGCTGGTGGTGGTGTTCGGCGTCGTGACGATCGCGCTCGCTCAGTTCCTCTTCTTCGACGCTCTCTCCAGAATCGAGGCGAGCCGAGCTTCTCTCGCGACCCCCATGGAACCGGTCGTGGCGGCGATCCTGGCGACCCTGCTGCTGGACCAGGGCCTTCGCACCATGGGATGGCTGGGGATCGCGCTGGTGGTCGCGGGCGTCGTCGGCGTAGGGGTAAACCGGCGTTGGAGCAACGGGCGGTCGATCAGCCCGCTGACAACGACACCTGGACCTCGGCACCACCGGCCGGGACATTTCTCAATTCGACCCGACCACCCATTCCCTCGATGAGCGTCCGCGCGTGGGGCAGGCCCAGGCCGAGTCCGTCCTTGCTGGTCGAATAGAACGGATCGAAGGCACGCTTAAACGCCTCCTCCGAGAAGCCCTCTCCGCGGTCGCGCACCGTGACCAGCGCGCGACCGTCGCGGGTCTCAACCGTGAGATCCACCGTCGCTCCTCCTCCGAAGCGGGCGGCATTGTGGAGGATCAGGTACACGCTGTCCATGAGCACTTGGCGATTGACCACAGCCTGCACGGAAGCCGCCCCCAACTGAATTCGGACTCCGACGTCCTGATCAGCAGCAAATTCGCGTGCCACGTGCTGAACGATCGGAACGAGGTCGCAACGCTGACTCTCGCCGGCGGGCTCATCGAGATAGAAGTTCAAATCCTCGAGGGCCCCGAGCGCACGCCCGATGCGTTCGCGTAACTCGCCGGCGAGCGCCCCGCGGCGAGCCCCGGCGAGCGGAACGCGCACGCTCGCCTCCAGGAACGCGCTCACCCGGCCGATCGCCTCTGTCAGGGCGGCCTGTCGTTCCGTCTCCCGAGGCGCCCAGCCCTGCTCGAGTGCCGCGAACAGCTTCGCCTCCGCGGACCCGGCTGCGCCTTGCGGGCGCCGACCGCGCCGGATCGCTTCCTCGGCCGATGCCAGGCCACGCTCAGCCTCGGAGCGCCCCTCCGCCAGCCCCGCGCTGCGAGTTCCAGAACGTCCCACGAAGAAGCCCAGGACGCCGAGCACCGCTCCAACAGCGATTCCGGTGCCGATACCGATCTCCATACTGCTCCAGTGCGAGGGAAGGAAGCGATAGACCCTTCAGGGACGGATGTTCGCACCAGCCCGGGGGGTGCGGCAATAAGGAGGGGCGCCGGAGCGGCCGGCTACGCTCCCAGCAACTCCGCGAGCATCTCCATGTGACCCTCCGGATTCACGTTCCGCCACACCTCAGATACAACCCCGTCCGCATCGATGAGGAACGTGCTACGCTGGATCCCGACTCCCCAGGGCGTCTCGCCCCACGCGCCGTATGCCTCAGCGACCGAGTGGTCTTCGTCAGCGAGTAGAGGGAAGGTCAGTGCAAACTTCTCTCGGAACCTTCGGTGAGACTCCTCGCTGTCCGGGGATACGCCGAGCACAACCGCATCCACTCCCTCGAAGCGCGGCATCGCGTTCCGGAAGTCACACGCTTGGATGGTGCAGCCGGGCGTGTCGTCCCTGGGATAGAAGTACAGCACGACTCTTTTCCCTCTGAGCCCGATCAGCGAGACGTTCTCTCCCTCATCCGACGGGAGGGAGAAGTCCGGCGCGAGCATGCCTTTCTCGACCATGAGCCATTCCACGATGGGACTCCAAGACATCGGCCTACGGGAGCCGGCTTCACGGAGTCGCGGGTGTCCCGCTCTCCTCGACCTGGGCGCGCACATCCTCGGCGGGCTCTTCGGCGTACACCCCCTCCCACCGACACAGGTCGTCGCCCCGGGCTTGGCAGAGCGTGTGATTCACTTCGGCGACGCCACCGCCGGATTGCTCGAGAATCTCCTGGCAAAAGCCGGAGAGGAAGCGACAGGCTTCCCCCCCTGGATCACTCTCGATGAAAAGGAGAGCACGGCCCTCGACGGTGAACGCACCCCGCCCGAAGCCTCCGATCCGGCGCCCGAAGAGCTGCTTGAGGCGGCGTGCCACCCTCGCGCGAGCCATAGCGTACTGCCCGCGCCGGGGCAGAATGCGCGTCCACCGCCCACGTCCTTCCCTCGAGGCGAGTAAGCGGCCGGCCCCGAAGAAGACCTCATCGCCATCGGGCCGCCGGATCACCAGGCGGAACAGGTCCATGACCTCGGTGTCCGTCAGGCGAAGACCCTTCTTCACATCGCGTTGGTAGGTCCGCATCTGCCGATCGACCACGTCGCTCAGACCGAGCCGTCGCGGCATCGTTTGCGCAGGGTCTTCCGCTTCCAGCATCTCACCGGGGAAGTCTTGGTCCCGGATCATCTCCAGCAGTCGCAATCCAACGATCGCCTGGACACGACGGGCGGGGGTGGAGTTTGTCACTCGCTCGCGGGCTTGAGGGGGGAGCATCTACTGCAATCTCACAGGGGCCACGGATTACTGCAACGGAACGCAAATCCGCCGCCCTGCTTCATCTTTTTTGTTAAGATTTCTGAATCGTACCAAATTGAGAGTGACACCATCGGGTGGGAGGTGTATGTAGGTGAGGTCGGTCCGCGGCGCTCGATAGTCGAGGATCGCGCTGTTGAGCGGGGCGAGTGCAGAAATCTCTCGTGGCCCACCCTGGGGGGGCTGGTTCTTCGTGCCATTGAGAGTGTTTGCCTCCCCCGCTTTTGCGTGCAGGAACCATGGCCCCGTACCGCGCCGTATGTGCTTGCGTTAGGGTTCCGGGCATGAAGCGTTATCCTGCGTTCGACCCCCCGGAATACGTCGACTGGAGCCCTGACCCGGCGCTCGTCAGCGCGTTTGCCGACCTTTTACAAGCCGACCCCGAGAGGGGCCGGATCGTGGAGGAGATCAGCCGAGCGGACCTACTGTCGTTGTACCGTGATCTCCTGCGGACCCGACTTCACGACATCGGGCTCAAGCGGTGGGTCCGAACAGGCATCATCTCCAAGGCCTGGCTCGGGACGGGTGAAGAGGCCGCCACCGTCGGCGCCGTTGCCGCGCTGGATCCTGCGAGGGATGTCGTGAGTCCCATGATCCGTAACGCGGGAGCCCTGCACATGATGGGGATGCCGCTGGCGGATATGTACCGCGGATACCTGTCGACTTCTGACTCCCCGAGTCGCGGCCGCGACCTGCACATCGGCGACCTGAAGAACGGCATCATCCAGCCGATAAGTCACATGGGGACCAGCGTTACGATCGTTGCAGGGGTCGCGCTCGCAGCGGTCAATCGCGGCGAGGACAGGGTTGCCCTCACGTGGGTCGGCGACGGAGCCACCAAGACGGCAGCGTGCCACGAAGGCATGAACTTCGCTGCCGTGCAGAACCTCCCGGTCGTCTTCGTAATTCAGAACAATCAGGTCGCACTCGGGACGCGTGTCGAACAGCACGGCGCGGGCAACCTCCGCGATTGGCCCGCGATGTACGGAATCGAACACTGGATCTGCGACGGCAACAACGTGCTCGACGTGTTCGCCGCCACACAGATCGCTGTGGAGAGGTGCCGCGCGGGCAACGGGCCGGCCGCGATCGTCGCCGAGACGTTCCGTATGGGCGGACACGCGACCCACGACGAAAGGGAAGCGAGGGACACGTTCGCTCCCGAGTTGTTCGCCGCCTGGGGTAGTAGGGATCCCGTCGGCCTCTTCGAGGCTTACCTTGAAGGACGGGGTTTCGCTCCTGGGGAACTGCAGGCGGTGGAAGCCGAGGTGACGGAGGAGGTCGAGCGGGCCGCAACCGAGGCGCTCGCGTCACGCGACCGGATTCCGGCCCCGGAGAAGGCCCTCTATGAAGGCTTTTCGGAAGGCGGAGTCCTGGTTGGCCTGGAAAACAGACCGATCTAGCGTATCTTCATATAGAAATGAGAATGATTCTCGACTAGCAACTGCGGGGCCTCCGCGCCGCTCAGATCACGATGGTAAAAGCCAACCCAAAACAGCTCGCTGAACTCCTGCCGGCGGCACCGCTGGAGGATCTCACCGACGAACAGCTGGTTACCGCGCACCTGGACGGGCTTCCAGGCGCGTTCCAACACCTATACGATCGCTATCGGGACCGCCTCATCTACTTCGTGACGCGCAAGACCGGGGATTCGGACCGGGCTCAGGACCTGGTGCAGGAAGCCTTCATTCGAGTGACCCGGCACCTGCATCGGTTCGACACGTCGAAGAAGTTCTCGACCTGGGTGTATACGATCGCGAGCAACCTCTCCAAGAACGAACTGCGCAATCGTTCGCGTAGCCCACTGGTGCTCTTCCAGAGGCTCACCAACAACTGGGACGACGACCACCGGCCGTTGCAGTTCGAGGACTATTCGATGCGCCCGGACGACCTCTTCCGGAAGCGGTTCTTGCGCACACTCGTCGAGGACATCGTAAAAGAACTGCCCGAGCACCACCGCCTGGTCTTCCGCCTTCGGGAGCTGGAAGGAAAGAGTTATGAGGAAATCTCCGAGATCACGGGAGTGAACCTCGGAACGGTGAAGAGCCGCCTGCACCGCGCGCGGAATTCCTTCGCCCAGCGCATCGAGCCGTTCCTCAACTAAAGCGCTCCCACCAGACAGGGCCATGTTCGAAGACCTGAGAGCCGCATTCCGAGAAGCCATCGACAGCTTCAACGAAGAGCTCAACCGGGACCAGGTTCCTGAAACCGTCGATCGCCTGATCGGAGGCATGGTCGACGAAATCACCGACGTGAAGACACAGATCGGCGACCTCGAGAACCAGATCAAGAAGGCTCTGGCTGCGGCGGACAGAGAAAAGGCCGAGGCGGCCACCTGTCGGCGGCGTGAAAAGATGGCCCTGGAGATCGGCGATGCCGAAACGGCGGGGGTGGCCGCGCAGTTCGCAGAAAAGCACGAGGAACACCAACAGGTCCTCGAGCAGAAGGCCAAAGCGCTCAAGGCCGAGCTCGACTTCCGTCGCGAGGAAGTCGAGCAGATGATGGCGCAGGTGAAAGAGGCTCAGGTCAAGCGGGATTCCCTGTCGGCGACATCCGGGCGCTCAGGCGCTCGTGAGTCGATATCGGCGGCGGACGACCTCTTCAGCGAGCTGGATCGCATGGCGGGGAAAATCGACGACGAGCGCTCCGCGGGAGAGGCGGCAGAAGCGTTCTCAGACCTCGACCTGGGTCCAGAGCCGTCGAAGTACAGCATCGACATGGACGCGCCCCCGGCTCCCAAGCCGAACTTCGATGCCCGCCTGGCAGAGCTCAAGCGTCGGATGGGCGAGGACTAGAAGGCTCGGCTACTCTACTTCGTCCGCTAAGTCCCACAAGAACAGCAGCCCCGCGCATTCTCCCGCAAGGAAGAGAATGTCCTCCCGGGTCCGAGCGGTGAGCGCAGAAGTTCTCTGATCGCCTCCGTCCACCACGAGGTGCCAGATGCGGGTCCCCCGGACACCGAGAAAGACCGCGACACCCTCGCTTCCATGGTCGTGGAGCGCAGGTGGCTCCCCGTCCTCGGTCAGCGGAATCGCATCGTGGTTCACGAGCAAGCGGGCGGGGTCTTGACCCAGATCCAGCACCAGGAAGGCATGGAGATCACCGTCGGAGTCCGCGTCGCGCCACACGATTGACCCACGTTCGCCTTGCGCCAGGTAGATCGTTCTCCACAGAGGCAGAGCAAAGCGCGACCGCTCGCCGTCCGCCCCCCACGGCGCGAAGGCTCCACGTGATGGCTTCTGCTCCGCCGGCTCACGGTTGAGATACTGGGTCAGGTCGATGATCTCATCGGTCATGAAGCAAGAAGGGGCGAGTGGCATCGCCCGTCAACGACCTGAGGGGACCGTTGCCGAGGCACAGCGTACCGTGTGCAGGCGCCGTGAAGACTGGTCCGCCCGTGGGGCATCGGGTAGATTTGCGGGCCCGCGAAACACGCGAATACACCCACCCACGGGTCGGCAGCACGATATGCAGAACTGGATCGGCATCGCAATTTGGATCGTGATGGGGGCCACCGTCGGCCTCACCATGAAAGCGCTCATCAAGAGACCCGAGGAAACGCCCGGAAACGCCGCGGTAATCGCGGTCCTGGGCTCTTTCGCGGCGGTCATCGGAGGCATGCTGGGGGTCGGTATCTTCCACCTGTACGAGCCCCTGGCCTTGAGCGCAGGCGGCATGGGCGGCGGTGCCGTCTTCGCTACGATGATGACCTTCGTGTACCGCTGGGGCATCCGCGGGCTCGTCTAATGTTGCTCGAGTTCGCTGCGGGGATCGCAACTCGAGTTCCATAAACAAGGGCGCCGGCCCCGCTACGGTGAGGCACCCGCCGTAGCGTTCGTTTTTGCAGAGAGGTGACCAAACCTCCCCGTCCGGAATTCGTGCCGGACGCCACGTTGGGGGAAACCCGGCGTAGTAGGTCAATCACTCATCCACCCATCCGCCACCCACGTACATAAACGACGCATGGGAAAGGAAAAGCGTTGCAGTGTCTGATACCCTGACGTTCATCGAAGCGAATCTCGGACGCTTTCGGGAGGAGCTCTACGACTTCCTTCGCATCCCCTCGATCAGCGCGAAATCGGAGTTCGACGCAGAAACCGCACGGTCGGCGCAGTGGCTGGCCGAGCGAATGGCGGCGGCCGGACTCGAGGTGGAAGTGCTACCTACGGAGGGTCATCCGGTCGTCCTGGGTGAGTGGCGCGGAGCCGGTCCGGACGCGCCGACCGTGCTCATCTACGGGCACTACGATGTGCAACCACCCGAGCCGTTGCAGCTATGGACCTCGCCGCCATTCGAGCCGACCGAACGCGACGGCCGCATCTACGCGCGCGGCTCTGCCGATGACAAGGGGCAGCTCTATATGCACGTGAAGGCGCTGGAGGCCCACCTCGCCACGAGCGGTTCCCTGCCGGTCAACGTCGTGGTGCTCGCGGAAGGGGAAGAGGAGATCGGCTCGCCGAACCTCGTCCCGTTCGTCGACGCCAATGTGGAGCGTCTGGCGTGCGACGTGGTCGTCATCTCGGACACCGGCATGTTCGCCGAGGGATTGCCCTCCCTCCTCTTCTCGCTACGCGGGCTCGCGTACTTCGAGATCCACGTGCACGGCGCCCGCAGCGATCTGCACTCCGGCGAATTCGGTGGCGCCCTCAAGAACCCCGGTAACGTGCTGTCGCAGATCATCGCCTCCCTACACGACGACCAGGGGCGCATCGCGATACCGGGGTTTTACGACGACGTGCTCGAGTGGGACACGACTACTCGTGAGCAGATCGCGGCGCTCCCCCACTCGGATGAGGAATTCCGGGAGTCGCTCGAACTCGGCGCATTGGCCGGCGAGCAAGGCTTCGGCACGCTCGAACGGCTGTGGATCCGTCCGACATGCGACGTCAACGGCTTGCTGTGTGGCTATACCGAGGAAGGCGCCAAGACCGTCCTCCCCAACCACGCGATGGCGAAGGTCAGCTTCCGACTGGTTCCGCAGCAATCGGACGCCAACGTGAAGGAACTACTCGAGGCGCACCTGCGGGAGGTCACGCCAGCGGGCGTTACCGTGGAGCTGAAGGAGCTGCACGGAGGGCGTCCCTGGAAGGCGAGCGTGGAGGGTCCATACTTCCAGGCCGCCGCCGAGGCGCTCGAAGAGGCGTTCGGTACCAAGCCCGTACCCATGGGCGGCGGGGGCTCGATCCCGATCGTGGTGGAGTTCGAGGAGCGGCTGGACGCTCCTGCGCTGCTCGTCGGCTTTTCGCTCCCGGGGTGCAACCTGCACGCGCCGGACGAATGGCTATCGGTGGAGAACTTCGAGAAGGGCATCGGCTCGTTGGCGATCCTCTACGAGAAGCTCGGCGCCACCGGAGGCTAGCGGTTCGGCCTGGACTCAGCCTCCGCTGACCATAACGGCGGCCTTGAGCAGCGCACGGGCCTTGTTGAGGGTCTCCTCATACTCGAGCGCGGGGTCGGAGTCGGCGACGATGCCGGCGCCTACTTGCACGTAGGCGTTCCCACCGGTCGCGACCAAGGTGCGGATCGTGATCGCGGTGTCCATGCTCATGCCACCGTAGTTGAAGTGGCCGACCGCACCTCCGTACGGGCCGCGCCGCACGGGTTCCAGCTCGTCGATGATTTCCATAGCGCGCACCTTGGGCGCACCCGAAAGCGTTCCGGCCGGAAAACAAGCGCGGAATACGTCGATCGCCCCGAGCCCCTCACGCAACCTACCCTCGACCTGACTCACGATGTGCATCACGTGAGAGTACTTCTCAACGACCATCAAGTCTGGCACCCTGACGGACCCGTACTCGGCGACGCGGCCCACATCGTTGCGCCCCAAGTCCACCAGCATACGGTGCTCCGCCAGTTCTTTCTCGTCTTGGAGCAGATCTTCCGCCAATGCGCGCTCCTCCTCCTGCGTGCGACCACGGGGTCGGGTCCCCGCCAGGGGTCGAACCGTCACCATCGCGTCCTCGACCCTCACGAGCACCTCGGGGGACGAGCCGACGAGGCTCACGCCGTCCATCTCCAGGAAGTAGAGGTAGGGGGAGGGGTTCAAGCTGCGGAGCCCCCGATACAGATCGAAGGGGGTCGCCTCCAGGGAGATCCCGAGCCGCTGGCTGAGCACTACCTGGAACGCGTCACCGGCGCGGATGTACTCGCGGATGCGTTCGACCCCGGTCTCGAAGTCTTCTCGCGTCGAAGAACTCTCGAACGGGGGGTCCGCTTCGGGCTCGTCGGCCAGCGCGAGCGGCGGCGGCGCGACACGCGAAGCGAGCCGATCGATCACTTCGCCGGTCTTGGTCGATGCCTCTTCGTATCGAGCCCATAGCTCGTGCTCGGACAGATCACCGTCGACCGGCACCGCCGCAATCGCCATGGCTCGGCCACGGAGGTTGTCGATGGCGAGAACGACGTCCGTGAAGAGGAAGAGGCCGTCCGGGAGATCCAGGTCGTCCTCGGGCGCATTCGGGAGGTGCTCGATCTCTCGCACTACATCATAGGAGAAGTACCCTACCGCCCCTCCCCAGAAGCGGGGCAGGCCGGGTACGTCAGCAGGGACGCGCGCGCGCAGGCGGTCATTCAAGTCGTCCAGTGGGTCATCCACATCGACCGCGCTCCAACCACTGCCGGGCGTCCACCAGGAAACCACTCCGCGATGGAGCCTCCAAGCCCCGGCCGGACGGGTTCCCAGGAACGAGTATCGGGCCCATTGTTCCCCGCCTACGACAGACTCGAGCAGAAACCCGAACGGCGGCTCGACCAGCTTCGAGTAGGCGGTCACGGCCGTGTCGACGTCGAACAGGAACTCGCGCCAGACGGGCACCAAGGCGGCCACGCTGGCGAGGGCCTTGAATCGATCGAATGAGGGAAGGATCTGCATGAGCGCACCAATGTCCTCACATGCGCCGGCAGCGTCAACGGCCCTCTTGGCCGTCGATACCGGTGGCACCTTTACGGACCTGCGTGCTACTGCGCGAGGGCAGGATCGAGACTCTAAAGGTGTTTTCGACGCCCGGCGACCCGGCGCAGGCTGTAGTCGACGGCATCGCCGAGATCCTGGGGGCGGACGAGCCGTTCGCGCTTCTGCACGGGTCCACCGTCGCAACCAACGCCCTTCGCGAACGACGTGGATCCAAGGTCGTGCTCGTCACCAATCGGGGCTTCGAGGACGTGATCGAGATCGGGCGCCAGAACCGGCCACAGCTCTATGCCCTGGTCGGCCACCGCCTGCCACCGCTAGTCGAGCGAGACGATCGCCTGGGAATCGCAGGCCGCTTGGGCCCACGCGGTGAGGTGATCGAAGCGCTCGACGAAGCGGAACTCGGCGGCCTGACCGATCTCATCGTCGGGAAGGGAGCCGAAGCCGTGGCGATTTCTCTGCTTCACTCATACGCCAACCCGGACCATGAGGAGGCCGTGGCCCGCGCGGTCGAGGCCACCGGACTCCCCGTCTCGGTCTCGTCCCGTCTGGTTCCGGAGTTTCGCGAGTACGAACGCACGTCCACCACCGTGGTGAACGCTTTCGTCGCGCCGGTCATGGACCGATACCTGGGCCGCTTGTCCCGCGAAGCAGGCGCCGACAGGGTGACGATCATGGGCTCGAACGGGGGAGCGCTTCCCGTGGAGCGAGCCCGCAGGGAGCCGGTGCACACCGTCCTGTCCGGACCCGCGGGAGGAGTCGTGGGCGCGCTCACGTGGGCCCGCCGCTCGGGCCACGCGCGTGTGATCTCATTCGACATGGGTGGCACCTCCACAGATGTGTCCCTATGCCCAGGCAAGCCGCTCCGGACACGGGAGTTCGAGATCGCCGGACAGCCGACCGCGATCCCTGTGCTGGACATGCACACGGTCGGAGCAGGCGGCGGATCGCTCGCCCGGGTCGATGCCGGCGGCGCGCTCCGCGTCGGCCCCCAGAGCGCGGGCGCCCAGCCCGGGCCCATCTGCTATGGTCGCGGCGGCTCCGGCGTCACCGTAACCGACGCCCATGTTTGGCTCGGCCGGCTACCGGCAGACGCGTTCCTGGGGGGCGGGACGGCGCTGGATCGGGAAGCGATCCGGCGTCCGCTGGGGGCGATCGCCGCCAGGTTGGGCACCGACGTGGAGGAAGCCGCCGAAGGGATCCTGGAGGTCGCCGACACCGCGATGGAACGGGCACTGAGGGTGATATCGGTCGAACGCGGCTACGACCCCGCGGAATTCGCCGTCGTGGCGTTCGGCGGCGCAGGACGTCTCCATGTAGCCGAGCTGACCCAGCGGCTAGGAGCCGTCAAGGCCATCGTGCCTCCGGACCCGGGGTTACTCTCCGCGTACGGAATGCTTGCTTCTCCAGTGAGCCGTGAAACGTCGCGAACGGTGCTGCTCTCCACGGACGACGTGGAAACGCAGTCGGCGATAGACGCCACCCTAACGGAGCTCGAGCGTCGGGCTCGCTCAGAAATGCTGGACGAGGGCGCCGCCGCCGCCGACCTCACAGTCGAGCTTTGGGTGGACGCCAGGTACGTCGGACAGAGCTTCGAACTCAGAGTACCTGCCCACGAGTGGACCCGCCACTTTCATGAAGCGCACGAAGAGCGGTACGGACATCGGCGGGAGGCCGCGGCGGTCGAGGCCGTCACGCTGCGGGCAATGGTTACAGCTCCACCTCCTCCGTACATGTTTCCACGCTACCCCCTGCCGGCCGTGCGATCGCGAACGAACCGACCCCGGTCACATACGTTGGGGAGCGACTCGGGGCCTCTCGGGTGTGGAGGCACGACCTCGAAAACGGCCACGAGTTCGTCGGACCATTCGTGGTTCAGGAATACAGCGGCACGACGTGGGTCCCACCGGGATGGCGTGTCCAGGTGGACGCTTGGGGGTGTTTGCACCTCACGCTTCCAGCGTAGCCCGGGTTATGTTTTGGGCTCCGTGCAACGCAGACGGGGGCAGTCGCGACTCATTAGCAAGAAGCGTAGAAAGAAGTGGCAGTACGTAGCGGCAGGAAGCTTTCGCCCGAAGTCGTGAGTGACGGCATGAGTAGAGAGACAGCCCAGGTGAAGTCAGCACGCGACTCGGAGCGTACCGACGTTGAGCCGAGCCCGCCGTATTGGGCCGCCAGCCTCGCGGGTCTCCTGGTATTCGGCCTGTACGCGCTGACCCTCTCACGCACCACAGCGTTCTGGGATACGAGCGAATACATCGCTACCGGGCACATCCTCGGTATCCCGCATCAGCCTGGAAACCCGCTCTTCGTCGTGCTCTCCCGCGCATGGTCCGTGCTGCTGGCTCCCTTGGGAGTGCCCGTAGCCATACGCTTCAACCTGTTCAGCGCACTCATGAGTGCGGGTGCGCACGCGATGTGGTTCCTGGTCGTGCACCACATCCTGTACTTTTTCTCGGAAGATCGCCGCTTCAGGCTCGTCGGCGCTTCAGCGGCGGTTCTCGTCAGCGCCACGGCGTTCACGGTCTGGAACCAATCCAACGTGAACGAGAAAGTGTACACGGTCTCGCTGCTGACAATCGCCGTTTTGTCGTGGTTGGCGTTCCGGTGGCAGGAGCGCCTCGCAAAGGGAAAAGACGACAACCTGCTCGTCCTGATGGCCTTCCTACTCGCCTTGAGCGTCGGCAATCACCTGATGGCGTTCTTGGCGGCGCCGGCGATCGGGCTCTTCATACTCTTCGTGCACCCTCAGACGCTCCTCAACTGGCGGCTGTACGCCGCCGGAATCGCGGCCGTCCTACTCGGGCTCTCGATTCATCTTTTCCTGCCGATTCGCGCCGCTTTGGACCCCGTCATCAACGAGGCCGCTCCGACCTGTGAGAACATCGGCTCGGCACTCCTCGCGGTCGCCACCTACGGAAGGCACGGTTGCGAACTCCTGGCCGAAGCGCTCAACCGCAGCCAGTACGAGAAGCCCGGGCTACTGCCTCGCCTCGCACCTCTCTGGTCCCAGGCGGTCAACTACCTCCAGTACTTCGACTGGCAATGGGCTCGCTCGCTGGACGGGAACTCCACGGTTTTCGCCAACTTGCGCCTTCCGTTTACGATGCTCTTTACGGGCCTGGGCGTCTGGGGCGCGATCGAGCACGCCCGCCGCGACCGGGCGAGCTTCGTATTCATCGGCACGCTTTTCGCCACGCTGTCGTTCGGGCTCCTCTTCTACATGAATTTCAAGTACGGCTTCTCGTTGCAGGCTCCGGTCCAGGATCGCCTCCTTCACGAAGTCCGCGAACGCGACTACTTCTTCACGGTGGGCTTTTCGGTCTGGGGACTTTGGGCCGGCATCGGCATTGCCACGCTCTGGCGCGAAGCAGCTCGCGAGATGGGCGTCGGACTCACCAAGGCGAGCCCGATCCTGGGGCTCGCGCTGATCCCCCTCGTTCTGAACTTCTCCTGGGCGAGCCGGGCCGACGACTACGCGGCGCGCGACTGGGCCCACAACCTGCTGATGAGCGTAGAGCCGTACGGGGTGCTGTTCACGAACGGAGACAACGACACCTTCCCGCTCTGGTACCTGCAGGAGGTCGAGGGTATTCGGCGAGACGTCACGGTCATCGTGACTTCCTACCTCAATACCGACTGGTACACGGGCCAGCTCAAGCGCCTCACCCAGCCCTGTCCGCCGGGGGTCGACCCGTCCTCGGACTGGACCCGCATCCAGTGCCAGCGGCCGTATACATCGGAGAATACCGACGCGGCATACGTTGCGGACGCGAGCCAAGCCTCTGGCAAGATCCCGCTCTTGCTCGACGCCCCCATCCGGGTTCCGACCAAGTCCATCATGCCGCTGTCTGACGAGGACATTGGCAGGGTGGCGCGCTCGGTTCAGCCGGTCACCGAGGACAGCCAGATTCAGATGGGGAACGTGATCGCGAGCCTGCCCGGCGGGTCGTACTTGATGCCCTGGCAGCAGTTCGCGCTGACGTTGATCATCGCGGCCATTGGCGAACGCCCCATCTACTTCGCATCGAGCGGCAACGCGGCGACATCCCTCGGAGTGAACCGCTACCTCGTACGGCAAGGGCTCGCGTTCCGGTTACACAACGGCCCACTCGAACAGCAGGCGCCGGACGGAGTCATGCAGATGAATCCGACGGCCTACTCGAACATCATCGGCGGATGGGTGGACCTTCCGAGGACGCGCACCCTGCTCGAGCAGGTCTTCGTGCACCGCACCGGGCTACCCGACGAGTGGACGCACTGGCCCGACCTGGCCACGATCGGGATTCCGAACTACTACGCCTGGAGCTACCTGGCGCTGGCGCAGGCGGCGGTCCAGAACGCCGACGATGAGGCGCTCCAGAAGTACCAGGAGCGGGCAGAAGCCTGGACCCTGCTCGGCACGTAGCCGAGCCTACATCTCTACGACCAGTCCCCGCCCGTCGGCATCCGCCACGGAGAGCACGCGGGCGGCCACCGCGACGTCCTGGACGGCGTTGCCGACCGACTTGAAGAAGGTGATCTCGTCGCGGGAAGTCCTGCCCTCGACGCGCCCCAACACGACGTCGCCGATCTCGCCGACCATGACGTCTTCGCTCACGACGCCTTCGAGGATCGGGCCGATGAGATCTCCAGCTTCCTCCATGACCGCCTCGCGCTGATCGACGATGACGCGAGCACGGGTGACGAGGGCCACATCGACCTCCCGCATCTCGGGCGTATAGGAACCGACACCCGTGACGTGCGTGCCAGGCTCGACCCGCGAGCCATCGAAGACCGGAGTGGAGCTATTGGTCGCGGCCACGATGACATCCGCTCCCTCGATCGCGACGCCGGGATCGTCGACCCGCGCCGCGACCACACCCGTGAGCTCGGCTACCAGGCGATCCGCAGAATCCCCGCTGGACGAAACCACGCGCACCTCCCTGATGTCGCGCACGCACCGGAGAGCCTCCAGTTGCGTCCGCGCCTGTACGCCGGCCCCGAAGAGCGCCACCGTGTGCGCGTCTTCCCGCGCCATCAAATCCGCCGCGAGTCCACCGACGGCGCCCGTGCGAAGCGCCGTGAGCCACGTGCCGTCCATGAGTGCAATCGGTCGGCCCGTCGTGACATCGAGCATCAGCACCACCCCGTGAATGACGGGAATGCCCCGGGTGGCATTGCCAGGGTTCACCGAGACCACCTTGGCTCCGGCGTGCCCCGCCTGCTTCAGATGGGCGGGCATGAAGAGGCTGACTCCGTGCGGGGTCTCCAGGCTGAGGCGAATCGGCACGGTCGCCTGACCGGAGGAGAGCGCGGCAAACGCCTCGCGCAACGCATCGATGGCTGTCGGCATGTCCACGCAGGCTCGGACATCGTCAGCGGTCAGGATTCTGATTTGCATGGCTTTGCTTCGCATGGCCTTGTATGAAGATGCAGGACGACGCGCACATACTATCCACCGGAGGCGCGAGCCGCTCGTGACAAAAAGCTCCTCACCTGTGAAAGCACCGCCGGGCACGGTTCTCGTCGTCGGCGGCGGTGTATTCGGCGTCTCGGCGGCACTCGAGTTGAAGCGGCGTGGCTGGAGCGTCAGGGTGCTCGACCCTGGTCCCGTTCCACACCCAGGTGCCGCCTCGACGGACGTGAGCAAAGTCGTGCGCATGGACTACGGAGACGATCGCTTCTATCACGAGCTAGGGGAACTCGCCCTGGACGGCTGGGACCGTTGGAATCGAGACTGGCCGAGGCCGCTCTACCACGAGGACGGCTTCCTGATTCTGGCGCCCAGCCTCATGGCCGCCGGGGGGTACGAGCACGACAGCTACGAGGTTCTGAAGTCCCGAGGATTCACGCCGGCCCGTCTGGACGAGTCCCACAGGACGCTTCGCTACCCCGAGTGGGACATGACGCGGTATCCCGATGGCTACTTCAACCCGAGGGCCGGATGGGCGGAGAGTGGGGCGGTCGTCGAGCGCCTCGCGGAGCTTTGCCTAAATGCAGGGGTTACGTTCTCAGTCGGGGCGCTTGAGGAGTTGATGTCGGAGGGGTCCGTGGTCCGCGGCGTCGTTACGACAGAGGGCCATCGCATCGAAGCCGACCGCGTCGTGGTCGCCGCCGGAGCCTGGACACCCACGTTACTGCCGTGGCTCACGGACGTGCTCCGGTCGACCGGTCACCCCGTGCTCCACTTCCAGGTCGACGATCCCGACGCATACCGCGGAGACGGTTTCCCTCCGTGGGCTGCAGACATCTCGGGTAGCGGCTGGTACGGCTTTCCGGCGCTGCCCAACGGCCGCGTGAAGGTGGCGCATCACGGAATGAGGCCCCCGGTGCATCCGGATGCCCGTGGGGCCGTCTCCGAAGATCACGAGGCGCGGACCCGCGCTTTTCTTCGTCAGTCGATCCCGCGGTTGGCGGAGGCTCCGATCGTTCATCGCCGGATATGCATGTACTGCGACAGCTACGATGGTGACTTGTTCATCGCCGAGGACCCCGCGCGTGAAGGCCTGGTGGTCGCAAGCGGCGGTAGCGGTCACGCATTCAAGTTCGCCCCGGTCCTCGGCGCCATCGTCGCCGATGTCTTGGAGGAGCGTGACAACCGGTTCGCCTCGCGCTTTGCCTGGCGGCGCTTAGGGCGGGTCAAGACCGAGCAGGCCCGCTACACCGGCGCCTGACCCCGGCATTCGGCACCCGTCGGAGGGCGGCCTCGAGTCGGAACTCGTCATCTCATCGTGGCTTTAAAAGGCCCGGGTACGATCGGCATCCTACGGCAGCCTTCCCGATAGGAGTCCGACTTGAGTAGCTACCACCGCTGTTCCAGGTGCGCCACGGATAACATGATGGACGGTGCGTTTTTCGCTGACTCCGGCGGCCAACGCATCGTCGTGGGCCTCGACAGACACCCCAAAGGTGGGCCTCTCGGCCGTACCGCGAGCACGCAAGTTCACGCACGGGTCTGTGGCTCATGCGGATTCGTCGAACTGTACGCCAACCAGCCCGCTGAACTCTACGAAGTCTACTGCCAGGCCGAGGCCCGGGCCCGCTGAGGAACGATCAGTAGCTCAGACGTGACACCGTCATATTGTCCAAGAACAGCCTGTCCCGCGACGACAGTGCGTGGATGCCGTCCGCGTCCACAATCACGAGCAGGCGGTGTACCTCCTCCTGATTCAGCGGATGCAAGCCTGGCAGCGTGATGCCGCCCCAGCGCTCGCGGTCTACCTGGTTCCGCACGCCCCCAGAGGAATAGCTGGAGTTGGGGCGCTCGACGCGCCGGGCCGCCGCGATCTTCGTCGCGCGCCAATGCCGGTACCAGATCCGTAGAACGATGCCGCTGACGACCAGAGCCGCCCCGGCTTGAAGCCAAATTGCCATCACGAATACCGATTGAATCCACCACTCGGGGAGGTCTGCGACCGCCCCGCATCCACATATCCTATGACGAGAGCTAGATCCGAAAGGTTGCAGTTCCCGGAGCAGGCCTGACGGGAGCCCGCAGCGATGTCTTCGCGGGACCCGCAGCGGCCGGCCGTAGCGCTGGTCCAACCCCCGACGCCTCATCACGAACCTCCAAAATACAGTCGAACAGCTCTGGGCGAGCATCTACGGCTTCCCCGCTGCTGAAGAGAATCACGCGCGGGATGTCATTCAGCAGCTCTCTGATGAGCACCAGCGTGCGGTTTCGCGCTTCGACATCGAGTCGGTCGAAGGGCTGCTCGAGCACGAGAGAACCGAGCAGTTCGCCCCCAGCCGCCACCAGTGATGCGGCCGCGAGGCGTACCGCTACGCGGGCTGTCGCGAGGTCTTCTTCGGAGACCGGAGTGAGCACGTCCCGGTCCCCGTTCAGGACCGCCCGCCCCTCGACCAGCGAGACGGTGAGGACCCGCCCCCCAGAAATCCTGCACAGGAAGCGCGATGCCCGATCGAGCAGCAGGTCGGTGGCCCGTGCAGCGCGCGCTGCACGCACCCTGCGGAGTGCGTCGACGACCACGGTCGGCGCCGCCCCGCCCTGGCGAGAAGCCCGCGCGCCGACCACCCGTCCGCTTCCCTCGCCAAGGCGCGCTCGAAGCAGTTCGACTCGCTCGGCCCCGGCCTCGAGGGCCGCGTGGAAGCGCAGCGACTTCCCCTCGAGCTCCTGCAGATGAGGCTGTTTGGGCTCGAGTTGTTCCCAGCGACTCTTCCACCAACTTCCGTCCTGCACGACGGACTCCCACTCCTCAGTCAGTTCGGTGAGCACGTCCTGGTAGTGACTCTCCAGCACGCGGCCGCAGGTCGGACACGGAGCGTCCGGCCCCGCCTCTTCCATCTTCTTCACACGGGCGCGCACCTCACGCGCACGATCACGGTACGCGTTGAGGGTCGTCTCGGCGTCCTGTCGTTCGCGCAGCCACCCCATGGTCGCGACCTCTAGATCTCCATCGACCTCTACGACAGCGGCCCTGAGCTCACGGAGGGCCTCCTCGGCGGAGCGGAACTCCGCCGCGACTTGCTTCGAGTCCACCCGCAGCGCTCGGCGCTCTCGTCGATCCACGCGTGCGGTGGACTTCATCGACGCAGTCGTGTCGACCACGGCGTCCTCGCCGGCGCGCCGCAGTGCGGCGTCCACGGTCGCGAGTCCGCGGCTGGCAGCGACGGCGTCCACCGCCAGTCGGATGCTCTCGTCCAGAGTTTCGGCCCCACGTCCGCTCCAGAGGCGTTGTAGCGGTCGCTGCGAGTGCTCGCCCTGGACCTGATAGTCAGGGGTCCCGTCTCCGGCCTCCCGTATCAGCAAATCGGCAACCGCCTGGCGCGCTCGGCCATCACCTCCGATTACGCCCGTGAGGCCCCTGGCAAGAGATGTGCTGACTCGTCCGACTCCATCGACGTAGCCATCGAGGGAGTCGAGCGACCCGATGGGCTCACGCGGCAGGGAACTCACGAGTTCGTTGGGCACCAGGTCCGCGATTACCTGGCGGGCGTCATCATCGAGCAGGCCGTCCCTCTCCAGTTCACCATGCAACGCGTCGCGCAAAAGGCCTGGCGCGTCGGTCGGCAGCCAAACCGCCGAAGGCACGCGCGGCTCCTTTCCGGCCTCGACCGCGAGATAAAGCGCCCGCTGTCGCAACTCGGCGAGATCCTCTCCCTGCAGGGCCAGCAGGTCTTCGGGAGAGGCCCCCTCCAAGCACAGACGCACGATCTTGCCATCGATGCCGCCCGGGACCTCCCCGATCACCTCGCGGACGCGACGCCTCAGTCGCTCCGCGTCCCCGGTGACCACCTTGATGGGAGCGAGCGCGACGACCGGTCGGCCGGGAATGGCATGGAACGCGACCTCTTCTCGCTCCAGGTCGATGGTCAGGAAGCCCTTCTCGTCGGCGGCTTCATCCCAGGGATCGAGGGCGACGCGTTCCAATGAGCCCGGATATCGAGCGTTCGGACTCACCTTGCGGCGCCGATGATCTCCTCCCAGAGCGATGTAGTCCCAATCGACCGAATCGATGTGGACACCCCCGCCGCCGGTCGCGTCCGTGGTGCCATGAAACACGAGGAGATTCCAGCGCATCCGCGGGTCGGGTTCCGGAAGAGCGGCGGGATGCCGGACCGCCGCCCTATAGGGAACGAGACAGGCGTGCAGGTCGAGTCGTTCCATGACGATCGAGCGCGTGAGGCCAGTGGCGGCTTCGACGTTGGGGAAGGTGTCGAGCACCGCGAGCGCGCCCGGGTCGGCCGGCCGGCGCGGCGTGTCTCTGGGGCCCGCGACCATCAGCACCGGCGTCTCCGGCAGCGAAGCGCGAAGCGCCTCCAGCCCTCTCGCGAGCGCCACCACCGCGCCCGGCGGTGGGTCCGGACGGTCGAACACGTCCCCGGCCACGACGACGACATCGGGCGCGATGCGCACCAATTCCTGAACCCCTCGTTCGAACGCCGCCGCGACGTCGCGCTCTCGCATGTTCGCGCCTCGCTCCACGCGTCCGTAGGCGCGAAAGCCGAGGTGTAGGTCAGAGAGGTGCGCGACGATCACCTGTCTTCCGTCCCTCCATTTCGCGCCTGGAATCCCTCGATCAGATCGGTCGCAGGCAACTCGGGTCCGGTCAGGAGCACAACCTCCCTCTCGCCATTCTCGCTGGCGCGCTCCAACGTCGTTGTCGACCATCCCTCTACCGAAGCGGAACGGGGGTCGGCTGTCGGTCCCCATGCCAGAACGCCCGCAGCCGAGACTCGCTGCGCCAACGCCGCCCTCGCGCGACGCGAAAGTCCGCTTGCACCGCCCAGCGGGACCAGAGCCGCTCCGTCCACCACGATCAGGTCGAAGCTTCCGGTCAGCTCTTCGACGAGGTCGTCGAGGTTTCCGACCGCGACCGAAGACCGCTCCAGCTCGCCGACGCCCAGCCCGGTTTCGAAGTGCTGGCTCCCCATCTCCACCACGGCATCGTGACGCTCGAGGACCTGCACCGAGCCGGTCGGATGTTCTCTCACCACCGTGCGTGGCAGCGGCGACGCACCGCCGCCCACGACAAGAACCCGCCACGGCGCCTCGTGCGAAGGCATGAGCCCGCGAGCCACCGCCACGTCCCAGGGAACCACTGCCAGCTCGCCCTGCAGTCTGATCGCCCGGCGTACGTATTCGCCCTCGAACAAGAGGCGCGAAGCCACGCCTTCCGCCGACATACGCCGGTCCTCGACTCGCACCCGCCCGCCGGCTGTGGAGCCCTTCGCCCTCACGTCGATCTGGAGGCGAGCACCGAGCACGGCCCCGTACACCATACCGCCGAAGGAGAGTAGACCGAGGCTCCCAATGAGTAGCGAAGAGGGTACGGGAGACCTTGCCAGCATGAGTCCCGTGACGGCGAACCCGATCGCGGCGCCCATGGCCGCCGCGGCGCTAGGACCGGGCCTGGGTCCCCTACCATCGGTCGCGGCGACCGTCGCCATACCGCCCAGCACCGTTCCGCATGTGTATAGGGGGAGCGCCGCCATGATGGCGAGGCCGAACCCCTGGCCGATGGCGGTCTCGCCCAACTCGAGCAACACGGTCCATGAGGTCCCGTAGAGGGCCGCGAACAAGAACGCGACGAGACAGAGCACCCAGCGTCGGCGCAAGCGGTCCACGAGATTCGGTCCGGGGCCGGGTGCGCTCCAGAGGCCTGCAGCGAGAGCGGCCACCTCCACGACCAGGACGGTACTGAGCGACCGCATTAGGCCCTCGCTGGCGTACAACAACATGCCCACGGCGACCTCGGCCGCGATCGCCAATGCGGCTCCGACGAGCAACGGCGGCATCCAGGCGGCCCGATGGCGCAGGCTACTCACGTCGCCACCTTCCGGTACTCACCCGCGAAGAAGAGTAGTGCCGCTCGGCCGGAGGCACCCGACGTACGCACACGCCCCAGAACGATTGAATGATCTCCAGCTGGCATCACCTCGGTCGTCTCGCACTCCAACCAAGCGGCCGCCCCATCGAGAACGGGGCTCCCGTCCGGCGCCGCATGCCACGCGAAATGCTCGAAACGCGTCTCCACAGGGCCGGTGGCGAACCGTTTGGCCGCCACCGCCTGATCGTCGGCCAACACGCTGACGGCGAAGACCTCCGCGGAGACCAGCCGATCGTGCGACGCCGCCCCTCTGTCGATACAGACCAAGATGAGAGGAGGGTCCAGAGATACCGACGTGAAGGAGTTCACGGTGACCCCCCATATCGAAGCCGCGCCGGTCCGAGCGGAGACCACCGTGACCCCGCTTGGGAACCGCGCCATGACTTCCCTGAACTGCCCCGAATCCCGTTGGTTCATGCGCACCTGGAGGGCTACTCGAAGAGGACCGCATGAACATACAAGCCAGCGGGTTTCGGTGGCACGGCCTACCGGGCGAGCGGCGACCCAGCGCCGGCGCCCACCGTCCGCTCAGCTTGCCCCATCAGCTTGCCCCCAGAGGGGCCGCCACTAGCTTTCGAGGCTCCCAAACGTCCCTGAACCGAATGCCTCATGCTTAGGAACCTCGTCGCGCTCGCGGTGATCACGGCCGTGACCGCCGGCTGCGACAATGTGGAATGGGTCGGGCTCGATGTGTACCTGACGCCCCCCCGGCCGAAGGATGAGTTGGTCACCGACCTCCCGGGTCTCGCGGCCGCCCTGGCAACGGAAGAGGAGCCCCTGCCCCCGCTCCCGGACGGGCCGGTCCTGCTCGCGGGAACTCGGAGCGGCTCAGAGGCGACTCTAACGGTCGTTGGCGAGGTTCAGGGTGACGCGCTCGGGGCCTTCGCGAGCGAAAGTGAGGTTCCGGGTCACCGCGACCACTTCACTGCCGAGCTGCTCGCGCCGGGCTCCGAGTGGGTGCTCTTCGCGGAGGGCGTACGAGTCGGCCGCATGACCGCTACGGCTGCGGGCTTAGACGAAGACTTCTGCGTGCCACGGCCCACCATCTCGGGCACCGTCGAGTTGGTCCCGAACGCCGCCGCGTCGCAGCGCTTTCTGGCTCTGCCCGCGAGCGCGGTATCCGATCGGACCTACGACCCCTACCAGGCCCACCGCCACGACTACGACCAGCGAGTGGGCTCGTTGAGCCTCGCCGGGACCGCGATGCGCCGCCTCGGCGCCGCATATCCCCCCAACGGGCTCCTCGCCATACGTCAGGACATCCAAGCGTTCCAGTTGGCGGGCACGAGCGCCGAGGCGATCGCGGCGACCTTCATGTATCGGGATCAGCTCATGATGTCTCAGCCAGACAGCGGAGCGTACTCCCTCTTCGTTATGGGTCACGAGGCTGAGCAGGAGGCGGAGGACGGCTACGAGGCCTCATACGTCTGGTACCGTGCGTCCGACGACGATCCAAAGGGCGCGCCGCGCTTTTTCGACCACTTGGACTGGGACGGTGACGGGAACGAAGAGATCTTGCTCGATGTCTTCGGCGCTCGGAGTCGCTGGTTCGCGGGGCTCGCCCAGCGAAGCGGGACCTGGGTCCGCACCTCCGAGGACCCCTGCGGGCGATCCGCCGCCCCTGGCGGCTGATGCATCGCGGAGGACACAGCAGGCAAAGCAGCTCTTCCTGCTGGACCCTGGTCGCGATCGGCTTACTCACCGCCGGCTGTACGTCCGACGCACCCCCCGAACAGAACCTTCCTGGAAACATCGCGGTCATCGATGCCTCGGGCAGGCCGCACGTGCTGGCTGCGCCCGCCACCCGGGTGATTTCACTGGTCCCGTCGGCCACCGAGACCCTCCGGGCGATGGGCGTGGACTCCGTCCTGGTCGGGCGCACCGATTTCGACGGTCAGGAGTGGCTCGCGCACCTCCCGTCGGTCGGGGGCGGCTTGGAGCCGAGCCTCGAGGAGATCGTCGCACTGCGCCCCGACCTGGTGATCCGCTTCCACGGTGAACAAGACTCGCGCACGCCCGGACGGCTCGACGATCTGGGCATCGCGCACATCACCGTGCGGCCGGACCGACTTCAGGATGTGTACGCCAGCGTGCTCTTGTTGGGACGCGTCACCGGAAGCGATGCCGCGGCGGACGCGCTCGTCCTGGAACTCGAGGCGGGCCTCGCCGACGTGGCCACTCGAGTCTCGGCGCTCGCGCGCCAGCGGTTTGCCTATGTGCTCGGTGGCACCCCCCCCTGGGTCGCGGGTCCGGACACCTACATCGACGAGATCCTACGACTCGTGGGCGGGGTCAACGTGTTCGCGGACCTCGAAATGCTGTACTCCGCCGTGAGCCTGGAGGAGTTTCTCGCGAGGGACATCGACGTCGTCCTGGTGAGCGACGCCTCCCAGTTCGACGCGTCACTCACTCCCGGAGCCCGCATCGTCGAAATCGGCTCAGCACTCGAGATTCCTGGCCCCGGCATGGTCGACGCCGCGTGGCGCGCGGCGGAGTTGCTGCACGGCACAGCATTGCGATGAACCGGCTCACGTTGGCCGGTTTCCTGATCGTGACATTGCTGGCCGCCGTCCTCGCCGGCATACGATTCGGTTCCCATGAGCTGACGACGGCCGAAGTGCTGGCGGCGCTTACGAGAGGCGACGTCGCGATGCACCGAGACATCGTGCTCGGCCTCCGTGTACCGCGCACACTGCTCGGAGTAATGGTCGGCGGCGGTCTCGCACTCGCCGGGGCGACCTTCCAGGCGCTGCTGCGCAACCCGCTGGCGGAACCCTACATCCTCGGAGTCTCCGGCGGCGCGTCCGCCGGAGCCGTCATCGTGATCAGCCTCGGCTGGGCGGGTCTCGGATCCTGGAGCCTGCCGCTGGCCGCCTTCGCCGGAGCGCTGCTGGCGATCGTGCTGGTATTTCGGGTAGCAACCGCGACCGGCCGTGCGATGGACGTGCGCGTCCTACTGCTCGCGGGCGTGGTCATCGCCGCATTCTTCTCCGCCTGCATCGCCTTCATTCTTTCGATGTCCTCGGCGCGCACCGTTCAAAACGCGGTCATGTGGAGCATGGGAAGCCTCCGCGGGGCGAGTTGGCAAAGCGTGTTGCTCGCGACCGTGTACACCGTGCCGGCGGCGGCTGTCTTGATCGGACTCGCGCGCCCCCTCAACCTCATGGCGATCGGCGAGGAGACAGCCAACTACCTGGGCGCGGATGTCGAAGGCGTAAAGCGCACCGCACTCGTCATCGCGGCCTTGATCACGGCAGCCGGGGTCGCGGTCGCGGGCGTCATCGGGTTCGTCGGGCTCGTCGTCCCACATGGCGTACGCCTCCTGATCGGGTCGGACCACCGGGCTCTGCTACCGCTCTCCTTTCTGGGCGGGGCCGCGTTCCTCACGCTAGCCGACCTGATCGCTCGCCTGGCGCTCCGCCCGGGCGAGATCCCCATCGGTGTGATCACCGCGTTCGTGGGCGTCCCGATCTTTCTGGTTCTCCTGCGGCGCAGCATGGGGCCGAGCTTGGGCGGAACATGAAGTTCGAGTCGCGTGACCTCGTCGTGCGATACCCGGGCGCTTCACAGCCCGCGCTCAACGGCATTTCGATGGAGGTCGCCGGCGGGTGCCTCTACGCCGTCCTGGGGCCCAACGGGTCTGGCAAGTCGACGCTGATGCGATCGCTCATGGGTGTGATCACGCCGGACTCGGGTGGCGCCTACATCGACGACCGCGAGGTGCACGCTTGGGATCGCCGGGAGCTGGCGAGGGCTGTCGGCGCCGTCGCCCAGTCGGAGACGGTGTCCTTTCCACTCACGGTCCGAGAGATGGTCGCCATGGGGCGGTACCCTCACCTCGGCCCGCTCTCTGGCGAGGGGGACATCGACCGGGAGGCCGTGGCTACCGCTCTGTCGGAGTGCGATGTCACCGATCTCGCGAGCCGCGACGTGACCACGCTCTCCGGCGGAGAGCGCCAGAGGGTGCGTATCGCTCGAGCCCTGGCGCAGCAGCCGCGCGCGCTCGTGCTCGACGAGCCGACCATCAGCCTGGACGTCCGTCACGAGATGGCGATCCTCGAGCTGCTGCGCCGCTCGGCGGACTCCGGGCTCACGGTGATCGTGGTCACGCACGGCTTGGATCTGGCCGCCAGGTTCTGCGACAGCATGATGCTACTCTCCCGCGGCAAGGTCGCGGCTGAGGGCACGCCCGCGGAAGTCATGACCGAAGAGACGCTCGCCACCGTCTACGAGTGGCCGTTGGAGGTCGCCACTGACCCTGTTTCGGGGACTCCGAGGGTGACGCCTCAGCGCGTCTCGCCAGCCTCCTCGCGCGCGGTCAGGTAGCTCTTGTAGCGAGAGTCGAAAATCTCGCCGGCCTCGACCGCCGACTTCACGCCACAGTCCGGCTCGTGTGTGTGCGTGCATCCTCGGAAGCGGCAATGGTCGGCGGGTTCGGCGAACTCGGGGAAGCAGCCCGCGACCTCCTCAGGTGTGACGCCCCAAAGTGTGACGTCCCCGAAGCCCGGTGTATCCGCCACCAACCCGCCACAGGTCAGCGAGATGATGCGAGAGCTCACCGTCGTATGCCGTCCGGTCCGGGTCTTCCGGGAGAGCTCGCCGATGCGCAGCCCGAGCTCGGGATCTACGGCGTTCAACAACGACGACTTCCCGACACCAGATGGCCCGATCAGCGTGGACGTGCCCTCACACATGTGACTGCGCAGGAGCTCGATGCCCTCGCCGGTCTCGGCGCTCACCGAGAGCACCTCGTATCCGACGGCCCGGTACATCGGCGCGAACCGCAGCGACACCTCGGGCGCTCCAGGCACGTCGAGCTTGTTGATGATCAAGACGGGGTGCATCCCGCTCGCTTCGCCCAACATCAACAGGCGATCGATCAGTTCGACGGTCGCGTCCGGATTCTTGGCAGCGATGACCATGAACGCCTTGTCCAGGTTCGCGGCGAGGAGTTTTGGTGCGCGGCCCCCTTGGCCCCTGCGGACGAGCTCGGTGGAACGATCGTCTACGCTCTCGATCGTCCACGCGTCCCCCGACGTTCCCAGAGTCACCACGTCCCCGATCACCACACGGCTACCCGTCCGCTGTTGGCGCTTCAGTCGTCCGCGTAGGGACGCTTCGATGTCTCGCTGATCCTCCAGGCGCACGTGATACACGCCTCCCCCCGCCTCGTGGACTCTCCCTCTCACTAGCGCACTTCCTGGACGCGAAAAGTCCCCCGCCAGACCGAGATCCGACGGGGGGCCGTGTAGTTCGACCGCTTCACGGTCGGCTCACGCATTAGGCAGCGAAGGACTCCAACGCGTTGCCCTTCACGCCCTCGCGCAGACGCCGTAGCGCGCGGTCGCGCAGCTGACGGATCCGCTCGCGGGTTACGCCGAGCATGTTGCCGATCTCTTCGAGCGTATGCTCGCGCTCGCCCTCGAGGCCGAAGTACAGACGCAGTACTTTCCCGTCACGTGCTTCGAGCGTGGACAAAGCCACGGTAATCGTCTCTTTCAACAAGCGACTCTCGACTTCGACTTCGGGCTCCGCGGCCTCCTCGGTGACGAAACGCTCGACGAGCTGCGAGTCTTCCGAGTCGCCGATCGGCGCGTCGAGACGAATCTCGGCGGCGTTCAGGGTCTGGAGAGACTCGACGAGCTCCGGCGTGAGAAACGTCGCCTCAGCCAACTCCTCGGTCGTCGGCTCACGCCCCTTCTCCTGCTTCAGGCGCTCCTTCTCGCGAAAGATACGAGCCAGATCACTGGCCCGATTGAGCGGAATCCGAACCGCTCGTCCGTGGTTGGCGAGAGAGGCCAGGATCGCCTGACGAATCCACCACACGGCGTAACTGATGAATTTCACGCCCTGCTCGGGATCGAACTTCCGGGCAGCCGTTACGAGTCCGACGTTCCCCTCCTGGATCAGGTCCGTGAGAGAGACACCGCGATTCTGATATTTCTTTGCTACACTGATTACGAAGCGTAGGTTGGCTCGCGCCAACTCCTGGATCGCCTCCTGGTCGCCCTTCTGGGCAAGAGCGCCGAGCTCCTTCTCCTTATCGGGAGTGATGAGCTCATGACGACTCACGTCACGGAGGTACTGATCGAGGGCGCTCTGCTCTTCCACGCTCGCGTCGAAGCCGGACAGGAGATTACCCTTCCCCCGACGCTTCTTACGCTTGCTGGTAGGGGCAGTGGCCATCGTGTCTTTTCTCCTTCAATTTTGTCCCTACCGTCCGGAACGGGAGTCCGGGGGTGGGGGGCTTGAAGTCTCGGGGGTGGGGGGCTCAGCCGTTTAAGGTGCCCGCTAGGCTTCAGGGTGTCAAGTAACTCAAGCACTTCTGCTACCTATGAACCAATCTGAGGGTTCCCCCGCGGGCCTTGATCCGTGCCGAACACCATAAGCCTCGTCGGCCTCAGTGACATCGGGCGCGCGCGCTCCCGAAATGAGGACAGTCTGGCGCTCTCGCCGTCCAGCGGCATCGCCGTGGTCGCGGACGGGATGGGTGGACACCCCAACGGTGATGTCGCGAGTCGCATCGCCGCCACCCAGACCACCAGGATGCTGGAGGAACGCCTCGGATCCAGTAGTTCCCCCGACGAGGAGCCTCGATCTCATATGCGCACGGCCATGATGGAATCCGTGGTGGCGGCACACCGAGCGATCCGCACGGCCTGTGCGGAAGACGAGCTTCTCGAAGGCATGGGGACCACGCTCACGTCGATGGCGCTCGATCGGGACCGCAAGCGCTATACGCTCGGTCACGTGGGCGACTCGCGTGCCTACCTCTTCCGGGCCGGCGTGCTGTCCCAGCTCACGACGGACGACACCTGGGTTCAGGCGCGGGTCGACGCGAGCGAATTGACGCCCGAGCAGGCGAGACATCATCCCTACAGCCACGTGCTCACACAGTGCGTCGGTCTCGAGGACGAACCTGCGCCCCACATACTGGACGGGGTCGCCGCCGTCGACGATGTGTACTTGCTCTGTTCGGACGGCCTCGTGGGCATGCTGGAAGACGCGGACATCGTGAGTGTCATGCGCGAGCGCCTGGGAGACGCCCCGAGCGCCGCAAACCTCGAGGACACCGCGCAGGCTCTGGTAGCCGCAGCCAATGAAGCCGGCGGCAACGACAACATCACGGTAGTGCTGGTCTTGGTGGGTTGATCGCCCGCGACGTGACTCCGGTTTGACGCGACGTCACCAGACAGACGCTCCCAAGTCGACTAGCGGTGAATGGTCAGGCGGACCAAGAAGGGCACATCCAGTTCACCAAGCGTAATTGCGAGCAATGTGTCCCGGACGATCGCAGCCACCGAATACGGGTGAACGGCGAGCCTCAAGTCGAGCGGGCCCAGATACCGCCCCTCAAGATCAAAGACGTCGAATGTGCTGCCAGGCGCATTCAGCTCGCCCACGATCTGCGCCAAAACATAGCCATCCTGCATCACGTGAAGCCCTTCAACTACTCGCGGTACAAACGGGATACTTCGAGCCACTTCAGCCTCAGCCCGGTCGATCAACTCAGCCTCCGCCCGAGTAAACGACGCTGGGCGATGCACCGTTTCGACGATCCGAATCGTATCGCCGCTTAGCGCTCGGTGAACAAAGCGCAACTCATCGGAGGGAGCATGCCAGATCGTTCCGCTATTCCCAAACGCCCAATGCACCCTCGGCAGAAACGGGCCCACCGCTTCCGCCATTGCGGATCCTGGCCGAATTGGCAGGCCGCCCATCCAGGTGGGGATCTCAGGCGTCGCAACGGGCGGCAAGGAGTCTTTGATCTCTCCAAGGCTGTCGACACGAACGAAGTGGATCCGGCCGGCCTCAGCCGTATGGTCCAGCAGGAAATTCCGTTCAAACCGCATCGAGTATGGGTATCGACTTACGCCGCCCGATTGGACGGGGGACGGTCTGCACAAACGCCCCTGTGGAGTCGAAGCCCGTGTAGCGGCTCCTGAAGGGGTCGGCCACCCACAGGCGGTCCAATCTGTCCCAAGCCATTACGCTTGCAGACTCGAACTCCGCGGGCCCCTGTCCGCTACGCCCAATCTGCCTCACGAACACACCCGATCCGTCGAATACGCTGATGTGATCTGCGTCGAAGTCGAGCACGTAGGTATTCCCGCGGGGCCCGAAGGCAACACTCACGAGTTCCGAGCCGAAGAGCACCTCCTCCGGTCCGTCGGCACCGCCCAGTCGAAACACCTCTTCAACCCGCCAACCCTCCCCGTCCCCCCACAGCCCGACCTCTCCGTTTCGCACGTGGACCACACCCTCGAGGGTATCGACGACCGGAGCGGAAATGACTCGGTCAGCCGACTCGGAACATGCGACAGATGTTGCGGAGAGGATGAGAACGACCGCTGCGCACCGGGAGGAGCCCGTCAATTAGGCGCTTCCCACCGGGCGCGTGATGCGCTCCAGCACCTGATCCGCCGAAATCTCACGCCGCTCGAACGTGAAGACCCGCAGCACCCGAGCGGTGGCATAGAGCTGTTGAGCGAGGCTGGGCAGATCCAGGAGACCCGGAAGCCCGTCCAATCCGAGACGCTGGATTTCTCCGCCGCGTCGCTCCACGAGTACGTCGAGCTGGAACATCTCGGGTTTGGCCGGGAAGTCGATGACCACCTCCCCGGGCTCGAGTCCCAGCTCCGAAGCGAGGTCGTCTTCGACCACGCGCTTCCATGGCGAATCCCCGACCGCCCAATCCTCCACCTGCCGTCCGGCGAGATCGGCGGCGGTGAGTTCAAGCGCCCGCTTCGGAAGACGCCTCTGCCTCAGTGCGGGCAACCAGCGATGGGCGATTCGCTCCGCGATCTCTCCGTCGTCCTCCTGCGAGCGGCGACCGATCTCGTACAGCAACTCCTCGTCGGTCGGGCCGATCAACTCATCCGGATCGAGCAGTCCCGCCCGCACCGACTCCTCCACAACGCGCTTGTACAACGCCGTCGCGGCTCGAACGCCATGGTGCCAGTACACGTTTCTGAACATCTGGTACTTCGCGAACAGCAATGACTCGAGCGCTGCGATGGCCTTCTCGTGCACTCCCACCTCGTACGCTCCAGACTCCGGATCCTGGAGTAAGGTGAGGCCCTGAAGGAGTCGCGAGACATCGACTTCGCCGTACGGCACCCCGCAGAAGCGGGCGTCGCGGCGCAGGTATTCCATCTTGTCGAGATCGAGGCTGCCGCTCACGAGCCCCCTCAGCGGGATGTCACTGTCACCCGAAATGAGCCCATGCAGCCGGTCCGGGGCCGAGAGTCCCAGCGGGGCCAGCGCGTCGCGCAACGCCGGAGATGAGAAGAACCGCTGACTGACCTCTTCGTGGTGTACCGGCACCGCCTCCAGTTCTTCCAGGGCATGCGAGAACGGGTAGTGGCCGATGTCGTGCAAGAGAGCCGCATAGGGCACGAGTTCCTCGCCTTCCCAAGCCTCCGGAGCGACGCTGCCTCGATCGCGCAGGTGGCGCAACGCGGTGGTCGTGAGGTGATAGACGCCGAGAGCATGGTCGAAACGCGTGTGCGTGGCACCGGGATAGACGAGGTGGGCGAGACCGAGCTGGCGGATGTACCGCAGCCTTTGGAACTCGGCGGTATCCACGATCCTCACGGCCGTGGCGTCGAGGCGGATCGTGTTCCAGAGGGGATCTCTGATCGTCTTTCCGAGGGCCGTATTGCTCATTGCGTAAGTATCGGGACACCGAGGAGCGCCGCGAATGCGCGGACGGGACAGGGTTGGCGACGCAGGGGCCAACTCCTTATTGTCCCGAAGAAAGAGCGAAAGCGCCACCCCCACGCTGCCCGACCCGATTCTGGTGTGACTCCCAACCCGACCCTACGCGAACACATACGAGCCAAGGCGGAGAACCGTCCGGGCGTGTATCGAATGTACGGGCTGGGGGAGGAGCTTCTGTACGTCGGAAAATCGGTGCACGTGCGGACCCGGCTACTCTCGTACTTCCGAGCTTCGAAGGGCGAAAAGACGTGGGAGCTCATCAGCCAGTCGGGGCACGTCTCATGGGAGTACATCCCCAACGAGTTCGCGGCGCTGGTCCACGAGATGAAGCTGATCCAGAAGTGGCAACCGCGCTTCAACGTCCAGCACAAGCGCAAGCGCATCTATGCCTTTGTGAAAGTCACGCGGGAACGCGCTCCCAGACTGTTACCCGTCACGCGCATCGCGGATGACGGCGCGACCTACTATGGACCGTTCCCGCGGGTCGGTGCTCTCGCGCGAACGGTCCGCGAACTCGCTCATGTGTTGGGACTGCGAGACTGTCTATCGACCACCCCTGTCTTCTTCGACGATCAGCTCGAGATCTTCCGCGCCGGGCGTGCTCCGCGGTGTATTCGTGCCGATCTCAACAGTTGCCTGGCGCCTTGCTGTGGACGCCCCACGGCAGCCGAGTACCAGAAGGCCGTCGACCTCGCACGTCGATTTCTGGAGGGTCGCGCGGAGCGACCGCTGCGTGAGTTGGAGCAGCAGATGTCCGCGGCGGCGGCCCGCGAGGACTTCGAGTACGCCGCGCTGCTACGGGATCGCCTCGAGCGCCTCCGACACTTCAGGGACGACCTGGTGGCGTTCCGGGGACGGGTCGAGGACCTGAGTTTTACGTACCGTGTTCCGGGCTTCCGGGGCGACGACCGCATCTACCTGATCCGCCACGGGCGCATCCGCCGAGACCTCCCGGATCCGAGAGGGGCGCGGGCCCGCGAACGAGTCGCGCGACAGATCGAAGAGGTGTACGGCGAGCCCGATCGCGGACCCTCCGCGCTCAAACCCGAGGAAGCGGCAGAGATACTACTGGTGGCCCGGTGGTTCCGGATGAACCCGCGCGAACGGCGGCGCACACAGACGCCGACGGAGTGGCTGGAGGCCGGCGCAACCCTTCTTGACCCAATTGTGTCAGATTGATAGTATCGGATACTATCACTTTGACATCTTCTTGGATTCGGCCTTGGCGACGCAAGCACCGAAAGACTATCTGCCTTTACATCCTCTCAAGCTACGCATCCTCATGGCGCTCCTGCGGGGCCCGAGCTTCGGCACCGAGATCGTCAGGGCGATCGAGGCGAAGGAGCGGGGAGGACTGCGCCTGTATCCGGCGAATCTCTACCGAAGAATCCGAGATCTGTTAGGGCACGCGCTTCTCGAGGAAAGCCCGACGCCCCAGGGCGCCGACCCGCGCCGGAGCTACGTGGCCATTACACCATTGGGCCGGGCGGTCGCCGAGGCCGAGACGCGCCGCCTGCAGGCACTCGTTCGTGACGCGATCGGCGAGGGCCTCGCCGCGACCGACTGATGGCTCTGAAGACGAAGCTCTCCACCCGGGTCTACCGCGCCCTCCTCCGCGTGCTCCCCAAGGACTTTCGGGAGAAGTGGGGCGCGGATGCCGAGGAGCTCATGGCGTACCGGCTCGCCACGACGCAGGGGACCGCGGGGCGGATGTGGATCTGGGCGCGTGCCCTCCGGGACGTGCTGGTGAACGGAACCGTCGAGCGGCTGAGCCGCCTCGACCTGACGGGGGATGGGGGATGGAGACGGCTCTTCAAGACATTCGGTATGCATCGCGCGGCCTGTGGTCGAGCAAGGGGCTCTGTGCGACCCCAATCGCCACGTTGGCTCTGGGTATCGGGGCGTCGACCGCGACCTTCTCCGTGGTCAACGCGGTACTGCTCCGAGACCTGCCCTACGAGGAGCCAGACCGCCTCGTCGCAATCTGGCCGGACGCGACTTCAACAAGGCGCTGACCCTGGAGGCGGGGAGTCTACCGGCGTTCGAGGCGGTCAGCGGAGTCTCGAACTGGTCCCTCACGCTCACCGGAGAAGGCGAGCCTATCGAGATCACGGGTACGCTGGTCTCCGCGAACCACTTCCGGCTCGTCGGGGTGGTCGCCGCCATCGGGCGCACCTTCTACGACGAAGAGACGCTGCCTGGCCGGGCTGATGTGGTCGTGCTCAGCCATGCCCTGTGGGTGCGGGCCTTCGGCCCCGACCCCGCGGTACTCGGTCGCTCGATCGGTCTCGCGGGAGCGGAATACGACCGCCGTACGATCATCGGGGTCATGCCCAAAGCTTATCGCCCGGTGTTCGACGCCACCGAGCTGTGGATACCACTGGAGCACGACCCCGCGCTCACGGCGGAGGCGGACAACTCTTGGTATGTGAACTACCGCGTCGCTCGCCTCGCATCAGGTGCGACAGCCACGCAGGCGAATCAACAGGTCGCCCGATTCGCCGCTGATGTCCAGCGGCGGTTACCGACGCTCCTCGAGGAGGAGGCCGCTCAGACAGCTGGCGTGGAGTCCATGGCATCCTTTGCGGTCGAGGGCCTCGCCTAGGCGCTAGGCGCAGCATTGGCGGTTGTGGCGCTCGTCCTTCTGATCGCCTGTGCCAACGTGGCGAATCTACTGCTGTTGCGAGGCGAGAGCCGGGGCCGGGACCTGGGAGTGCGCTCGGCATTGGGCGCCGGGCGCACCCGTGTCGCGCGCATGCTCCTAGCCGAGGGCGGTATCCTGGGGCTGCTCGGTGGAGCGGCTGGCGTGACGCTCGCGTACGGGCTCGTGGCGCTGCTGCTCGCGTGAGCGCCCGCCGACTTCCCGCGCATCCCGGAGGTGTCGATCGACGTGCCGGTGTTGGGATTTGCGCTGCTGGCTACCCTTGGCGCGACGCTCCTCGCAGGAGTCTTCCCCGCCCTACGAACGAGTCGCACGGAGGGCTCATCGGGTCTCACTGGCTCCGCGCGGGGGACGGCCACTCGCTCGAGCTCGGTACTCAGTCAATCGCTCGTGGGGCTGGAGGTGGCGTTGGCGGTAGTGGTCACGGTCGGCTCGGGCCTGATGCTACGGTCGTTCGACCTGCTCATGTCGGTCGACACCGGGCTCGACGCCTCCGACGTCCTGACCTTTCGAGCCAACCCACCGGCCGGACGGTACCCTGACGGAGAGGCGTTCCAGACCTACTACAACTCGTTGCAAGAGCGGCTCGACGGCCTACCGGGCGTCTCGGCCACCGGGGGCATCAACCTGCTTCCCGGCACGAACGGCAAGTGGAGCTTCCCGACGCACCCCGAAGGGGTCGACGCTGCGCAAGGGAGCGCAGTTCCGAGCGTCAACTTCCGGGCGGTGCGGCCCGGTTATTTCGAGACGGTTGAGATGCCGCTTGAACGCGGCCGGCTGATCTCGAGCGCAGACCGTGCGGACTCGGAGAACGTGCTGCTCGTAAACGAGGCGTTCGTCAAGCGATTCTGGCCGGGGGAGGGTCCGTTGGGTCGCACCGTGAGCCTCTTCTCGGCGACACCGGTACCCCCTCTCGTGTGGTGGGCGTGGTCGGCGACGTCCGCCAGCACGGACGCGCCCGCGCCGCGCGGGCGGAGATGTACTTCCCGCACGCCCAGATGCCCTGGGATCAGATGGCGATGTGGATGATGGTTCGCTTCTCGGACGACGACCCACTGGCGCACGCCGGCGCGGTCAGAGAGGCGGTTTGGTCCGTCGACGCGGATGTCCCGATCACGGGCCTCGAGGAACTCGATTCGGTCTTCGGGCGCTCTGCACAGACCACTGCGTTCCTGACGCTGCTGCTGACGTACTTCGGTGGTCTGTCCCTGCTACTCGGCGCTCTGGGGGTGTTCAGCATCACGAGCTACCTGGTCCAACGGCGAGCGCCGGAGTTCGGCGTTCGAATCGCCCTGGGGTCCACGCGGATGCAGGTGTTGAGGTCGGGGCTGTCGAAGATCCTCCTGCCTGTCGCCGGCGGACTGGCCCTGGGAGTGGGCGGCGGCGCCGTCACCGCGGATGCGCTGACGTCGGTCCTCTACGCCATCGAACCGACCGCCGCCGCCGCCTTCGTAGGGGTCACGCTGGTGCTCGGAACGGCGGCCCTGCTCGCGGCGCTCGTTCCCGCGTGGCGCGCGAGCCGCGTCGACCCGGTCGCGGTGCTCAACCGCGAATGACGCCCGCCTGCCGTGCTCAGTTCTACCGGCCCGGACTCAGGTCGATGCGCATCGCGGTCGCCGCCTCGATCCTGTCCCTCGAATAGAAGACCGGGTGGAACTGGTCGTTGGCCCACATCTCGAAGAGGTTGCGGTAGAACGGCGAGTCCGGGTCCCCACTCTGACCCGGTGTATTCATGCCGACCGCGCGGTCCCAATCCCCCGTATCGACGATGATGCGGAAGGAAGCGCCACTCGTCTGGTTGTTGCCGTTGCCGGTCTGATTCACGGTCGAACCATAGCCGCCACGCGGAAGCGGCCCCACCTCGAGGCGCGCCCGCGTATCCGCGTCGACCGACGTGCCGAGCGGATGCCTCAGATACACGTGATGGTAGTCCGGCAGGCCATACACCCAGCCGCCCGAATCCGGCCCGAGACGCTCGGTCAGGCTCGCCATGGCACGTACGAGTGCATCCATGAGCACCCTGTCCCGCGCGGCCATGGGATCGGCGCCGAGCTCGCCCGGCGGCACCATGATCGTCTCGATCGCCTTCTTCAGCCCGACGTTCATCGACACTCCGGCAGGCACGAGCGCCCGCGTGACGCCACGGCGAACCTCGCCTTCCCAGGCGGCATACAGCCCCGCCGCGGCAGAGCGCTTGTCCATCACGAAGTCCCACTCGAGCAGCAGGTTCGCCGCCCGCCCGGTGCGGTTGTCGGGTGGCTCGATCTCCTCGAGCATCGGCACGAGCTGGCGCGCGGGGATGGAGAGCTCGTCAGTCTGGAGTCGCATCATGTCGGCCATCGAGAAGCGAGTCCCGTTTCCCAGCACCTCGACGATGCGAAGCCATCGGTAGGGATCGGACCACGAGAAGCCGACCGCATCCATGTACTGGTAGTCGCGTGGTACGAGGTCGTTGTTCGCGGTGGCGAAATAGCCCGTGGGCGGATTCTCAACGTGTGGCTTCGCTTGGATGGGCAGGTAGCCGTCCCACTCGTAGCGGCCGTCACCCGGCACGGGCACGAGCCCACTCCAGTTCCTGCGCACCGGCGCGATGCCCACGGACTGCCACCCGATGTTCCCGGCGCGATCGGCCCACACCATGTTCTCGCCAGGGATGTTCGAGTAGGTGCACGCCTCGCGGAATTCCTCCCAGTTCTTCGCCTGATCCATGCGCAGCGACGCGAGGTACGGCGCCCCCCCGACTTCCATCCAGCCCGCGCGTACCGCGTAGGCCAGGTGCCTGGCCTCGTCCTCGAAGACGACCGGCCCGTGGCGCGTGTACTTGAGCTCCACACTGTGCGGGCTCCGACCCTTCACCGGGATCTCTTCGCTGATGACGGTCATCGCCTCCCACTCACCGCGGTAGGAGTACTCGGTGGGGTTGGAGGGATTGGTCTCGTAGACGTAGAGGTCCTCAGCGTCGGTCGAAAACACGGTCAGGCCCCAGGCGCCGTATTCGTTGTGCCCGATCGAGATGCCCGGCAGACTCGGCTCACCACCGCCAATGGCGTTCCATCCAGGTCCGACGAGGTGCACCCAGTATCGCAACGAAGGCGCGGCCTGAGCTCTGTGCGGGTCGTTCGCCATGATGGGATAGCCGCTCTCGCTACGACTCCCCGCGACGACCCAGTTGTTCGAGCCGACGTCCTGCTCGACGTCGTATGCGACGGTCCGGGACGCGAGATCGGCCGCCCGTTCGAGCATGGCAAAGCCGTCCGCGTCTCCGCGGTGGTCTGGGACGATGTCCTCTGGCCGGAACCGAACCGACCCGCGAAAGGCGTTGTAAAGACCGAGGATATCCTCGGACAGCGCCGCGCCATCGAGCGCCGGGTCGAGCTCGAGAAGCGGATCGCCCGGGCCGTACGTGCTTAGATCCTTCACGGTCTGCGCGCCTACCTGCGCCACCAACCGCCCCGTCCGAAGCTCCGCACCGATGTTGCCCAGCAGCCCCTGGTGCCGGGAGATGACCACTTCGGGCGTCCACATGCCGGGCGTAATCCCCAGCAGCTGGAATTCGAGAGGCAGCAGGCTGGGATCGTTTTGCGTACGTTCGATATAGGCGTTGATGCCCTCGACGTACGCGCCGATGATCTGCGCACCGTTGTCGTGGTAGTGGTTCAGCTCCTGCTGCATGTCCCTTCGGAACTTGAACAGCCTGGTGCCGATGTCTCTCTCCAGCTCCCGGGGGCCCAGGATCTCCGCGACCGTGCCCGTCGCCTGACGGCGCCAGAGCTCGAGCTGGAAGAGTCTGTCGCGCGCGGCGTTCCATCCCTGCCCGAAGAAGAGGTCGTGCTCCGTCTCGGCATAGATGTGACTGATGCCCCATCGGTCGACCAGGATCTCCACGGGTTGATCGAGTCCGTCAGCCTCCAGGCGGATGGTATCCTGCGCCCGGGCGGCGGGTACGAGCGCGAGCACCACGGAGAGCGTGAGCGTGAACACCGAGCAGCGGACGCGATGTGTGGTCGTCACGGGAACTCCAGCCTCAGTGAACGTGTGGTTAGACACCCTATCCGGTCGGTGGGCAGACACGCAATATCACTCGTCCACGATGGTGAAGGTGCCCGTCGAGAAGACCCTCCAGGTCGGACGAAATTCCCTGGGCCGCTTTCAGTTCCATCGTCACGCTCTCGCCGGCGTGCATGCGTAGGAGACCAACGCGAATCGTCTCGAGCGCCGTGACGGCTTCTCTCATCCGAGCCTCGGCTTCGTCCCGAGTAGCGGACACGTCGGCCCGGACCTTCTCCCTCGCGTCCCGCCCGGGGACTGCCGGATCGTCGCCCAGTTCCGCGAGCACACCGTTGAGCTCGGCCACCTGAGCGCGAAGAGACCGGGCGTCCGCCTCGAGCCCGCGGACGGTGTCGGGCAGCCCCGACAGGGCCTTGCGAGTCTCCTTCGGCAGCTCCTCGTACAGCCGGTCGGCGGCCAGCCCTATCGCCATCTCGGTCGGGCGATACGTGCCGGCACCCAGGGCGGCTCCCCCCTTGAGGCCGACCCCCCCGAGCTTGAAGACCCAATCGCCGACTCGACCGCGCATGATCTTGAGCCAGCGCTCCCCTGAGATGTCCGCGCGACACCGCGCGCGCGAACCGCGGACCGCCAGCCCGCCGAGCCCCGCAGCCAACCCTAACCCGAAGATCGACCCGGGAATAGCGGCACCGGCGGTAAGCAAGAGCGCTGCGCCCGAAATCGCGGCAATGCCCAATCCACCGATGGAGACCGCCTTCAAAACGTCGTCGACACCGGTCGTGCGCGGTCCGACGTTGAATCGGAACTCCTCGTTGCGCCGGTTCACGTCCTGTTGCAGCGCGAGCCGCGCGTCCTCCGCCGTATCGCCCGCCTTGAGCAACTTTCGCGCGTGGAAGGCCAACAGCCCTGTCCAACCGGACGCGGCCCAAGGCCACGATCGCGGCCATTCCCCCGAAGGCCATCATGCGCACCAAGGTCGGGACGACGAACAAGAGCAGGAACACCACGCCCGCGCCAAGCCCCGATCTGTTCATCTCGCGCAGGTGCTTGATGAAGACCCTGAGAGGAATCGGGAGGTCACGGTCGACCGTGACCTCTTGCGCCAGAGCCTCCGCGATCGCCCCTCCGTCGGCAAAGCGAGTGTCGGGGTCTTTGCGCAGGCAGCGGTCGATGGTCCGTGCCAGGGAGGCCGACACGTGCGGCGCCCTCGTGGCCACCGGAGGCGCCGCCTCGGTCACGTGCCTACCCAGCACCGCGGCCGCCGTAGCCGCGTCGAACGGCACCCTACCGGAGACGGCGTAGAAGCCCACGACGCCCAGCGAATACAGGTCACTGCGTCCGTCTACGGCGGCCCCCTTCGCCTGCTCCGGGCTCATGAACTCGGCTGTCCCTAGGACGCTCGAAGTGTCGCCCGGTTCCGACCCGCCGCCCACCTGCGCGATCCCGAAGTCGGTGACGAGCGCGCGACCGGTACCGACCTCGAGAAGAATGTTGTCGGGCTTCACATCATGGTGCACGACCCCCTGCAGATGCGCGTATGCGAGGGCCCACGCGACGTCCCTCATGAGCCGGGTCGCTTCCGCGTCGGTGAGCGGCCCGCGGGCACGGACGCGCTCCCCGAGCGTTTCGCCTTCCACCAGAGCCATCACGAAGAAGACGAACTCATCGGCGTGGTCCACCGCGATGATGGGCACGATGTTCGGATGTGAGAGCTTCGCGGCAGTACGAGCTTCGAGCAGGAAGCGGTCGCGCACGTCCTCCCGGGCCGCCATCTCCGGCGGAAGCAGCTTGAGCGCCACAGGGCGGTCCAACGCCACTTCGTGCGCGAAGTAGACGATACCCATTCCCCCGCGGCCCAATACGCGCTCCAGTGAGTACCGTCCGGCGAGCACCGTCTGGAGTTCGACAAAGTGCTGTCCCTCCAAGCGTTACACCTCGTGTACCGTCATGCCGCCCACCACGGTGCGAACGACTTGGATCTCCTTGATGCGATCGGGATCCACATCGTGCGGATCCTCGGCCAGGATCACGAAGTCGCCAAGCTTGCCCGAGGTGATGGTGCCCTTTTCGCTCTCCTCGAACGATGCGTAGGCGCCGTTCACGGTGCACACCTTGAGCGCCTGGTCCAAGGTGATGCGCTGACTCGGACCCCAGACCCGCCCCGAGAAGTCCTTACGAGTCACCATCGACTGGATCGCCATCAACGGTTCATAGGGGCCCGGACTGTGGTCGGACGCGGGCGCGACCGGGATTCCGTAGTCGAGGAACGACTTGTGGGCGAACATCCACTCCATCTTTTCCTCGCCGTACTCGATCCACTTCTCGCCGTGATAGTGAACGTAGGTGTAGAACGGAGCGGGAATGAAGCCGCCGTCCGCGATCCTTTGCAACAACGACGGGTTCACGAGCGAGCAGTGCTCGAGTCGGTGACGAACGTCCTCGCGCGGCCACTCGCGCTGTACGCGCTCGTACGCGTTCAAGACCATGTCGATGGTGACGTCGCCGTTCGCATGGATGGCGACCTGCCACCCGGCGCGATGGCTCTCCTCGACGGCCTCATGCACTTCCGCCTGCGTCATCGTCAGAATCCCGAAGTCGTCCGGGCGCCCCACGTACGGCGTGCTCATCGCCATCGTGCGTTCCGAGGCCGATCCATCGGCGGCGAACTTCACGGAGCCGACCTTGAGCCATTCATCGCCGAAACCGGTCCGGATGCCGGCCCGGTTGAGCGACGGGAAGGAACCGCCGCGTGCCATCGCGTACACGCGAAATGTCAGTTCGCCCGCTGTGCGTGCATCCTGGTACGCAGTAAACGCCGTGCTACCCGTCCCCGCCTGGTGCACGGAGGTCAGGCCGTGCGCGTTCATTTGCTTGCAGATGAGCCCGACGGCCGCCGCACGCTCTTCGCGCGTGGAGGTCGACGACACATTGAAAGCGCCGCGTGCGCGCTCCGCGACCTTTCCCGTCAGTTCACCCCCCTCGCGGTAGAAGTGCCCACCAAACGGATCTGGCGTGTCGACCGTCACGCCGGCCGTTGCGAAGGCCATCGAGTTGTAGACGCCAGTGTGTCCCCCGCGATGCCCCACCACGATCGGGTGTGCGGTGCTCACCGCGTCGAGGTCGAGCCGGTTCACGGGACGACCCTCTTCCTGCTTGGTGTCGTCGTACATGAAACCGACGATCCACTCGCCCGGCGGCGTCTCGGCGGCCCGTGTTCGCAGCGCCTCCTGCATCCTGGCGATACTGCCCAGGTTGGTGTCGACATCCTTGAGCGCGTTGAGCCCGGCGCTAGAGGGGTGCGAATGGGCGTCGATGAAGCCCGGAACGACCGTGCCTCCGGCGGCGTCCAAGACTTCGGTGCCGGCGGCCGCGAGGTTGCGAACGTCGTCGTCGGATCCCACGGCGACGAAGCGGCCATCCTTGATTGCGAAGGCCTCCGCGGCAGGGAGAGCGTCGTCTTGGGTGAGCACATTGCCGTTGACCACGATCAGGTCGGGCGCGAGGCCCCCGCCCGCCGACGGTGGCGCGCAGCCGGCGGCCAGTCCGGCGGCGGCGGTTCCCAATCCGAGGAAATTTCTCCGGCTGATCTCGCTCATTTTCGCCTCTCGCGACCTGGGAAAGCGGCCGTCTTGACCGCACGGCTTCATCGTACGGAGCTTTGCGGAGTGCGGCCAGCGCCCAGGTCCCAGCGCGGAGCGGTTTCTTCTGGGGCCGTTCGGCTGCAGCGTTCATTCATGCACCGTGTTGTCCCTCGTGAAACGCTCCTGGCCCTGACGGTCATCCTGGCCGCTTGCGACCAGAACACCCAGCGCCTTCCGTTCGAAGCAGACCTGGACGCCACGACGAAGATCTCCATCGGTCCGGCAGGCGGCCTGATCAGCCATCCTGGGGGCATCTCCATCGACTTCCCCGCTGGCGCGCTGGCGCGCGCTCATCAGATCTCGGTCTCGGTCGGCAGCAATCCAGAGGACTTTCCCGGTTCCCCGGAAGGCACCCTGATCCCCGGCACATTCTTCCGCGTCGCCCCGGCTGCATTGGTATTGAAGCTGCCGGTCTCCGTGGATGTCTCCCTGCTCACCGACTCCCTCGACGCGGAGGACCTCTTACGCCTGGGCTTCGCGATCGAGAGCGTCGGATCGGGCGTGGTGAGCCAAGGCGTGAGCATCGACCTCACCTCGGGCATCCTGCGCGGCACGCTGCACGGTCTGGGTGCAATCTCCGCGATTGTCACGGCCGACGCTCTCCGAGTGGTCCCGGAGACTCCCCCGGTGCTGACCGGGGGATTCTTCCTGCCCGGACTCGCATCTCGACCCTCGGGCGCGGCCACGCCCGTGAGGACCGACTCCGGAACGCCCTATGCCGTGCACTGCGGACCCGCTGAAGGTCTCACTCGCTGCTCCGAAAGCGGAGCCATCGTCCTGTGGGCATCGACGGAGATCCAAGAGCGGCTCGCGGCAGACATGGTTCTCGTGAACCCCGACGTGGACGGCTCGCTCGAATTCACGGACTTCGTGGACGGTATGCCGACCAAGGTGACCGGAACACTCGACGTCCAGGGCACGCTACGTGTGCAACTCGGTCAGAGCGTCACTTCCTTCGAGATCGACGATGTCTTCACGACGAACGGACCGGACGGTTCTTCGACACTGACCGTGGAGGGGGCATCGATCACGTTCCATCAGACGTCGGTCGGTCAGCGAACGGTCGAATTTGGACTGCCGGACGCCTAATCGTGCGCGGAGAGCGCACCGTAGAATTCGGCAACAGTGACGGATCGACGACGTCCGCTACGCTCTTCATCGACTTGACGCTGACGCGATGAGCGGCAAGCCCAACGCACGGTCACCCGGCCCTGCCTGCGCGGCGCTGCTGGTCGTCGCGCTGGCGACCGCGCCAGCAGTGGACGCGCAAGACGTCTCCTGGGCGCGCTCCGCGTCCATGGCCGGGGCCGACTTCGCGCTCACGAGAGGTGTCGCCGCCGTCGAACTCAACCCCGCGAACATCTTCATCGAAGACTCGGTGGCGTTCTCCTTCAGCAGCACGCTGCAAGCAGGACGAGTCCTGGTGGCGGGACCAGGCTTGCGGCAATTCGCCGACATCGTGACCGCGGGGGGGGGAGACCCGGCGTTACTCGCAGAGGTGCCAACGGGTGGACTGCGCATCGACGCGGTGTCGGAAGGCGTCACGGCAAAGAGGATCGCGGAAACGCTCGGCCTGCCGGATCCGACGGGTGGCGCTAGGGTGCCGACGTTCGGCTTCACCTATAAAGGCGGCGGCTTCGTGTTCCGGCAGCATACAGTTTTGTCGGCCCTGGTAAGCCGCGAATTGATCGACCTGGCGGTGAACGGTTTCAACCCCGACCAAATCAACGAGTACGCGGCCAAGAGCACCGCGATCCGCAGCTTCACGCTCACGAGCGCGACCGTTTCTTTCAGCAAGCGCTACAGCGAGCGACTCACGGGCGGATTCGGCATCCGATACGTTCGCGGGGAAAAGCTGCTCACGGGACGGGTGTTCGAGCCCGAGATCGACGTGGACAACGAAGTGCTCGCGGCATCGGCCGCGGCCATCGAGGCGCGCGGAGGAAACGGATTGGGGCTCGACCTGGGTGTTACCTACCAGCTCGGCCGTACTCTTTATGCCAGCCTCGCAATCCAGAACGTGTGGCAACGAATGCACTGGAGCGAGCAGCTATGGGTCTCGCAGTCCGCGCTCAGCCAGGACGACTTCGGCGCCAGTGACCTGCCGACCATCATCAACCGGTTCAAGGCCTCTAAACTCGACGTAAAAGCGGCCACGCTCGAGGCATACCTCACGTCGCAGGACCTTTACGAGCGTGCCTTCTTCCCCGGATCACGCGCGCCGGCATCGGATGGAGAGCCCGGAACGGCACCGAGCTGCAGCTGACCGGTGCCAAAAGTTGGGGTCGGGGCACGCTGATACCGGCCCGGTCGGACCGCGTCGCGGCCGGCGTGAACTACCCCTGGAAAGTGCTGCGCCTGCGCAGCGGTTTCGCGCTCGAGCAAGGTGGCGTCCGGCAGATCGCATTCGGCATAGCCGTTGACGGAGGTCTCTCCATCGACCTCGGCGGTGGCTGGACCCAGGGAAGCGGAAAATCCGGAAGCATGCACGGGCTGTCCTTCTCTCTCGGAGTCGGCCTCGTCTTCACTGAACTGGGCTCCTGACGAGGCGCCGGCCGCTCGCAGATACCCGGGTCCTGCGCTAGAAGACCGGCCCGACCGATCGGTGCACATCCTCCAATTCCGCGATGGCTTTTGCGTCCGGCTCGGTCATCAGGCTCACCACGATCGTAGCCGCGAATCCAGCCGCGAATCCAGGGATCATCTCGTATAGATCGTAGAATCGCTCCTTGAACACGACGACCCAAAGTACGGTGACGACGAAGCCGCCGATCATCCCTGCTACCGCGCCCGCTTTCGTCGTGCGTTTCCAGAAGAGCGAGCAGAGCACGACCGGCGTAAACGCACAAGCGATACCAGACCACGCGAAGAGCACGAAGTAGAAGATCGCCCGCACTTCACCCAGGGCGACGGCGAGGCCGACGAGACCCATGAGCACGGTCACTGCCTTGCCCACCAAGGACAGCTTGCGCTCGCTCCACTCGGAGCCGAGCGCCTTTTGCACGATGTCCCTTACGACCGCGGAGGAGGCCAGAATGAGCAGCGAGTCGACCGTCGACATGATCGCGGCGAGCACGACCACCAGGAAGATGCCCGTGAAGAACGCCGGAAAGAGCGCGGTGCTCATCTGAGGCAGGACGGTCTCCGGGTCGGCGAGCCCTGGAAAGAGCGTGCGACCCGCCATGCCGGCGAACACCGCGCCGACATCGAAGCCGATGACGCAGATCACCGCCCACAGGCCACCGTCGACGATCTGCTTCTGATCACGAGCAGCCATGAAACGCGTCAGCAACTGGGGTGAGCCGAGAAAGGCGAAGCCGATTGCGACGAACCCAGAGGCACTGGCGATTCCAGCCACACCCAGCCCGAATTCGCCCATCGGCCGCAAAAGCGCGGGGTCGGCGGCGTCGAGCGTCGAGAACATCTCCCCGAAGCCACCGGCCGCGCGCACGCCAGCGATCGGCAGGACGACCAGGCAGGCGAGCATGAGCACGCCTTGCACGAAATCGGAGTACGCTACGGCCTTGAAGCCGCCCACCGTCGTGTAGAAGAGCACGATGCCGAGCCCAATCCAAACACCCTGGGTGTACCCGGTACCGAGGAACGAGTCGAACGCCTTCCCGGACGCGGTGAGTTGGGCGGCCGTATACGCCATGACCATACTGAGCACGATCACGGCGGAGGCCCAGCGGAATACGTGGGTCTTGTCGCGAAACCGGTCCGTGAGGTAGTCGGGCACCGTGATGGCGTCGAAGCGGTCCGTGTACTCCTTGAACGGGCGCGCGACGAAGATCCACGCGCAGGCCACGCCGAGCACCTCGCCGAGGATCACCCAAAACGCGTGTACCCCGATCGCGTACCCCATCCCCGTAAGCCCGAGCAGCAACCAAGCGCTCTCTCCGGTCGCGTTCGAGCTAAAGGCGATCACCCAGGAAGGCAGTCTCTTGCCCGCCACGTAGTAGCCCTTCAGGTCGCCCGATTCCCGGCTCGCCCAGAACCCGATGCCGAGCAGAACGCACAGGTAGCCGACGAGCACCGCAATGATGGTCGTCGAGGTCACGTGGCACCGCCCACGTCGCGCCGCCCGCTGCCGGCGTCACCGCCCGACTCGCTGCGGCCTCGCTTCCTCGCCATCACGAACGCGACCTCGAGGCCGAGCCCCAGCCCTACAGCGACCAGGAGGAGAATCCAGGCGTCCAATGGCATTCCGAGTATTGACATGGCGCCGAACCTGAGGCCCTTGCCGCGCGGAAGCCATGGTGACATCGTTACCATATCATGGTAACATCGTCACCATCGTCTGGCCGAGGAGAATCGAGGATGCCGAGGGAGTCGTTGGGAGAGTTCGAAGCTCTGGTTCTGCTGGCAGCGCTCCGGCTGGGACACGAAGCCTACGGCCTGTTGATCGCGGAAGAGATCAAAGCGATCGCGGGGCGAGGGACGGCCCGTGCATCGGTTTATGTCACGCTGCGGCGCCTCGAGAAAAAGGGCCTCATCACGACTCGGCACGAGAAGCCAGAAGACGCGCCCAATGGGAAGCCCCGCCGCTTCGTCCAAGTCGAGCCAGAGGCCGTAGTATTGGTGGGCGAGTCCAGGCGCGCCCTGCAGCGCATGTGGTCAGGGATCGAAGACGTGCTGGGCGACGCATGACGGCGCGGGACCTGCCCACCGCGGTGCGCGCCTTACTGCGGGTCACGCTCCCTTCAGACTGGTGTGACGACATCCAGCGAGACCTCCAGGAGTCCTAGACCACCCAGCGAGCGGAGCGGGGACCGCTGCGAGCGCTTCTCTGGCTCTCGCTGCAGACGCTCCTGTTCTCCGCTCGCTTCGCTCCCGACCGCTTTCGCGACCTGTGGGGACAAAGCGCCGGCGCCTCCACGGACCTGAAGCTCGCGGTCCGATCTACTGCGCGCTCGCCCTGGATCACCGCGCTCAGCGTCGGGCCCCTCTCGGTCGGAATCGGAGCGGCGGTCGGCGGATTCTCCGTGACCGCGGGAGTCTTTTACACGGGCCTGCCCTTCGACGGAGGAGACCGGATCGTACTCGTCCAGGACTATGATCGGACCGCGGGTCACGCAGTCGACGTCGGCGCGGACGAGTTTCTCCACCGACGCGAATCACTGAAGAGCTTCGAGTATCTGACCGCGTTCCTACAGCGATTCGTGACCCTCGGAGAGGACACAAGCGGCACATCCGTGGCCCGCGCCCTGTATTCCTCGTACGACTTCCTCCACGTCACCGGTGCGTCGCCGATGCTCGGACGGCTACCCGACCAGGACGACACCCGACCCGGGGCGGCCCCCGTAGTGGTTCTTCCTCACTCGGCGTGGGTCCGCCTGATGGCTTCGGACCCCCGAGCGGTTGGCGCGCAGATCGCAATCGGCGGCGTGCCGCACACGGTGCTGGGAATCATGCCGGCCGACTTCGGATTCCCTTGGAGCGACGATCTCTGGATCCCCTTCGACGTGCGCGAGGCGGACGCGCCGCTGCGCATCGTCGGGAAGATACGCCCCGGCATAGACCTACGGACTGCGCGCGCGGAACTCACCGCGATCGCCCGTCCGGACCCGACGCAGGTGTCCCCGACCCGGACGTGACGCACCTCGTCACGGACCTCGCGCGGCCCGCGACCGAAGATGCTCGCGAACTCCTGCTCGCCGTGCCCATCCTGGTTTTGACGCTGTTGCTCCTCGTCATGGCCACGAACGTGGCGAACCTGATCTTGGCCCGGAACGCGACGAGGCAGTCGGAGCTGGCGATCCGGGGGGCACTCGGCGCCAGCCGAGCCCGAATCGTCGGCCAGTTGGCCCTGGAGGGTGCCGTCCTGGTGGCCCTGGTGACCGGCGTCGGCATCTCACTGTCGCGTTGAGGCATATCCGTCTTCGAAGCCCGCATCCCCGACTTGCCCGTTTGGACGGACTTCTCTCTCGGCCCGTCGACGCTCGTCTTCACCGTCGCCCTGGCTGGCTTGGTCACGCTCTTCGCCGGCCTGGCTCCCGCGCTTCGAGCGACCCACATCCCTCCGAGTGCAGCACTCAAGGACGTCGGACGCGACGGTTCCGGTATCCGGTCCAGCCGCCTGACCGGAGCGCTGATCGTCGTCCAGATCACGACCTCTGTCGGCTTTCTCTCGACGGCCGCCATGCTCGGGCAAAGCCTGTTGACGTACGGCTTCGAACAGTACGGCCTACCCGGTGAGGAGACGCTCGTGGCGCAAATCTATTTCGGCTGGCCCTCCGAGTTGAACGACCCGACGTCGACGCTCTCGGACGCACAGCGGGAAGTCGTGCGCGTCGAGTTCATGGCTGAAAACACCCGCAAGCGTGAGCAGATCCGGCGGGCGATCCTAGAGCTACCCGGCGTCCAGTATGCCGCATATGGGTCACGCTTCCCCGGAAACGAGTCCGAGCGCGCCTTGGTCGAAGTAGAGGGAATCGACGAACCGATGCGGGCGGCCGAGACGGCGCGCATCACGGACGGCTACTTCGAGCTCGTGGGCGCCTCGGCAGTCGGTGGCCGCGACTTGGATGCGCGTGAGTACGCCGATGGCCTCGACGTCGTGATCGTAAACGAACCGTTCGTTCGCGACCGCCTGCATGGCGTGAACGCGGTGGGTCGCAGGGTCCGAGTAGTCCCCGAGAACGCGCGCAACCGGGACGCCTATCCATGGGCGACCGTGGTTGGTGTGGTGCCGGACCTCGGTCTCAGTCCCGACAACCCGGCGCGCGCAGCTGCCGTCTACCGGCCATTGATGGACATCAACATCATGCGTCTGGCCATCCGCGGAATCTCGGAGCCAGGAACGTGGACGCCGCGCCTCATCGAGATCGCGAACCAAGTCGATCCTGGCATTCGCGTGCAGTGGTCCAGAACGCTCGCCGCGCAGATGCGCGAGCCCGTCGCGCTCTTCCGAGGGTTCGGAATCGCGTTCCTGATCCTGGGTGGGCTCGCCCTCCTGCTCAGCGCGGCCAGCATCTACGCGCTCACCGCGGCTACCGTCACACGACGGACCAAGGAGCTGGGAATCCGTCAGGCGCTCGGGGCAAACGCCCCCTCGATCGTGGTCACGGTGCTGCGGCGCTCCAGCGTGCAGTTGGTTCTGGGAGCGGCGCTCGGCCCGGCACTCGCGCTCGGTCTGCTGCGACTGGGCCGAGTCCTCCCCTGGGAGGTCGGTCAGGGAAGTCCCTGGGCGCTCGCGGCGGTGGCGGGGCTATTCGCGCTCTCCAGTCTGGCCGCGCTGGCTCAGCCCGTCAGAAGGGCGCTGTCGATCCGACCGGCGGATGCTATGCGCAGCGAGTGAGGTGACCCATCTTCGACCCACCGCGGTCGAATCTCAGCCAACCGCGTCGCACGCCGCACCGAGCTTCGCCAGGCCCTCGGCGATGTCCGCCTCGTTGATCAGCATCGACGGCCCGAGCCGAAGGACCGTGCCATTCAGGCCGCCCTGGCCGATCAGCACTCCCTCGGCTCGCGCGGCCTCGAGCAACCTCGTTGTGCGCTCGATGTCGGGCTCCTTGCCGATGGGGTCCTTCACGATCTCCACCGCCTGCATGAGCCCCATTCCCCGAACGTCCCCCATCCAGGCGTGGCGGCTCTGAATCTCCTCGAGGCCGGCGCGGAGCTGAGTCCCCCGGACCTCACAGTTGGCGGGCGCGTCGTTCTCGCGTAGCACGTCCTGCGTCGCGCACACCGCCGCCATGGAGACCGGCGTACCGCCGAACGTCGAAATCGTCTTGCCCTTCCACCCGTGCGCGATTTCGTCAGTGGTGATCGTCGCGCCCACGGGCGCACCGTTCGCGATGCCCTTCGCCATCACCATGATGTCCGGCTCGACGCCCCAGTGATCGATACCGAACCAGTGCGTACCGCAGCGGCCGAATCCTGTCTGCACCTCGTCGATGATGAGCAGGCCCCCGTAACTATGGATCACCTCGGCCGCCTTCTGGAAGTAGCCCGGCGGAGGTACGACATAGCCCGCCACGCCCTGGATCGTCTCGGCAATGAAAGCGGCGGGACGCCCGTTGGTCGTGGTGTAGATCACCTCCTCCAGGTCGTCCACAAACTTGTCGACGCAGGTGTCGTCGCAGGGCTGCTTGAACGGACAGCGGTAAGGGTTCGGAGACATGGCGTGCTTGATGCCCGCTACCGGCGTGGCGAGCGGCCGCCAACCCGAATGCGCGGTGACGCTCATCGCCATGAAAGAGCGACCGTGGTAGCCGACCCGGAGTCCTATGATCTCGCTCCGGCCTGTCGCGAGGCACGCCATCATGAGCGCGGTCTCGATCGCCTCCGTGCCCGAGTTGCTGAAGAAGGTCCGCTTGAGCGCGCCAGGCGCGATGTCCGCGATACGCTTGGCAGCCTCCACCTGCGGCTCATTCGCGTAGAGCGTCGAGACGTGGCCGAGTCGGTTCATCTGCGACGTCATCGCTTCGACGACGCGCGGATGACAGTGGCCCACCGACGTCGTGAGGATGCCGCTGAAGAGGTCCAGGTAGTCCCGGCCGTCCGCGTCGCGGACGCGGACTCCTTCACCCTCGACCAACGCGAGCGGCTCCGCGTACATGTGCAGCAGCGAGGGCAGAAGATACTCCCGCTGCCCCTGGACGATCTCGGCGTTCGTGGCGCCCGCATCAAGCGTCGGAGCCGTCATGCTACCATTCCTGGGGTTCGGATCAATGGCCGCTCACCAGCGTGAGATGACGACCCGTTGATCGGTGTAGAAGGAGATGCCGTCCTTGCCTTGCGCCTTGAGATCTCCGAAGAACGAGCCCTTCGAGCCGCCGAACGGGAAGAACGCCATGGGGGCCGCGACGCCGATATTCACGCCGATCATGCTGATGCCGGCCTGATACCGGAAGTCGCGCGCGGCCTTGCCGCTGGTCGTGAAGATCGAGCACGCGTTGCCGTAACGGCTCGCGTGCATCATGCGCACGGCTTCGTCCACGTCTTTGGCGCGGTTGATGCCCGCCACGGGCCCGAAAACTTCCTCGGTCGCGAGCCGCACGTCCGGGGGCACGTCCTCGAAGACGGTCGCGCCCACCCAATAGCCGCCCTCGAGCCCCTCTACCGTCGCGCCGCGTCCGTCCAGGGAGAGCTTGGCTCCATCGGACTGCCCCTGACCGATGAACTCGTTCACGCGATCGCGGTGCGCGGCCGAGATCAGCGGACCCATGTCGGTTCCCTCCTCCAGCCCGTCCCCGAGTCGAATCGAAGCGGCCGAGTCGAGCATGCGATCCCTGATCTCTGCGTGCGCGTCGCCCACGCCCACGATCACGCTGCCGGCCAAGCAGCGCTGTCCCGTCGAGCCGAAGATCGACCCTGAGCAGGCCTCGAGCGCCACATCCATGTCCGCGTCCGGAAGAACGATCATGAAGTTCTTCGCCCCGCCGAGCGCCTGTACCCGTTTGCCCGACGCGCTGGCGCGCGTGTGCACGACCCTTGCGATATCGCTCGAGCCCACGAAAGAGACGCCCACGATGTCCGGGTGATCGCACATCGCCTCCACGGTCTCGCGCGCGCCGTGCACGACGTTGAGTACCCCGGGCGGAAGGCCCGCCTGCTCGGCGAGCCCCACGATCTTCTGGTGGGTGAGCGGGTCCTGCTCGCTGGGCTTGATCACCACCGTATTCCCGGTCGCCACCGCATACGGCCAGAACCAGAGCGGGATCATGACCGGGAAGTTGTAGGGGGTGATGATGCCGAACACGCCCAGCGGCTGGCGCCAGGACGCACAGTCGATGCCGGTCGCGATCTGCTCTACGGTGTCCCCCATCATGAGCGTGGGCACACCGCATGCATGCTCCACGTTCTCGATGCCGCGCTGGACCTCGCCCCGCGTCTCGGGCAGCACCTTGCCGTGCTCTGTCACCAGCAAACGGGCCAGTTCCTCTTTGTGCTGCTCCAGCAACGCCTTGAGCCGGAAGAAGACCCGGGCACGCTCGGGGGCGGGCGTGTCTCGCCAAGCCGGGAACGCGGCCTTCGCCGCCTGCACCGCGGCGTCCATGTCGGTCGCAGTCGAAAGCGGGACCCGCCCGATCTCCTCCCCCGAAGCAGGGTTCATCACCGCCAACGAGTCGGTGGCCGAGGCGTCCCGCCACGCACCACCTACGTAGTTCTTGATCATCGATTCCGTGCTCTTCAACGGTCCAACAAAGGGCGATGGGCGGTCGTTACATGCGCGGGCTGGCACCCGAACTGCGCGTCGCCGGAGAACACGTGGGCCACTGTCCCGGACCACCACCCCGCCCCGAGATCACCGTACGCCGCTCGCGGCTGACGCGCACCGGATCCTCCGAAGCCAGGTAGATCAGCGACGCGGCGAGTACCGCGTTGTTCTTGAGATCGTCGATTACGAGCTTGTCGAAGGTGTCGCGATGGGTGTGCCAGGTGTGGGA
>Ga0066376_10000193_pt1 | contig 53974 bp, 47 predicted proteins | sample Knorr_S15_td_Bot_FD_77009 | JGI IMG/M metagenome (GOLD analysis project Ga0066376, IMG submission 77009) | Marine microbial communities from Southern Atlantic Ocean transect - Knorr_S15_td_Bottom_ad_5009_LV_A | ecosystem: Environmental > Aquatic > Marine > Oceanic | place: Southern Atlantic...
CTCGACGATCCGGATGCCGACGCTGTCGCGCGAGGCGACCGTCACGGTGGGTGCCTCCGAGCCACAGGCGGTGGCACCGACGAGGGCGGCAACCGCGGCGAGCCACGCCTTCGAAGCCTGTGAGCGATCCGATCCGGACAATGCCTTTCCTCCCCCCCGAGTAGGTGCCGAGAACGTGGGGCGCGGCACGTGAGCCGGCCAGTCTCCAGTGAAGAAGGGCGGCGCTGTGCGCCGGCAACTATTATGCGAGTTCGATCTAGGGCCGTGGCACGCGGGTCCCCGTCCGCAGCACGGGTGGCGGCGCGTCCTACTTGAGCAGAGGCTCCCTTGTGGCACACGGGACGACAGACAGCGAACAGGATGCACTCCCGGGGCCGTTCCTGCAGTGGCCCCCTCCCGGACTGGAGCGCATGCAGGGTGACCTTTGGCGAGTGGCCGCCAGGGGCGCGCTGTCCGGGGGATTGCTCGTACTCCCGCTGCTGCTGGTCGTCGCGCGGGAAGAGGAGCTCGCCAGCCTAGGACCGTTCGCCGACGCATGGTGGGTCACGCTCGTTCTCGCGACGGTCGGCCTGGGCTTCGCGACCGATGCGCTCGCGAGCACGGGACGGATTCTGGCGCGGGTCTCGCGATCGCTCGACCAGGGGTACGACCTGCACACGGTCGGCCTCGTGCTCGCCGATGTGCGCGGAGACATGGGCTTCCTGCTACAGGGCGGGCGCCACTTCGCGGTGCTCGAAGTTCGTGAGCGGCAGACGATTGCCCGTCTCCGGGTTGCCGCCGTTTGTTTCCATGCCGCTGCCGGGTTGTGGCTTCCGCTCGCACTTGCGACAGGCCTACTTCTCGCGGCCCGCGGTCTGATTGGGCCGCAGACCCTCTGGCTGTCGACGCTGTCGCCGGCGGCCGTCTTCTACGTTTTCGGAGGAGCGGCGGGTGCGGTTGAAGACGCTCGGGTACGCCGAGCGCGAGGGGCATGGCACAGACAGCCATGGGCCTCCGATCTGGTGACGGATGAGATCCGGTCTTGGCGGGACCGCTTCGCGGCTCCGAGCGAGAATGACGCCGCCGCCGTCCCCGCCAGCGCGGGTCCACTCCTCCGAAGACTTTCGCTCGTGCTGGGCGCCCTGGCCGTGTTCGTCGCTCTGCCTGTCCTCACTCTGGTGCCCTCGGCGGCGATCGGTCCGGTGCTCGCGATGGTAGGCATCCCATCGTTTACACAGATCCAGCTTCGCGCCGCTCAGTCGGAGGCGTTTCGCCCCTATGTGCTTCCTCCAGATGCTGACATGTCGGCTGAGGAGGCGGGGATTCTTCTGCAGGACCTTTTGTTCGTCGGGCCAGACCGGGTCGTCGGGGACGCGCAGCTCGCTCCATCCCGGAGGATCGAACAGCCGTGGATGCCCCGGCTGTCTGGGCGGAGCCCGGTCGGGGCCGAGCCCCACCGGTGGTCAGAGGTGGTGTTTGGACTGGTGATGGCGGATCCATCCACTGATCTCCTCGCGTACGTGGCGCTGGTCGCGGACCACCCGGGCCACGACGACCTGTCGCGACTCGCGCGCGCACCGGAACTGGATGCTGCCTTCGGGCGGTGGCCTAACCCGTTTCCGCCCGGCATGACGATGGGAGAACTCCCGATTCCTCGGTTCGACGCTCTGCGCACCGGTGCGTTCGCGCATGTCGGTGCCGCCGCTCACGAACTCTCTCAGGGGAATCCCAGACGGGCCGAGGAGATGCTTCGCGAGGTGATCTCGGTAGGCCTTCTGGTGGGCGACCAAGGGCCGACCGTCATCGAGAACGTCATCGGATATTCGATCGCTCGAGGGGGTTTCGACGCGCTCGAGGCCTTCTACGACGCGACGGGCCGGAGCTCCGACGCCGAACGGGTCCGCGAATTGGACCGGATCGCCTCGACTGCCGTACGGCGCATCCGGCCGCGACCGATACAGGGCGTCGAAGCCTTCGTCCGTTCGATGCCGCCCATGGTGGTCGACACCACCGCGGTACGCGGCCTGAGGTGGGAGTACTTCGCGCTTACGACAACGCTCACGCCGTGCCTGAACCTGAATCGTATGGTCTTTGGGCCAGACGAGGCCTACCACCAGTTCGTGGAAGACGCTCATGACGCGTTGGTGCGGTGGCCGTCCGAGGAGGCACTGTTCGAAGTCGCGAAGGGTGGTTATCTAGCCCGGCCCAACGTGGGTAGCCCAAGTTGGATCGGTCGTCTGCTCAGTATCTCGATGAGATCCGGAGAAGGTGCCTGCGGTGAAGTCGTGCGACGGTTGAGGGCGGTGGAGTGCTGATCTGATGTGGGTGATCGTAACGAGAGAACACACAGCCTTAGGGGGTTCGATGGGGAAGGTGCCGAAACGAGGCCATAGCCGGCTGACCTGGTTGCTGGGATTCCTGGCGACCACCCTCATCTCGGTCGGGCCATCCGGTTTGGTGGCTCAGGACGCACCTCGCACCCGCCTCGTGCTGCTTGGCACAGGCACGCCCAATGCCGACCCCGAACGCTCGGGCCCGGCGACCGCCGTCCTCGTCGACGACCGCGCTTACCTGGTCGACGCGGGTGCGGGCATCGTTCGGCGCGCCGCTTTGGCCGCTCGTGAGCACGATATCCCGGCACTGAGCCCGGCTCGACTCAACCACGTCTTCATCACACACCTGCACTCCGACCACACCGTCGGGCTGCCGGACCTTCTGTACAGCCCTTGGGTGCTCGACCGCCCCGAGCCTCTCAACGTGATCGGCCCACCCGGGATCTCCCGGATGATGAATGGCATCGCGGACGCATGGGCTGATGACATCGATATCCGCGTCAACGGACTCGAGCCCCGCGGCGCCAATCGTGACGGGCATCGGCCGATCACGAAGGAGGTCGAGCCGGGCCTGGTCTTCGAGGATGACCTGGTGCGGGTTTATGCGATCCTGGTGAAACACGGCTCGTGGGAGCGGCCCTACGGCTACCGCTTCGAGGGCCCGGACAGGACGATCGTCATCAGCGGGGATGCCGCCCCGAGCGAGTCTTTGGTCGATGCGTGCAACGGCTGTGACATCCTTCTGCACGAGGTCTACAGCGCCGAGCGCTTCGTGACGCGACCCCCGGTGTGGCAGGAGTACCACTCTCAGTTCCACACCTCGACGACCCAGTTGGCAGACATCGCGAACCGTGCCAGGCCGGGAATGCTGGTGCTCTACCACCACCTCTTCTGGGGCACCGACGACGAGGGGCTCGTTCGGGAACTACGCGCGGCCGGTTACTCCGGCCCGTTGGCGTCCGGGAAGGACCTCGACATCTACTAGGCCGTATCGGCTAGCGCCTGCGTTCGATCTCGAGAAAGCGGCCATTCAAGCACCGGCTGCCATACCGCCCCACAGCCACGTCGCACGTGATGATGCGGATTTCTCCGACGGCTGCGATGGGCTCCGATTCCCAGTCGCGTTGCGAGACTTGAAACCCGGCTATGTAGACGCCGGCGAGGCGAGTCAGCCACGTCGGGCGCAGCCGTCGGACGGCCTGGGCGATGTTTGCGTAGGCCCCTTCGGACAGCTCGGCGGCCGTGATCGGAGCGTCCCGGACGCTGCGTGCCGATGCGCCGCCGCCGCCCGCACTGGCGCAGCCAGGCACGCTCGCTGCGAGGGTGAGCGCAGCGAGTAGGGAGAGTGTGCGCCTTGTCATCATCTAGCGGACCACCTGGCCGCCGAGTCCAATGTGGATGGTCAGAACGCGACCACGGTAGTCGGCGGGGTCGATCCCCCTGACGGTGCCTGAGTTCCGAGTACCGTTGGCGATGACCGTAACCTCGACGTCCACCGGCTGCGCGCCGGGGAGCCCGAAATGAACGGGCAAGTCCGACTGGGCGTCGTATCCCGAGCCGGTGTCGACGATGCCCACGCCGAGCAACTCGTCGGTGCCGGCCGCATAGAGCCGGACTTCGGCGCCGGGGCGGGTCGCTCGTCCTTCCTCGTCCAGCACGCGGACCTGCAGTGAGTGCCAGGCGAACTCGGGCTTAAGGAGGTTCTGCATCAGGTGATGCATGCCGTCGTCGGCGACGCCGGTCAGCGCCAGGTCGAGGTCTCCGTCGAGGTCGAAGTCGACCCACGTCGCTCCGTGATCCGCGGCGACTTCCAGCGCGGGTGGCGTCACGTCGATGAAGCTCTCGCCACCCTCTCGACGGAAGAGCCAGTCCCGGTATTGGGTGCCCCCCGTCACGGTCCCGTTCACATAGAGGTCGAGCCAGCCGTCGTTGTCGAAGTCGCCCCACGCGCATGTGTCGTATCGAGCGTCGATGGCCAAGCCGAGCGCTGCCCCGACAGATTCCCAGCCGCCTGCCTCGGTGGCCCGAGCGAGATCGTTCGGGCCGTAGTTGGCGAAGAAGATGTCGAAGCGGCCGTCTCGATCGACGTCGGCGGCGCACGTTCGAACCGTGCCGAGCGCGTCGTCACCGATGCCGCGGCCGCCGCCTTCGATCGCGGTCCCGGCTGCACCGTCCCGAAACGAACCTCCGTCGTTGAGCCACAGCCCGTTCGCGTCGCCGTTCATGTTGGCCGTCACCACGTCGAAGTCCCCGTCGCGATCCACGTCGAGCCAGACCGCTCCGACGCTCCGGCGGGTATCGCCGATACCCGACGCCTCCGTCACATCAGTAAAGGAGGGCGAGCCACTACCGGAGTCGTTTCGATACAGCCGGTTTTCCCGATCGCGCAGAGCCAAGAAGAGGTCGAGGTCGCCGTCGCCGTCGTAGTCGATCCACGACGCCTGCCGCGTCGACCCCTCATCGAGCCGAAGGCCGACCTCCGCGGCGACATCGATGAATCCGTCCGGACCGTCGTTGCGGAACAGCGCGGTGACCGGCGCATCACCGGCGTAGCCGAGTAGGAGGTCCGGGTCGCCGTCCGAATCGAAGTCCCCCCAGGCGGCGGTCCGAACCGAGCGCTCGACCGCCAGCCCCGCCGCCGCGGCCACATCGGTGAAGCCCTCGACCCCGTCGTTTCGGTACATACGCGCCGGGCTGCCATTGAAGCCCACGAACCGATCCGGGTCGCCGTCGCCGTCGATATCGGCCCAGGCGTCGGTGAGCGTGCCCGGGTCGCTGAAGGCGTCGACCTGTACCGGCGAAAACAGAACCGGCTCGGGAGCCGTCGCCGGGACATATCGTATCCACATCAGAGCCGCGGCTGCGATGAGAACGAGCGCGATGAGGAGGATGAGGTTTCGCATGCCCTCAGCCTAGTCCGGCATGTGTCCACCCTGCAAGGCGGCCTCACGCCTAGGAAGCGCAACCGACCCTGGATCCGCTGTCGCGAAGTTGCCACATGAGATGAGTAGGAGAAGAGCCACCGCCCCGGCGAGCATGAGCAACGGTGCGCGCGCGCTTCCTGTCTCCTCGGTTTTCCGATACGCGAGCCGGGCGCCGCGCTGCTCAGGCGTCGCGTCGCCGCGGAGGATCCGTGCGGTTTCAGCGTGTGCTTGTTCTAGTGTGGTCCCCGCCGAGAGGATTCCGAGGCCCTGGTAGCTGTGATCGCCCTCGTTGAGGTCCTCGCCCAGGCCACCCAGGGGCACCCACATCGCGTGCCGTTCCAGGCCGGGTTGTCCGGCGGGTTGCAACACGAAGCGCGGCGGGAGTACGCCGATGATCTCGAAGGGCACGTCAGCGATCTGTGCGACCTGACCGAGGATGTCTGGGTCGGAACCGTATCGGTCACGCCACGCCTCGTGGGAGATGACCGTAACCTGTGGCGCTCCGGCGCCCTGTTCCTGCTCGGTGAAGCCGCGCCCCCGTACCGGCTCCGCGCCGAGCATTCCGAAAAGGGACGCCGACGCCACCCCGATCGGCGCCTCGTCCGGATCGCCGCGCCACGTGATCGGCAAAAACGCAGTACCTAAGACGGCAGTGGCGTCGAAGGAGCGCTGCGTGGTCCGCCACCTCTGGTACTCGGGGTACGACAGCCCGATGCGGTCCCACAGGGCGTCGAGTACCTCGTGGCCACGCCACGTATCGTACGTGTTCCACACCTGGACGAGTCGGTCGCCGTCGGGGTAGGGGAGCGGCTTCAATAGGATCGCGTCCGTGACGCTGAAAATCGCCGTCGTTGCGCCGATCCCGAGCGACAGGGTCGCGACTGAGGCGAAGACGAGCCCACGCCTGCGAAGGAGTGACCGGGTCGCGAGCCGGACCTCGTAGGCGAGCGCTGAAGCCGTTCGTCCGGGTGAGGTCGTGCGGCGCCGTAGGGAGGGTCCGAGCGCTCGCCAGACCTGGGGCCCAATACCACCGTTTGGCTGGTCCTTCGCCGTCGACGCCGTGTAGGGTCGAGTATTCCTCGGCGAGGTCGCCCAGAGCGTGTTCCCGATCCTCGCGAACGAGAATCAGGCGCAGCAGGGCTTCTGCAAGTCGTGGTGGTCGAGGCGCGCTCATCGAACCACACCCTCGGAGCCGAGGTCGAGCCCCTCCCACATCCGGTCCATGGCGGCGCGTGCTGTCTCGAGCGCTGTGACCCCCGACGGCGTGAGCTTGAAATGCTTCTTGGCCCGGCCCCCACGTTCAGCGGTGGGCTCGGAGAACCACGGCTCGGCGAAGCCGCGTCGCTCGAGGCGGTCGAGCGCCGCGTAGACGGCCGCGATAGAAACGGGGCGTCCGGAGCGCTCCTCGATCTCCTGGCGCACGGTCACGCCATACGCGGCGGCGCTGAGACGCGCAAGGGACAGTAGGACCAACTGCTCGGTCTCGTTCAACGATCCGCTCACCACCCCGCCCTTGTTCACATATTCTTCTTGCTACAAGAACAATAAGAATACAGGTCGATCGGCTCGGCCGCAAAGGGGGCGGCGGGGGAGGCCGCTCATTGAGTCTGTCAGAAGACCGTGGAAGCCGGTCGCCGAAGTCGACCTAGCTGTCGAGCGACTCCTAGTGCTCGGCCCTTGTCGTGCTGGGCATCTGGTCAATCACCGAACATGTTGGTGAGTCTTTCCGAGGCGGGGGTGATATCCTGCGTCGGCCACTTCGAGGGGGAGGTACGAATGGGTCGTGCCATCGGAGCAGTCGTGGTCGCGGAAGTCCTGTGGACGGCGCTTTGGCTCGGTGGGAGCGTCGGGGCTCAAGCGCTCTTCTCCATCGACGCAACGCAGCCGCTGACGAACGTGGGCCTGCTCGTGGGCTTCATCGCCTACAGCGTGTTGGTCTCGGTGCTGGCCGGATTCGTGTGCGCCGTCGTGAGGAAGGAAACACCCATGAGACTGTGTGGGCTTTCGCCTTCATCCAACTCGTTTTTGGGATCGGTTTTGAGGCGTCGGCATGGGCCATGACGCCGGTCTGGTACCACCTCCTGTTCCTGGCGCTGTTGGTGCCGACGATTGTGTGGGGTGGGAGGCTACGCGCGGGTAGGGCAGCGAGCGCCTAGCTGGGGCGCGAGCGAGCCAGACGCTGCTAAGGGGTGGTGTGCAGTGCCCTCCCCAGTGCCTCCAACCCCGCCTCCAACACATCCCGCTGCCCGGCCACCGCCACCCGGAAGTGCGCCGGCTCGCCGAAGAAGCGTCCGGGTGTGACCCCGAGGTCGTGCTCGGCAAAGGCGCGTTCTACCAATGGCTCGGCGTCGTCGACGTCGGCCAGGCGAGGAAAGGCCACGGACCCGCCGAGCGGCTCCACCCACTCGAGTCGCGGCTGGCCTGCCACGAAATCGCGCATCATGGTCTGACCGGGCCCCAGAATGCCCCGGGCTCGCTCCAACAGATCGTCGAGCTGAGAGAAGGCGAGCGTACCCAACACGTCCGAGGGAAACGATCCGCATCCATCGATGACGTCGCGTACCCTCAGCGCCCTCTCGGTGGTCTCGGGATCGGCCAGGATCCACCCGACCCGCAGCCCCGAAAGGCCGTATGACTTGGTCAGGCTATTCGTGGAGACAAAGACGTCGTCGCGCGTGGCGGCCGGACGGGCGTCGACCCCTTCGAGTGCATCTAGATAGACCTCGTCGACGATCACCTTGGCGCCGACATCGCGCGCCAGCGCTCCGACCGCGTCCAATTCCTCGGCGGTCGCGTACACCCCGGACGGGTTGTGCACGTTGGTCAGCACGATGGCGCGGGTCGCCTCGGTGAGCACCGCCTCGACACGCTCCGGGATGAGCGCGAACCGATCGGTCCAACCGCGGGAGAACGTCCGCACGTCGGCGCCCAGGAACCGTGCGGCGCCCATGTGGGGATCGTACCCAGGCCACTCCATGAGGACCGTATCGCCGGGCCGGACGAGCGCCGCCAGAGCCAGGAAGTTGGCGCCCGACGCGCCGGCGGCGCTCGTGACACGGTTCGCCTCCACACCAAACCGGTTCGCGATCGCCTGGACCAGCGGGGGCCAACCGTCGTCGTTCCGGCCGTAAAGCTCGAGTGCATCGCGCGCCCCGGGTAGCTCATCCACGGTGCAGGGGAGGAGATTCGATCCGGTCAGGTCGAAGCGGGCGTTCGCGTGGTGCTTCGCCCAGGTCATGTAGGGTGCCCAACTGTCGGGCCAAGCCGAATCAGGCATCACTTTCTCCCTTTGGTACGCTCCTACCTGCCCAGAAACGGTACGCCGGCAGGCCCGCGAGCAGAATCAACACGCCGAGGCCCGATCCGACCGGGTTGGTCCACAGGACGCTGCCCACGATGAGGAACGCCGCCGCGACGAACATTCCCGGAACGAAAGGATAGCCGGGGGTGGCGAAGACGTCTGCCGAGCGCTTCGCCACCGGGAAGCGCCTCCGGAACACGAAGAGGCTCGCACCGGCAAGGCCGAAGAAGATCCAATCGGCGAACACGACATAGTCGACGAGCTGTGCGTACGTCCCTGCAAGCACGAGAATGATCGCCCACACCGATTGGATCACGATGGCCAACGAGGGCGTGTCGTACTTCGGGTGAAGGCGCGCGACGCGTTCCGGGAACAGGCCGTCGCGTGCCATCGCGTAGTAGACCCTGGTCGGCGCGAGCATCGTCAGGTTGAGGAAGCCGAACGTCGAAACCGCGATCCCCAGCGTGATGAGGAAGTTGCCCGTGTCCCCGAAGAGGACGTCAGCCGCGTCTGAAGCCGGGGTGAGCGTACCGGCGAGACCCGAGTGTCCGAGCGTCTTCAGGTAGACGAAGTTCACCAGCCCGTACACCAAGACGACCAGGGCTGTCCCTGACAGCAGGCTGATGGGCAGGTCGCGAACCGGGTTCTTCATCTCCTCGGCCACGTAGTTCGCGTTTTGCCAGCCACCGTAGGAGAACATGATCGGGATCAGCGCCGCGCCGAACGCGAACAGAAGCAGCGGTGGCTCGCCCTCGCCGGCGATGGCGAGCGCATCCTGAGTCGCCCCACCGTCCGGTGCGCCCGGCAGGAAGAGTCCCGCCACGATCAGCAGCCCGAGTGGGATCAGCTTCAGGATCACGAAGCCGTTGAGGACGCGGCTCCCGGGCTTCACGCCTACGTAGTTCACCGCTGCCACCACCGCGATGCCCATCACCGCGAGCACCTGACCGCTGGCATCGGGCCGATTGACCAGGCGAAGCGTGTACTCTGCGAACGTGAGCGCTACCGCGGCGATCGCACCGCCCTCGAGCATGAGGAGCAGGCCCCAGCCGTACAGGAAGCCGACCGCCGGGTGGTACGCCTCGCGCAGATAGACATAGTGGCCGCCCGCCTTCGGGAAGAGCGTTCCCAGCTCGGCGAACGTGAGCGCCCCGGCGAGCGCGATCATGCCCCCGGCGAGCCACGCAGCCATCACTAACCCCGGCGTATCGAGGCGCTGAGCGACGATGTAGGGGTTGATGAAGATGCCCGCCCCGATGATGCCGCCCACCACGACCATCGCGGTGTCGAAGGCGTTTAGCTCGCGGCGGAAGGACAAGGGCTCTCACCTGGTGGGCGGTCGGAACGCGCCCGCCGAGGGTAGGGGCGGGTGGTGTTGGTTCGCCAGGTCTGACAGATTGCCGCGCCGATCACCCGTTCACCCACGACTGTACGCGATATGAGCATCCTCGAAACGATATGTGCCCGCCGCTCGATCAAGACGTTCACCGACCGGCCCATTTCCCGTGAAGAGATCGAGAGCCTCCTCGAGGCGGCCGTTCAGGCACCAAACCACCGGATGACCGAACCTTGGCGCTTCTACGTGCTCGGGCCCGAGGCGAGGCGAGGGTACGGGGCCGCTCTGGGTGCCAGGAAGGCCAAAAAGGTGGAGGACCCGGAGGCCGCGCAGGCGGTCATCGACAAGGTCGCGGGCTCGCACGAGGCGCTCCCGCTCATGATCGCAGTGAGCGTGACGATCGACGACAATCCGGAGATCTGTGAGGAGGATTACGCGGCCGCGTTCATGGGTGTGCAGAACCTGTCGCTCGTGGCATGCGAGATGGGCCTGGGCATCCACATCAAGACAGGCGCCGTCATGGATGATCCGCGCGCTCGCGCCGCGGTGGGCGTCCCGGATGGGGAGCGGATCGTAGCCACGCTCCACATGGGCGAGCCGGCTGATACGCCGGAGCCGAAGGCACGGAAGTCGGCGGCCGAGCTTACGACCTGGGTACCGTAGGCTCCAGGGGCCATTGATGGTCGATTCTAGCTAGGGCCCTGGAGGGCTCCAGTCGATCATTTACCGCCGGAGGTAAGCCTCCGTCTGACTCTCGACGATGTCCAGCAGATTGCCCATCGCGACGCTGATGTCGATGAGGTGGAGCCCCCACTGGGCGCTCGGGCCGCCACCGCCGAGGCTCAGATCTCCCGGGATGTCGTCGGCACGCATGTCCGTGCGGTCCGCCTGAACGGTCACCTCCAGATACGAATGGCCGTCCCTCGACACGCACTCGCCCCATATCAGTCCAGGGGTCCGGACGAACTCGGTCTCGATCGCACTCGGGGGGTCGGTCCATTCGGTGCTGGTATCGCCCCCGACGATGCTACGGCTGCTGTGGTAGGCGTCGAGTGCCCCTGGGCCGCCCCCTAGCGCACCCGGGTTCGTGCAGGCCGCGACCATCCCTGGACGAGCCCGCCCGAAGACTGCGTTTTCGGGCGGCAGCGTGGAGCGGAACGATGCGTATGTGACCGTGCATCCGATCTCTGCCGCGGCCTGGCAGAGGGGGATGTTCTGGAACGAGCCGCCGACGACCTCCCCTTCCGGCACCTCGACCGACTGCCCGAAGAGAAGCGCCGACACCAGACGGTCCTGCACCGGCTGGCCGTCGATCTCCTCGGCGATCAGCCGGATGAGGACCGCCGAGCCTTGCGAGTGGCTGATCAGCACGACACCGCGTCCTTCGTTGTCGTTCTCCAAGTAGTGATTCCACGCGTCGAGCACGTCGTCGTATCCGAGCCCGTAGCCCAGACCACCCTCCGGCCGCTGCGAGAACAGCCCCGCTAGTGTGACTTGCCGGTAGAGCGGAGCGAAGATCCGACACTTCGAGCCGAAGCGGGCCAATTGTGAGCGGACGACCCCGTTCTCCTCAGGCCCCGCGGTCATGTCGCTGTTCCCACCTCGGTCGCGGGAGACCGTCGGATACACGTAGAAGCAGTCGATCGGCGCATCGGGGTCGGCTTCCCACGCCTCTGTAGTCAACGAACCGCTTCGTCCGACGACCGTCGTAGTCAGGTCGATCGCGCAGGCGTCGTCCCGGCCCGGTAGGCAGAGCCAAGAGGCTGGATCACCGTAGTCGTTCGGCTCGGCGGTCTGCGCGACGGCTGCATCGCCGAGCGTTGCTACGGAGATGAGGGCGAGCGCGACAGCCGAGCCAAGGGTGCGAAGGCGATCCATGGTCATCGCTTCTAGTTGAGTTAGTGCGACAGAGCATAGGTGATCTAGTTGATCCCGAGCTTGCACGCATCGTTGTTGGAGTCGACGGAGAACGCAACGCGCACGATTGCGCCCCGTGCCCAACCGCCCGACTGTTCCCGCCCTCGTTCGTCGATTCGGTTCAAGGCAGGTTGATCATGAGAGGCTCGTTTTTCGTCGTCGCCGTTTTGGCACTGAGCGCTGGCTCGGTCTCGGCGCAGGCAGCGCCCCCTCAGGAGTACATGGACCTCGCTCGCTCCATCTTTGCGGAGCTGATCGAGATCAACACCGTGAACTCCGAGGTGGGCAACAACACCACGGCGGCTCGGGCCATGGAGCGACGATTGCTCGAGGCTGGCTTCCCGCGTGAAGACGTGCACGTGCTCATCCCCAGCGACGCGCCGACCAAAGGCAATCTGGTCGCTCGGTACCGAGGGAATGACACGGGGCTAGATCCGATTCTGCTGCTCGCGCACATCGATGTGGTGGAGGCGCTTCCCGGGGACTGGAGCTCGGACCTCAACCCCTTCGAGTTCCTGGAGCGAGAAGGCTTCTACTACGGGCGGGGCGTGACGGATGACAAGGACGAGGCCGCGATCCACGTGGCCAACTTCATCCGGTGGAGGCAGGAGGGCTTTGTGCCGAACCGCGACATCATCATCGCGCTGACGGCGGATGAAGAGGGGGGACCCCGCAACGGCGTCAGGTATCTGCTCGCCGAGCACCGTGACCTGATCGATGCGGCGTTCGCGTTCAACGAGGGTGGCGGCGGGATGGAGAAGGACGGTCGAAAGATTTCGAACAACGTCCAGCTCTCGGAGAAGAAGTTCTACTCGTTCAGGTTCGAGGCCACCAACCCGGGCGGCCACTCGTCGCTGCCGGTGCGGAAGAACGCCATCTATGACCTCTCGGCGGCGCTGCTGGCTGTGGCGGACTACGACATGCCCGTCATGCTGAACGACGTCACCAACGCCTTCTTCAGCCAGACCGCGGAGATCATCGGCGGCGAGATGGGTGACGCGCTGAAACGAGTCTTGGCCAACCCAGCGGACATGGAAGCGGTCGAGTTCGCGTCTCAGGAACCGGCCTACAATGCGCGCCTTCGGACGACCTGCGTCGCCACACTGCTGGACGGCGGTCACGCCGGGAACGCCTTGCCGCAGACGGCGACGGCGACGGTGAACTGCAGAGTCCTCCCGGATCACCTGGCATCAGACGTTGCCCGGCGTCTCGAGGCGCTGGCGGCGCCACACGACGTGACGGTCGGGTGGAACGGGCGCGAGCGTGACAGCCCGGCGTCCGCCCTCGACCCTGACATCATGGGTGCGATCGAGATGATCACCGAGCAGATGTGGCCTGGCGTTCGGGTCGTCCCGGTGATGCTCACAGGCGCCACGGATGGCTCGGCCCTGCGGAGCGCCGGCATCCCGACGTACGGTGTATCGGGCCTGTTCGGCGACATGGACGACGTCCGGGCCCACGGGCAGGATGAGCGCATCCGAATCGAGCACTTCTACGAAGGCCAGGAGTTCCTCTACCGCTTGGTGAAGGCGCTCTCGGGTGGCGGCATCGCGTAGCGCCATCCCAACTACGAAGACACTCAGGGGAAGTCACAAGATGAAACGCATGTTCGGAAGGGCTGCCGCACTCTCTCTCGGGCTGGGCCTCCTGCCATCGGCCGTCTTCGCTCAGAACACGTCTCCGCAGGAGTACATGGATCTCGCCCGCTCGATCTTCGCGGAGCTCATCGAGATCAACACCACGGATAGTGAGCGCGGGAACAACACGGTGGCCGCGCGCATGCTGGCGGGCCGGCTGCTCGATGCGGGCTTCCCGGCCGAGGACGTCCACGTCCTGGTGCCCGACGATGCCCCGACGAAGGGCAATCTGGTCGCGCGCTTCCGCGGGAGGGACACCGGCCTAGAGCCGATCCTCCTGCTCGCACATATCGACGTGGTCGAGGCGCTCCCCGAAGACTGGAGTGCGGACCTCAACCCGTTCGAGTTCCTCGAGCGTGACGGCTACTACTACGGCCGGGGCGTCACCGACGACAAGGACGAGGCGGCCATCTACACGGCCAACTTCATCCGCATGCGCCAAGAGGGCTTTGTGCCCGACCGCGATATCATCATGGCGCTCACGGCCGACGAAGAGGGGGGTTCACGGAACGGCGTCGTATACCTGCTCGAAGAGCACCGCGACCTCATCGACGCGGCTTATGCTCTCAACGAGGGCGGGGGCGGCATGGAGAGGAACGGCCGCAAGATCTCGAACAACGTTCAGGCCGCCGAAAAGAAGTTCCTGTCGTACTTTTTCACCGGCACCAACCCCGGCGGGCATTCGTCGCTCCCCGTGAAGAAGAACGCGATCTATGACCTGTCGCGGGCGCTGCTCGCCGTGCAGGAATACGACTTCCCGATCATGCTCCACGAGGTCACCGAAGAGTTTTTTGGTCGCTCGGCGGACCTGGTTGGAGGAGAGGTCGGTGATGCGATGCGGCGCATCGTCGCGAATCCGGCCGATACCGAGGCGGGCCGGATCCTGTCCGCCGCGGACCCGGGTTACAACTCCCGCCTGCGGACCACGTGTGTCGCGACGCTCCTCGAGGGGGGGCACGCCCAGAACGCACTCCCGCAGATGGCCCGCTCGAACGTCAACTGCCGGATCTTCCCGACGCATGATCCCGACGAAGTGCTCGCACAGCTACAGGCGCTCGCCGCTCCCTTCGACGTGGAGGTAGAACCACGTGGAGAGGCGACACCCAGCCCTCCATCGCCCCTCACCGATGAGGTTCTCGGACCTATCGAGCGGATCACCGAGCAGATGTGGCCAGGCGTGCAGGTCATCCCCGTCATGTCGACGGGTGCGACCGACGGCCTGTTCCTGCGCCGCGAAGGGATCCCCGTATACGGCGTGAGCGGGTTGTTCGGCGACATGGACGACGTGCGCGCGCACGGCCAGGACGAGCGCATCAGCATCCAGAACTTCTATGAGGGGCAGGAATTTCTATACCGCCTCGTCAAGGCTCTGTCTGGGGGTGGTATCGCGTAGATGGCTCGACCTCTCGTCTCGCCAGAGGACCAGGGCGCCACCTTCATCGAGCTCTTCTTCGACCTCGTGTTCGTGTACGGGATCACACAGGTCGTGGGGCTCATGCACCACGAGCTTGGTCGGGCCGCGGCTGGCCATGCCATTCTGGTGTTCTGGATGATCTGGTGGGGATGGACGCAGTACACGTGGGCGTTCAATGCGGTGGACACCACGCATCCGATCATCGAGTTCAGCGCGCTCGTCGCGACGGCGATCGCGTTTTTCATGGCGGTGGAGGTGCCCGGGGCGTTTGACGGGGGCGCGATGTGGTTTGCCGCGCCTTACGTGGCACTCCGCGTGGTTGGCCTCGGGCTCTACTCGAGCGTGCTCTGGGTTACCCCCGAGGGTCGCAAGGCCATCACCCTGTTCGCAACGCTGTCGATCGGTGGCCTGGCCGCCGTCTTGATGGGTGCGTACGCCGGCGAGCAACAGGTGATATTCTGGGCCCTCGCGATCTTCCTCGACGTGATCGCAGTGGTCAGCCTGGGGTTGGCGTTCGTTGGCGTGGCGCTCGTCGCGTTCCTGGAAGAGAAGACAGCCGAGCGGATGCAAGCGGCTGCGTAGATCAGAGGGTATTCCATCGCCACATGGATGAGCCCCGGAGCTTACGTCAGCATGAGGGATTCACGCTTTCGCTAGCGCTCAACACAACATCGGACCCATCTTGAATCGTTGAGCGTGCAACCTGCGTAGGGTTGAGCGAGTCAAAGCAAGTACGAGACGACCATATTTCGCCCGGGACTTATATGCGCTTCGCAGCAGCAGCCACTGCAACAGGGATCGTCGGATTCCTGCTACTAGAGGCTCTCAAAATCCTGGTGGCTCCCGCGGCCCTCTGGCTGCTGGGCGTCGTAATGATGTTGGTCAAGGTACTGGCCGTGGGGCTCGTGGTGGTGCTGGCGCTAGCCGGCTCGGTCTGGGGTTATCGAAGGTGGTCTCAGGCCAGAGACGAGATCTCGACCTAGACACAGGCCCCCAAGAAGGAAAATGCCCCCCCCTCCTGAGGCTTCAGTTGAGGAGGGGGTTTTTGTTTTCGCTTACGGTTCCAACCTCGACTCCGAGCGAATGAGGCGTCGCGTGCCTTCGGCCGAGTTGGTTGGTGTCACGGAGCTTCCGCTGCATACGCTTCAATTCAACAAGCGGAGCTCGAAGGACGGTACGGCGAAGGCGAACGCTTTCCTGACAGAGTCTGCATCGGATACGGTCGAGGGTGTCCTCTATCGGACTGACGCCGCTGGCCTCGCCGCTCTGGATCGCATTGAAGGTCGAGGCTACGGATACGAGCGCCATGAAATGCCGTTTAGTGTCGTGGAGGGGGGTCAGATCAGGATGTATCAGGCCTCGATCTATATCGCTGAGGAGAGCCACGTCGATCACGCGCTGCTTCCCGCGGAGTGGTATCTCGCCCACGTAATCCGCGGGGCCAAGGAGCATGGCCTGTCAGACGGACTGTTGGCGTGGCTCGAAGAACATCCCTTTCGCGACAGACAGGGCACCGAAGTCGAGTAAGAGCGCCGGCGCACGACGAGTAGTCGGAAGCGTCGCGGTGAAGCATGTTGCTACGATCTGCGCTGTAGCATGCTCCACGTACTCATTGGGACGTAAGGCCATGGCCGACCGGGACCGTGTCATCCGCGGGAGCGTCTCCCCCGCTGGCGGCCTCGCACTCACTGCCGCGTTTCTTTTCTCCCTCGGCGGCCATGCATCAGGGCAGGCGTACCCGCAGACGCCCCTCACGAGTCAGGTCGACGAGCTGTTTGCGGAGTGGGATACGGAGGACGGGCCCGGGGCGGCGTTGGGCATCTTCAGAGACGGGAGGATCGTCTACGCCCAGGGGTATGGCGTCGCCAACCTCGATTACGGGATACCGATGACCCCCAAGTCGGTCCTGAGGATCGGATCGATCTCGAAGCAGTTCGTCGCGATGTGCATCGCCATTCTCCAGGAACAGGGAAGGCTCTCCTTCGACGACGACATCCGCATCCACCTGCCGGAGATGCGTGACTACGGAGAGCCGATCACCATCCGCCACCTTCTTCACCACACGAGCGGGGTTCGCGAATACCTCACGTTGGCCGACTTGATCGGGAGACCTGAGGGGAGTGTCTTCGGCGTATACACGACGCGAGAGCTCATGGAGCTCCTAGCGCGCCAGGAGGCACTCGATTTCGAGTCCGGGGACCGATTCTCGTACACCAACTCCGGCTATTTCCTGCTTGCCGAGATCGTCACGCGCGTCAGTGGAATGAAGGCCAGCGCTTTTGCGGCCGAGAACGTCTTTGGGCCACTCGGCATGAGCCACACTCGTTTCTACGATGATCCGAACGCGATCATTCCGAACAAGGCCCAAGGCTACTCTCCGACACCCGACGGTGGATATCGCCTGGATATCCTCCGCTCAGAGGTTATCGGCGACCTCGGCGTGATCACCACGGTCGAGGATCTGCTTCACTGGGATAACAACTTCTACGAGAACAAGCTCGGGGCCGGTTCGGACGACCTGATCGCGACGATGTCCGAACGGGGACGAACAGCTGCTGGCGTGGAGCTTACCTATGCCCTGGGCTTGGAGTTCGGCTCTTATCGTGGCTTGAGTACCATGGGGCATAGCGGGTCGGCGGTCGGGTATGTCGCCCAGTTCCTGCAGTTCCCGGAGCAGAGGTTCTCCGTCGTCGTTCTGTCGAACCTGAGCACGTTCGGCTCCGGACGTCTGGCTCGGCGGGTCGCCGACCTATACCTCGCCGATCTGTTCACAGAGCCCATGGCATCCGGCGGGCAGACCCGAGCCAGACCCATGCCCCCGGAAGCCGTCACCCTGTCGATGGCCGAGCTCGAAGCGTTTGTCGGTGACTTCTACAGCGAGGAGCTCGACATCTCGTACTCTTTCGATGTCCGAGGCGGTGGCCTTCAACTCGAGCTCCGCGGAAATCGGACTACACTCCGATCCTACCCGGATGATCGGTTCGGCTGGGGCCGGCGGGAATTGATCTTCGATCGGGACCAACGCGGTCTCGTCTTCGGCTTCACGCTCGAGGCGGGCGGCGTTCAGGGGCTGCGATTCCGGAAGGTCGCGGGCGCGCGCTAGCCTGCAGCGACGCGCTCCGCCTACTCCGCCCGCATCGCGATCACCGGACTGACTCTCGTGGCTCTCCAAGCCGGTACGAAGCTGGCGATGAGTCCGACGACCAACAGGATCGCCGTGACCGAACCGTAGATGACGGGGTCGCGCGGGCTCACGCCGAAGAGTTGGCTGGCCAGCACCCCCGACAGAGCGATCGCGCCGGGCCGCGACCAGCCCGTTGGCTCCCAGCGATGCGGTCCAACCTCGGCCGCGGATGCTCTCCGAGGGTCGCCAAGGCTTGGTTCGCGCGAACGCCATGGCCGCGATGCCGGTGCCGATCAAGGCCCCCAAGACGACCACCGCGGCGACGCTCGCGGGGCGCAGCAGCGTGTCGCCGAGTACCGTAACGCCCGCCCGCAGCCCGACCCGGGCGAGCGCCAGTCCCACCGCTGCCCCTCCGAGCCCGAGCAGCCACCCTTCGACCATGATCTGTCGTGTCAGGGCAGCACGGCCGGCTCCCAGCGCGATACGGACAGCCGTGTCGGCCTGCCGGGCGGCTCTGCGCCCCAGCGCCAGGTGGGTCACGTTGATGCCTGATGCCAGCAGGAGGATCGTGACCGCGATGCTCAGGGCGACCAATGTGGACCTGAAGTCCGCGACGGTCTCATCCAGGAGGGGAGTGACTGATGTGCCTGCCCCCCGGTTCGAGTTCGGGTAGAGCGCCTCCAGACGTTGCGCGATGGCGGCCATCTCGTCCCGAGCCGCCTCGATCGAGACCTCGTCGGCGAGTCGGCCCACGACCTGGAAGTACCAGGCGTCTCTGAGTTCACCGAGGTCACCTTCAAAGCCGCGGATCTCGGGCGCCTCAGCCGGCGAGCGAGACCACCCGAACAGCCCCGCCTCGGCGAAGCCTGTGCTCAATGCCGGATCGAAGGTCCGGCCGGCGACGGGATCGAGGCCGAGCACCTCGAAGAAGTTGCCAGAGACTTCGGCGATCCGCTCCCGCGTAGCGATGCCATCGACGGTCAGGCTCGCGCCCCGGGTATTGAAGGCGGCGAGGCCTTCGAACGAGGTGCTCATGCGGCGCCAGTCGAGGTAGTTCGCCGGTGCGACCCATCGCCGCACGGCGTCGCGAGTCTCCCACACCGTGACGAGTCGCTCGGCGCTCGGGAAGGGAAGGGGGCGGAGTAGGGACTCGCCCAGCCCCACGACCGAGGCCGCTCCGCCTAGGCCGAGCCCGAGCGTAAGGACCGTAGCGAGGGTGAACCCGGGGGCGCGTGAGAGAGACCTGGCCACATGCCGGACCTCCTGGGCCCAAGCGCCCGGGCTGAACAGTTGGCGTCGGCAGACCCACGCCCAGGCCGTCGAAGCTGCTTGGCGACGGTACCAACGCTCCGCGGCGGCTACCCCATCGGCGTCCGCCACTTCGGCGTACCCCTCTGCCAGATCGCCGTGGACGAACTCTGCGCCCTCCCCCCGGACGACAAGGGAGAGCAGAGACGCGACTAGTCCCCGAGGGTGGTCGTGGTCCGAGGCGCTCATCGGTCGCCGCCGAGCAACAGATCGTCGAGACGGACGTGTAGCCCGTCGGCCATCCGGCGCATGCGTTCGCGACTCTCTCGGAGGAGCTCCGCACCCTGCGGCCGGATCCTGTAGTGCTTTCGCCTGCGGCCGCCTCGCCTCGCAGTCGGGTCGCCCACCCATGAAGTGACCAATCCGGCGCTCTGGAGACGTTCCAACACCGTGTAAACGGCGCCGGCGCTCACATCCCGCTCGGTACGGGACACGATCTCGCGCCGGATCGAGGCGCCGTACGCGTCGTCCCCCAGAGAGATCAGTGCCAACAGGATCATCTGCTCGAGCTCACCCAGCGTCTTCCCCATGCCATTCCCCTTGAGTCTCCTATATGGATAACATTGTGGGTGAAATGGTTGCAACCCTACCCGGAACTGGGAAGTATGAACATTGTAGCGAACCGCCGAACGAAACTTGATCTTGGAGTTCCAATGCGCCTACGCGCACCCATCAAAGCCCTGCTTCTAGCGTCGCTCACCGCGCTGCCGACCTATGTGAACGCGCAAACAGTTTTGGTGCGTGTACTCGACGGGGACACGGGGACGCCAGTCTTTGGCGCGTTGGCCTACCTGGAAGGCGCCGATGCGGCGGTGATGAAGACCGGGCTGACAGATGAGCTGGGCCGGGCTCTTTTTCTCGGTTTGACCCCCGGCAGGGTCAGGGTCCGCATAGAGATGATCGGCAAGGCGACCGGGTACTCCGAGTTCTTCGAGGTCGCAGCGGGTGCGACGGTGACTCAGGACATCCGATTGGCCTCGAGCGCGATCCTGCTCCAGGGCATTGAGATCGAAGCGGACGGGGGACGGTGCAGGATTCGCCCGGAGCGGGGCCTCAGCGTCGCCGCCCTGTGGGATGAGACCCGCAAGGCTCTCAGTGCCGCGGCGTTCACGGAGGACCAGGCCGTATATCGGTACCAGACCGCCAGCTACGTCCGTGAGCTCGGGCTCGACGCGAGGACGATCGAGAAAGAGGACCGGCGACGCTCGAGTGGCTATCTCAGGACACCGTTCGAGAGCAAGCCCGCCGAGGACCTCATCGAGAATGGCTTCGTCCAGACCGACCAGGACGGTCAGCTCTTCTTCGCGCCGGACGCCAACGTGCTGCTGTCCGACGCTTTCCTCGACTCGCATTGTTTCAGGCTCGCCGCGGGCCGGGGCGAAGCGGAAGGCCTCGTTGGTTTGAGGTTTGAGCCCTCGGGCGGGCGGCGCGGCGTGATCGATATTTCCGGGACGCTTTGGGTCGATCCTCAGACCGTCGAGCTTCAGTGGCTCGAGTACCACTACGAGGGCCTGGATCCCGATACCAACTCGCCCGACGTTGGCGGCCGCGTGGACTTCCAGCGCCTCCCGAACGGCACGTGGATCGTCCCTGAGTGGTGGATTCAGATGCCCCGGGTCGGGGTTACGTATGACCTACGGGGTCGGCCCCAGACGCGGATCGTGTCGTATCGCCGTACCGGCGGGCAGGTATTGCAGGTTCAAGAGGCTGGGGGCCGCACTGTCATCGAGGCGGAAACGGGTACCATCGAGGGCGTGGTCCTCGACAGCCTGGGGGTCGATCCGCTCCCGGCGGCCCGCGTGGGCATCGTCGGCTCCAGCCAAACCGTCTACACGACCGAGCAGGGCCACTTCTCGATCCGAGGACTCACGGGTGGCTCGTACCAGCTGAGCTTTTCACATCAAACCGTCGATGAGCTCGGATACCGCCCAGCGCCTGTCACCTATGACGTTGTGGAGGGGCAGGTGACCGCGGTTCAGTTCAGAATGCCCGCGCAGTCCGATGTCGTGTTCGAGGCGTGCCGGGGTGAGGACATGTCGTACGGCAGCGGGGCGGTCTTGGGGCAGGCAGTAGATGCCCGAGGTCGGCCCGTGCCTCGGGCGACCCTGGCCCTGTGGTGGGATGAGCTGTTTCCGATCATAGGTGCGGCACCCCGGATTGAGACGATCCAGCTGGAAGCGACTGCGGATATGGACGGCTACTACAGTCTTTGCGGGGTACCCGAGGATCGGCGACTGCGGATCCTCGGCTTGCCCGAGGGTGAGGTCCTCGCCATCCAAATCAACACCGGCGACCTACTCATGCAGCTTGGCGACACGCTTCGGGTCCTAGGTCGAGCCGGAGCAGTCGTTCATCGCGTGGAGGTACGGCCCCGCGGCTAGTGCACGAGGGGCGCACCAGGCATCACCCGCCGAAGAGCACTCCTATTCCCTGATCGAACACGATGTCCCTGGGGATTCCCAGCTCGTCGAGCCGATCGAGGTCGCGCTGGAGCGCATCCGGAACCATGCCCTTCTCGGCCATGAGCGCGTCCACACCGTCGTAGTCGCCGTCTCCCTGGAGCGTGAGGATTAGCTCGCTCAAGCTGCTCACGGCAGAGCGCATGGCCTCGAAGTCTACCTGGTAGGTACCTGTCGCCTCGTCGCGAGTAAACGCGCCCTGCTCCTGGAAGTAGTTGAAGCGCACCATGTTTGCCTGTCCATGCGCGCTGCTCGCGCCGAAGCGCACCGAGCGGAAGATGCCTGCCAGGAACGTGACGTAGTGGTCCTCGATGGAGCCGTCGGTGAGCTCACCCTGTTCGAACAGCTGCGTCACCATGTGTAGCCCGACGACGTCCGCCTTGCCCTCTTCCATCGGTGACGCGTGTTCGCGTAGTGCAGCTCGGACCGGCCCTCTTCCGTTCAGCGTGTTCTTGATGCCCAGGCCATGTGCGACCTCGTGGAACATCGTGTTCCCGAAAAATGCGTCGAAGGTCACGTTGTCGCGCTGGTCCTCGGCGATGAGCTGTGTGGCGAGAGGCACCATGATCTGATCGAACTTGGCCCGCATCGTGTTCTTGAGCTGCAGCCGCCGTGTGCCCTTGGCGAGCTGGACGACCTCGTCGTTCGGAAGGTTGATCGCGATCGTCTTGGATCCGGCGTTGGCATCTCCCGCATAGAAGACCGCGTCGTACGCGTTCAGATCCGAGTCGGTGCCCGGCGTCTCTGCCTTGTAACGTGCTGGAACCGGGAGGGACCGCTGCAGGCTGGGCAGTAGAGCCGCGAAGCGGGACAGGCGCCCGCTCCACTCCATGTCCTTGATCAGAACGTACGCCTCGTGAGTGGCCTTGTAGCCGAACATCAGGTCCTCGTACGTCTCGATGGGGCCGATCACGATGTCGATCGGGTTGTCCTTCATATCGAGCCAAGCCATGTCGCTGGCCCGGTAGTCGTCGGTTTCGAGGGCGGTGGCCCGCAGTCGGAGGTATTCCGCGAACTGGGTGTCGCTGGACAGCTCGGCAGCCTCTCGGAGTTTGGCTGCAGCCGCCGCGTGCTCTTCGGAGAATTCCTGGTGGTACGGGACGGCGAAGAGCGATCCGTCCGCATCGCGACGCACCAGAGTGTAAAGGCTCCGGAGTTCCTCATCGTTTGCCGCTGCCGCCTCGAACTCCTCTGGTGTCATGTCCCGCGGATAGAGGTTCGCTCCCGGCGGCTTTGAGCCGACACCAGCGACGAAGCTCTCGTCACCGTGCAGGCGGTCCCACGGCCCGTAGTTGATGTGCAGGTACTCGAGTGTCGCGGGATCACCGTGCGCCAGTGCCTCAGCAGCGGTCCGATCGCCGTAGGCTTGCCGCCAGAATATCGGGGTCATGGACTCCGAAGCCTGAATCAGCAGGCGCACGACCTCCTGGTCTCCCTCAGAGAGGTGCGAGACGTCGGCTTCCAAGCGAACGGTGGCGTACTGATCGATCAGGGCATGCATCAGCTGATGCTCCGCGGTTTCCTCGGGGTCTTCGATCGGCTCAGGGCCGCAAGCAGCGATGACAGCCGTAGCCAGGAGCAGCAGTGGGATCGGGGGGCGGGTAGGCATCGTCGCGGCCCTGTGAGGGGGTCTGCATGTGCACGTAGGACGGCCAAGCTACTGTGCCGTCAGCGAAATGTCTCGGTCACACCATCGTGATGGCTGCATTCATTTGGACGCTGGCGATCGGGCTCGCTCGCGATCCGGTACCCTAACGTGGTGCTCGGAAAGGGACGTTCATAGGTTGCCGTCCCCACCGTTCGGATCTGTGGGCCAATGCTGTCAGCTCTAACACGCCATCTCATGAAAACGACTCCGATGATTCGATCCGCGACCCCCCTCCTCGCCTCGGCGCTTCTGGCGTTTGGCCTGCCTTCCGAGGGCGTCGGCCAGGAGGATCGGATGTCGGCCACAGAGCGACTCGAGGCGTACGATACACATCGCTCGATGGTGTCCGGCTCGTTGTTCAAGACGCTGCCCTGGCAGTACCTCGGGCCGACGAACATCAGCGGTCGCTCGACCGACATTGCGGTCGCCGAGCCTCGTGGTGGCACGTACACGATGTACGTCGCTGGCGCGTCCGGTGGCGTGTGGAAGACCGACAACGAAGGCGTGACATGGTCGTCGGTCTTCGACGAGGCGCTCAGCACGTCGATCGGTGACCTCGCGGTTGCTCCGTCCAACGAGAACATCGTTTGGGTAGGGACCGGTGAGGCGAACCTGTTTCGCAGCTCGCACGCGGGGGCGGGCATATACAAGTCCACCGATGGTGGAGACTCATGGGAGCACATGGGGCTCACGGAGACGCAGACGATCGGTCGCATCGTCGTGCACCCTACCAACCCCGACATCGTCTGGGTCGCGGCGAGTGGGCATGAGTATCGGGACAATCCCGATCGGGGCGTCTACAAGACCACGGATGGTGGCCGGAGCTGGGAAAACGTGCTGTTCGTCGATGACGAGACGGGCGCCATCGACCTCGTGATCCACCCGACGGACCCCAACACGCTTTACGCCGCGACCTGGCAGCGTCGTAGGGCGAAGTTCAACGACCCGCGGAATGAGCCTGCGTTCACACAGTCGGACGACTACTACGCCGGGTCCGGCGTGTGGAAGAGCACCGACGGTGGCTTGAGCTGGACGCAGATGAACGACGGCCTGGTCGACGTGCGCTATCGGGGCCGAATCGGCCTCGACATCTCACGGTCGCAGCCCGAGACGGTCTACGCGTTCGTGGACAACTACGAGATCGCGCGTGAGGCCGCGGCGGGTGAGGCCGATGCGTACGGCCGTCCACGTGGCGGCGTGATCCGAGGTGCGACGGTCTTTCGCTCCGACGACGGGGCCGCCTCGTGGCGCCGCACCAGCGAGGAAAACCAGTTCATGGAGGGCCTGGGGGGCACGTACGGCTGGGTGTTCGGCCAAATGCGGGCAGACCCCAACGACCCGGACAAGATCTACGTGATGGGGCTCGGGCTGAACGTGTCGGAAGACAGCGGGCGTACGTTCCGCCGCCTCACCGGCATGCACGGGGATCACCACGGGCTCTACATCGACCCCAACAACTCGGACTACCTGGTCAACGCCAACGATGGAGGCGCGTACATCTCCTATGACGGCGGCGAGAACTGGCGTTTTCTGGTCGAGCTGCCGATGTCGACGTTCTTCAACGTCAACTTCGACCTGAGCGATCCCTTCCGCGTCTACGGCTCGGTCCAGGACCACGGCTCGTATTCCGGAATCGTCGACCTGAGCCGGGGCCGACACGACATCCCGGCGCTCGACTTCACGAGCGCACCGGGTGGGGAGGGGAGTCATCACGCGATCGACCCCCGCGATCCGAACAACGTCTATTCGGCAGGATTCTACGGGACCATCTCGCGCACGAACCTGGTGACGGGTGAGACGCGTCAGATCGCTCCACGCCCCGAGGCGGGAGAACTACCGTTCCGAGGCCAGTGGCTCGCTCACTTCATCCTGTCCCCGCACGATCCCAACACGATCTATCACGGAATGAACTTCGTATTCAAGTCGACCAACCAGGGGGAAGACTGGGAGCGAATCAGCCCGGACCTCACGCACAATGACCCGGCTCGGCTCGGCGATATCCAGTTCCAGACGATCACCGCACTCGCGGAATCTCCCATCACCGAGGGGCTGCTCTACGCAGGGACGGACGATGGGCGTGTCCATGTCAGCCAGAACGGTGGCGACTCCTGGACCGACATATCGCGCGGCCTCCATCCGGACCGGTTCACGACCGAGGTCGTGGCGTCGCAGTACGACGAAAGCACCGTTTACGTCACGCAGAACGGTCGGCGAAGTGAGGACTTCGCGGCCTACGTGTGGAAGTCGACCGACTACGGTCAGACGTGGGAGAGCATAGCCGACGGGATCCCGTTCGGGCCCATGAACATCATTCGTGAGGATCCCAAGAACCGCGACATCCTATACGCAGGAAATGACGTCGGCGTGTACGTGTCGCTGAACCGAGGCGAAGTGTGGCACGCGCTCTCGAACGAGCTTCCGAGCACTTTCGTGCACGACCTGGTCATCCATCCGCGGGACGACATCATGGTCGCCGCGACCCACGGGCGAGGAATGTTCGCCTTCGACGTGCGCCAGCTTCAGCAGCTCACTCCTCAGATCGTGGCCTCCGACGCACACATGTTCGATGCCGAGGACGGGTTTCTCCTGGCCGGCGGCGGCCGGGGTGGTGGGGGCGTGCAGAGCGCATACGTCCACTACTGGCTGGGTTCGGACGCGAACGTCACGCTCGAGATCCAGGACAACCAAGGCGCGACCGTCAACGTGCTCGAGGCGAGCGGAGACGCCGGGCTGCAGATGATCGAGTGGCAGCTCGATCGGCTCGGGGGCGGCGGCCAGGGGGGCGGGCGGGGAGGCTTCCGTCGCGCCAACCGTGTGCAGCCGGGTGAGTACACCGCGGTCCTCACGGTGAATGGTGAGGAACATCGCGCGCCGGTACGCGCCTCACGGAGGCAGAACTGACATGCCTCGCCTCCGCTCCTCCCTGATCACAGTGACTGCATTGCTCGGCGCCCTCATGGCGCCGATGTCCTCCGCCCTCGCGCAGGGTGCGGGCGACGTCGTGGTCATCGAGATCGAGACGGCCAAGGGGACGATCACGGCAGAGATCTATGTCGAGGCCGCACCGATCACCGCCAAGAACTTCCTCGACTACCTGGATGACGGCGTGTTCAACGGCGGGACTTTCTATCGAAGCGTCCGGATGGATAACCAGCCGAACGACTCGGTCAGGATCGAGGTGATCCAGGCCGGCAGCGACAACTCGATGCGGGACCGCCTCCGCCCCGCCATACCGCTGGAGCGCACGACGGTGACCGGCCTCGCACATGTCGACGGGGCTCTGTCCATGGCGCGCGGTGGGCCGGACAGCGCCCGCTCGTCGTTCTTCATCTGCATCAACGACCAGCCATCGCTCGATTTCGGCGGCAATCGGAATCTCGACGGGCAGGGCTTCGCGGTCTTCGGTCAGGTCACAGCGGGCATGGACGTCGTGCGCGAGATCCAAATGGGCGCCGTCGAAGCGCAGCAATTGGTGGAGCGCGTCGTGATCACCGAAGTGCGGCGAGTAGGTCACTAAGATGGCCTTCGCCCATCCAGAATGGCTCGTCGACACGGACTGGCTCAGCGAGCACCTCGACGATGAGAACCTCGTCGTCATCGACTGCCCCTGGGATGATTCGGCGTACTCCCGCGCTCACATTCCCGGTGCGATCAAGCGTCCGGGGCACGCGTACATCAAGGGCGTGAACGAGGACGGATCGAACTCGCTGCTCGTCCCCGGGCCCGAGGATCTCGCCGATCTCTGCCAGAAGATGGGGATCGGTCCGGAAAGCGATGTGATCGCGTACGACGACTGGGGCGGGCTTTTCGCCACGCGCCTTTGGTGGGTCCTCCGCTACTACGGTTTCGACCGCACAAGAGTGCTGGACGGCGGATGGCAGGCGTGGGCCGCGTCAGGCCGTCCGGTTTCGTTCGAGGTGCCTGAGGTGCCGGAGGTAGGGCGACTCGACCTCGTGGCTGTTCCGGCCCGAATCGTCTCGGCGGACGAGTTGATCGCGATTCACGCGGACGATGACATCCAGGTTCTCGACGTGCGCAGCGAGGAAGAGCACAACGGGAAGGCGGATCGCGGAAACGCGCGTGCGGGCCGCATTCCCGGTGCGCTCCACATGGAGTGGAACCAGCTGCTCGAGAATTCGACCAACTCCAGGTCGGTGCGGACGCTCCGCTCCGAGGACGAGGTGCGGGCTCTCGCAGCCGAGGCGGGTCTCGACGCGGACAAGACGATCGTGACGCACTGCCAGGCCGCCATTCGAGCCACGTATAGCGCGTTCGTCCTCGAGATGATGGGCTTCGGGCCGACGCGGGTGTACGACGGCTCCGCGGCGGAATGGGCGAACCGCGACGACACTCCTCTTGAGTAGACCCGGAGGTCTGTGGTGATGAGGCGGTGGTGGTTCAACCCGGTGGGTCTCGAGCGGGGTCGGCTCACCCCATGAGCCCGGGCAGGACGACAACTGGCGTCGAAAGCCTGATCGCAGGAGATGCGCCCCACATCCGTGACGGGAGGCTCGGTTTGATTCTACACCCCGCCTCGGTCACGAATGATCTTCGCCTTTCGGTCGATGCGCTGCTCGAGGCTGGTTTCGATGTACAGGCGCTGTTCGGGCCTCAGCACGGCATCCGGGGCGAGAAACAGGACAACATGATCGAGTCCGATCACTCGACGGACCCGGTCACCGAGCTGCCGGTTCACTCGTTGTACAGTCATGTCAGGAAACCCACGCCCGAGATGCTCGAAGGTCTCGATGCGCTGCTCTTCGACCTCCAGGACGTCGGCGTGCGGGTCTACACGTTCGTATGGACCATGGCGCTCGCGATGGAAGCATGCGCCGAGGCAGGCGTGCGCTTCGTGGTGTTGGACCGACCGAACCCTATCGGAGGCGTCGGCGTAGAGGGTCCGGTGTTGCGGGTTGGTTTCGAGTCCTTCGTCGGTCTCCATCCGATCCCTCTGCGGCATGGCCTCACGTGTGGTGAGTTGGCGCGCTGGCTAAACGAGGAGCGTGGCATCGCGTGTGACCTCGAAGTGATCGCTTGCAGAGATTGGCGACGGGAGATGACCTGGCACGAGACGCTGCTGCCCTGGGTGATGCCGAGCCCGAACATTCCGACGCCTGACTCATGCGTGGTGTACCCGGGCATGGTGTTGCTCGAGGGCACCAATCTTTCGGAAGGCAGGGGCACGACCCGCCCATTCGAGCTCTTCGGTGCCCCCTACCTGGATGCGCTGGAACTGTGCGACGCACTTCGGTCGCTGGAGCTGCCCGGGGTGACCATACGTCCGTGCTCGTTCGAGCCGACGTTTCAGAAGCACGCGGGCCACCTGTGCGGCGGCGGCCAGCTGCACGTCACCGACTCCGCCGTGTTCGAGCCAGTGAGGACCGCCGTCGCGATCATAGCCGCCGCCCGGCAGCTCGCCCCGGACTCCTTTGCGTGGCGGCAGCCACCCTATGAGTACGAGAACGACCTCATGCCAATCGACATCCTGTGGGGGCACAGCGGCCTCCGCACGGGTATCGATGACTCGTTTGGGGTGGAAACGCTGCTGGAGGCGGCGCAGCGGGAATGTGAGACGTTCCGCGAAAGCATCGCCCCGTTCCTGCTCTACGACTGAGCGCAACTCCAGGCCATCAGTGGTCCATCAGCGGCAGTACCCGCCTCGTTCCAGCGTCGACTGGATATCGAGCCCGAGGATCTCGCCGGGATCGACCTGAAATTCTCTCGTAATGCAACTCGAGCTCGCGACGAGATCGATCTCGATGCGCAGCCGCTGGGTGAACCTCCAAGGAATCCAGAAGACCTTGTCGGACTTCGCCCGCACCTCACCGATGAGGCGTCTCCCCCCTCCGCTGCTGCGGGCGTAGAGGCGGGCGTCGTTGAAGTTCAGGTTCGTGACTCTGAGCTCTACGTCCTGGGGCTCCGCCCGCGACCCGCCCGCAAACGGATCTGCCGTATCTCCCCTGGCCCCGGCGATGGGCCGCCCTGTGGGGACGCATGCGCTGAGGGAAAGGAGCGCGAGCGCCACGAAAAGCGTTCCTCTCAGGGTCCTGAAGATCTGCATGATGTCATTCCAAGATGAGCCGGTATCCACACCTGACCATGATACTCGTCGCCGGCGGACGATGCGACCATTGGGCTCAAGCTTGAGGAATCGTCCGCCGCACCCCCATTGTACGCCGCATGAAGCACACTGTTCGCAAGTTGTTCCGGGAAATCCACCGGCGATCCGTTTGGCAGGTGCTGGGTGTGTACGTCGCGGTTTCCTTTGCAGCATTCAGCGCGGTGGGCGCCTTGACCACCGCTGTAGGGCTCCCTGATTGGACGCTGACGCTGGCCCTGGGCCTGCTTCTCTTGGGCCTCCCGCTCATCGCAGCGACGGCTTTCATCCAAGAAGGCATCCCGGGGCTTCGCATCGAGGACGAGGTCGATCCCAACCTGCTGGTGGGTCGGACGCCTGCCGAGGTCCATGTGGTGCCCCAGGACCATCCCATGCACGGCGTTGGGACATTCACGTGGGAGAACGCGGTGGTCTGCGCGGTCGCCGGGACCGTGGTCCTCGTGGGTTCGGTCGTCGCCTACCTCGCGATGTGGACCCTCGGCATCCCACCCGTAGGGTCGTTGGTTGCCCAAGGATTGCTGAGCCCCCGCGACCCGGTGGTTCTGGCCGACTTCAAGAACGAGACCGACGATGCGGCCCTGGGCGTGGCGGTGACCCATGCGTTCCGTGTCGGCTTGGCCGAGTCGGAGATAGTCACGGTAGTCGACGCTCCTGTGATCGCGACGTCGCTCGGCGAAATGGGCCGGGACCGGAACGAGATTCTGACGCCTGAACTCGCGCACCAGATCGCCACTCGTCACGGTTTCAAGGCGGTCGTAGAGGGAAGCATTTCTCGCAGCGGCCCAGGATACGTTGTGGAAGCCGCCCTGGTGCTCCCCGGTGAGGATGCGGCGTTGGTGCGCTTCACAGAGAGGGCGCCGCTCGCGGATGACATCGTTCCCGCGATTTATCGACTCACCGCGCGACTGCGCGAGAGGATCGGCGAATCGCTCAAGGTCATCCGGGGTGGCGAGCCGCTCGGCGACCTGACCACCCCGTCGCTCGATGCGCTCAAGAGCTACGCTTAGGGGATGCGCGAGCTGGACATGGGCGAGACGGAGCGGGCTATGGAGTTGTTTGGAGGAAGCTGTAGCGATCGACCCATCATATACGATGGCCTGGCGCTTGCTCGCGGAGCTGGCTGGTTCGGACCGCTAGGGCACCTCTGCACAAGCAGGGCACGCCGCGCGCAGGGGTCTCACCCTACGCCTCGATCAGGCCCTGGCTCTTGAGCTCTTCGTCGAACGCCACGAGGTCGTAGTCGTCCTCGAAGCCGATCCGGTCCACGGATGGCACATACCGTTTCAGATCAGCACCGCCTGAGTCGAGCTCTCTGTCGAAAAGCGCCATCTCACGTTCGCTGGCCTCGAGCGCGGAGTCCCCGGTCGAGAAGACGATCTCACCGAGCGTCCGCTTCTCCAGGCGCAGCTTGTTGCGCACCGTCTCGCTCGCCTCGAACTGCTCCTGGATCGCCGGGAAGCGGAACTGGAGCGCACCCGACTCGCCGGTCTCGACATCGGCATCGAGCTCCGACGCCAACGTGTGCAGCGCGTTCTCGACGTCCTGGGTCGAAACTTCTTGTTCCTTGAGGCGCGCCGTGACGTGCTCGTATGCCTCGGCGGTCCCGATTGCGCCTGCTGAACCCAGGGTTCTGCTGTACACCAGGCCGAGCAACGTGCGGCGCACGTTCCGCTCCTCGCGCCGGCGGTTCTCGAGCTTCACGCCGAACATGCGGAGCAGAGGGAGGCTGTAGAAGAGCACGCTGAACACGACAGGTACGATGACCAACCCCAGGAAAGCCGCCGGCCCGCTGATGCCCAGCCGCGGGAAGATGAACCACGGTGAGGTGAGCGCGGCGATGAGCGTGAAGCCGTTCATCCCGACAACAACGGCGTTCTCCCCGGCCGTATTCCCCGTCAACTCGAGCGGATGCTCCAACCTGAGCCAGGCGGGGTTTGGCTCCCGGGCGGTTACCGGACCGTGCGCGCTGATCATGAGCTGGGGGAACGCATAGACCAGCTCGCCCTTCGGCGAAACCGCGGCTTCGCCGTCATAGGCGCCGAGCAACCGCCCCATCTCCTCCTCGGCTTCGAGCACATGAAGGCCGGTGTGCTCGACGAGCTCCGCGGTAGTGATGACGCCGCTACGGGCCCGAATGAGCCGAATCGTGCTGCGATCGATCTGCTTCCTGGTGAGCTTCGGGCGGTCCGGTCCGAACACGAAGGCGAAGACCTTCTTGTAGAACGGGACCTTGTCTTCCTTGTCGAGCGTTCGTTCCCAGCGTTGACCGTAGTAGGGCCGGCCGAGCTGCCAGCGGGGCGTCCAGATGTAGTACCACAGGAAGAAGTTGCCGCCCGGGAACCCGTGCCGTCGCCCTCGGCCCAACCCGCCTCCGCGGTTGCCTCCGCGTTGCTGGTTCGCGAACAGAGCCGCGATGATCAGCGCCACGAAAACCACGAAGTAGACCACGAGCATGATCACGATCCACGCCTTGAAGCCCTTCGTTAGAATATCCGCAGCGGCTCGTTTCGCGCGGGCCAGGAACGGTTCTGAGCCCCGCTGGATGAGCTGCTCGTCGAACTGATAGAGAAGCTCGCCCGAATCGGACACGTTGAGGTGCCCGCGGTGGGACTCGAGCAGTGCCTTCAGGCCTGTGCGTACATCGTCACCGGGCAGTCCCGAGTCGGATACGACGTCACCCACTGTGCCCCGACCCTTGAGTCGGCGCAGGGACGCGAGGATGTCGGCCTGGTGTTCAGCGAGTGCGATTGTGCTCATGCTACCTACAACCCCAAAGGGCCTCGATTGTGTTGAGTGGATCCATCACGATCGTCTCGATGACGTGTGTCCCGCGATCAGCGCGGCAACCTCATCGCTCGCTCCATCCTCGGTGGCCATCGCAACGCCCACGTAGGCTGCCGTCGACGCGAGCATCGCCGGGAACACCTTATGGAGGATCTCGGAGCCGGGGAGATAGTCCCACGTGAGTAGAACGACGATACCCGTGACGAACGACGTGATTACCGTGGTGCCGTTACCGCGCTTCCAATGCAGCCCGAATACGATCGCCGGGAAGAAGCATGCGCCGTACAGGCTTCCGCTGAAGGCGGTCAGCGTGACGATGCCACCTGGGGGCTCCAACGAAATGAGCATCGTGATGAACGCGAAGAGCGCGACCCATCCTCGGGTCCAGAACATCTCCGCCTTCTCGGTGCGGCCCGGCCTGACGATGCTGACGAGGTCGCGCTCGGTGGTCGACGCCAGAACGAGCAGAACCGAGTCCAGCGAGGACATCGCCGCGGCCACCATCGCGACCAGCAGAAATGCGGCGGTTCCCTGACCGAAGACTTCCCCTAGAAGGTTGGGAATGACGAGGTCTGTGTCGTCCAAGCCGTCGGGGAAGATCCGGCGTGCGTAGATCCCGATCGGGATCAGGAGCGAGAAAACGAAAGCGAACGTAACCGTCGACACGATCATACCCGTGCGGATCGCCTTCTCGCCTTCTAGGGCGAAGAAGCGCGAAAGCTGCCGCGGCTCGACGGCGAATTTGACCAGCCCCGCGAACATCGTCCCGATGAGCACTGGAACGGCGACGCCGCCGCCCCACGTGAACAAAGCCTCACCGCCCGGCTGAGCCCGCACTTCGGACAACGCACCCAGGCCGCCGGCCGCGCTGACGGTACCCGTAAAAAGAATGATCGCCGCGATGATCATGACCACGCCCTGCACTGCATCGGTTTTAACGACGCTGATGAAGCCGCCGATCATCGTGTAGAGCATCACGATGAAAAACACGATCACGATGGAGACCTTGTAAGGGATCTCGAGAAAAACCTCCAGGAGGTTGCCGATCCCCTTGAAGACCGCGGTCATGTACAGGAGTGAAGCCACGATCACGATCAGCGCCGCGAAGACTCTCGCCGTGGTGCTGCCGAACCTGAATCCGATGAAGTCTGGGAGCGTGAGCGAGTCCATCGCGGCCGTGAAGCTCCGCAGCCGCGGCGCGACGACGATCCATGCGAACAGGCTGAACGCCACGGCCGTCGGGATGAACAGCAGCCAGGGGATACCCCAGTCGTACGTCTGCCCGCTGAACCCGACGAACGAATTCGTGCTGGCGTAGGTGGCGAAGAACGAGAGGCCGATGATCCAGCCACCCATGTTGCGACCGCCCACGTAGTAGTCGGCGAGATCTTTGGTCTTCCGGTTCCCGCTCCATGCGTGATGGGCGAGAATCACGGTGTAGAGCGCCAGGAGGGAGTGAACCATCCAGAACTCGCGCAGGTTGCCCAGGACGGCATCGATCATGGTGAGTCTGCCGGATGCGTCGCACAGCTGGTTCTCACTTGCGGCCCCTCACTGGTCGTCCGAATCGAATAGGTCACTCACCGCCGGTTTGGTCACTTTGCCCATCGCGTTGCGGGGCAGGGTGTCGACGAAGCGTATTTCCTTGGGAATCTTGTACGGGGCTAGGCGATGCTTGGCAAACGTCCGGAGCTCCTCCGCAGAGGTGGTCCGGCCAGCTTCAGTCACGATGGCGGCGCACACCCGGTCTCCCCAATCCGCATCGGGAATACCGACCACGGCACATTCTCGGACGCAATCGTGCTCGAGGAGGACGTCTTCGATCTCCAGTGCGGAAATCTTCTCACCGCCCGTCTTGAGGATGTCTACGCTGGAGCGCCCGAGGATTCGATACGAGCCGTCCTCGACGACCGCTTGATCGCCCGTCCGGAACCATCCGTCCTCCGTGAACGCCGCCGCGGTGTCATCGGGCCGGCGCCAATACTCGGAGAAGACCGTGGCGCCTCGCACCAGAATGTGACCGGCCTGACCCTCCGGGAGCGGCTGGTCGTCTTCGTCGACCAGCCGGACCCCGACGCCGGGCAGCGGCTGGCCCACGTGCCCGGGCCGGCGGTCGCCATCGAGCGGATTCGAGAGCCCCATTCCGATCTCGGTCATGCCGTACCGCTCGAGGAGCCTCTGCCCGGTGATCTCCTCCCAGCGCCGAAGAGTCAGGACCGGGAGTGCGGCCGACCCCGAGACGTTGAGCCGGCAGGCCCGGGCCCCGGCGCTCCAGGCCTCACGCGTCTCCGGGTCGACCAAGCCCCACGCCTCGATCAAGCGGTGGTAGACGGTCGGGACCGCCATGTACACGGTCACGTCGCCGCGATTGAGTCGCTCCCACACGTCGACCGGGGTGAACCTCGGGAGGATCTCACAGGTCGCCCCGTTCCACAGTGCCGAGGTCAGCACGTTCACGATCCCGTGCACATGGTGCAGCGGCAGGTGAAGTAGGATGTGATCGTCCTCGCTCCACCCCCACGCCTCGCTCAGCGATTCGACCTGCGCCTCGATGTTGGCATGGGTCAGCACCACGCCCTTTGGTTTTCCCGTGGTGCCCGACGTGTACAGCATCATGCTTGGGGACCGGGTAGGCACGTCGGGGAGCTGTCCTACCGGACCCTCGGATGTCAGCGCGGGGGTCTGCAGCACCGACAGGCCGCGGCTGGTGGCGGCTTCCTCGATGCGATCCAAGAGCGCGGGGTGAGCCACCACTGTCTCGGGGCTGGCGTCGTCGAGCACGTGCGCGAGTTCGGCCGCTGGGTGCGACGTCGCGAGAGGGACCGCGACACCTCCGGCTCGCCACACGCCCCAAAGCGTTGCGACGTAATCCCACCCGGGCGGGATCAGCATGCAGACACGTGCGCCCTCAAGGTCGTCGCGACCAGCGAGTAGTCGCGTGGCGACTAAGTCCGACGTTTCGAGTAGGTCGGCGTAGCTGAAGACGCCTTCCGCGGTGATGAGTGCCGTGCGTTCCGAAGACGCCTCAGCGCGACCGACCAGGGCAAGGCTCAAAGGCGGTCGGGGGCCGGGTAGGGAAGAAGCATGCGGGCAACCTGTACCTGGGCTGGTCCCGGTTCAAGGTGGACCCGACCGGTCGCGGTTCCGCTTGCAACTCCCATCGCTTACGATGGCCCGCCATGAGCGACAGGAGCGACCGCATCTGCATTGTCGGCGCGGGCCCAGGTGGGCTCGCGGCCGCGGCCGCCATGCAGTCTCGTGGAGTCCCGTTCGACATCATCGATGCCGGACAGGAGCTGGGCGGCATCTGGGACATCGATCGTCCCGGCACTCCGATGTACGACAGCGCCCACTTCATTTCATCGAAGACGCTGTCCGGACTACCCGGCTTCCCCATGCCCGACCACTACCCGGACTATCCCGGCCACACCGAGGTGCTCGCGTACGTGAGGGCATATGCTCGTGAGCACGACTTGGAGCGGCATGTCACGAGTGGCCGTCGCGTCGTCGCGGCCAAGCCAGAGCCCGATGAGGGGTGGTCGATCGATCTCGACTCCGGTGAGACGCGGATCTACGCCGGTCTGTGTGCGGCTACCGGCTCGAACTGGCACCCGCTGACTGCCGAGGTCGCTGGCGACTTCGATGGGGAGGCCTATCACTCGCAGCGGTACCGATCGCGTGAGGAGTTCCGGGGCAAGCGCGTGCTGATCGTCGGCGGCGGGAACTCGGGATGCGACATCGCGTGTGATGCGGCGCAGAGTGCCGATCGAGCCTTCATCAGCCTCCGGAGGGGCTACCACTTCATTCCCAAGTATGTCCTCGGCAAGCCCTCGGACGTCTTCGCGCACACGGGCCCGACCTTGTCCGCCTGGCTCGAGCAACGGGTGTTCTCGTTCCTGATCGGGCGACTGCTCGTTGGAGACCTCACGAAGTACGGCCTGCCGAAGCCGGACCATCCCATTCTCGAATCACACCCGATCATGAACACCGAGATCCTCGAGCACCTCGAGAAGGGGCGACTTGAGGTTCGGCCCGATATCGAAGAGTTGCGCGGCGACTCGGTAGCCTTTACCGACGGGACCGAGGAGCGGATCGACCTCATCCTGTGGGCGACTGGGTACGAGCGCCGCTACCCCTTCCTGGACGCCGCCGACCTCGATATTCGCGACGGCGCGATCGATCTGTTTCTCAACAGTGTTTCATCGGCGCCGCCCCGATCTGTTCTTCATCGGCCTGTTCGAGACGGACGGCGCGGCATACCCACTATTCGGCCGTCAAGCCGACCTCATAGCACACTACCTCGCTGCGCGCCGGGCCGGGGACTCGGTCGACGCGTTCGACCGACAGCGGGCCACGGCGTATCCAGACCTGAGGGGTGGGCGGCACTATGCACACCTACTACGTGAAGATGGACTCGTATGAGCGGCTCTTGGACAGTGCCTCGCGGCTGCTGGTCCACTAGACCCGTAACGCGCGCGCCCTGCTTGTGCAGAGGTTCCCTAGTACTTGATGTCCGAACGGCCGACGGTCATGCCGATATTACCCACGGATCGACCCATCGCGTAGTGCTCGCCGCTCCCGGCGGTCATCCCGAAGAAGTCCACGTTCGGCACGATGAGACGGCCCGCCTCGTCGACGGCGCCCTCGAGGGCGGTCGTCGCGACGACCTCCGCGATGAAGAGCTTTCGAACCGGCGGGACCTCCAGCGAGTCGATGATGCGGCACTCGCAGTGGATCGGAGCTTCCTCCACAGTCGGGGCGTCGACTGATGTGGCTCGGCCCCGGGTCAAACCCGACAGCTCGAACTTGTCGGCCACACGGCTGGAGCTCATGTCGACCGTGTCGAACGCTTCGACCATGTGAGCAGTGGGCACGTTCAGAACGAACTCGTCGTGCAACTCCAGAAGCTCTCGAGCTTGGTGCTCGAAGCCCGCGCTGACACCGATCTGGGGTGGGTCTCCGTTGACCACGAACGTCCACAGAACCGAGATCTCATCAGGGTCCCCCGGTCGCCCGTTCACAGTGAGCAGAATCGCCGGAACCGGGGGAACCATGGGCCCGGCCTCCGCGAGCGGACGACGCGCGGTGCCCAGCGGCGATGCGCCGACCGTCTCCTGTGTCCGGGCGCTGCCCGTCGCCTCGCACCCCCAAACCGCTGTCAGCGCGGCGGCGGCAGATCCCCTTTCGATGAACCGTCTCCTGGACCAAGTCATCCGCCGCGCTCCGATCACTCGAGGACTCCTCAGAGCCATCGCCTGAGGGCCGCCGTAACCTGTCCGGCCTCTCGGGGGGGCGCTAGCGCCTGCCTCGGGCTCCTCTGACCCACACCCTGACGCGGGCCGGCGTCACGTGGGGTGCGTCGATCGCCATCAGAGCGGTGAAGAGCTCGTCCGGGTCGGCGGCGGCGAGCTCGGGGGTCGATATGATACCGACCGCCCGCAGCCTCTCGGCGTTGGCCGCGCCGATCCCGCGGAGCGTCACGAGCCGTGCACTCTGCACCCACACGTGCCCGTCCGGCTCGCTCAGGGCGGAGACAATGCCATCGGGGTCGGCTTCGGCCAGCGAGAAGACGTCGTATCCGACCGATGCGAGCCGCGGTGCTGCATCGCCCGCAACGTCGGTCAGCGACGGTGTGACGGATGTGATCACGTACCTCTCCATGCCGGCCAGGATACCCACGCTGAACACCAGGCTCGCCACACCCCACCCGAGCGTTCGTAAGTGCCGGGATGGACGCTCGGGCTCACCCCCGGGTTCGCGCGCGAGGCCGGCCAGGACGAGGACGTTCCAAATCGCCCAACCGTCGAGCGCGAGGATCGGGAAGCCGAGGAAACCGAGCACCGGCATCTCGAAGAGCTTCAGCTCTTCGAGTCCGGGCACCGTGTAGATCCAGTGTCCTCGGGCCTGCGTGTTGTACAGCTCCCATAGGAACCCGATCGCGAGGCCGCCGATGAGAACGTCGGCGATGACCGCCGGGCGCCCGCGTTCGAGCGCACCGAGCAGTGAGCGCTCGGGGTCACGCCTATAGACCCAGGGGTCGGCAAGTAGCGTCACCGCGCCCCAGATCAGCGGAAAGAAGAGCCGCGGCCACACCATCGCCAGCACGATGAACGCCACACCGAGACCCTGGAGCAACCAGGGCAGACGGTCGGACACCGACCAGGTCCGGGAGCGCATTTTGCGGGTGAAGCCCGCGTGCTCGACCGCGCGCTTCGAGATCAGGATCGCGGGAAGCACGGTCGCGAACGACAGCGTGATGCCCGTCCATCGAGACGCTGCATCCGGGGGAACGAAGACGTAATACCAGTTTGCCACCCTGAAGTTGATGAGCTCGAAGAGCAGCCAGAACGGGACCGACCACAGGAGCGCCGCAGCCGCGAAGCGCCAGTCGCTCAGTAGGTACCACCGACCCGTGCGGATGCGCAGTACGGCGTCGACCCCGAGCAGGGTGGGATACCACGCGAGGGGGTAGAACCACGTGGCCCACGGGTCGGCCCCACGAAGCATACCTGCGGCCGCCGTGCCGAAGATCAAAACGGCGACGGCCAGCGACATCACGGCGGAGGTCATGCTTAATGATGCGCAATACGGTGCCCAACGAAAAACGGGGCCACCGATCGTGTCGGCCGCCCCGCTGTCGCTGGAAAGCCCAGCGCTGGCGCCTAGCGTCTAAATCTCAGGAAGAAGATCACGCCGACCAGCGCGAATCCGATCGCCGCCTTCATGATCGCGTCGTTGTCCCACTCGCCGCGCTCGGGGGTCTCCGGCGTCCGGACCGCTTGTTCCAAGTGGATCGCGCAGAAGTCCGAGCTGTCGCGCGCATCCCTCTTGCAGCGATCTCCCTTTTTCGTTTTCCCACGGCACTGAGCCACGGTCGTACCTCCTGCAGAATGTGCCTGTGCATGGTACTACGGATCAGAGCCCTAGGTGGTTCACTTCGTCACTGCGCTGCACGCCACGTGGCACCCGATCCCGTACATTCGCTCCAGGCTCCCACCCCCGAAACCCGACAGCCCGCATGCCCTACATCGAGCAGGTCCCGGTCGCCGAGGCCACCGGTCTCCTCAAGACGCACTTCGACGCAGCCATCGAGCGCGCGGGTCGTGTTTGGCACATCGTCCACATCATGAGCCTGAACCCGAGGGCGATGGATGCCTCGATGGGATTCTATCGGACTCTCATGTTCGGGCCGTCGCCGCTCTCCCGGAGTCAGCGCGAGATGCTCGCCGTCGTAGCCTCGAAGGCCAACGACTGCTTCTACTGAGTGCAGGCGCACGCGCATGACCTCCGGGAAGAGGTCGCGAATCAGTTCGACTCGAGCGATGAAGCGGATGACCTGGTCCACTCCGTCGCGCGTGACTGGCGAAGCGCAGCGCTGTCGGAAGCCGACAGGGCGCTCTGCGAGTTCGCCGAGAAGCTCACGCTACACCAACAGGACATGGGTCCAGGCGACCTGGACGCCTTGAGGACTCGAGGCTTCGACGACACTGCGATTCACGACGCGACGCAGGTCGTGGCCTACTTCAACTACATAACGCGGGTGGCGGACGCACTGGGCGTGGAGCCCGAAGAGGGCGTTGGACCCTGGGGGTTGGAGTAGGCCGGAATCGCGAGCTGAATCTCCCTTCCAGCGGTGCGGGCGCCGGCTATATTCGTGGCGCATCCCAGACCAAATCCACCCTCGGAGTACATGCAATGCGCAACTCTGCCACCGTAGTCGGATTTGCCCTCGTCGCCATGGCACTCGCCGCGATTCCGGCGTCCGCCCAGGCCAACGCGTCTCTCATCGATGACTTCGAGCGCCAGCGCGGCAACGTGCTCGGCATGGTGGGCGCGATGCCGGAATCCGGACTTCGCACGGCTCCCACGGAGGGCGTCCGCGACTTTGCCCAGCAGATCGAGCACGTGGTCAGCGGCAACGTGAGCATCATCGCTTCTGGCGTCGATCGCCCCGCGACCGGCCTCGGCGATGCAGACACGTACCTGAACTCGAAGAGCGCGTTGACGGCTTTTGTGAATCGTGGCTTCGACGAAGTGAAGTCGATGCTCGAGGGCATGAGTGACGCTGACCTGCACGCGGATGTCGACCTCTTCGGTCAGGCGACGGTCACCAAGATGAAGCTGGTTCAGACCGCGTACGAGCACGGGACATGGACGCTGGGGGCGACGGTGCCCTACCTCCGCCTCAACGGTGCCGTGCCACCGGGCTACAATCTGATCCCCGGCAACTAGGGACTTTCGGGGACCTCAGCGCGTGGAAACCAAGCGGCCCACCGTGGAAGCCGCCGAGGAAATCCTCGGCGGCTACTTCCCGGCGCTCGATCACGGGTTCGTCTCGCTCGTCGATTACATGGGCACCGACGAGGACGTGGAGAGCGCGGCGCGCGTCAGCTACGGGGCCGGCACCCGCAAGGTCTCACTGACCCGAGGCCTGATTCGATATCTCCGCAGGCATCGTCACACGACGCCCAGCGAAATGGTCGAGTTCAAGTTCCATTGCGCGATGCCGATGTTCATCGCACGCCAGTGGATTCGACATCGGACGGCCTGCCTGGCGGAGGGAACCGAGGTGTACTTTGATCTCCCGGGCGCCGAGGCCAGAGGGCGGCGTCAGCTGCACAAGCTTCCCATCGAGGAAATCTGGAAGCGATTTCAGCCGACCGAGAATACGACTCGCCCGGATAAGCAACGAAACCCGTTCTTCCGGCGAGACCAAGTCCAGGGCATGCGCTTGCGCCAGGCCAACGAGGACACGCTAGCGCTTCAGCATACGCGCGTGGTCGATGTATACAAGAACGGGAGGAAGCCCGTCTTCCGGATGGTGTTGGAAGATGGGAAGACGATCGAGGCGACGTCGGATCACCGCTTCCTGTTCGACAAGGGGTGGAACACGCTGCGGGGGGCGACAGGGCTGCGCGAAACTGGCGGGCGAGCGGTTTGGAGCGTGGGCGACCATCTGGTCCAGGTGAACGGAGCTGCCGAAAAACTGCCTGCGCTGTATCAGGATCCGATCTACAAAACGCGGCTCGTCCGCATCGCCCGCTTCGAGTACGTCGGCGAGCGCAAGACATACGACCTGGAGGTCGAGGGCCCACACCACAACTTCGTCGCGAACGGCATCATCACTCACAACTCTGTGAACGAGTACAGCGGTAGGTACAGCCTCATGCCGCTGCTGTTCTACATGCCGGATCAGGAGCACTTCGGGCTCCAGAGCCAGACCAACAATCAGGGGCGTGCGGACGACGCCCCTGAGGGGGTCTACAGCGAGGCGGTGGAGCGCTGGGAACGGATCCGCTCTGAGGCCGCCACGGGGTACACTTGGATGGTTGGCGAGGACGTCGCCCGCGAAATCGCGCGCATCGACCTGCCGCTGTCGACGTATACGCAGTGGTACTGGAAGATCGATCTGCACAACCTGCTTCACTTTCTGAGCCTTCGCGCCGATCCGCACGCGCAGTGGGAGATCAGGGTCTTCGCGGACATCATTGCCGGCATGGTGAAGCGGGTCGCGCCGCTCTCGTACGAGGCCTGGGTCGACTACGACCTCACCGGACATCCGATGAGTCGTGCCGAGCTCGATGTCTTGGCGCAGCTATTGGAGACCGACGACGATGGAGTGTCCGCGGCGTCGGGTGAGAGGTTCTCCGTCGAGCGCCTCAAGGAGGCGGGGCTCTCGAAGAGGGAGATCGAGGAGTTCATGGCCAAGCTGACGCGGACCGAGCGGCCCGACCACGAGCTGGATCTCTCCACCATGCGATCCGCCGAGGATGTCGAAGCCGAGATGGCCGCGGCCGTCCCGAAGGGCACGGAGTAGAAACGGCCAGCGAAGTCCCGATCATCGACGTCACGCCCCTGACGTCCGGCACAGGGGACGTCGATCTCGTCGCCCGAGAGATCTCCGATGCTTGCCGCGGCCACGGCTTCTTCTACGTGATCGGAGAACTAATCCTACTTCTTAGGACGCACAACACCGCCAAAGGGTTTCACCCAGTCGCCGAGACCTGCACGGAACCCGGTGGTGCCTCGCCGGGATTCACGGGGAGATATACGATGAGGTCGGACATTCTCGAGCGGGGCACATGGCCAGGACTCTCAACATTCAGGGTGCATCGGACCCGGGCGTGGCGCCGCACCCGGCGTCGGCGCCGGAGCTGCATACGGCTCTAGTCGATGCGCCGTCGATCCCACTCGTGGCGCTCGACCAGCTGTGGTTTCAGGTGGCTGGGACGGTGTGCAACCTCCGCTGCAGCCACTGCTTCATCTCGTGCTCCCCTGAGAATCACTCCTTCTGGTTTCTGACGCGTGAGCAGGTGGCCGCCGCGCTGGCCGAGTCGGTAGGAATTGGCGTGAAGGAGTACTACTTCACGGGCGGCGAGCCCTTCATGAATCACGAGATGCTCGGGATTCTCGAAGACACGTTGCGGCTGGGTCCCGCGACGGTGCTCACGAACGCCACGCTGCTCCCCGAGCGTACGGTCGGGTCGCTGGCCAGCATGGCGCGCCGGTCGTCCTATTCACTCGAGCTGCGTGTGAGCATCGATGGCACGACCGCTGAAATGAACGATGCGGTGCGGGGTGAGGGTGCCTTCGACCGTGCCGTCGAGGGCGTCGGCCGTTTGGTCGCCGCAGGCTTCCTTCCGATCATCACGGCGATGCAGACCTGGAAAGACCATGAGACGCCTGAGGTTCTCGAGGCCTTCCGTGGGTTGCTCGCTGACGTCGGCTACCATCAGGCGCGCATCAAGATCCTGCCCCCGCTACGCATCGGAGCCGAGGCGTCCCGCTCCCGTGGCTACAGCGACACCGAGCGGATCACGTCGGAGATGATGACCGGCTTCGACGCGGACCTGCTTCTCTGCTCGCGCGCTCGGCTCGTGACGGCTCAAGGCGTGTGGGTCTGTCCGATCCTCTTGGACTCACCGACTGCGAAGGTCGGAGATTCGCTTGCCGAGGCGATCACCTCGCGGGCGCGTCTGTCGGAGCAGGCCTGTTACACGTGCTATGTGAGCGGCGCGATCTGTTCCAATATGCCAGGCTACGCGCAGGACCACTCGTGAGTTTGGGGTCGCGGGAGGGAGTCCCGACGTACCGACGTGTCGCGGCGTTCGGAGGAGTTTATTCGAACCATCTCGCGCTCGCCGCCGCGATCGCGGACGCCCGCTCCCGAGACGTGGACCAGATCATCTGCCTCGGCGATCTGGGCGCCTTCGGCCCACACCCTGACAAAGCCGCCGCGATCCTACGAGCCGATGGGATTCCCGTGGTACGCGGAAACTACGATGACTCGATCGCCCGCGGCCTGGACGACTGCCAGTGCGGGTACACCGATGCGCGGGACAACCGCTACGCTCGACTGTCTTACCAGTACACGTACTCGAACACCTCGGCCGAGCACCGACAGTGGATGGGCGGATTCCCCTCCGAGATACGCTTCCGACTCGGTGACCTGGATGTGCTCGCTTGTCATGGGAGCCCCAGGCAGACGAACGAGTTCTTGTGGGAGTCCACCACACCCGAGCACTTCCTCGCCAAGATCGGGCGCGACTACGATGCTGATGTGATTCTCGGCACGCACACCGGCATCCACTGGCAGCGGCGCTGGGGGGACCTGGCTGCCCGTCAGCTCGAACCATCGACGGAGGTGGAGCGGAGCGGCGCCTATGTGAACGTCGGAGCGCTTGGTCGTCCGGCCAACGACGGCCGCACCGACGTGTGGTATGCGCTGCTCGAGGCGAGCGGGCGCGATCTCGCCGTCGACTTCGTGCCGGTGTCGTACGACCACGCCCTTCTCGCGGACGAGATGCGCGCGGAGAGCCTTCCCGAGGAGTTCGTCGAGACGATCCTCACGGGGTGGTGGACGACTTGCCTGGAGATCCTCCCGGGGAAGGAGCGGGCTCGCGGGAGGTTATGAGGCCGGTTCGCTGCTACCCGAGACGCTGTCCCAACCCTGGGCGCCGACTGACCGTCTCAGTATATCATTGGCTGCTTTGGTGTTAGCGCACTCGTGTAACACCACTACTTGCACCCAAAATCATCTTACTGTTATAAACGGCTTAGGTAACGACATTTCCGTCGGTGCGGAGCACATCGTGGGTACACGCATGACCTGCGCGTGTTCGGTCGTGTGTGGAAGCAGTGGTAGCAGCGTCCAGTTCCTCAGAACGCCTTGAGGTAGGTGAGCTTCACCACGCCGGTCCGCTTCAGCCACCGGTCCGCCAGCGGATCGAGGAGATCGCCGGTCTGATACCCCGTGTCGATCACCACGAAGAGATCACTGCCCGGGGTGTGGATCCAATCGACTCGAACATTGGACTGGAGCCGGTTCGATACATCGTCCCACTGGACGAGGGCGCTCGCGAACAGCTTCCGACTCACGGCGCCCTGGACGTTCAGGCGGAGGAGGGTGGTCGAGAAGTCCCCGTCCGCGACCGGCAACGAAATGTCGTTCCAGCTGACCGACCCTCCCAGCGAAAGATGTGGGCTCGCGAGCCAGACCAGCCCCCCACCAAGCCGCGTGCGAGTACCGGACCAGAAGTCGCCGACGGACCAGTTGACGTCGCCAGATAGAACCCGACTCGAGTTCGTTCGGAAGCCGCCCGCGATGTCGCGGAACGAGTAGTCTCCCGCCGGAAGCTCGCGACCACTGATCCGTGCCGGTGCATCCAGTCGCTCGAATCTTTCGTTGATGTCGACAGTCCCGACCTCACCTGACTCGAACGTCAGCCCTGCAGCGCCCCCTCGGAAGTGCGACTGCTTCACCCCGTTGATCCCCGCGATGTGGTTGCCGCGGGCGTATAGCGAAAGCTGACGCGCCCACGCGCTTTGTTCGAAGCGGGGAGTGAAGCCGAGCTGTCCCCCCCACCGAGCCTGGTCCGGTCGTGGGACGAAGCCGAGCCCGGGATCGAACGCCGGTCCGATCCTCGTGCGCGTCGCTTCGAAGACGAAGAGGTCGTTCCTGAGCGTCAGCTCAGCCTGCGCGGCCGCAGTGCTCCCTTGCGAGTCGACATACTCCGAGTCCCATACGTTCGCCGCCCAAAGCAAGAAGGAGGAGCTGCTCCAAAACCGCGCGTCGAAATCAACGCCCGCGACACGATTGTCGGAAAGTGAGCTCTCCTTGCTCGTGACGATGCCACCCACCGTGGTCCGTTCTCCCAGATTCGCCCGCATGCGGGCCACGGAGCTCCACGCCCCGGGAAGCACGATGCCGTCCGCCGTAACCTCCTCGGTCCGCAGGCTCAGGGCGCCCATGGACAGAGCCCCGACCTGACCGGTCACGCGACCTCCGCCCACGATGTCGCTCTCGAGCCCAATCCTGCGACTGAAGAAGACTTCGGTCTCCCGAAGCGCACCGAACTGGAAGAGTCCCGCCCGCTCTAGGAAGAACTCGCGTTTCTCAGGGAAGAAGAGGCTGAAGCGCGTCAGGTTGATCCGAACGTTGTCCGCTTCGACCTGAGCGAAGTCCGTGTTCCAGGTGAGATCCATCGTGACGTTGGGGGTGAGCGCGTACTTCACGTCCACGCCGGCCTTGGCGTCGCCGTTCGTCTCCGTGTCACCAGCGAACTTTTGGCCACCGCCGATCGCATAGGGCTTGACCTCTACGTGTCGCCCCCGGCGGATATTCTGGAGGCCGGTCAGCGTTGCATACTGAGAGACCTGCGAGATGCCTGACCGATATTCCTGCCCGATGTGTGGCCAGAATACGCTCTCGTTTTTGCGCCGAATCGAGCGCTCGAAGGCGATCCCCATCTCGGGTGCTTCGACGTCCGTGAACCGGATCGTCGTGAACGGAATCGCGATCTCGAGCACCCACCCCTCTTCGGTGACCCGGGTCTCGCTCGCATAAACACCGTCCCAGTTCCAGTCGGGGAGCGTGAGACTCTCGTCGGTGAAGAGTGCGTCGTCCTGGGTGCCGAGGGCGCCGATCTCGAAGATGTACCCGTTCCGGCGGTCGTGATACGTGTCCAACGCGATCACGATCCGGTCGTCTTTGTCGATGCGACCACCGCGGTGAAGAATGCTTCGCCGGATGAGCTCAGGCTCGGAGTCGTACAGCATGAACCCGAAGTAGAGCGCGTTCTCGTCGTATCCGATCCTGACCTCGGTGCGCTCGCTAGCGGGGGCCCCATCTACTGGAACTCGCTGCTGAAACCCCGTCACGGGTTCGATCATCGCCCAGAACGGCTCGTCGAGCACACCGTCGATGGTTGGGGGCTGCGGCACCAGAACGGCCACGGCTCGGCTGTTCTGGCCGGAAGCCGGGGCCGAGAAAGCCAGCGATACCGCACACGCCATGATCGCGGCGGATTTCCTCACATCCCCTCCCATGTCACGCCTCATCCAGCCGCTAAAAAAGGCCCTCTAAGGGATTCTGACTGCGCCTTCGGAGCACCGCACCCAGGCGCAAGAGGAACCTCGGCGCGTCGATCGGCTTCACCACGAAGTCGTCTGCGCCGGCCTCGAACAGCTCCATTTCCACAGCTGGGTCGTCGGAACCGGTTGCGACGATGACCGGCAACGTCGCGGTCGCGAGCCGGCTCCTGATGCGCTTGAGCACGTCCAGCCCGTGCATCTTTTCCATCTGGAGATCGAGGGTCACCAGGTCGAACCGGTCGGGTCCCGCGAGTAGGTCGAGGGCCTCGGGTCCGTCCGGAGCTTCCGCCACGCGGAATCCGCCGTTCTCGAGTATCGACCGGAGCAGGCGTCACATCGCCTCGTCGTCGACGACCACGAGAACGTGAGGGCCACCCTTGGCCTCAGCTGTGGGCGGCGGCACTTCGTGAATGAGCGCCCCGTCCTCCGGATACCATTCCTCGATCGCCGAGGCTAACGAGTCAGGCGGGGCGACTCGAAACTTGACCGTCCGGGTCGCAATGTTGCGGATCTTCCGCTCCGACTCGAGGCTCACCGGATCGGCGGTCGCGACGATGATCTGAGCGTCGCTGTAACCGAGCGGAACCACATTGAGTTTCCGCGCCACAACACCGGGAACCAGCTTGTGAGCGGGCGGGTCCGTTCCGGCCAGATCGGCCACCTCGAGGTGGTAGTTGGCCGCAACGCACTGTGCGAGATCGTCCGTCGAGACGCCCGTATGCATGCTTACGACGTCCCACGCGGCCGGCGGCTCGGTGTCCGAAGCGACGCTGAGTGTGTCCGCATTCGTCAGGTTCGCCGCTTTGGCGACCTGAACGAGCCAGTGTTGAATGATCGGCTCGGTATCCAAGGAGCCGCCTCCGTAAGATGGAAAGACCTGGTGTGCCGCCCGACGAATGAGCGGCAGCCCAACTTACCGACGGCCGCGATCCGGGTCGAGGTGCGGATCGGAGCGGGCATCACGTAGATTCGACCGCCCTTCCACTCGACCGCATCGTAGATGCTGATCCGCTACCTGGATGGTCCCCGACTGCGCCGGTCGCTTGTGGCCGCATGCGACTATGCGCAGCGCCATCGTGGCGAACTCAATCGCATCAATGTCTTCCCCGTGCCGGACGGGGACACGGGCACCAATCTCTGGCTAACCGTCCGCGCGATCGCAGACCACTTGCGGGCCAACGAGTCCCGATCGGTTTCCGATGTCGCGCGCGCCGCTGCGGATGCCGCCGTGCTCGGTGCGCGGGGGAACTGCGGGATGATGCTGTCCCATTTCCTGCTGGGCTTCGCCGACGGGGTCGAGGGATGTGAACGCATCGATACCGCCGAGTTCAGCGCCGCGTTGGGAATCGGGGCGACCAATCTCTACGACGCGTTGGAGCAGCCGGTCGAGGGCACGATCCTGACGGTCATCCGTGACACGGCTGATGCGGCCGATCGGTCGGAGACTCAGGATTTCGTGCCGCTCATCGAACAGCTGGTCGAGGAGGCGCGAGACTCGCTCGCGAGGACACCCGAACTGCTGCCAGTCCTGAAGAAGGCTGGGGTAGTGGACGCCGGAGCGAAAGGCTTCGTGAGCTTACTCGAGGGCGTTCACTATCTGATGACAGGGGACCCCATTCTCGCGCTGGAGTCCGGTAGTGAGCCTGAATTCTCGGCTGCTGCCGTGGCTCAAGTCGAGTATCCGATTGATGAGGAGCAGTTCCGATACTGCACCGAGGCGCTCGTCCGCGGCGACGCGCTGCCCAGCCAGGCGGAAGTGCGCGGTGTTCTTCGGGAGATGGGCGACTCGTTGATCGTGATCCGGACGGGAAGTGTCCTCAAGCTGCATGTGCACGCCGATGAGCCGGAGCTGGTGTTCGACTATCTCCGTGGTCTGGGCGAGCTCGTGACCCATAAGGCGGAGGACATGCGGGCTCAGCACGCAGCCGTCGAGCGGGCTGCGAGCGGTCACATCCAGTTGGCGCGGCGCCCCGTCTCGATTGTGACCGACTCGGCCGCCGACCTCTCCGAGGAGGTGGTGAGGGCGCACGGCATCCACGTCGTCCCGATGACGCTGATCGATGGCGACAAGACGTTCCGAGCCGGTATCGATATCAGCGCCGAGGAGTTCCACCGGCGGCTGGCAGAGGACGCCGCACTTCCCACGACCAGTCAGCCGGCGCCAGCCGCGTTTCTCGACAGCTACGGGCTCGCGGCCGAGGAGGGCGAGTCCGTGGTAGCGGTGCTGGTATCCTCGACCCTGTCCGGCACGTTCGCGTCCGGAGAGGCCGCCGCCGCCCGCTTCGACGGTGCGCCGGTGCACGTTGCCGATTCGCGCTCGGCGTCGGTGCTGCAAGGTCTGCTCGTCATGAAGGCGACCGAGCTGGCTGAGCTCGGATGGGAGCCGGAGGACATCGTCCGTGAGATCGGCCGGATCCGGAATCAGTCCGACCTCCTGTTCACCGTGACTACGTTCGACCGCCTGCTCGCGTCCGGTCGCGTCGGGCGGGGCAGAGCACTTCTTGCCCGCTTTCTAGGCATCAAGCCTGTGCTGAGCCTCGGGGCCGAAGGGAAAGTCGTCCCCGTGGGCAAGGCGTTGGGTGTTCGGCGTGTGCGCAGCAAGCTCATGGAGTTGGTCGACACCAGGATCCCCACCGGCGCCACCAACGTCCGCTTCGGCGTCGTTCACGTGGGAGTTCCCGAGATCGTCGAGCCGATCACCAGAGAACTCCGAGCCCGCTACGGCCAACACGTCGAGATCATCTCAGCCCCCGCCACCCCCGTCATCGCCACCCATCTAGGCATAGGCGCCTGGGGAGTAGCCTACATGGTCGAGGACGCGTAAGGGGTTCACCCACCGCGCCCGGATCAGCTCGGCCACCCATTAGGCTGCGGCACCTACACGCTCGACAAACCCACCGTGTCCAAAAGAGTTCGAACCCCGCCTACGGGGATGTGCCGACGACTGGGTCCGACCCGATGCGATGCCCTCGGCAGGCGGGGTGCTCTTCCCGCTCGCCCTCAGTCAGGAGGGGCTGCGCGGGGCAGTGAGACTGCTAAGGAAGGGAAGAGCACCACGTGCCCGCGCCCCAAGACCAAAGAAGCAAGACAACGGTCACCCCTACTCCTCCACAGCATCCCCATAGCGCGGGTTCGCCACGAACTCGTCCTCTTCTAGGACGTGGTGATCCCAGGGCAAGATAACTTCAGCGTCGGTCTCGAGCGCGAAGAAATCGGGACGATATCCCCGTGGTCGAGCGAAGCTGGTCGCGGTCCGCACTTCCTCGGGATGGATGTCCCGTACGGCGGCTAGCGCCAGCCGCAGGGTCTCTCCCGAGGTGGTCACTTCATCCACGATGAGTACTCGCTGGCCCGCAGCCTCGCGGGGTGCCGCCGACATGACCGCCGGGCGGTCCATTACGCGGTCGTCCCAATCCTTGCGCGAGATCTTCATCGAGTAGAAGTCGACGCCCAGAATCGTAGCGACCACCGCGCCGGGAAGCGCCCCCGCGCGGGAGATCCCAATCACCAGGTCGGGGTCGTAGTCCCTCGCGACCTTGAGCGCGAGAGCTCGACACAGTTCGCCGAACATCTCCCACGAGAGGTCGAGGTAATCCATCGACGGCATCTCGTAGGAGGAGCCGGGATTGGGTGTGTGATCCATGTCTTAAGCTACCTATGGCCAAGAATGGCGGACAGTGAGGGACCCGTTGACCCTCGGCCCCGCGAGCGATCCTTTCCTGCCATGTCCGAAGACATCACCGCACAAGCCGACCAGCGCCTCCAGGAGGCACTCGACGCCTCCGGCGGGCGCGACCCGAGAGATTTCTACCGGGACCGCCTTCGAGAGCTCAAGGGTCTCGACGCCGATAAGTACGAGGCTGCGGTCGAGTATTACCGCGAGCGTCTCATCCCCGAGGTCGCGTCTGGCGCCGCCGAGCCTCTCGTGGCATGGACCGAATACGGCCGCCTCCTCGCCGAGTCGTTCACCGAGGGCCATACCGTCCGCATCGACGGCACCGGCAAATCTCACCCATACGACGTCACCGCCATCGCCGACGCCCTTCTACTACATCTCCCCACCGGAAAGGGAAGAGCAATAGTAGTCGGCCTACCCAACGAGCTGACCCCCGCCCAACGCGCCACCTACGACGTCCTGGTAGCCGGAAAACAAAGAAGCCGCGACTAGCGCCCAACACGCCCGCCCACCTACCCGGCCCCGTGTCCTCCAAGATTCGCCCTCGCCAACCCGCATGGTGGCCTACCTACCCGGCCCGTGTCCCCCAAGCGTCGCCCCCCGGCGCGCGCTGCCCCCGACTCCCTAGAAGCAATCGCTCGGGCGCCCCGCGGACCCAGGAGGTAGGAGGGCGTAATGCCGTGGCCCTTCCCTGCGCGCCATTGCACAGGAGGGGTGCCCGGGGCGGGGAGTGCCTAAGCAAAGGGAAGGGCCACGGTGTTACGCCCGCGCGACCACGAAGAAGATCCGCTAAGTCGCCCCCCGAATTAGAACAACGACTAGTACAGAAAGGGGGCAGCGGGCGCCCCGCGGTGGCTACTCCCCGCGCGTCATGCTTTCGAGGAACTCTTGGTTGTTCTCCGTCCGCTCCATACGCGCGAGCAGAAACTCGATCGCCTCCGTCGCCGGCATGTCGGCGAGGAAGTTCCGCAGCAGGTACACGCGGTTGAGCTCAATCGGGGTGAGGAGCAGTTCCTCCTTCCGCGTGCTCGACCGGTTCAGGTCGATCGCCGGAAAGATCCGCTTGTCGGAAATGGAGCGATCGAGCAGGAGCTCCATGTTCCCGGTGCCCTTGAACTCCTCGAAGATGACCTCGTCCATCCGGCTACCGGTTTCGATCAGGGCGGTCGCGATGATCGTCAGCGAGCCCCCGTCCTCGATGTTCCTGGCCGCGCCGAAGAAGCGCTTCGGCTTGTGGAGCGCGTTCGCGTCCACGCCTCCGGAGAGGATCCTCCCGGAATGGGGCATGGTGGTGTTGTAGGCCCTGGCCAACCGAGTGATCGAGTCGAGAAGGATCACCACGTCCTTGCCGTGCTCCACAAGACGCTTGGCCTTCTCCATCACCATTTCTGCAACCTGCACGTGTCGCTCGGCAGGCTCGTCGAACGTGGAGGATATGACCTCCGCGTCGACCTGCTCCTCCATGTCGGTCACCTCTTCTGGCCGCTCGTCGATGAGCAGCACGATCAAGTGGATATCTGGCTGATTGATCGAAATCGAGTCAGCCATCTGCTGTAAGATGATCGTCTTGCCGGCCTTGGGCGGTGACACGATGAGCCCGCGCTGGCCCATTCCGATGGGGGCGATGAGGTCGACGACCCGCATCGAAATGCTGCCGCCCTCGCCTTGGACTTCCAGGCCCAGGCGATGCTCTGGATAACGAGGGCGGAGGTTGTCGAACGCCACCCGGTTTCTAGCCTCATCTGGCGACAGATCGTTGACCGTCTCGACCTTGAGGAGCGCGAGGTACCGTTCGCCGCTCTTCGGTGGACGGACGTGTCCGTGGACCGTATCGCCGGTGCGCAGGTCGAACCGCTTGATCTGTGAGGGACTGACGTAGATGTCGTCAGGTCCGTACAGGTAGTTCCAGTCCTGCGAGCGCAGGAAGCCGTACCCCTCCGGGAGGATCTCGACGACCCCTTCCCCATACAGGACCACCTCAGAATCGAGCAGGTTCTGCTCGATCTTGAACATTAAATCTTGCTTGCGGAGGCCACTGAAGTTGCTGACGTTCAACTCTTCAGCGAGGTCGTGCAGCTCTCCGACGCTCTTTCTCTTGAGTTCTGCGATGTCCACGGAGGGCTCCGGGAGGGTGCGAGTTCCCTGGGAAAGCAGTCGGGGACTCGTACATACGGAGAAACAAGGAAACGACCGTCCGGTCGTGAATCGCTGAATTCGCTCCCAGCCGCAGGCGTCCCATAGAAGAGGGAACGGGCTGGTCACAAGGGTCTTGCGGGAGATTTGAATGGGGTTCAAGCCACAGTAATGGCCCTACGAAAGGCGGTCAAGCCTGATCCCGGGCTGTGGCTCCCACTCCTCGCAGAGTACCGTCTGACCTCGCTCCCGAACGACACGTTGCTCGAGGGTACGTTGCGGGAGGATCTCACCGGCGCGTCCCCGGAGGTCCAGCGGGCGATTCAAGAATGGCCCGCCTCGGTGTATCTCCACCACGAGGACGGCCGCACTCAGGTCGCACTCGTGTACCACGTCAAGGATGAGCGCGGTCGGGGACCGTGGATTCATCTGGCGCTCTTTGCGGCCACGCTCGTGACCACGCTCGGGGCCGGCGCGCTAATGGTCGGACTGGATCCATTCGCCACCGAGATCTTCCGGCTCGGCCAGATGGCGATTCCTTACCCTTCGGGGCTGAGCCTGACTGCATTGGCCGTGGGCGCACCGTTCGCGTTGCCGTTCATGGGTGTTCTGCTCGCTCATGAGATGGGCCACTATCTGGCCGCTCGGCATCATCGAGTCCGGGCCACGCTCCCGTACTTCATACCGTTCCCGCCGTATTTCTCCATCATTGGGACCATTGGGGCGTTCATTCGGCTCAAGGGGCCGACCATCCGTCGTTCGGTGTTGTTCGATGTCGGAGCTGCGGGTCCACTGGCGAGCTTTGCTCTATCGCTCCCTCTTCTGGCGATCGGATTAGCGCTTTCGCAGGTGGTGCCCGGTCGGGGCACGATGTCCACGCCGTTCGTGATTCAGTTCGCCGGGCAGCCAGTGTGGTTGGGCAATTCTGTGGTCACCCACGTATTCGCCCTCATGTTCGCTCCGGGGACGCTGGGAGCCGCGCCGATCCTGCTCCATCCTCTCGCGCTGGTGGGGTGGCTGGGGCTGTTCGTCACCGCCTTGAACCTGCTGCCGCTGGGCCAACTCGATGGTGGGCACATTCTCTATGCGTTGGCGCCCAAGCATCAGGGAAGGGCGGCTCGCCTGTTCATACTTGCCCTCCTGCCGCTGGGCTTCCTCTGGTGGGGCTGGTGGGCGTGGGCGGCCCTGATCGCGATTCTCCACCGCGGCCGCATGAACCACCCGACCGTGGTTCAGCCGGAGAAGAGTATCGGCAAGGTGCGCAGCGTCCTGGGCTGGATCCTGATATTGATCTTTTTCCTGACATTCATTCCGGTGCCGCTAGACCTTTAGTACTAAAAAGGCCTGTCTGCGAAAGGCCGAACATCGTTTGAGTCCTTGATGTTCGAGCCTGTGCCGCGCTGGAAAAACTTGACTTTTGACCCTCGGTTGTAAACATTCGTTTACGCATTTTCTGGGAAGTGTCCCCTCCTCTGGAGGAGCCGGGGTGGCGCGTCACAATCGCGAGGGA
>Ga0066376_10000194_pt1:0-12500 | contig 53906 bp, 39 predicted proteins | sample Knorr_S15_td_Bot_FD_77009 | JGI IMG/M metagenome (GOLD analysis project Ga0066376, IMG submission 77009) | Marine microbial communities from Southern Atlantic Ocean transect - Knorr_S15_td_Bottom_ad_5009_LV_A | ecosystem: Environmental > Aquatic > Marine > Oceanic | place: Southern...
ACTCATCCGCGCCACCAACTCGGCTCGCGGCGCCGCCACCCCTTCCTTCAGGATCTGCCGCGAAATCTCCTCTCTTGTCAGAGGTTTGAGGTGCAGCCGCTGGGTTCGCGACAATACGGTGGGCAGGAGGCGGTCCGGGTGGGCGGACACCAGGATGAAAACCGCCTGCCCGGGAGGTTCCTCTAGGATCTTCAGCAGGGAATTGGCCCCGGCGCGGTGAATGCAGTCGGCATCGAAGGCCACCGCGACCCGGCGCGGTGCCTCAGTGGGCGCGTAGGCCATTTCGCGGCGGATGATGTCGATGTGCCCACGCGCGATATTGGAGTTGCGAGATACCTGTTCCCCCTTCTGCAGGTAGGTGAGCGTGGCCTCTCTGAGCACGGCCAACTCCTGCCCGGATTCGATCTTGGCAAGCCCGGTTGGCAGCGGCAGCAGGGTGTGGAAATCGGGATGGGTGAGGGCATCGATCTTGTGGCAAGAGCTGCACCGGTCGCAGGGGTCGGAACCTCGGGGGCAGTTCACGGCTTTGGCCAGTTCCACAGCCAGGTGCCGCTTGCCCACGCCCTCCGGTCCGCTGACCAGGATCGCATGAGGCATGCGCTCGCCAGAGAGCCAGGCTTCTATTTGGGTCTTGACATGTTCCTGGCCGATAATGCGATCGAATGACACCCCACACCCTCCTTTGAGTTGCTCCCCGGACTCATCAGGCCTAACTCATCAGGCCTAACTCATCAGGCCTAACTTATCTGGCCTAACTTATCTGGCCTAACTTATCAGGCCTAACTTATCGGGGCTCGCCCACTGCCGCTGGGCCCGGCTCAGCTGGTGTGAAGTAGACTGGACCCGTTACTCGGATCAAAGAAGTGGACCTTGTCCACCTCCACGGCGAGCTCGACCTGCTGGCCGACCTCGGGCATATACTGCGGATCCACCCTGGCCACGAAAAGCGATTTGCCCGCCGTCAGATGCAGCAATACGTCACTTCCCATCGGCTCTACAACCTCTACCTTCGCCGAGATCTCCGCCGTCTGCTTGCCGGTGCGGACGCTGTGCGGATCGTGGATGTCCTCCGGTCGGATGCCGAGGACCACCTCCTGCTTGACGACCCCGCGCAGGTCGTCGCCATAGGTATCAGGCAGAGGGATTCTGAAGTCGCCGGCCTCGAAGGAGAGACCGCCGCTCCCATCGTCGGTGGCGATGCGCCCCTGGATGAAGTTCATGGCCGGACTGCCGATGAAGCCGGCCACGAACTGATTGACTGGGTTGGAATACAGCGCCAGGGGTCGATCTATCTGCTGAATTTTGCCGTCTTTCATCACCACGATGCGGTCGCCCATAGTCATGGCTTCGGTTTGATCGTGGGTGACGTAAATCATCGTCGCCGCTAGGCTCGTGTGGAGCTTGCTGATCTCAGAGCGCATCTGCACGCGCAGCTTGGCATCCAGGTTCGACAGGGGTTCGTCGAACAGAAAGACCTTGGGTTTGCGGACAATAGCCCGACCCACGGCCACCCGCTGCCGCTGGCCACCGGAGAGCGCCTTCGGCTTCCTCTCGAGCAAGTCCTGGATTCCCAGGATATTGGCGGCATCCCGTACCCGTTGATCGATCTCCTCCTTCGGGTATTTTCTTAGCTTCAACCCGAACGCCATGTTCTGGTAAACCGACATGTGCGGGTAGAGGGCGTAATTCTGAAACACCATGGCGATGTCGCGGTCTTTCGGAGGCACGTCGTTCACCAGAACCCCGTCGATATAAATATCGCCACTGGTGATCTCCTCCAGTCCTGCGATCATTCTCAAGGTTGTCGATTTTCCGCAACCCGATGGCCCAACCAGAACGACGAATTCCCTGTCCTCGATCTCGATGTCCGCGTCGTCTACGGCAACCACATCGTTGTCGAACACTTTACGTACCGATTTGAGGCTTACTCCGGCCATTTGTTCCTCCTGGCTGTCGTTTCGTGCGTAGCTCGATCGCCGAATCCCACTTAGCTGACTCCGGTCTGCCGCCTTTGCGTCCCGTAGCTTCCCGATAAATACTGGCTAGCTGCCTTTCCATGACTACCGCATCCTCCACCGGACAGGTGTAGAAGTGGCGTTTCGCCCCGGTCACCTCAAACTCGTGTTTGCGGTACAACTCCTGCCCCGGACGATTCGACTCCCGCACTTCGAGCCAGCAGGACCGGCAGCCGCGCTTGACGGCGTTCGCCATCACCTGTGTCAGAAGATGGCTCCCCCAGCCCCGGCGCCGATATGATTCCTCGATAGCCAGGCTGGCCAGGTGAAGCTCCCCTGCTTCGTCGAAAGCAATGGCGTAGCCCACGAGGTGGTCGCCGCGCCACAGTCCCAGATTGACGGCGCGATCGTCGGCGGCGACAAACTGGAAATCCGCCGTCGTCCACGGTTCGCTGAAGGACTCCTCCTCGATCTGCACGACGCGTGGCAGTAGAGGATCATGGGACAGGGCCGCCATCTCCTTTACAACCATACTTTCGTAAAGAGTCCTCCTAAACGATCCGTACACTGCATTTTGTTGGCAGATTCTCATTCATTCCACTGGATCTCGTGTTCAGACGAGGGTGCGTCCACCTATTACGGATCGTCAACCATGATACTATCCTTCGTGGGGCCGGGACCTCACTTCCGGCGAGGTCGTCAATCATCTGGTCACCCGGCCCTGGCCGTCAGGGAAATAGGCGTCAGGGACGTGGGCGTCAGGGAATCTTGGCCGATTCGCCGATAAGAGGGATTGCGCACGTATTCCGGCTCCGATGTGGCGAGGTCAGCGGTGTCACCGGACGCCAGCTTATGCTGCCCTAGCCAGGCCACAACACTGGCTTCAGGTTTGAAACAGTGCGCCGGCGCCACCTGAGCGAAGGGATGCCCGGCCAACAGCTCGGCGTTGGCCGCAGCGCCATCGCCGAGAAAAACCGTCTCACTACGCGCCCATTCCTCCAGCAAGACCTGCGCGGCTTCGGCCCGGGTCGACTCGATCTGCCGGGGACGCATCCCTGAGCTCGTGTCGTAGAGAGCGGCGTATACGTCTCCCCTGCGGGCATCGAGCATGGGACATACCGGATGGCGGCAATAGGGCAGACGCGCGGCCAGCGCTTCGAGCGTGGAAACCGTCACCAGGGGAACTCCGGTGGCCAGACACAGGCCCTTGGCCGTACTCAACCCGATCCGCAATCCCGTAAACGAGCCGGGCCCGATCGTGACGGCGACAGCGTCGAGCTGGTTGGGCCCTATGTCAGCCGTGTCCATGATTTGGGCTATCTCAGCCGCGAGATGCTGGGAGTGTTGCACCCCCACATCGAAATACCTGCTGGCGAGAATGCGGTCGCGCTGCAACAAGGCGACACTGCCGGCCGGAGTGGCGGTATCCATTGCCAGAATCACTCCCGTGTCAGTGTAGGTGCTCAAAGCAGGTCCAGTTGTCCGTCATCGGGTAAGTCAGCGTCGGCCGGCGGTTGCACCCGACCCAAATGCTCGTAGGCCCTGGCCATGGCCTGGCGCCCTTTTGGGGTGCGCTTCAGGAACCCCTCCTTGATAAGATACGGTTCGTACACCTCGACGATCGTCTCCTCTTCCTCACCCACGACTGCCGATAGATTGTTCACGCCTACAGGGCCACCCCCAAACTTGTCGATCACAGCGGTCAGCAACTTGATGTCGATCTCGTCGAGGCCGAGCTCGTCCACCTTCAACACGGTCAGCGCGCGTGCAGCCACTTCGGCGTCCACACGGCCGTTCCCTTTAACCTGGGCATAGTCCCGAACCCGGCGCAGCCAGCGTTTGGCCAGCCGGGCCGTGCCCCGCGATCGACTGGCGATTTCAAGAGCACCCTCAGGCTCCACTTCAAACCCGAGAAGCCGGGCGTCCCTTTCGACTATCTGCCCAAGTTCTTCCTTGGTGTAGTAGTCGAGACTACCGGTAATCCCGAATCGATCACGCATGGGAGTGGTGAGCAGACCCTGACGGGTGGTCGCCCCTATCAAAGTGTACGGTTGAAGAGGAAGGTTGACCGATTGCGCTTGCGGGCCCTGGTCGATCATAATATCGATTTTGTAGTCTTCCATCGCCGAATACAGGTACTCCTCGACGACCCGGTTCACGCGGTGGATCTCATCGATGAACAGAACGTCTCGTTCGCCCAATGCGGTCAAGATCCCGACCAGATCGACGGGGCGCTCCAGCACCGGACCGGAAGTGGCGTGCAGGCGCACTCCCAACTCGTTGGCGATGACATGCGCCAGTGTCGTCTTCCCCAGACCCGGCGGGCCGTAGAGGAGGACGTGATCCAGCGCTTCGCCGCGCTGGTTGGCGGCCGTTACCGCAATACTGAGCTGTTCCTTGACCTTTTCCTGCCCCAGCATCTCGTCCATCGTTTTGGGGCGGAGAGTGTTGTCGAGATCCCGCTCATCTCCTTGGCTGTCGGGATCTACGATGCGTTCTTCCATACTTTGACTCGACCGTAAGAAATTCCTTCCACGCGCGCTCTTAAGTCCTGCCTGAGTCTGGGTCTGACCGCCGTGTCCCGGCACAGACGAAAGCAAGTCCCCTTGCCGAAATCGTCATACTCGTCGCTCTTCCTGCTATCACCGATTGCGAAGAGCGTGCCTGATCAACTCCTGGACGGTGGCGTCGACGCCATTTTCCTTCTGCGCCCTCTCCATGGCCTTTTTCGCCGCCGGCGCCTGAAATCCCAATGCTATCAGAGCCATAGTCGCCTCCTGGACGGCGGAGACTACGCCCGTACCCTCTCCCGGTTGTGCTGCGTCGGTACCAGTACCCGCAACCATTGAGAATCGGATCTTGTCCTTCAGTTCCACCACTACGCGCTCAGCCGTCTTCTTGCCGATACCCCGAACCCGGGTGAGATCGGAGACGCGCTCTTCGAATATAGCGGTCTGCAAGGCCTTGAGCGGAATTCCAGACAGGACCGTCAAGGCAGAGGTTGGGCCGATTCCGGAAACTCCAATGAGGAGCTCGAACATATCGCGTTCATCCTCATCGGCAAATCCGAAGAGCTGCAGTCGATCCTCGCGAACATGGGTGTAGGTGAAGAGCACTGCCTCCTCATGCTCTACCGGCAGTCGGTCATATGTTGCCAGAGAGATCGCCAGACCGTAGCCCACTCCCCCCACATCGACGATGATATCGGTTGGCGAACGGCGCAAGAGAAGACCGCGAAGATGGCGAATCATGGCCCTTCGCTCACCTCGCCACCACCCGCTTCAAGAGTGCTTCCACCTCGGGAGTTCGAGACGAGGGTTGCCGGTCCAATTGAAATCTCTGGCGGTGGACGTGACACAGGGCAACGGCCAGGGCGTCCGAAGCGTCCAGCGACCGCGGCATCTCGTCCAGCCGCAGCAGACGGGACACCATATATTGCACCTGCTCTTTGCTCGCCTGTCCCCTGCCGGCGACCGCCTTCTTGACCTGTGCCGGAGTGTACTCGGTTACTCCCAGTCCGCCCCGCTTTACCGCCAGACGAACGACACCCCGTGCCTCTCCCAGCTTGTTGGCGGCATCCGCATCTTTGCCGTAGAAACTGCTTTCCAGGGCCACCTGGTCCGGCGAAGCTTCGCTCAATATTGCGCTCATGCGATCGAACAACAGGGCCAGGCGATCTCCGAAATCCCCTGTCTTACCGGGGCGAATGCAACCACAGTCGATAAGAGTGGATGTCTCGCGACCATGGTCGATCAAGCCGTAACCGGTGCTGGTACTGCTGGGATCGATGCCAAGGACTATCACGCTGAACCCCCCCAGGCGGTTATAGTGAGGTCATTCGATGCAGGGCTGAAGCCGGTGAGGCGGAGACTAAAGTTCAGGCCATCAGCCTCTGGAGATCCTCCTCCTGTATGTCAAAGTTGGAGAACACTCGTTGGACGTCGTCCAGATCTTCCAGGCCCTCGAGAAGGCGGATGATCTTGTCGGCCTCGGCTCCCGCCACGGCAAGATAGTTCTGCGGGATCCAGGCAAGGGAGGACTGTCCGAAGGGGATCTCGCTGTCATCCAACGCCTGTTTCACCGCCTCGAAACTCTCCAGGGAAGTCAGCACCTCGAAAACCTCGCCGGTGTCCTGGATGTCTTCTGCACCTGCATCCATGACCGCCATCATCAGATCGTCTTCAATCACCGACTCTCCCGATACCTCCAGTGATCCCTTTTGCGCAAACATCCACGACACGGCTCCCTTCTCAGCGAGATTGCCGCCGTGCTTGGCGAAGACATGCCGGACGTCAGAAACGGTTCTGTTCTTGTTGTCGCTCAGTGTCTCCACCAAGACAGCCACTCCACCCGGGCCGTAGCCCTCGTACGATCCTTCCTCGTATACGGTGCCGGGCTCCTCTCCCGTCCCTCGCCTTATCGCGCGCTCGACCGTGGCCTGCGGCATGTTGGCCGCTCTGGCGTTCACTACCGCAGTGCGCAGACGCGGATTCGACTCCTCGTCACCACCGTCTCGGGCTGCAACCGTCACTTCCTTGATCAACTTGGTGAAGAGCTTGCCTCGCCTGGCGTCGGTGGCCCCCTTCTTGCGCTTTATGGTGCTCCACTTAGAGTGACCCGACATTACTACTCCTCTCGGATTTCCTTGAACTTGCCGCTGCCGGGATGTCCACTACCAACAGCCGCAACCACTTGTGATTCAGTCGGGCTGCGATTCCTGGGCCGCGGCGACGACCTTCAACTGAACATCACCCGGTACCTGTTCGTAACGGTCCAAGGTCTGCGTGTGTATCCCCTTGCCCTGGGTCATCGACCTGAGCGTCGTGGCGTAACGGTCAATTTCAGCTAGTGGGGCGTCGGCGTTGATAATCTGGAAGTGTCCGTCGGCCTCCGTGCCGTTGACGCGACCACGGCGCGAATTGAGATCGGCCATGACATCGCCCATAAACTCCGCGGGTACGGTGATGGTAAGGCTGTAAATAGGTTCCAGGAGTACAGGTTTGGCTTTGAGAAAAGCATCCCTGAAGGCGTGGGAGGTGGCGATCCTGAAGGAGACCTCGTCCGAGTCCACAGCGTGGTGCTTGCCGTCGTAAACCGAAATCGCCAGATCCACTACCTGCGATCCCGACAATGGCCCTTCCACCAGCGATTCCTGTATGCCCTTCTCCACTGCGGGAATGAAGTTGGTTGGTATGGATCCCCCTACCACTTCGTTGAGAAATTCGAAGCCCTCTCCCCGCGACTTGGGGACAATGCGGAGATAGACCTCTGCAAACTGACCGCGTCCACCGGTCTGCTTCTTGTGCCGGTAATGGCTGTCGGCGTTACCGCGGATGGTTTCCTTGTACGGGATCCTGGGAGGCTCCATTTCAACCTCGACACCAAAGCGTTCCCGCAGCCGCTTGGTGATTGTTCCCAGGTGCAGGTCTCCCTGGGCCTGCAGGACGGATTGGCGGATATCGCCGTCGTACCGAAATATGAAAGTTGGATCTTCCTGGCGCATGTGCTGCAACCCGGTCACCATGCGCTCCTCACTCCCCTTCTCCTTGGCGGTGATAGCCACCCTGATGAGGGGATCGGGAAAGGTCATCTCCGGGAGTGTCCCCGACTGGCCCTTGGCGCGCAGGGTATTGCCCGTGTGAGTGTCCTTCATTTTGACCAGCGCGACGATGTCTCCGGCGCAAGCCCCATGGACTTCGATGCGCTCGTGGCCGTTCAGATTGAACATCTGCCCTATGCGCTCGCTGCTACCGGTTGAGGAGTTGGCGACCTCGTCTCCCGCTTTGATGCTACCGGTGTAGAGCCGCAGCAAACTCAGCTCCCCCACATGTTGCTCGGCCAGCGTCTTGAACACCAGACCCACCAAGTCGGCGTCGGCGCTGGGCTCGAGCTCCTGAGGCTGCCCATCTAGCTCCAAGGGCCGTCCGGGAGGGTCCGACGGTGATGGGAAAACCCCGACAACGGTATCCAGCAAACGATCCATGCCAACGGCATTGTAGGAATCGCCGAAGAGGATAGGAAAAACCTCCAGATTCAGTACCGCCTTTCGCAGGCCAACTTCTAACTCTTCCTGACTCAGCCCGCCCTCTTCGAAATATCTCTCCATCAGCGCTTCGTCGGATTCCGCCACCGCTTCCACCAACTGCTCGTGAAGCTGATCGACCTCAGCCTGGTACGCGGACGGAATATCGGCTTCGGAGGTCTTGCCATCGCTGTAGGAACACAGTTTCATCGTCACGAGATCGACGATCTCGCTGAACCCCGCGCCGTGGTTGACCGGGTGCTGCAATGGTACCGCTTGTCGGCCAAACCGATCGCGTATCTGCTCCACGGCGGATTCCAGATCGATGTCGGGGCGATCCATCTTGTTTACGAAGATCATCCTGGGTAATCGGTACTCCTCTGCGTTCCGCCAGACGCGCTCGGTACCCACGTCTACTCCGGAGACGGACTCCACGACGACAATGGTGCCGTCGGCCACCCTCAGGCCGGACCGGACCTCGCCGGAAAAATCGGCATACCCGGGCGTGTCCAGGACGTTGATGTGGTGAGAGTTCCACTCTGGCATGAGGAGGGAGGTTCTCAGAGAAATACGCCGTTCGATCTCCTCGGGGTCGAAATCTGAAACCGTCGTCCCCTCCTCGATCCTCCCCAGCCGATTGAGTGAACCCGCGCAATACAGCATGGCTTCAGCAAGACATGTCTTGCCTGAGCCGCTGTGGCCCGTTAGGGCTATATTCCTGACTTGCCGAATCGTATGAGCCACGTGATCCCCCCTCAGAAAAAGGGAAAAAAAGGCATAAAACAGCACCAGAGTCCGGCCTTGGGCGAGGACTCTGTTTTTGCTACTTGACAGAATCGCGTAAATTAATGCGCCCGCCACAACCTGTCAAGCGAGATGCCTGGGCACAGATGCCAGATGTCAATGACTGAAGCCAATGACTGATCGATTGGGCGACTGGGAGGCCCCCGGCGCGATGCTGCGACCAGACGGACAGCCGCGCTATGCGTTTGTAACCTTCCTGATGCTAAACGACAACTATCTGCCCGGGGCCCTCGTCGTCGGCCACGGCCTGCGCCGACAATCGACTCGTGCGGCCCTGATCTGCCTGGTCACGGACGGCGTCTCCGGCGCTGCCCGGAATGCCCTCGGGCTGGTGTTCGACCGAGTCCTGGAAATCGACCGCTTCTACGTCCCTCATCGACGGCGACAGGAACGTCAGGACAGGCCCTATTTCTTCACCCGACTGCACGCTCTGCGCCTGGGCGCCGACGGTGACTTGGGCTGTGATTTCGAAAAGATCGCCCTTATCGATGCCGATGTCCTGCCCATGAAGCACTGCGACCACCTCTTCACAATGCAGACACCTGCCGGCATCATCAACGAACGCAAGTCTCATCTTCTTGAGCTCGACGCCGCGGGCCGTTACGGTGTGCCTCGAGATGCTCTACGGACAGGGCAATGGATCTGGCACCAGACCTACGGCGACATCTGCCCGCATGGTCATCCCATCCCCGCCCAGATCACCGATAGAGTCCGGCAGGATCCATCCAACATGGGGATGAACGGCTCACTCTTCGTGCTGGAGCCATCGGCTGCCGAATTCGACAGCATCGTGGAAGACGTGAAAAGGCCGGAGATCCAGAAGTTGATCGGCGATCTCTTCGACTGGCCGGACATGCAGTACCTAACCATGCGGTGGTCTGGGGCCTGGCAGAATATAGACTTGAGATTCAGTGCCCTGAACGGCTACCCCCACTTGTCTGTCCTCTTCGGCACTCACTTTGCCGGCTTCAAACCGTGGTATTTCAACCGCGCCAGGGCCATGACTCAATACCAGGGCTATGATGATTTCCAGCGGTGGTTTGAGGTCTATCGCGAAATGATAGCGACTCACCCGCGGCTGCGGGAGGTCGCAAAGCTGCGCCGGCTACTCGATGCCATATGTCGCCTCGATTCACATCAATAGGCACCCCACTGACCCGCCAATGATAGATCGGGCAAAAAAAAAGCCCGTCCACATTGGACGGGCTTCTTATATAACTCCCGGCAGCGTCCTACTCTCCCACCGGGTGACCCCGGCAGTACCATCGGCGCAGGAGGACTTAACTTCTCTGTTCGGAATGGGAAGAGGTGTGGCCCCTCCGCTAAAGCCACCGGAAAAATAGGAAAACGAATACGGATTCACTCTGAGTCAACTGCCATCACATGCCGTAAGATGCAGACGATGAAAAAACGGCCAAGCCTCACGGCCAATTAGTATCGCTCGGCTTCGCACATTGCTGCACTTCCACCTGCGACCTATCAACCTCGTAGTCTGCGAGGGGCCTTTAGGTGGGTTAACCCCACGGGATATCTAGTTTTGGAGTGGGCTTGACGCTTAGATGCTTTCAGCGTTTATCCCTTCCGAACGTAGCTACCCAGCAATGCTCCTGGCGGAACAACTGGTAGACCAGAGGTTCGTCCATCCCGGTCCTCTCGTACTAGGGACAGCTCTCCTCAAATATCCTACACCCACGGCGGATAGGGACCGAACTGTCTCACGACGTTCTGAACCCAGCTCGCGTAGCGCTTTAATTGACGAACAGCCAAACCCTTGGGACCGCCTACAGCCCCAGGATGCGCTGAGCCGACATCGAGGTGCCAAACTGCGCCGTCGCTATGGGCGCTTGGGCGCAATAAGCCTGTTATCCCCGGAGTACCTTTTATCCGTTGAGCTTCGGCGCTTCCACACGCCACCGTCGGATCACTAAGCCCTGCTTTCGCACCTGCTCGACTTGTAGGTCTTGCAGTCAAGCTCCCTGTATGCCTTTACACTCTATGCGCGATTACCGACCGCGCTGAGGGAACCATTGGGCGCCTCCGTTACCTTTTGGGAGGCGACCGCCCCAGTCAAACTACCCACCTGGCACTGTCCCCAATCCCGATAAGGGATCGCGGTTAGAGTCCTAACAAAGCAAGGGTGGTATTTCAAGGCCGGCTCCATGGAAGCTGGCGCCCCCATTTCAAAGCCTCCCACCTATCCTACACATGCAGTGTCAAAATCCAATACCAAGCTATAGTAAAGGTTCACGGGGTCTTTCTGTCCTGCCGCGGGTATCCGGCATCTTCACCGGAACTACAATTTCACCGAGTCCCTCGTTGAGACAGCGGCCAAGTCGTTACACGATTCGTGCAGGTCGGTTTTTAGCCGACGAGGAATTTCGCTACCTTAGGACCGTTATAGTTACGGCCGCCGTTTACGGGAGCTTCAATTCAGAGCTTCGCCTCCGAAGAGGCTAACCCCTCCTTTTAACTTACCCGCACCGGGCACGTGTCAGTCCCTATACGTCGCCTTGCGGCTTAGCAGAGACCTGTGTTTTTGATAAACAGTCGCCCAGCCCGTTTCTCTGAGGCCCCTTTGGGCTCCACCCGCGAGGGGCTTCACCTACTCAAGGCACCCCTTCTTCCGAAGTTACGGGGTCATTTTGCCGAGTTCCTTAACGAGGGTTGTCTCGCGCACCTTTGGATACTCTCCTCATCTACCTGTGTCGGTTTACGGTACGGGCACCCACAGTACTCGCATAGAGGTTTTTCTTGGCAGCATGATTAGGATCAGTTTATGCCGCTGAGCGGCTCCCCATCGTCTCTCGGAGGTAGCGGCTGCCCGGATTTGCCGTAGGCAGCCCTCCTACGGACTTGGACCAGCATTTCCAATCGCTGGCTGATCTTTCACTTCTGCGTCACCCCATAGCTCAAACGCACTGAAAGTGGTACAGGAATTTTAGCCTGTTGTCCATCGCCTACGCCTTTCGGCCTCGGCTTAGGTCCCGACTAACCCCAGGAGGACGAGCCTAGCCCGGGAAACCTTAGATTTTCGGTGAGCAGGATTCTCACCTGCTTTATCGCTACTCATGCCGACATAATCACTTCCATTTCGTCCAGCAGGCCTTCCAGCCTACCTTCAACCTACAATGGAACGCTCCCCTACCAATATTCGATCCCGAAAGATCAACTATTCCGCAGCTTCGGTGACGAGCTTGAGCCCCGATACATTTTCGGCGCAAGACCACTTGACTAGTGAGCTATTACGCTTTCTTTAAATGATGGCTGCTTCTAAGCCAACATTCTAGCTGTCTTAGCAATCTCACATCCTTTAAATCACTTAGCTCGCACTTTGGGACCTTAGCTGGCGGTCTGGGTTGTTTCCCTCTCGTCTACGAAGTTTATCCCCCGCAAACTGACTCCCTTGGAACAAGTCAATGGCATTCGGAGTTTGGTTCGGTTTGGTAATCTGGTAGGACCCCTAGCCGATCCAGTGCTCTACCTCCACGACTCTCTGCCAAGAGGCTAGCCCTACAGCTATTTCGGGGAGAACCAGCTATCTCCAGGTTTGATTGGCCTTTCACCCCTACCCACAGCTCATCCGAGAATTTTTCAACATTCACCGGTTCGGACCTCCACGAGATTTTACTCACGCTTCATCCTGGCCATGGGTAGATCACCTGGCTTCGGGTCTACTGCCTGCAACTGAATCGCCCTATTCAGACTCGCTTTCGCTGCGG
>Ga0066376_10000194_pt1:17500-53906 | contig 53906 bp, 39 predicted proteins | sample Knorr_S15_td_Bot_FD_77009 | JGI IMG/M metagenome (GOLD analysis project Ga0066376, IMG submission 77009) | Marine microbial communities from Southern Atlantic Ocean transect - Knorr_S15_td_Bottom_ad_5009_LV_A | ecosystem: Environmental > Aquatic > Marine > Oceanic | place: Southern...
CGCCCGGTTGCTTGAAGACGCCAAAACGCGTGCCCGAATTGCCGTATCCCCACGATGGGGTTTCTATTCGCTGTTTGCCGAGTCGTCGCTCAAGCTCCCCTACATCGACACCCCGATCGGTAAGATCTTCAACCAGGGCGTCGTAGCGGGCTCGCCGCCGGGCGTCTATGGATGTACCCATATATATCTCTCTCTCCCTCTCATTTGTATATCGGTTTGCGGCCTCATCTCTGTACATGCTGCTTCCCGTCGGCGCCGCTGCGCGCGTTCACCGACAGCCGGTGCGAAGTCACCTGGTGTCCTCAACCAACCACTTCCCGTCACCATTCCCCACATTGTAAATACGGATTTTCGGGCCAGGACGCCGGACGTCGGCAAACCCGGCATACGGCACGTAGTAGGCGTCTATTGGATCGAAGCGCGCCGACCCCGAACCACTTCTCCCCTCAAAAGGATTGAACTCGCATGTCAGCGCCGCTTCGACCTCCAATCGGGTGAGGAAGGTGCGATCGGCCCCAGAGCCCGTAAGGGGATGTTCCTGGACCACCACCCAGTCTATTCCCGCGCTCCGGACGTCGTCCAGGGAAAACTCGTTCCAAACCGATCTCAGGTGCAGGGGGTTGTCGGGCCGCAGCTCTACGACGTAGTAGTCGGGCTTGGGCGGGAGGCCATCAAGCGCCAGTTGGCGCGCCAGCCGACGACCCGGCAGGCCCGCCTGACGGACGTCGCTCAGCCTCTCCTCCAGCCACGCTCTGGTCCGGTGCACCTGGGGAAACCCGTAGTCGGTTCCCACCATGGCGATTTTCGTCCCGGCCGGTAGCTCCCGGCCGATCCACTCCGCAGCCTGAAGACGCGTGTCGACCGTGGCGAGAATTCGGTTATGGTGCAGTGAAGCTGTCGTTCCGGGGATCATCAACACCAGCGCGGCCAGGGCGACCCATCTTCCCCGGACCGAAGGGCTCAAGTGCGACAGCCATACCCCTGCAGCCAGACACAGCAGTGGTACCAGGGGGATCATGTAGCGAAAGAAGACACTCCTGCCAGCGCCCGCTACCAGATAGTAGAGAAGGATTCCTGTCAGCAGGACCAGATCCTTCCTTTCGCGCCTCCGAGCCAGCCACAGACAGGCACCCACCGACACCACCGCGAGCGGCCACCCCAGTCCGTAAAAGAGCGTCACCCGCAGGTGATAGACCCATCCTGTACCCAAATCAAGTCCATGGCCTCGCGAAAAATGGGCCTGTTCGTACTGGAAGTCGCGGAGAAAGGTCGGAAAATCCAGCAGGACATAGGGCGAGGTTGCGGCGAAGGAGATGGCGATCACGGCCACGGCACAGAAGACGTGCCGCCAGAGCTCAAGAGGGCGTCGATCGGAGCCGCCCTCCGCGGAGCGGGCGACCAGCCAGACGGCCAGCAGACCGGAAGGCACTATCAGGGCAATGTTGTATTTGGTCGAAACAGCGAATCCAAAAAAGACGGCGGCCAGGAGCATACTGGCCGGACGCGCGCGGTCGATGTATCGCCAGGTGAAGACGAGAGCCACGAGTAGATGAAAGGTGGCCGGGACATCCGCGGTGAGGAAGTGAGAGTCCCGCACGTGCAGAAACGCCGTTGCCAGGAAGGCGGCGCTCAGTAACCCGGCGCGAGTCCCCCCCATGCCCCGTCCCAGCAGATAGACCATAGCCACGGAGCCGACACCGATGAGAGCGCTGAGGACCCGGCCGAGAAGATAGAAGGCACTGGGATCAGTAAAAAAACCGACTTCGAACTGCTGTACATCCGCGAATGCCCCGAAGACCCATCCGGCGGCGAAATAGAGGCCGAAAAGCAGCGCCAGAAGGTAGAACTGAAAACTGGGGTAATTGAAAAAGTGGGGATTCAGATCGCCTGAGGCGATGGCGAGAGCCTTGTGGACCAGCAGTGATTCGTCCGGACGGCAGTTGACGTTGGGTAGACCGAAGGTGATCCCCCACAGACGTAGCCCAAGACCGATGGTCAGTATACCAAATAGCCACCAGTGGTGAATGCCAGGTCGTCGGCCACCCACCTGTCTCGGAGCCTAGCTGCGCGCCAGCGCGGCGCTGTAGATCTGAAATTGAAGCTCCAGATTCCTCACTCCCGTAGCGCCGGTCACGATCGGCCCGGGCTCATCTCCGCGAACCGCAGCTGCGAACTGGGAGATCAGTAGCGACATGAAGTCCTGCCCCATAACTTCGCTCCCCTTTCGCTGGAGGACGGACTGGTAGACACCATCGCTGTCCGGACGCCCTTCGCACTCTACCAGGACCCCGTTGACCCCGAATCGCCTGATGGGGACCCCCTCAGATTTATCCCGGACGGTGATGTCGCAGTGAAAGCGGCGGTCGCCCGCGAAGAAATCGAAGCGCGACCTGGCCTGGTGGCCGGCGAATTCCACCTGGAGCGAATCTGGATCAATCACCCCATCCGGCATCCACGCCAACAGCAGGCTCAGAGGATGCGAACCCATATCTATCCAGATTTCGGCCCCATCCCTCTGGCGACCTCTGGACAGCGTCTCCATCTCGGCGATGAATTCCGTTACCTGCTGCTGGCTCCCTATCTCCCGAGTATAGCTCCCTGTCTCCCGAGTATAAATGCGCTCGTAGAGAGGTAGTGACGCGGCGTATTGCGTACACACGCCCAGACATAATGCCCTCTCTGTGGCCTCATCCACCAGCCGGTTGGCGAGGTCGAGCGACCGGACTGAGTCCGCCGGGCCATCCCAGACCATGGGCTTCTCCACAAGAACGTGGCACCCGGCCATCAGGGCGGCCATGGCGAGCTCAAAGTGGAGCTCGTTTGGTGTGCACACATCCACCACGTCCGGCTCCTCTTGCTCGAGGAGTTGGCCAAAATCGCTGTATCCCCGCCCGCTGAAGCCGATCGACTGGACGAGATCCGCCGCAGTGGTACGGCAACTCGCATCGCCGCTGCCAAGAAACGCCACGACCTCGCAGCCGCAGTCATGGTACCACTTGGCGTGGTGCTTGCCGATGCCGCTGGCACCGGCCACAGCCACTCGCAGTGAAGGCTTCATCGCTCACCCTCTATCGATCGCTCAAACACGGGCAGTCCAAAAAAAAAGAGTCGGCAGATACATGCCCTCCTCTCTCCAATTCACACCTTCGCCCCGCCGATGCGATGCAGCGACTGGCCCAGACCGACCAAGCCTAATGCCGACCCCTACCGCCTGCCGGCCGCGGCCTTCGCCTCTCTTACCTGCTCCTTGAGACGCTCCCGTTTACGCTTGCGACGCCGACGCAGCTCTTTTTCCCGCTCTCTACCTTTACTAGAAGACACTCACACACCTCTTTCCTAATTCAAGTGAAAAGCCCTTCCCAACGACTTGCACCCTCCGCATCCCCGGCCCTCATCGGTCCGAAACAACCCTCACCGGTCCAAACAAAGGACGCCACGTGTCCAGCTCCACCACGTGAGAAGGACAACTTTAAATCTACGTGAAGGACTCAATTCAGCTCCACCACGCGAGAAGGACGCATCCCGACCCCCGGGCGAGAAGGACGAAGTCGTTCTCGCCTCCGGCGCATGATCCACCGCTGAGTCAGTACCACCGAAAAGCCGCCGGTCGGAAAATATACCAGTGCGGCCGGGACCCGTCAAGCCAATCAGTCAATCAATCAGGAGCATCTTCAGCAGTGCCATGCGCACGTACAGCCCGTTGTGGGCCTGGCGGAAGTAGGCCGCTCGTGGGTCTGAGTCCACTTCTTCGGCGACGATCTCATCGACCCGCGGCAGGGGATGCATGATTATCGTGTGCTCTCGCATGGCCGCGAGAATTCCCGCATCGACGATGTAGAGTCCGCGAGCCTCTTCATAGTCGCGAATGCGATCTCCGAATCGCTCACGTTGTATGCGAGTCTGGTAGATCACATCCACCTTCGACGCGACCTCTGTAAGGTCATCGGCCTCCTCAAAGCGGATGCCGTGCCGCGTCAGGTACTCCTTTATGTCGTCTCCCATCCTGACCACCGGAGGGGAGACGAAGTAGATGCGCAGATCGTCGAACTTGGCAAGCAGATAACTCAGCGAACGCACCGTGCGACCGTTGGCCAGGTCGCCTACCATGGCGATGGATATGCCATCGAGTCTGCCGATCTCCCGCTCGATGGTGTAGACATCCAGTAGAGCCTGTGTGGGATGCTGTCCGGGTCCGTCCCCGGCGTTGACGATGGGCACCGGCGATACGGCAGCCGCCCTTTTGCTGGCACCACTTTCGAAATGGCGCAAGACAATGATGTCGGAATAGCCAGCCACAATGCGGATCGTGTCCTCGAGGGTTTCACCCTTGGCGGCGGAGGAGAACTCCTGAGCGCTCTCCGTGGTCACCACATCCCCTCCCAGTCTTTTCATGGCGGACTCGAAGGAGAGCCGGGTGCGCGTACTGGGTTCGTAAAACAGGGTCGCCATGACACGGCGGTTGAGTAGATTAGAGCCGTAGTGTTGAGCGACCTGTTCCATTTCTCGAGCCACGACGAAAATGTCCGCCATCGACTCCCGGTCGAACTGCTGCGCTTCTACCACGTGTTTCAATCGCGCCATGGATTATCTTCTCGTATGCTCCGCCGTCCGCGGTTCAGGAGGTCTTACGTCACCTTACATATGTGCACGTCCGTGTTTGTCTCTTTAATCTAATCTATTGTAGTTTGCCGATGAAGTCCCCTCGCCAGTGCGGACAGGCCTGTCCGGCATAGACAGGGCGAATGTCAAGACCGAAAAGGAATTCCTCCCATGTTGATGCTCCTCACAGCGCCGTCAGAGATAATTTGCTTCATTATTTCATAGAGTTATCTTTCTTTTCTCCCATTTGCATCGACGATCAGAGTGAGTGAGCGGCTCCCAGGCCACGCACTCGGGGTGCCTACTGTCAACGGAAACTGGCTTGAAAGGATATTGCGTCATGGAAAAGCGAACCATCTGGATTAGGTGCCTGGCGTTTTCGGCGGCCTGCTCACTCCTGGGCTCCCTTGCCCACGCCGGTAGCAATGAGGGGTTTACCGCCACTCTGGCGAGTCCAGTCAAGGTGACGAACCCGGAGGTGGGCGACCTGATCAAAGTCGTCGTCCGGGTGGCGCATACGACCTCGGTCAAGAATTCGACCATTCGCATTCGGTACGAGGTCGAGTTCTTCGAATTTGTCGATCATATCGCCGGCAATCACCCTGCGGGAAATCCTCTGTTCGCATTCCCCGAGGGCCCGTTCGATGAGGGGAACGGCTTCTCCAACATCTCGCTCGGAAGCGCCACTTTCGGAGCCTTGGACACCTCTGGCGGGGGCATCCTAGGCACCCTTAACTTCCGCGTGCTCAAGGAGTTGGAGGAGGACGATAAGTTCATCTCTGTCTACGTGGTGGGCGTCGGAGCGAGCGGCGCCGACCTCGATGAGCTGACCTTCGAGTCCGGCGAGTTCGGCGTTAGCGTCGTCCCCGATTTTCCGAACAAGATATTCGAAGTCGATGTGCAGGCCAGCCACAATGGGGCCATCGTCTCGTGGAAGACACGCGATGCGGGATTCGACGACGTGGTGAGCATTCAGGGTGAGGACTCGCCTGCCCTTCTCGCGTTCACCAACCCCTTCCAGGATCGAGTGACCACCCAGGTGCGAGAGGCGCTGCAGACCCTGCGGGAGGCCGGGGTGGACCCGACCGAGGCTGACGCGGAGGAGATCCGCAATGCCCTGGGCCTGAGCGCACCCGGTCCTGGGGTGGTGGATCCCCTGTCCGAGTTCTTCGAGGAGATCCGAGTCGCCGGCCGCTCCCTGAAGGAGCGATCCCACCTGGTTCCAATAACCGGACTGACTCCCAACACCAACTACGCTTTCCGGATCCGCTCTACGGGCCTCACCGGTCGCCTCAGTCCGGTTTTCGAAGGCCAGTTTCAGACGCGGCTACAACCCGATCTCAGGCGGCTACTGGCCAGTAACGTGGACGTGCAGGCCCGGCGGCGGGGCATCAACATCCGCTTCGACACAAACCGTCTGGCTACGACGGACTACTCGATTCAGCTTGATGGCGAGGAGGATATCCTCCAGAGCGGGACAGTCAACGAAGACGGGACGAAGTTGACCCGAATCGCCATCAACAAGTTGCAGCCGAATACCCTCTACCTCGTGACCCTCGTCGCCAACTTGATAGCCTCCGAGATTGCGGACGAGCTTCCAGCCGAGAAGGCCACGACAACCATCGTGCGGACGATCAAGACCCGCGCCCTGGGCAAGGCCCCTAAATTGGCGGGGCCGCCCTTCAAGATCGTGGGACCCGAGAGCGCCCAGATTCAATTCAGGACGACTCTACCGGTGTCTCCGGTAGTCAGCTACGGTCTCGTCCCCGACGACGCCACCAGCGACGTGGTGACGGCAGACTCCTACATGTGGACCGCGGATGGGGAGGAAGAAGTCGACCACGGAATCACGCTCACAGGACTGGACCCCAGCACCCTCTACCGCTACAAGATCGAGTTTCAGCTGGAGGATGAGGGCACCATAATCGAGTTCAGCACGGCCCCCGGCGGCAACTTCCAATGGAGCAGGGACCTCACGCTGATGACGTCGTCTGCCGCGGACGTCTCGATACCGGAGTTGGTCTTTGGACCCTTGGTCCACACGGTGGACATCCTCGCCATAGTCAGTTTCGCTACCGACGTGGCCACGACAACCAGAATCTTGATCGGAACGGTGGAGACCTTCAACACGCCAGATGAGTTCGAGTTCACCGATCAGGTCTTCAGCGGCTTCCACAGCATCATTGTGGCGGGGCTGGATGCGGGAGTGGGTTACCTGTTTCGGATCGAGTTCACGGCCAGCAATGGACAGGTGGGCACCTTCGAGCCCCCTGAACCGACGCTTGGAAAGGTTGCCAGGGCGCTGCAGCCGCGTGGCGGCGCTGGCAGCTTCACCACCAGCAACGTTCCCGACACCCAATTCCCGGTGATACTGACCGGGCCCACGGTGGCGTCCAAGACCCACGACACCGCCATCGTCGAGTGGACGACCGATGAACCCGGCGACAGCGAGGTCCGCTTCGGCCTCGATAACACGGATGAGACGGAGACGTCTGGCACCAGCGAGACGAGCCACAAGATGGTTATCAGCGACCTCGAACCCGGCACGACCTACAGCTATCTGGTGGCTTCGACCGATGCGGTGGGCAACGGCGCCACGGAAAGCGGCACCGCGGTCTTCACCACCGATCCGGAGATCGACCTGACGGCGCCGGAATTTACCTCGGCTCCCGAGGTGGTCTACAAGAGCGACGAGCAGGCTACCATCCAATGGACGACGAATGAGGACGCCACGGGCGAGGTCAACTTCGGCCTCGACGACCAGCTGGGCTTCATCCGCTCCTTGCCCATCACCGAGAAGGTCCACGAGATCACCCTCACCAACCTGGAGGCGAACACCGATTACTTCTTCACCGCCTCCTCCACGGATCTGAGCAACAACGGACCCACCATCAGCGAAACCCTCTTTTTCACCACCGACGCCGGCGCCGATCTCACCTCACCGCTCATCTCCAGTGTTCAGGTGGCGGTCGAAGACGAGTCGGCCATCCTCTCCTGGGACACCGACGAAGTCGCCGACAGCTTCGTCGACTTCGGCGTGGTCTCCGGTCTGGCGGATTTGATTGTCGGCAACTTTGAAGATGTGGCCGAGCATCAAATCGTGCTCACCAACCTGACGCCGGACACCGAATACTTCTTCACCGTCGGCTCCATCGACCGGGCCAGCAACCCGCCTACCCGAAGCGAGGAGAGCTCCTTCACGACCCTGGCTTCAGCCGATACTGAGGCGCCAGGCACCCCGACCGACCTCAGCGCCACGGCCGGTTCGCAACAGGTGCTGCTCACCTGGGCCGCCAACACCGAGCTCGACTTGGCCGGGTACAGCGTCTTCCGCCGTATCTCCGGCGAAACCGACTTCACCGAGATCGCCACCCGCCTGACCGAGACCATCTACACTGATTTGGGCCTGACGAACGACGTGACCTACGAGTACCAACTCACCGCCATCGACCGGGCGGATAATCCCAGCGTGGCCACCGACCCGCTCCCTCTCACCCCCACTGCCTTGGCAGCACCGTCGGCACCCTCGGATCTGGCCCGGGAGGGCGACAACTTCCTGCGCCCCACCTTCGTCTTCACCAACCCCTTGCCGATTCAGGACGGCGCTGAGCTCACCTACACCGTGCAGGTATCGACCGAAGCCGACTTCGGCAACGTCACTGCTTCGGAGTCAGGCATCAGCTCGGGCGCTGGCGGCGCTGACAGCGGACAGACGGCCTGGGTAATCACCCGCGATCTGACTGAAGGGGCCACCTACTACTGGCGGGTCCGCGCCATCGAAGGCGATCTCATCGGCGCGTTTTCCGACGCTCAGGAATTCATCGCCCGAGAAGTGGTGCTGCTGCCGGGAGACTTCAACGACGACGGCGTCGTCAGCCTGCCCGACTTCTTCCTGTTCGCGCAGAACTTCAGTCAGTCAGCCACCGGAGACCGCGCCGTCTTCGATCTGAACGGCAACGGCGCCATAGACCTGCCTGACTTCTTTCTGTTCGCGCAGAACTTTGGCGCCACTTCCAACAAGCGCTGGGCTTTCGCCCATGTGATGGACGAGATCGCCGAACTCAACCTGCAGGCGCTGGGTGGCACCCGTGCCGAAGACGGCCGCGTCACGTTGCGCGTGTGGGTGGACGCGGTGACGGACCTCAAGGGATTCGGCCTGGTCCTCGCCTACGACTCCGATGCCCTCACCTTCCTCCAGGCCGAGGCCGGACCCGGTCATCTGCTGCACAGCCGCGGCGGCCAGGCCCCCCTGTTCCAGGTCCTCAACGAGCGCCCCGGTCACCTGGTGTTGGCCAACGCCATCACCGCGGGTCAAGCCGTGTCGGGTCGCGGCCTGCTGGCCGAAATCACCTTCCAGACGCGCGGCGGAGCCCCCACCAATGACGCCGTCTTCGACCTGCGCGAAGCCTACTTTGTCGGCGACCGGAATCCCGAACGCGTCCGGCGGGTGCGACAAGTGGGCAGCACTCGCCTGCAGCCGCTCACCTACTTCCTGGGCGCCAACTTCCCCAATCCCTTCAACCCCGTCACCAGCATCGAGTACGCCTTGCCCACCACTGCCGGTGTCGAGCTGACTGTCTTCGACATCCTCGGGCGACAGGTGAAGACCCTGGTCGATGACCCCAGCCATCCCGCCGGCTTCTACACCGCTACCTGGGACGGACGCGACCAGCGGGGAAGGACCGCCGGCAACGGTCTCTACTTCTACCGCATCCGCACCAACGACTTCCGGCAAACCGGCAAGATGTTGCTGTTGAAGTAGAGTCGCTGGACATCCGGAGGGAGCAGGAATAATCAGGGCTCGGGTCGCGCCGATTGGCGTGACCCGAGCCTTTTTTCCTGTACTGTGGGTCAGGTCTGGAAAATCCGGCGAGGGCCGGCGGGGCATCCCTTCGCTTGGCTTCGAGAAGGGAGCGGTGTTCGGTGGTCAGCGGTTGACCCGCATGCGGCAATAGGCCGGCAGCGTCTGCGACCCTACGGCCACCAGGGCGATGGCTAACAACGTGGGGCCGGAGTTGACGGGGTCCCGACGTCCAGCGGCGTCACAATAAGGGTTGGGCTGTTCGAAAAAGCGGTCAGTATGCTCTGAGGGACGGCGGGGAGTCCCAGAGTTCGGGCCTCGGTCGCGCAAGGTTTTCAGGGGCAAGCATCTGAGATGCGGGCGGATAACACGCAATCCGCCGGGGTCGGAAACACCCCAGATCATTTCTAAGCCGTCAGCGAGTGGGTCATCAGTTGCGGTCGGGCGGCCAGCTGTGGCGACCTCGTCATCGACTACCCCAAAGATCGGTCACCAGCACATCACCTCTGTGCGGAAAGAACTCCGCTCCTTCCACCCAGGCTTCGGCCAGGCCCGCACCATCTGGACCCAGGACCCGGCTCGCCGACAGCGCCACGCGGGTCAACCGTTGACCGACGAATTACCACCCCTCCTCCCGAAACCAAACGGCGGGACACCCCGCCCCATCCCGAGATTCAGCCAGCCGCTCCCCCGTCCACTTTCCGAATCACGGCCAGAATCTGCGCCTGGGCGGCCAATTCCTCACCGACCAACGCCCGGCCCGCCAATCGACAAGTGCCAGCCCTTTGCTGTAGCATGGTCAGCTCCAGCCGAAGCTGATCGCCAGGCACCACAGGGCGTCTGAATTTCACCTTCTCCATACCGGCAAACAGGGGGATTCGTCGAGAGTCGGATTCGTTCTCGCCGGCCAGCATCATCACCGCGGCTGTCTGGGCCATCGCCTCGACGATCAGCACACCGGGCATCACGGGATGGCCGGGGAAGTGGCCCTGGAAAAAATACTCGTTCGCGGAGACGTTCTTGAGCCCCACCGCTCGCTCGCCAGGTACGAGCTCGATTATCCGGTCGACCAGGAGGAAAGGAAATCGGTGAGGAATGATCTGCTGAATGGCGTCGATGCCAAGAGAGGATTCCTCCTCCAGGGCTGCCGTCACTGGCGCCCCTTCTCCCGCTCCTCTCGCTCCTTCTGCAGATAGTCCAACAGCTTGGTCGTCACATTGTAGCGATCGGGATCGACATAGACGATAGCGCCGCTGTTGGCGACATCGAAGATGAAATCGTAGCCATCTTCCTTGGCGATAGCTTCGATGGCGGCATTGATCCTCTCCAGGATAGGCGAAGAAAGCTCCACGTTCTTGCGGAAAATCTCGCCGTTGGTACCGAATTTCTGCTGGGCATACTCCTGCAGTTGCCGTACGCTTTCCTCGAACTGCGCCTGCATCTCGGCCTTGCGGGTCTCGCTCATGAGCAGCTCTTGCTTGCGAAAGTCGTCCTTAAGCCTGACCAGTTTGCTCTCTCGCTCCGTAGCCTCCTGCTCGAACTGCTGCTTCAGGCGCTCTAGCTGCCGCTCCACACTCTTGAACTCAGGCAACTCCTGCCGGAGAACCTCTGAATCGATATACGCCAGTTTCACCTCTGCCTCGACGGCAGAAGCGAAAACAAGACACGCTACGACAACGGTCAGGGATCTGGCTCCCCTCATAGATTACCTCACTCCCTCCACAGAGGCGCTGTCAGGCGACAGCGCGTTAGAAAAACCTCGGTCCGAATTGGAAATGGGTGGTCACCTGCGCCGGCTGGCCATCCACTTTTCTGCGATCGAAGCCGTACCCGAAGTCGAAGCCGATCATCCCCAGCATGGGGGTGATGACGCGAAAGCCAAGGCCTATCGAGCGCCGCATGTCGGTCGGGTTCATTCCATCGATGGTCGACCACGCATTGCCGGCATCGGCGAAAATAAGCCCCACCACCTGACGTTCGGTGATCGGAAAGCGGTACTCGAGGTTGATCGTCATCATCGATCGGCCGCCAAAATTGGCGCCATTACGCCGGGGACCCAAGGAGGCATCGGGATAACCGCGGACCTGTCCGTCCCACAGATCCACGCCGCCTGGTGTAAACCGGTCCCAGAAAGACAGATTTTCATCGTCCCACTTGGAGAACCCATCGATCACGGAGGTCTTGGTCTCCAGGGCGAGGACAAACTTCCACCAGGACGGTCGATAATAGTTGAAAATCAGCTCGTGACGGTGGAAATCTACATCTCCACCCACAGCGGATGTAGCGAACTGCGGTTTATAGCTGAAGACGGTGCCCCGCGTCGGAAATTGGGGAAAGTCGCGCGTATCGCGCCGGAAATTCACATCCAGGCTGCTCGTAGTGCGGGGTGAGAAACTCGCCGATTCAGCCTGGCTGGCATCGGCGAAATCGCTGTAATGCTCGTCCCGCAGTTCGTATCCTATGGAGAGGGAGGAGTAGGCCGGCCACTTCAGACGCCTCCCAAGACGAACGCTGACCGAGTTCCTCTTGAAATCGAAGTTGTTGAAGTACTGCTGATTGAGCGTGAATACCCGAGCCGACAGACTCGTCGGGGTGTCGAACAGCCAGGGCTCGGTAAACCCGATGAGGAACTGCTCGCGTCGCGAACCGAACTCCCAGTTGAAATCAAGGCTCTGCCCTGTTCCCCGCAGGTTGGGAATCTGGAGACCGAGTGTACCCACGAGTTTGTCGCGATCGCTGAACCCGGCGCCCATCGACACAGCACCAGTGCGCTGCTCTTCGACCTGAAACACGAGATCGATGGATTTGTCCCCTTCCACACTACTCGCCTGGTCTCGCACCTGCACATCCTTGAAGAATCCCAGCATGTAGAGGCGTCTCTGGCTCTCTTCGAGGGCGCTCTGCTGGTAGATGGACCCGGGGCGGATTTCGATCTCGCGACGCAGGACCTTCTCCCGAGTCTTGACGTTCCCCTGGATGTCGATCCGCCTGACCCTGAAGGGTTCTCCCTCGAACACCTGGAATTCGACGTCGATACTGTCTCCGCGAATCGTCTCCACGGGCAGCACTTCGGTGTCCAGATATCCCATCTCGTAGTAGGCGGACTTGGCCAGATAGGCCAGCTCAGCCGTGGAGAATTTGTATACATCTCCTTCCTTGGCGCCGACGTGAGACTGGAGGGCAAAGTCCCCCAACAGCTCGTTGCCATTCCAGGCCATCTTGCCGAGGCGGTATTGGCGGCCCTCGTCCACTTCGATATCGATGAAGAGATTCTGGCGGCCCTCATCGTAATACACGCTGTCGCGCACGATGGTGACCTGCTGATAGCCCTCACTTCGATAGAGAGCCAGTATCTTAGCCTTGTCCTCCTCATAGGTGTCGCTCTTGAACTCCCCCTTGCGCCACCACCGTTTCTCCTTCGTGCCCATCTGCTTGCGAATCTTGCCACTGCTCAGAGCGACATTGCCCAGGACGTTGACCTTCCTAACCTTGACCTTCTCCCCCTCCTCGACATCATACTGGAGATAGACCTCTCCCTCCTCCTCCGCGTCAAAGAGCTTCCCCGACACCTCGGCCCTGAGATACCCCTTGTCCACGTACATGTCGAGTATCTTCTGTCGACCCCGCGCTATGTCCTTGGGAGCGATGACCTGACCTACGACCAGACCGAGGGCCTCCTTCATCTCCTTTTCCTTCATCTTCTTGTGGCCCTTGAATCTGATGCCCTGGAGTGCGGGGTACTCATCCACCACGACGATGAGTTTCACGTCGCCTGGGGCGAGCCCTTCCGAAACCGCCCACAGCTGGATGTCCTCGAACACATTGAGGCCCTGCAGCGAGCGGATCGCCTCTTGCACGTTCTCCTGGGAGAGCTCCACTCCTGGAGTCAGCCCGATGGTGGAGAGTATCAGAGATTCCGCTACCCTGCGCAGTTCTCCCTGTACCTCGATCTCGGCGATTCGGGTCTGCGCCACGCTCGCGCCGCTCGTAGCCGCGAGCACTATGGTCGCTCCGATCAGGGAGGTAAGGTATCTCTGCGACCGCACACCTGTGGCGATCCGTGAAACCGTACTAGCCAATATGCCTTTCATGACTTTTCGTCCTCTTCGGGCCCCCACCAAGTGTGTCAGTTTCAGTCTGTCCCCCCGATAAGCGCCGGCAAAACAGAAAGCCCCTCTGCCCGTCTTTCAACACGACTCAATCGGCAGAGCGGCTTTCATCATTCGTCTTATAGTGATACGAGTCACCTTTTGCGATCAGGGTCACTCGCAGTCAGTCATACCGCCTCTTGCTCTGTCTCCTCCACTGCTTCGGCCGGCTCGCGCTCGTCATCAAATACCAGAGAGTCGCCTTTCTTGGTCACACGGATACGACTGCCGTCGACAAATCGACCCTGCAGAATCTCCTCGGCGAGAGGATCCTCCAGAAGCTTCTGGATGGTCCGCTTCAGATAACGAGCTCCATAGGTCTGATCGAAGCCCTTCTCGGCGATCAGATTCTTGGCGCCGGGTGTGACCCGCACCGACATATCGCGATCCTCCAGACGCTTCTTGAATTCGTCGAGGACGATTTCGATGATGCCGGTAATATCCTCTTTTGTCAGGGCGTGGAAGACGACAGCGTCATCGATGCGATTGATGAACTCCGGACTGAACGTCTTTTTCATCGCATCGGTGATCTTGCTCGCCATCTGCTCCTGGAAGGCCTCAGAGCCAGACTTCTGAAACCCCAGAACCCCGCCCTCGCCGATCTCGCGGGTACCGACATTGGAGGTCATAATCAGAACGGTATTGCGGAAATCCACCTTGCGCCCCGTGCTGTCGGTGAGTCGGCCCTCGTCCAGGATCTGCAACAATATGTTGAACACATCCGGATGTGCCTTCTCAATTTCGTCGAGGAGGATGACCGAATACGGACGCCGGCGGACGCGTTCGGTGAGCTGGCCGCCCTCGTCGAAGCCAATGTACCCGGGAGGCGCGCCAATGAGCCGGGATACCGAAAACTTCTCCATGTACTCCGACATATCGACACTGATGAGGGCTTCCTCGTTCCCAAAAAGAAACTCCGCCAGCTTGGCGGCGAGATAGGTCTTACCCACGCCAGTAGGCCCGAGGAAAATGAAAGAGCCAATAGGGCGCTTGGGATCCTGCAGGCCGGCGCGGCTCCGCCTGATCGCCTTGGAAATGGAGGCGATGGCGGCGGGCTGGCCGATCACCGACTTCTTGAGCTCGTCCTCCATACCCAGAACGCGCTCGCTCTCGCTGGCCGCCAGTCGCTGCATGGGCACACCTGAGATGCTGGATATCACCTCCGCGATGTCCTCTTCGGACACCTCTACAACTTCGTTGCGCACCTCTTCTTCCCAGGCGTGGCGTTTTTGCTGTAGAGTCTCCCTGAGCTTGTGGGCATTATCCCGCAGCCCCGCCGCTTCTTCAAACTCCTGCTTCTCCGAAGCCTCTAGCTTGCAGCGATCTATCTCTTGAATCTCGGACTCGAGCTGGCCAATCTCATCGGGCGGACTCAGTCGAGCCAGGTGGACCCTCGCGCCGGTTTCGTCGATGACGTCGATAGCCTTGTCGGGCAGATAGCGATCGCTGATATAGCGTTCTGCCTGACGCACAGCGAAAGTGATGACGTCATCGGAGAATTTGACGTGGTGGTGATTCTCGTAACTGGACCGCAGGCCCTTGACGATTTCGACCGTGTCTTCCAATGACGGGGGATCCACCATGATCGACTGAAAGCGGCGCTCGAGGGCACCGTCCTTCTCGATGTATTTGCGGTACTCGTCCAGGGTGGTTGCCCCGATACACTGAAGCTCGCCGCGGGAGAGCGCGGGCTTGAACATGTTGGAAGCGTCAAGGGTTCCCTCGGCACTGCCCGCGCCGACGATCGTGTGGAGTTCATCGATAAAGATGACGACATCCGGATTCTGCTGGAGCTCGTTGAGGACGGCCTTGATACGCTCCTCGAATTGTCCCCGGTATTTTGTTCCGGCGACAACGCCTCCCATGTCGAGCGTAACCAAGCGCTTGTCGAGCAGGATCTGAGGAACGCGTTTCTCGACGATGCGCTGCGCCAGGCCCTCGACAATGGCGGTCTTGCCCACGCCGGGGTCGCCGATCAGGACGGGATTGTTCTTCTTGCGACGACTCAGAATCTGGGTGACGCGCTCGATCTCCTTCAAGCGGCCGATGACGGGATCGAGCTTGCCCTCCCGAGCCAACTGGGTCAAATCACGCCCGAAGTGATCGAGAAAGGGTGTCTTGCTCTTCTTGCCCTTTTCCTTCTGTCCCGTGGTCTTCCCCTCGAGGACGGCCACGGTCTCTTCCATGGCCCCCTTGTAATCCACCCCGAAGGCGGCCAGGATCTGAGCGGCGACACCCTCCTTGTCCTTGAGCAGTGCCAACAGCAGATGCTCGACATCGACAAACTGGGTCTTCATCTCCCGGGCCTCGTTAGCCGCCACCTCCAGGATCTGCTTTGCCCGGGGCGTGAAGGGGACCTCGCCGATCGTCATGGTTCCCCCTGACGTGGCCACATAGTCCTCCACCGACTGCTTCACCGTCTCCAGATTCAGACCCAGATTGGTGAGCACCGTGACCGCCTTGCCCTTGCCCTCCTTGATGATACCCAGAAGGAGATGCTCGGTGCCGATATAGTTGTGCCCGAGGCGGGCGGACTCCTCCCGTGCGTACTGCATCACTCGTTTAACGCCATCCGTGAACATATTGTTCATTATATAGGGCCCCTCCTGACTACGGCCTCAAAAGTTGAACGTACCAAATGGACTTATGCTTGTCAAGCAGCTCCACCCTCTGTATCCACCGTCAATTTGGCCAGCTTTCGGCGCACTGATTCGGCCCTTCGCAGGTCCCTTTCAGAGGGCTCCAACGCCCGCTGAGCCTCGGCCTGGAGATGGGCGGGCTGAGTGGTGATCATGATCTGGTTCATAAAACTAGAAGGCACGCCTTTTAATACCGACAGGCTCAGTCCCAGGCGCACGGCAGACAAGAGATTCATAAACTCCTGGCTGCTCAGCACACGGGCGTTGGACAGCAGACCGTAGGCGCGCCACACCTTATCCTCGACTTGAGAACGCGCGTCTGCGATCAAAGTTTCCTGAGCATCCCTCTCGAACTCCACCAGTTGCTCGGCAATCCGCATCAACTCCTCCACTATGTGCTCTTCAGACGACCCCAAAGTGGACTGGTTGGATACCTGGAACAGATTCCCCGAAGCATTCGAGCCCTCGCCGTAGACCCCACGCACGGCAAATGAAAGCTGGCTGAGCCCGTGAAGGACGCGCTCCATGTCCTCGGTCAGAACCAACCCGGGTAGGTGGATGAGCACAGACATGCGAAGCCCGGTCCCCGTATTGGTCGGACAGGCGGTGAGATAGCCGAGCTTGGCGGTAAAGGCGCAATCCAGCGAAGCGCTCAGCTCATCGTCCAGGGCGGAGATACGCGACCAGGCTTCACCACCCGACAGACCAGGGAGAATCGCCTGCATGCGCAGGTGGTCCTCTTCGTTGATCATGATGCTGAGCGACTCACTCTGATCGAACAGCACCCCTCGCTGGCCTTTCGAATCGGCCAGCGCCGGACTGACGAGATGCCGCTCGACCAGCACACGGCGCTCGTTACCGTCCAGAGTGCTCATATCGAGGAAGGTGGCGTCCTCCATGAGGTGACTGTCGCCGGCCGCCGCCAGAACCTGCTGGACAACCAGGGCCCGTTGCTCATCGGTGATCTTGGTGCCGAAGGGATATGAAGCCAGATTACGAGCTAGGCGCGCCCTGCAGCTCACGACGATACCGCCAGCATCCTCCTCGCCGCTGAGCCAACTGGGGGGCTTCTTTACCATTTCCTGCAGGTTCATCGCTACCTTTGACCGATCCAGGGGGAAATGCCGTACCCGAGCTTTTTTCGCCGCTGTATCCCGCTCACTCCCTCACTCACCCTCCTTCGCATCGATCGAGCTGATGCGGTCCCGCAGTGCGGCGGCTCGCTCGTACGCCTCTTCCGCCACCGCTTCCCTCAGCTTCTTCTTCAGCTGCGACAGGTCCTCACCGATTTCCTGAGGTTGTGCTTGTCGTGCCGGTCCCTTGCCGGTGTGGGCTTGGGCGCCGTGAATGCGCTTGAAGAGCCTGACCAGATGCGGAGCAAAGGCCTCATAACAGGTGGGGCAACCGAAGCGTCCCAGCTTCCTGAACTCTTCGTACGTGGTGCCGCACTCAGGACAACGGGCGCCACGCTTGGCCCCGGTGGGTGAAAGGTGACTGACCACTACATTAACTTTCTTGACCTTTCCCGCCATGCTCACCGACGGCGGTGATGGGGACCCCGGCTGACCGGCGGCGGGCTTGGGCGACTTTTGGGGGTCGCTCTCCCTTTTCTGCTGGCCCGCCTCCTTGGCGGCACAGGCCGGACACAGGTGCAGCGTCTGCTTCTCGTCCCCCGCAACTTTAGTGAAGAGGACGGTTGCCTCAATCTGCTGACAGTAGTTGCACTTCATCTCAGGGCCTCAGCTCAGATGGAGAAGGCCGGCTTCGATGTGACCTGTACGATCTAGGCTCCGGGCCAGGTTCTGGTCATGGGTCATTACCATGAATGTCTGCTTCTCCGCTCTTGACAGCTCCACGATCATCTCGTGGAGGGCGTTGCTGGCGGCGGCGTCGAGATTCCCGGATGGCTCATCGGCAAAGACGACGAGGGGATTCATGGCCAGAGCTCTCACTACGGCGACGCGCTGGCACTCTCCCCCGGACAACTCACCGGGCCGGTGCTCGAAGCGCTCTTCCAGACCAACCATAGTCAGCAACTCCATGGCCTTGTCGCGCACCCCGTCCATGGGCCGCGAGCCGATCATGCCCGGAAGCATGACATTCTCCAGCGCCGTGAACTCGGGCAAGAGGTTGTGGAACTGAAAGACGAAGCCGATGTTGCGGTTGCGAAACCGAGCCAGACTGTCGCCGTCCAGAGCCAGCACATCTTCTGCGTTTATCTCCAGCTCTCCCTCCGTTGGACGATCAAGCGTCCCCAGAATGTGTAAAAGAGTGCTCTTGCCGACCCCAGAGGCCCCGGTTATGGCGATCATCTCGCCGCGTCGCACCTCGAGACTCACCCCTTTGAGCACCTCCAGCTCGTCGGCACCAGAGCGAAATACTTTGCGAATGCCGCAAGCCTTGAGTACGACATCCTCCTGTGTATCGGCGCGATCCGTCATATTCTGTCGTCACGCTTCCACCTGCGGGACATGGCGCCACCCAGCCCCCCGTCCTCAGGTGATATAGCGGATGGCCTCCACGGGTTGCAGCGATGCGGCCTTTCTCGCCGGGTAGGCGGAGGCCAGCAGGCATATGGTTATGCTCACGGCGGACACCAGCAGAAAATCCGTTGCTCTCATGTCCACCGGCAGGGAGCTGATGATGTATATCTCGCTGGGAATCGAGATCCAGTCGAAGCGGGATTGTAGCCAGCAGACAACCAGACCCACCAGACAACCCAGGGCGGTGCCGAGACCGCCGATAACCAGCCCCTGGTAGACGAAGATCCGCCGGATCTCCCGAGTCCTGGAACCCATGGCGCGCAGGATGCCGATCTCGGGTGTCTTGATAAGAATGGACATGATGAGAATGGACATGATGTTGAAGGCCGCCACAATAATGATGAGACTGAGGGCGATGAAGATGACCCATTTTTCCAACTCCATCCAATAAAAAAGTGCCGGAAATTCCTCAGTCCAGTCCTTGAACCTGTACGGATATCCGATTCGGTCTGCCAGCCGTTCCTTGACCGCGATCGCCTCCTCCAGATCGGCCACGCGCAGGTGGATAGCGGAGACGGCGTCTCCCATGGTGAGAATCCGTTGCGCCTCGCTCAGAGAGATGAAAGCCAAGGTGTCGTCGTAGTGGTACATCCCACTTTCGAAGAGGTCGGTTACGATAAAGCGCTCGAGTCGAGGCGAGACGCCCCCCATCATCATATCTTCCAGTTTCATGTCCTGCATGGTCAACAGCATGATCTCGTCGCCGATGCCGACACCCATTCTATACGCCAGTTGCACCCCAAGGACGATGCCGGCGTATTTCTGACCTGGCCGCCTGTTCAGGTGCAACTCTCCGCTTTCGTCGTAGCGCAGGTGCTGGGTCAGCTCCGACACCTGACCAAAACTCGCGGGATCCACCCCCCAGACCATGACGCCATCCAACCCCTCTTTGGTGGCGATAACGAGCTTGGCTTCAACCGTGGGTGCCGCCGCGACGACGCCTTTCTCCAAGGCTACCGAATCGAGCACGGCGCGGTAATCCTCCATCGCCTGGCGGTGGAAACGAGTGATCGTCACGTGCGTGCTCATACCGATGAGTCGCGCCCTCACTTCACCGGCGAACCCGTTGGTTACCGAGAGCATGATGATGAGACTGGCAACGCCGAGTATGACCCCCCCGATGGCGATGAAGCTGATGACGGAAATGAACCCCGTCTTCTGCTTGGACTGGAGGTACCGCCTGGCGATGAACAGCTCGTACGACAACGGCTATCCCGTCTTGGCCTGGATGAGAAAGGCGGTGATAAATCGGTCGATATCGCCGTCCATGACTGCCTGAACGCTGCCGGTCTCGCACCCGGTGCGGTGGTCCTTCACCAGGTTATAGGGATGGAACACGTACGAACGGATCTGGCTGCCGAAGTCGATGCTCTTCTTCGTGCTCTCGACAGCTTCGAGCTTTTTCTTCTCTTCATCCCTGTGATGCTGATACACCCGCGCCGTCAGAACCTTGAGTGCCGTGCCCTTGTTCTTGAGCTGCGAACGCTCGTTCTGACAGTTGACGACGATACCGGTCGGCAGATGGGTGATGCGCACCGCGGAAGAGGTCTTGTTGACGTGCTGCCCGCCGGCCCCCCCCGCTTTGTAGGTGTCGATTTGGAGATCCTCGTCCCTGAGCTCGACCTCCGGAATCTCATCGACCTCCGGATAGACGAATACCGAGGCGAATGAAGTGTGGCGCCGCTTATTGGCGTCGAACGGAGATATGCGCACGAGGCGATGCACCCCAGCTTCGGATTTGAGGTGCCCGTAGGCGTAATCCCCCGAGACCTCGATAGTCACCCCCTTGATACCGGCTTCATCTCCCGGCTGGAGATCCATTATCTGGTGCTGCAGACCGGTGCGCTCCATCCAGCGGGTATAGAGACGCATGAGCATCTCCGCCCAATCGGCGGCCTCGGTCCCTCCAGCGCCGGAATGGATGACGAGGATCGCATCCTTGGAGTCATCCTCGTCGTCCAGCATACTGAGGAACTCCAGCTTCTCAATTTCTTCCGACACGGCCACACCCTCAACCGCCAGCTCTTCGAGGGTGGTATCGTCCCCCTCCTCGGCCGCCATCAGGTGCAGCTCCTTCAGGTCATCGACTTCCTTCGACAGAGTCGTCCAGAGCTGGGTAACTCGCTTGAGCTCCCGCGCCTCCCGGCTTACGCCCTCAGCGCGTTGACGGTTGCGCCAGAAATCGGCTGCCGCCATCTGCTCCTCCAGCGAGGTCAGCTGCTTAGTTTTGCCCTCGACGTCAAAGATACCCCCGCAACCGCTCTACGCGTTCGCTGCACTTTGACAGAGTCTCTTCCAGTCCTGGCATTTCTCATTCTCCTTCTTTGGGTTGTCCACGTCCACCTTCCAGACGGATGTGGCCAGACGGATGTGGCCAGACCGATCAGGCCAGATAAATCAGCCACATAGGTACGGTGCGCCGGCCCAACCACTACTCCTGGTAACGGTCGAACAAGAGCCGGCTGGAATTCCGATCCTCCGGGATCTCGAACAACAGCTCACCATCAACGACATCATCTTGGTCCAAATAGAACTCATCCGTGCGCGCCAAAAAAAGAGGCGACCGGCTCAGGGGATAATACTGGTTATCCTCGTCGTCCACGAGACGGAAGCATCGCGGCACGATGGCATAGCCGATCTTCATCCGCGCCTCCAGACGCAGTTGCACCAGCACGAACTTGCGCCCCGCCGACGGATCGCCGTGGAAAAAATGCAGGTATTTCACGCCATCGGGAGGTACCTCCCAGACGATGGGAGCCCTTACCCGATTCAGCAGGTCGGGCAAAAGCTCCAACTTCTCCGCGGAACCGCCCGTCAGCCGTATGATCACGTATAGCGGCACAAACAGCGCACATCCGCCCAGAACGATCCGGTTCAGGGCCTTCATGCGTTTGTTGGCGGCGCTATGCCGGCGATCCGATATCAATGCTGTTGTAATCTCCGCCTGTCCCCTCAGCGGTCACGCCTTCAACGGCTGCGGATAACCGCGATCTTCCCGGTTCGGGCAAGCCCCGCCGACGTCAGGCGGTACATATATATGCCACTGGCCAGCTTGTCCGGAACTTCCCATCGCAGGGCGCGTTCGCGGGCGCGGTAGTCGCCCGGATCCAGAGACTGGTCGATCGCCTCTGCCACGAGGGCCCCGGAGAGATCGAAAATCCGCACCGTGACTGCGCTCCTGACCGACACCTGAAGGGGAAAATAGATGGTACTTCCGGCCGCGCCTCCCACCAACGCGGGGTTGGGAAAAGGCAAGCCTGAGATACTCTCCTCCAGCTGCTCCAACTCCAGGCCACTGGCCGCTACCGCATCCACCAGTCCCCAGCCATACAGAGGATCGGGCCCGGCCTCCCCCAGATCTCTGGCGGTCTGACGCAGAGCATCGGCCACTTCCTGCGGTCCCCATTCAGGGTGAATCTGCAGCAGCAGCGCACTCACGCCCGCGACCAGAGGAGCGGCGAATGAGGTGCCGGACAGACGCTGGTATTCGCTCAGGGCGAAACTATCGCGGAGATCCGGTGGGGCCGATCTACCCCTCGCTACCACAAGTCCCTGGCCCGGAGCAACTACGTCAGGCTTGATGCGGTTATCGGCCGTCAGGCCGTGGGAGCTGGTCCCCGCAATGCGGTCTCCAGTCAGGGAGATAGACCCCACCGCGATCACTCCCCTGCCATCGGCGGGGGCATCCACGTACGGCCCGGACGTGTTGCCTTCGTTACCGGCGGCAGCGACCATGACGATACCCCTGGCCACGGCGAGCTCCGCCGCTACGGTCGTGAGCGCCGTCTGCCCATCCAGATCCTCGTAGGTGTAGCCGCTGCCGTCGTCCCAGGTCCGGTAGCCCAGAGAGGAGTTGACGATATCGGCTCCCAGACTGTCCGCCCACTCCAGTCCCGCTATCCAGCGATCTTCCTCAATGGGAAGTTCGCTGCTGGCGTCTTCGGTCTTGGCCAGGATAAAATCGGCCTCCGGCGCTACCCCGATGAGGTTGCCCGGATCGAAACCCGCCAGCACCGAAAGAACCTTGGTGCCATGCAAATTCTGGCCATTGACAGCCTCGTCACCCGTCACCGCCTGACCTGCCTGGTCGGACACATCGCCATCGCCATTGATAAAATCCCACTCCGCCTTCACCCGCAGGTGAGCGAAAGCCCGCTGGTCGCGGTGATTGAAACCGACATCGAGGAGGGCGATCGTCACCCCCTCGCCGCGAAACCCCAGATTGTGCAGCACAGTGCCGCCGACCCGGGCAACCTGATCGAAGGAGGGACCGTAGTTCTCCGGGGGCGCGAGTCTCTTGGGGCTGGGCGCTGCCACGTCCATAGCTTCGCCCTCCGGCTGCGGAGAACGCCAACGCTTACGCACCGGACGCACCTCCCGCACAAACGCGAGGCCCTGTAACCGCTGGACTTCGTCTCGGGTCGCCGAGAGAGTGACGGCATTGAACCAGCGCGAGCGCATCCTGACACGGAAACCCGCGGCCTCGATCTGCGCCAGGTAAGAAGGATCGAGAGGCACGTCCAGATGGCGACCATTGTGCAACTGCTCCGGCGTCCCCCAGGCTATCCTGCTTCCCCGACCCGGTTTATCGCGAAAGAAAACCCACAGCGACTCGGTCTCCTCGGGACGGCGCGAAAGAGCTGTCGATCCAGAGGGCGGCGGATCCGCAGCCTCGGGCACGGCGATTCGATGCAGCAACCGTGTAGCCGAAACCGCATCGACCGACATCGGGTCAGCCCCGGGCAACTCGCCGGCCGCTGCCGCCACTACCAACAGGTGAGCCAGAGGAAGCCATCCCCTTCCATGGAGCCTGAGTGCCAAAGCCTGATTCAATCGCAAGAAACCCTTCCGAACGATCTCGTCTACGCCATCTCAATGTCAGGAAAAAGGACAAGTCAGCCCGCCAATAAAGGTCCGCGTCTCAGGAAAAAGGACAAGTCAGCCCCGCCAATAAAGGTCCGCATCGCAGAAAAAGGGACGGGTCCGCATCGCCGAGTGAGAAGGACGAAGTCCTTCTCACCTCCGGCGCATGGCCCACCGATGGGTCAGTACCCCCGTTGAGCGCCGGTCGAATCACCGTTGGATCAGTCCCACCGGTAGGCGCCGGTCGATGACCTCAACACCATCGGGTGGCTCGAACGAGAACAGGCCCTCCTTCAGCTTCTTGCCGGCGCGGTGATCATCCAGAGTGTAGGTGCGCACGTCGTCGTTGGCCTCGAGCTCTTCCACTCTCAGCAGATACCAGCGCTTCTTGTCGACCCACACTTTCATGCGCACGACCTGTCCCCTGGCCCCAGCGCGAGGGTTACCACTCTCTCTGGGTTCCAGAGTGACGAGATAGCAGTCATGCCCCGCCAGTTTCGTCTCCGCTACGGCAAGAGGGGAGAAGCTCTCCGCGTAGTTTATCACAATTTCCCATGGAGTCGACAGTTCCCCGTCGTATGGGCCGACAATGACCTGTTCGTTCTTCTCCGTATAGACCCAGATGGCCGCTCCATCGGCCACCACCACACTCCCCCCATCTACTTCAACGCGAAACTTGCCGGGCTTGCGCGTGTAGATCCTGCCCTTCTGGCTCAAGGTCTTGTCCAGAACGGCCCAGTAGAGCTGTTTCTCGAAACGGGCGGAGAAGGTCTTGGCCTTGGCGAAGCTCTCCTGCATGCGGTCGATGACTTCTGCCCCGGAAATACCGCCGGCCGGACGAGCCGGGGCTAGTCCCGATAATGCGATCAACAGGATGAAGCTGAAGTCGGTGGGACGAGGACATGACCACCCGCTCCCACGGGTACCTTTGACCGGCGGTTTCATTCTTCCTCGTCGCCATATCCCTGCACGAGAATCTCTCGAGGTTTGGCTCCCTCGGCGGGACCGACGATGCCGGCCAATTCCAGTTCGTCCATGAGTCGCGCCGCCCGCGAGTATCCTATCTTCATGCGGCGCTGCAGGAAAGAGGTGGACGCCTGCTCGAACTCCGCCACCACATTGACCGCCACATCGAACAGCTCATCCCTGTCGTTCTCTTCAGAATTAATATCCGCACGATTGAAAAAGACTGCAACTTCTTCCGCGTCGTAATTCATCTCTTTGATGGACTCCACCAGCCGTTCGGTTTCCTCTCCTGAGACGAACGCCCCGTGGATGCGGATGGGCTCTCCCTGGCCGCCGGGCAGGAACAGCATGTCTCCCTTGCCGAGGAGACGCTCGGCTCCATTCATGTCCAGAATGGTGCGAGAATCTGTTTTTGAGGCCACCTGGAAGGCGATCCGGGAGGGAAAGTTGGCCTTGATCACTCCCGTAATCACATTGACCGACGGACGCTGCGTAGCCAGGATGATGTGAATGCCCACAGCGCGAGATTTTTGCGCCAGGGACATGAGCGAGGTCTCCACATCGGCCGGCGCGGTGAGCATGAGATCGGCGAATTCATCGACGAGGATGACGATGCAGGGGAGAGTCTTGGGCCTCTCCTCCTCCCCCTCTTCGTCCGCGTCGGCAGCGTCGTTGAGTCGAGTCACTTTGGTGTTGTAGTCAGCCAGATTCCGAACTCCCAGCTTGGCCAGAAGCTGGTAGCGCGACTCCATCTCCGCCACCGCCCACTTGAGCGCTTCCGACGCCTTCTTGGGCTCGGTGATTACTGGAACGAGGAGATGGGGAATGCCGTTGTAGACCGTCAACTCCACCACCTTGGGGTCCACCATGAGGAGCCGCACATCGTCGGGGGTGGATTTGAACAGGATGCTGGAGATGAGGCTGTTGATGCACACGCTCTTTCCCGAACCGGTGGCACCGGCGACCAGGAGGTGTGGCATTTTGGCGAGATCCGCCACCAGGGGTTCTCCGGATATAGTCTTACCCAGTGCCATGGCCAGAGTAGCATCCGACTTGAGGAAATTGGGAGACTCCAGAATCTCTCGCAGGTACACCGTCTCCCGGTCCTTGTTGGCGATTTCCACACCCACCACGGACTTGCCCGGTACGGGAGCCTGGATGCGGATGCCCTCGGCGCTCATTATCCTGGCCAGATCGTCGGTCAGCGTGACAATGCGACTCACCTTTACTCCGGACGCTGGCTCCACCTCGTAACGCGTCACTACAGGCCCGGGACTCACTCCCACCACCTTGCCGTGCACGTCGAAATTACTCAGAGCCTCCTCCAGGATGCGGGCGTTCTCCATCAGAACCTCCTCGCCCCCCCCGGTCAACCCGCCCCCGGGTGTCGCGTCCAGCAGGCTCAGGTCAGGAATCTGATATTTGGGTCCGCGCCCGTTGGCCGGCGCTGATTCGCGCCCGTTGCGGCCTGGTGTCCCTGGTGACTCGTCCACCCGGAAATCCGCGGGATCGGGACCCTCGGCTCCGGGAACTCTCGATTTCCTCCCTCCGTTGCCGGAGTCTTGTGACGGTGTCGGAGCAAAATCCGAGATCTTTATCATTGGCCTGTCGGGCTGCCCTTGACCTGCGCCTGCCTGATCCCCCCCGCGCGGGATCGCAGCTGTGCTCTCGGCTGCCGCTCGGGGGCCATCCTTTACGGCGGACGGCGAACCGTTACCGCCCGTGTTGACGCGCGCGTCTGCACGGGACAGACTCCCGGCACGAGAGGGAGTTTCCGCCTTGCCGGAGACCTCCTCCTTCGCCGCGGCTGACTTGCGCGGAAGACGGAAGCGGAAGGGCAGCCGGACCCGGCGTATGGCGACCACTGCTGAGCCTAGTCTGGCAAGGCCCTTGCGAAGCGATCGCCCTACCCCTGTGACGACTCCCCGGGCAACGCCGGCCAGGCGGCGGGGGTCCATCTCCGTGGCGAGTATGAGACAGACGGTGAACAGAGCTCCCAGGAGTACCACGGAGCCTATGCGACCAGCATAGGGAATCAGCACCTTGGAACTGACCTGCGTCCCCAACCAGCCGCCAAGTTGAAAAGCTGTGTAGGGGGAGTAGGCCGGCAGGCCGGAAGCGACGCAGAAAATGAGCGCAAAGCCGACCAGACCCACAGATCGCACGGCCTCAGTTCTGGCAGAGCGCTGCACGAACCGATTCCATCCCCACGTGAGGGCCACGAGGGGCCAAACGAAGGAGGCGTATCCGATGGCGGTCAAGGCGCCATAGGACAGGTATGCGCCAATGCGCCCTCCCCAGTTGAAAGTATTGTCTTCGAAGTAGCTGGAATTGGGCGCGTCAAGATGAGAGTGGGTGGCCAGGCTGATGAGGATGAAAATCCCCAGAGCAGTGAGAAGGACACCGCTTACATGGGCCCCCTTCCTGCCCTCGACGAACCGATCGGTTAGCTCCGCCATAGCGGCATGACTCCGTCCAGATAGTGGATAGTGTATACCATTGCTCACGCAGTCCCGTTGAATGCGACGGCAAGGGAAGACGACAGGCGTGGGAAGGAGCAGGGACGGGAGAGCGGAGAACTCGCCCCTGAAAATCGTTCCAGTCGCTAAGAAGCGGGAAAGGTCCTCACCGACTTTGTACTCCTGCCTGCAGGGAGATGCAGGCAGGTTAACCGCGGAGCCATGCCCATAGGGCTCCCAATCTAGGCCACTCAGTGCTCCTTCAACTGGCGCACGATCACTTTCCGAGACCGGAGGACTCGGCCATCGACACTCGCCTCGACGACGACGATATACATGCCGCCGGGAAGGTCCTGGCCGGTGTCGTCCTCGCCCCGCCATTGGACCGTGACCCGCGCAGCGGTTGGTGCACCGTTCAACAGTCGCCTCACCCGCTGTCCCTCGACGTCATAAATCCACACATTGACGAGGGCCGACGCCGAGGGGAGCTGAAACCCGATCTCCACCTCCTCGGAGAACGGGTCCGGGGCGATCAGGATCTCCAAGCCGTTGCTGATGATACCCGTGGAGACACTATTGGCTGCACCAGGGGTCCCTCCCGCCACCACAGAGAGAGACCAGTTGTCGGTGGCGTCACCACCCAGGAGATCCACCTTCTCCCACGACAGGCCGGGCTTGCCGGCAGGATCGTAGGAGAACGAACCTACCGCAATTCCATGCGCGTCGCAGAGCACAACGGATTCCCTCGACGAATTGGACCAGCCACCTCGACCGAATGCCCCGTCATCAATAGTAAGCATAAGCGCGCCTGTTCGCCCTGCTTGCCCTGTTCGACCTGCTTGCCCTGTCCCAACAGAATCGTAGGTCGCGCTCTGGCCGAAATAACTGCTGTCGAGAATGAGACCCCGCTGCCCGGGATCGAGAACCATCCCGGAGCCGGTGTCTCGCAGGAGGTCGAGCTCGTAGCCATCTCCCACACACCAACCGGTCAGATCCACCTTCTCCCGGTCGCTTGTGTTGACCACCTCCACGTACTCGTCGTGGCTTTCGGGCCCGGTCGGGTCGTACATGACCTCGCTCAGCACCACATCGCCATCAGCTGCCCCGGCGCACAGGGCGACGATCAGAGCCAGACCTTTACAGCATGCCATGCCGTTTACGAGCCAGCCATTCGGTGGCGAGAAAGCCGATGATGAGGGGACAGATCCACCAGTGGCCCCAAAGAGATATCTGGCGATTTTCCGCGACCAGGCGGGGAGGCCGCGTCAACCTCTCACGCAATTGGGCCCATTCCTGGAGCGGGTGGTATGCGCCTTGGCTGGCTGCGGCGATCTTCCTCAGCAGCTCGTGATCGGCCCTCAGATCAGCCGCTTCGACAGTGGTCGCCGCCACCGAAAATTCCCCCGCATCCGAACCGATGGCGACGTCCCTGATCCGGGCGTTTACGGTGAAGGAATACGCCCCTTCGGGCAGCCCTGGCCACTGGCCCCGGTATCGTCCCGGACTTACGGGACTCAGCGCGATCGTCCGATCGGCCCAGGGCTGATCGACACTGACTTGATCCGCACTGGCTCGATTCGCACTGGCCCGATTGGCACTGGCCCGACTGCCACCCGAGAGTGATGCAGTCACGACCGCATACTCCTGGGGCCTCATCAGTTCGTCCTGGACCTCGGCCAGGACGGTGACCTCCTCCCCCCCGCGGTACACGTGACGCTCAGCGGCGGCCCGAACGCGACCCGTGGGCTCCTCCTTCACCGAGAGCCACTTCACCGCGTTTCGCCACAGGTCTCGGATAGGCCGAGGTCCGTCCCCCGAGCCGCTGGACAGCAGGTCTAGACGCCAGAATCCTGCCGCCAGGGCGACGATAACCCGGCCACGACCATGCGACCCGGCGACGATGACGGGCGTCCGATCGGTATCCGCGGATTCGATGAGGACGATGGCGCCACGCGCCTCGACCTCGACGGCGGGCACCCGACCATGCAGTGGTGGCATCTGGCCCGCCCACGGGTCGGCCAGGGTGGCAGCGGCGACACCTGACCGGCTGGAGAAAACGCCTGTCCCGGTGCCCCGGCTCGAATTTGTCCGGTAACTCTGATCGTGGGTGGGCCTCACAACCGGGTGAGCTCTACCCTCAACGGTGAGGGCCAGCGGCGTGACCTGGGGTACCAGCCCCGCACCCGGCGGCAGTGACACCGGCAGGACCGAAGCCATGGCGGCGTTTGCATCCCACTGTCCCATGCTCCTGGGGCCGCCCACCCACAGCAGACCTCCGCCCCGTGAGATGTGGGTTTTGAGAGTCTTTCCCAGATTCCCATCGAGCAGCTCTGGCCCCGGATCCACCAGTACGATCACGTCCGCTGTCTGCAGATCCGACTCAAGGCCAGAGTCTTCGCCGCCATACAGTCGCCGTGAATCCCGGTAAACCCGCTGCTTCAAAATCAGGGTGGAGTCGGCCGCCAGAGTCCGTTGGAGGAAGGAGAGTTCGGGCCCTGGCCCACCGGCCACGACCAATACCCGAATGCGATCCTGCAGGATGTGGGTAAAGGCGAGAGCCTGATTGTTGCGAGCCGTCAGTTCTCCCGCTACCGCCTCTACCGACACGCGGTAGATGTGAGGCCCTGCCTCCTGTGCCTTCAGCGCGATAGCAATCTGCTGAGTCTGCCCCTTACCCACCAACTCGACCTGTCGCTCTTCCAGGATCTGCTCCCCTTCGCTTACCGTCAGCGTCACTTTACGACCCTCGTACCCCCAGCTGCGCAGCCCTACCTCCAGCGGCACAGCGCGACCGCTGTACCCCTTGTCTGGCAAACGGGCGGAGGCGATCTGAATGTCAGCCGGATAGCGATCCCGCGCTCCCACTGCCAGGGCGAACACAGGTACTCCGGTCTCCTGGGCCCAGCGCACCGGATCCTCTCCCAGGTTGTGTCCACCGTCGGAGATAAGCAGAATTCCGAGTAGCCCTGACTGATCCCCCGCCGCCAGAAGGCTGGTGCTTATGGCGCTGGTCAGGTTCGTGGCTCGTCCCGTTGTTGCGGTCGAGAGAGTGTCGACCTCCGCGGGAATGGCATCCTCGGCGAATCCCCAGTACGACACCTGGGTCCGGCTCAACATCCTCTGGAAATCGGCTGAGTGAAGGACCTCGAGTGCCCGTGAAATTCGCTTTTTTCCGTCCTCTTCTACCACCGCCATGCTAGGGCTGAGATCGACCAGGGTCAGCAGTCGGGGACGCGTGGCTCGCTTGCTGACAAGCGCAAAGACGGGCTCCGCCACCAGAGCCAGGAGCGTGCCGACAGCCGCCCAGCGCAGGGCTTGCAGGAGTCCGCGGAACGGTCCTGAGACCGGGGGCCGACTCCTCCCGTAGACTAGGTGGATAAACAGGAACGCGGCTGGGACAGCTGCGACGTAGATCCAGTGGCCACCCAGCCTGGCGCTGATGTCGAGCCATTCGGTCACAGCGGCAGACGAGGAGTCGCGTCGAGCTTCAGCCCACTGCGCTCGCCGCGACTCAGGTGGAATTGTCCGGCTGCCGCAATCATGGCGGCGTTGTCCGTGCACAGAATGGGTGGCGGGAAATAAAGCCGCCCCTGCACCGCTTCAACCGCTTCCCGCAGCCTCGACCGCAGGAGACCATTGGCGGCCACCCCACCGGCCAGCGCCACCCGCCTTATGCCTGTACGTATCATCGCCCTCTCCGTCTTGGCCACCAGAACGTCCACTACGGCAGCCTGAAAACTCGCGGCGATGTCGGGCACCTGGCTGGCGAATTCGCCCGAGGTTCGAAGTTTGTTGACGCAGTGCAGCACAGCGGTCTTCAGCCCACTGAAACTGAAGTTCAGGCTGTCCGCCTTCCCCATGGCGCGGGGAAAGGCCACCGCCGCGGCGTCGCCGCTTGCGGCGCTGTGCGCCACGGCCTGTCCCCCCATCACCATCTCCTTGCCGGGCAACAGATCGAGCAGCTTGGCCACCTTGTCGAAGGCCTCTCCCGCAGCGTCGTCGAGAGTCCTTCCCAAGACCTGGTAACGGCCCAGCTGAGCGACGTGTACCAGCTCGGTGTGCCCCCCCGACACCAGCAGAGCGAGGAATGGAAGATCAATCTCGTGCTCGATCAGGTTGGAGAAGATGTGTCCTTCCAGATGGTGCACGCCGAACAGTGGCTTGCCGGTGGCCAAGGCAATGCCCTTGGCAGTATTGAGCCCCACGATAAGCGAGCCGACGAGTCCCGGTCCTCTGGTGACAGCGATCCCCTCCAGCTGGGCGAGGGTCACTCCAGCCGTGCTCAGAGCCTCTTGGATAACTGGCACGATCGTGCGCACGTGCGCCCTGGATGCCAGCTCCGGGACCACCCCCCCGTATAGAGAGTGCTCCAGTTGGGAGACAATTACATTGGCGTGCAGGGCGCGGCCATCTATGACTGCAGCGGACGTCTCATCGCAGGAAGTCTCGATGCCCAGAGTCAGCAAGACAGGCCGCCCAGTATCAGAAAAGGTGACAGAATCATCACGGCTCTATCTATTGGCGCTCTACCAGGCTCACCCTGGCAGGCGTTATCTGCAGAACCTCAAAGGCATCATTGGGGGTGACGAGCACCGTGCCGTCCGATTCGCCGTCACGCCAGGCCTTGTAGTCGACGAACAGGCCGATGTCCGTCTCGGCGTCCAGGTTGAAGATGACGTCCGCCCCCCCTCTGACATGCACCGCTACCCGAGAGGGCTCCGCGGAGAATCGACGGCGACCCTCGTTGCGTACCGTCACGGGCACATTGTTGATGTGGTCTCCGGCCAGCTCCTGGATATTCAGGGCGATAGTGGCCCGCGCGTCACTCAACGTCAGTCTCTTGCCGGGCGGGACATGCAAATCGAGCACAGTCTCTACATCCTCGTAAATCCCAGTGAGAATGAGGGAATCGGTGTGCACGAATTCGAGGGCCTCGACGTGCCGAGCCGGCCCTGAGACTCGCACGCGGTCCGGGTGGACGCGGATACCGCCCACAAGAGTGTAAAGGTCGGCGATCTCGAGACTGGTATAGGGTCTGACTTCCACCTCGCGCTCGACTCTATCATCCAGCACGACCTCCACCTCCTTTGGGTCGCTTACCTCCTCGACCCGAGCGACTACGGCCTCCGTAGCCTCAACCTGATCGGCGGTCAATCGGAAGGAACGGCGTCCCCCGCCGCGGTCTGCCGAAGGTTGAACGCGCAAGAGGAATTCGTCTCCGTCGAGGCCCAGGAGATCCTTCCCCTTACCTGATACGACGACAATTGCGTGGCTGGGAATTGGGTTAGCGACAATGAGATCGCCCGCCGTCGGGCTGGCGGGAGGATCCTCTACGAGCAGGGGAATGCGGAGATCTCTGCGGTAGGACAGCTCGGTTACTGCGTGAAACCACACGAAGGCTGCCAGAGCCAGTGCCCCGAGCTTGAACCCCCAGTCGCCGAATTCCCTCTTGTCCATGGCTTACCGGCGGTGACGGGGCGGTGATTGACGGGCGGTGACTTTAGCGGGCGGTGTGGGAACCGTATCTGAAGCCTCCCCTACCCGATACCAGGAGAAGGAAATAGGGGAGGACCACTGGTCGAGACGCGACGGTTACTGTGGCCTCACATCAGCGATGCGAGCAGCGCCACCGCCTGACGAAACTTCAACAGCACACTATTGCCGTCGCTCCACTCAGCTAATGAGATGATCGCGGCGGAATTGCCCTGCCCAACCTCCATTCACTTGTACGATTCCTTCACTTCAGTGCCTGCACTCAACTCGCCGTTGTCAATGCGGAGGTGAAACCCGCACTCCGGATTAGTACACACCCATGCTTTATAATGAATGGATGCGCCGTCTCTCCCATAATCGGAAAGCGGTACCAGCAAGCCCTTCGAACAACTTTGACAAGGGGGAAACGAAGTGGTATCCATCTCGTGTTATACCTCCCGTTCCGCGCAGTAATGGTGGTTCACTTCCCCACGCTCGCTTGCAAGCACTCGCTTGCAGGCAAGCCCCGGTTTTTTACAAGCCCACTCAAGAACGTAACCGCCCATCACACTTGATGGACCGCCTTTTGGTCGTGGTGCTGTGCGAAGAGATGCACGGCTGCCTCTTGGTCCGCTGTCTCGATCGACCCAGGCCTGACACGTCGCACCTGCGCGACGGCCTCGGAAGGCTGCATCATCTCCTGTCCCACCAAATATACAGCGAGCATGGTGCCGGTGCGACCCATACCCGCCCTGCAGTGGACAAGCAATGGCAATTGGTCCTTCGAACATCCACGTGCGAAGAGGAGGAAACGATCCATTTCCTCGAACGAGGGGGCCATCATGTCCCCCACCGGCAAATGGAGGTATCTGATGCCAAAACTGTCGACCACGTCTGTATCCAGGGCCCCCTCGGTAAGCGACACCATGGCACCGATGCGGTCTCCTCTAAGTCGCTCCAGGTCAGCTACAAGGGCTTCGACCTGCGGCCCTGCCCAAGCTCCGCCCGAGCCGGGCTGCCCAGCACCCGCAAGTTGCTCAGGTACAAGCCAGCTGAAATTCAATAGCACAGACGCGACCCCCGTCTAGTCAGCAGTCACCGACGCTGCAGGTACCTCAGTCCAGAATTGCCCGTCAGGACCCACTTCCTTCTTCCAGATGGGAACGGTCTCCTTAAGTCGATCGATCGCGAATCTGCACGCCTCGAACGCCTCAGCACGATGAGGACTAGATACGGCAATCACGACGCTGACCTCCCCGATCTCAACTCTCCCGACGCGGTGGACTATCACCAGGTCCCCAATTGGCCACCGTTTCTGGACGTCCTCCCCTATCTCGGCCATTTTCCTCTCGGCCATCTCAGGGTATGCCTCATAGACCAGATGGTCTGTTGCCACGTCTCCGCAGTGGTCCCGAACGACTCCCGAGAAAGTCACGATCGCCCCGTCGCCGTCTCCCCTTACCTCGTTCTCAAGGGCTCGCGACTCAATCGGCTCATCCGTTATCGAAAACCGCATCCTAACCGCCGCTTACGGGAGGCAAGAAGGAAACCTCGTCTCCCTCGGACAACACCACCGAGTCTTTGCAGTAATCGGCGTTGACCGCAGCGAACAACGACCCGCCTAAACGCTTCAAATCAGGAAACTGAACCCCCAGCCTCCGCCTCAGGTCACCAACGTTGCTCCCTGCAGCCAGTTCGATCTCCAGCTCCCGCGTTCCGGTGATCTCGCGGCATGCAGCAAAAAAAAGGACACGTAACTTCAAGGCGGCAAAGGTCCCAATCTTACAGTCAGCAGTACCAACAGGGGAGCCCCAGAAGATGCACCTGAGGCCCTTGGGATCGGTCGAATTCCTGTGGAATATAGATCAATACCAAACCTGGCGCAAGGGCACTCTCCTCCCGCAACCCGTGCGAAAACAGCAGCTTCTGCACACCGGCATATTGGGACAAAAAGGGGGTCGCCGGCTGGCTTGAACCAGTTCGACGACCCCCTCTCAGTCGCTGGTGCCTCCGAAATCAACCAAGCTGATCCGATAGGCCACTAGTCGACCGTGCAATAGCCGGCCTCTACTGCACGAGAATCATCTTTCGTTTTGAACTGAACGCCCCCGCCTTGAGCTCGAAGAAATAAACTCCGCTCGCGACCTGGGTACCCTCAGAATTTCGGCCGTCCCACAACCGCCGGTACGTGCCGGCTGCCATGGCTTCGTTGGAAACTAGCGCTATCACCTGCTGACCCGTAAGGTCGTAGATCGTCAGGCTAACCTGCGCCTCGTTGGCCAGGTCAAAACTGATCGTGGTCTCAGGATTGAACGGATTGGGATAGTTCTGTCCCAGAGAGCTGGCCGTGGGAAGAGCAATTTGACTCACCGCGGTCGGCGAAAACACGACCTCAAGCACCCGCGATCGAGAGGAACTGCCGTCCAGATCGATCTGCTTGAGGTAGTAGAAAACAACATCCACCAAGGGCGGGTTAGCGTCCACAAACTGGTAGGCCCTCACCAGGTCCGTCGTGCCATCGCCAGAGATTAACTGGCTGACGAGCTCGTAGGACGTTTCGTCAATACTCCGGTAAACCTCCCAGCCCAGGTTATTCGACTGAGACGGCACCGCCCACTGAAGAAGGACATCTCGCTCGACGCCGATCTGAGCGGCAAAGCTGGCGAGCTCTGCCGGAACTGCAACATCCCAGGTTGCGCTGAACGACTGGCTGAGGCTACGTGATTCGCCCTCGGAATTGTCGGCGCTCGTGGCTGCACTGACCGATGCGCTGGTACTGCCAGCGGCCTGACCGCCCTCAGCATCCAGGGTTATCGAGGCTGCTCCTTCAGCGTCAGTAGTGGTGGTAACAATCGCCTCACCACCTGCTGCAACTTCAGTCTCGCCCAATACGAACACCGACTCAGCTCCGCTGTTGGAGACTGTCCAGGTGATCTCCTGACCGGCTGCCGCAGCTTCGGATGCATCAGTGAAGGAAATCGAGAAGGTTACCTCGCCAGAGCTCCCATCCGCCGCGTCCCCATCACCAATTGCGGAGAACTCGAGACTCTCATCAGCCGCTGAGGTCGTCGTCAAGGTCGGCTCCACGACCGGTGGGGGCGGTGGGTTGATGGTGATTGTGAACCCCAACGCTTCGGCGTCGAAATTATCACGATTCTCCGTGTCCGGTCCGACCGAAATCAGGGTGACCGTGATGGTCGCCTCGGTGTCTGTCGTGAAAGAAGAAGCCATGGGAAATTCAGCGACACCAAACGTCCAGTCACCGTCGATTCCGGCTCCAGTGAACTTGGCAAACCCGAAGCCGATGACGCCATCGCCGGGCTCAGGAAGGCCAAAGAGCCCGCCCTCTGGCGCAAAGCTCGCCGATGCGAGATCGAACGCATCAGCTGGTGACACTGCCATGTTGATTTGAAACTGCTTCATGCCCACCAGCCCCGAGGCTGCTATCTCAATCGTAACCGACCCACTGGAACCGATGTCGGTGTACTCGCTCGGACTGAGCAGGCTGAAGGTGGCGTCGGCATTATCGCCGGCGGACACCCCGCCCGAGACAGCGAACACAAGAGCGATGGCAAGCGGCGTGGCTCTACGCACGCAATCTTGCATTATTGACCCTCCAGTAATAACCACTGCGAATATTGAAGTTAACTGCGCGCATTTAGGTTTTTTCGTTTGATAGGGAGATGGGATCCCGCAAGGCGGGATCCCATCTCAGTTGTCTACGTCGCTCGCCGCCTACTTCAGCAGCAGCATCTTGCGGACGCTCTGGAACTCACTTCCTACCTGTATGCGGTAGAAGTAGATCCCTGAGCCTACGCTGTTGCCGTTGTCGTTGGTGCCCTGCCAGAGGAAGACATACCGACCAGCAGCCTGCTGCTTGTCGACGAGGGTCGTGACCACCTGACCCAGCATGTTG
>Ga0066376_10000195_pt1 | contig 53864 bp, 38 predicted proteins | sample Knorr_S15_td_Bot_FD_77009 | JGI IMG/M metagenome (GOLD analysis project Ga0066376, IMG submission 77009) | Marine microbial communities from Southern Atlantic Ocean transect - Knorr_S15_td_Bottom_ad_5009_LV_A | ecosystem: Environmental > Aquatic > Marine > Oceanic | place: Southern Atlantic...
GGAATAGCCGTCGATTCGAGTGGCAACGCCTATGCTACTGGAACTTTCCGAGGAACTGCGACCTTCGGCAGCATCAGCCTTACGGGCACCGGAGGTTCTGACATCTTCATCGCCAAGTTAAGCAGCAGTGGTTCCTGGCAATGGGCGGTCAAGGCAGGTGGTTCAAATTATGATGGTGGATATGGAATAGCCGTCGATTCGAGTGGCAACGCCTATACTACTGGATATTTCTCAGGAACAGCGACCTTCGGCAGCACCAGCCTGTCGAGCAGTGGAAGTAATGACATCTTCATCGCTAAGTTGAGCAGCAGTGGTTCCTGGCAATGGGCGGTCAAGGCAGGTGGTTCAGATTATGAACTTGGAGAGGGAATAGCCGTCGATTCGAGTGGCAACGCCTATGCTACTGGAACTTTCCGAGGAACTGCGACCTTCGGCCCTCAAAGTCTTTCTTGCCCTACCCTTAATGCGGATTGTGGATTTTTGTGGAAGGTTGACACCCCCGCTGCACCCCCATCTACGGCTGAAGGTAATGTCTACACCGAACTTTCTTGGGACTCCTCCTTAAGTGAACTGGTAGGATTTTTCTATGCTGATGAGTTGGTTACAGGCTTCAACTATACCGTACTTTACTACTTGAATTACACCAGTAATAACACCGTCATCAGCGATGGCAACTTGAATTGGTTTGCAAATGCTGAGTCTTATCCAGGCTTTTGGTATTGGAGTATGCAGACTTATGGCTTTAATTATGGTGAAGAATATAATTTGAGTGTAAGCCTCCACAATCAGTCCGGAACAGGAGAGGTTTTGGCTATGTCTGAAGATGAGGAGACGATACCTGAAGAAAGTAATTACAGCGGTGATGAATGGTATACGGTTGAGTCAGGAATCACGATTGATGAAACTAATGACTCATGGAGTGCTTGGATAAATGTTAGTAGTATGCCAGTCAATACCAATTTCAACATTACATACAATGTAGAGTTGGCCTATGATAGTGTATATTTAGTCATATTCAATGATACCATAGAGAATGAGAGTTGGGATGGAACTGAAACTAACCATATCATATCCCGCAAGACCCTGTCCGAGAATGTCATGTCTATCGCCGGACGATATAATGAATATTGTCTCAACTATGATATGTATCATTCGATTACTGGGACTTGGGCCGGTGGTGGAAGCACCTGCAATGGTTACAACCCCCCTATCTCTAACGATGGAGACTGGATTCCTGATAGTTATGAAGGTGCTTTTACACAGACTTCATCCAGTTTGCTTGATACTGATGGTGATGGATGGGGGGATTGGATAGAACACTGGGGAGGTTCTGACCCTTCAGATCCTTCTGCCACACCTACTGACGCTGATAGCGATGGTCTGCCATACCTCTTGGAAGAGATGATGGGGACCTCTGATAATGAAAATGATAGCGATGGAGATGGCGCACTTGATTTTGATGATTTCCGTTATGGAGGCCACCCTGCAAGGGCAAGTTATCGCCCACCCAATGGCGATTGGGACAGTTGTTGGGATTGGTGGGAAGATCAAGTTGGTTTGAATAGCAGTAATCCAGATAGTGATGGGGATGGAGTTTACGACTGTTTTGAAAGCGACCCATGGAATGCAAGTTCAACCCCCACAGATACCGATGGAGATGGTCTCCCTGATGATTTAGAATTATTATACAATACCAACCTAAGCAATCCAGATAGTGATGGCGATGGGGTTCCGGATTCTGCGGAAATTGGTTCGGGAACCAACCCTAATGACGTTTTGAACTACAATGTAAATTATTGGTCTAATTTTTACCAAACCTTAGAACAATTTGGAACAGTAACTGCATCAACAACAGCGACAATTTATTCCGCTAACAATGTATTGGATGATGACCACTCATCATACTGGCAGCCAGAAAACCCCTGCCCTGGGTGGATTGAAATCGACCTCGGCAATGTCTACCGTCCATCCTACATCGAAGTCAGTATATTCAATGAAGATTATGATGACGATTACCCCCGTGAATTTATAATTGAAACTCGAGAAAACCCCTCTGATAATTGGAGGAATATTTCTTCATTTACCTTTGATGATAATTGGGGGATTTCAGGCGCATTTGGTGGTTATACAGAATTACATAAAGTTCGTTATGTGCGGATTTATTGCATTTCATCAAATGATGATTTGGAAGTTCCGCATGATATAGCGTTCTCTGAGATTACCATATATGATTCGACAAATTTGCAATATGTCAACTTGAGTGCTATCGACAACCAAACTACTGGTGGAACTGGAGGCACAAACTTTGAGATTATTTGGGCCTCATTAAATGTCGATAGTGAAAACCAAACTGCCAATGGGTCATATACAGTTAGCGGTCTTCAAACTGGGGTACAGTATTTGTTGACATGGCGCTTCACCAATGCTTCATCTAGTGATTGTACAACTGGTTGGATAAGTACATTCTCTTCAGAAGATATTCAAATTACGGATTCCCAAACTGGGCCTGTTAACCTTAATATCGATTATTTTGCGGTAATTGATTGGAGCGGGATTTTCTGTCTTGAATTGGACTTGCAAGATGACATGGGAACTGTTGCCACTTCTCAATCATGGTTGTACATCGATACTGTTCCAGATGGTGAAAATAACAATACCAACACAAATACCGATACTGATTCGGATGGTGTCAACGATTTGTTTGACCTGTGTCCAAATACTCCAGCGGGTGCTGACGTTGATAGTGATGGATGTGAAATCGCAGAAACCCATGAGCCTATGCTTGATGTTATGTTTGATGAGCGTCAAGAGAATGGCGTATGGTCTCAGGATATTACCGTTTCAATTTCTGATATTTGGTTGAATCAAAATTATTCGATGTCACTAAAGGTGGTAGATTCCAATGGAAATACCATTTATTCATACTTCTCACCAATGGATGAAGATGACCAGAATGGTTGGTGGCGCTTTGGGAACGAAATGGTTGAAGACCCAACCGAACAAAATATCGATTTAAATTGGGATGGGCTACTCACTTCAGGAGAATGGGAAGGCTCAAGCCGCTTCTTTGATGAAACAGAATATCCATTCTTTGGTGATGGAGAATATTGTGTGGAAATCTCACTTGGCCACCAAATTAATAGTAACGATGCGCCGATGGATGTTATCAAAAATATCTTCGACAATGAGGAAATTTGCGGCGAATTCTTACATGATTCGATGGAAGGGGTGGTTTGGGATGGTAGTGAAGAATTACCGCAGTCTACCCTTGACAAATTAATGTCAAACAAGATTGTCTCATCGCTTCTTGATTTCATGGATTCAACAACTGGACAAATCGTCTCAATTGGACTAGCAATTCTTGGATTCGCTGGGAAGATGGTCTTGGCTAGAGGACAACGTGCAAAGAACAAGCGAGTAACCAAGTTCTCCAAAGCAATTCGCAAAGCAGATACTCGTGGACGAATAAAGATTCTAGAAATGGATATAGAAAAGGCCAATGAGAAGAAAAGGCTGCCTCGCGGTGGCTATGGAGACCTGATGGAGCAGATTGAGAGTCGACTGGAGAGTCTAGGGTTCGATGATGACCCTGATCAAGGAAGTACTTCAGGAAACTGGACAAGTGGTGATGAGATGCAACAGGCATCTGAAATGATGTGGGATGCTCAAGACATGATGGAAGATGCCAGAGAAGATGCAAAGATGACCAGACAGGCTGTTGAAGATTTACAAGACAGACTTAATATTGATACAAAATATACAGAGGACCCTGTAAGTAAAGGGCCTCGCTATGAGCGAACGGGGGTACGTTTGTCTGATTCTGCAGCCTCTACTGGGCCGTCTCTTCCAGGAAGCAAAGAAGGAGGTTTAGAGGCTAAACCTGACTTAGTGGCTTCAATCCTATCACAGAATATTGCACCAAAGGATGATTGTCCCTGTGGAAATGGTAAAATGTACAAGGATTGCCACATGAAGAGAGGCAAGAAAAAGAAGAATAAATGGTGATTAGTCATCAAGTATTGAAGAGCGCATTCTCTCTAACAATGCGTCTGCCTTGCCTAACTTACTGCGAGTTCTTTCCAAGTCATCGTTGGCTATGATTACATCTTCACCGATTTGCAATTCCTCCTTGGCTTCCAATGCCTCATCTATTCTACTGACATCTTTGAATTGGCGGACTACACTTCTCAATTCCGCAACTACTGAATCTATTTGAGTCTCGGTGAGTGAAACACCAGAGGGAAGAGATGGCACATCTTTTGGCGAAATATATCCTAATTCAACACCAACTATTCCCCCACATGCGATGATTCGAGGTCTTAATTCTGGAGTGTTGACATCATATCCTCGACTTTCCATGAAACGTACCAAGAGAGCCTGGGCTGTTGGACCATATTCTCCTTCACTTCTGCGCAGAATGGATTCAACGACTTGCTCAAAGGCGCTGATACTCTTCTCCAATCGGTTGAGTGTTCGCTGCGATGAGGCTGACATATGTACAGCACCATGTTGTAGAATTCGAATGAGGCGCTCTTTGCGGGCTGCTCTTGGGTCAGTAGAGGATGCCTGAGCATCGAGGCTAACATGCAAGTCGAAGAGACCGTGTAGTCTACCACTAATTGGGGCCATTCGCAAATCAAGACCTTGTTCCCGACCAAATCTCTCAAAAGCCATCCTAGCCTGAACATGGTCATCTGCTGCTGCTTCCAAAATTGATTCCAAGCCTTCAACAAGTCTAGGCCTGACCTTCTCGAATAGACGCATGGCTTCTCTTTCTCGCCATGAACCTGGGCCTACTGTCAATGTTGAACGCTCCTCTGCAACCTGAGAGATGATTTCGGACATTCTATCGACGATTCTATTTCGCACTGCTGTCAAGGAAACTTGGATGCCTTTACTTCCAAGGCTGTCGAGGAATGAATCTACATCTTCTCCATCATGAGCATTACCTATTAGGAGGAATTCTCGCAAAGATGCATCAATCTCTGCCATTCTGGCCTCAAGTTCGATAACTGCCTGTTCACTACCTGAATCTTCAACATGGATTTCCTTTGCTTGGCTGTCTACTTCGCTAGCATGCCATCTATCTCTAGCAGTTGCTAGCCAACCACGGATAGTATGGGAGAGTTTGTCCTCATCCACATCTAAACCGCTACTTCTCAATTGTTCACGGAATTCCGATTCCTGTTCAAAAGACCACGAACCATGATTGCGAGAGACAAACCTTTCCACTTCTGTTCGTAATGCCAATTGCCTTTCTGGAGAAAGTTCTCCCTCTAAGACCGCAGGTAGAGTACTGGAAGGTAATGCCATCGGAGCTTCTAATTCAGGCTCTGGTTCAACTTCTGCAATGAGGGGGGGTATCTCGATTTTGGGTTCAATCTGCAAAACATCTTCGATTAAGAAATCCGGTTCTTTTTCCTCATCCACTGGTAAAGATGGGGGAGTTGGTAATTTACTGCTCTTTCCACGAGGTCTTCGCAGACTCTTCTTGACTTTACCCCAGCCTCCTTCTTGAGATGCTAAGACTCCAGCAACTCTACCTAACAATTGCGGCTTACTACCTGAGCGTGGCAATTTGAATTTGATACACAAAGCATGCAATTCATCCCTCGTCATGCTGTCAAGTATTCCTGTATGCAATTGCTTTGGGTCCTTGTTGAGGTGAAGCCATAGGCGTTGTTTCTTTTCTTTTACAGAACCTGAGCGTTTTATTCCAAAGGTGGCTAGAATAGCACCAAGGTCAGAATTGGAATGAGATTGAATGGCCTCCCATGATAAATCCCATTCACTAAGGCAATGGTGAACGATGAGCCTTACTCTAATCGTCTCGACATTTCCAGCCTTTGAAAGTCCGGCCTCGGTGGCCATTTCTCGTAGGTCATCCAACTTCGACTGATATAGCCGCGAAAGCATATCCTGTTGGTTGCTCAGGTAATCACCAAAGTCTATGCCCACTTGATGACCTCAAGTATGTTGCCATTGCTAGACGGCCCTACGGGCCGATTAACAAACCCCTGCAAGACTGCCAATTCCACGTATCAACCAACAGATTGAAGCGATGGTGCCTGAGCAAAGGAATCAATGGGTAGGAACCGCAAGGACGCCCGCGCAAACATGCGTGAACTATCAGCGAAAGAAGAAGCAATGTTCCAAAATATGATCTCCGACCTGAAGAAATTGGAAACAGAACTTCGCACCTCTATCGAAGAACGCTCATTAAATATCGAAGCAACATTGCTTGACTTGGCAGGTGCAAGAGATGCAATCAATGCTGGGTTAAACGCTGCCCGTAAGGACTTAGAGAAATTGAATCGAAAACTCGGAAAGTCAAAAGTCGATCAAAAAGCACCTCAAGCAATCCGCGAGGTTGCCAGAGAATTGGGCGAAGTCAGGAATACCTATGTGAGTTTCAGAAAAAGAGCGTCTGAGGCTCTAAACAAACCACCCACTTCGGTTGATATGGTTGAAGAATTTATGCAAAACATCATTAAAACCGCATCTTCTTGGGAGGATGAAGCGAGAAAAATTGAAGGAGGTTTTGCTAGTTCAGTGGACTTTAGCATGCCTGAACAATTTGCTTCACTCGAAGGCCTAGTCAAAGGTGGTGGATATGAAGTCATCCTTGCAGGAGAAGATAGAGACCCTGTGGTCCTGAAAGCCTTCAACGAAGAGTTGGAGAAGTTGATGAATCCAGAAAGCCCTGAAGACTAATCTATTGTCAATCAGTAAGGGCTCAAAAACTGCTCAACTAAGGTTAAATCATCCTTATTTGGCCTCTTCTCTAAGGCAACAGCCAACAATTCATGCCATTCAAGCATTGTTCGGACTATTTCCTCGTATGCATATTCTAATGGCCCAGTTCGCTCGATTGCAATTGTTCTCTTTCCATTGACATTGAGAGTTTCCATGCGTATTTCAACTCGAGTACCCCTTCTCGCTACACGACCATCTCTATCCATGAATGATTCAGTGAGACTCAAGTCTTCGCTCACTTCTGCTTCTCGCAGGATGGTCCCAATACCTCGTTGCTCAACATGTATTCCTACTAAATCACGAATTGAATTTGGAATCTTACTCCATAATTCTAATTCATTGGCGAAAGCGACTTCGGCAGGTTTGTCATTGAAGATGTTAGTTCTCTCATATGGGAAGCCTTTTCGACTAAGTAAGACCGATAATCCGGAGAATGTAGGAGGAATGAAATGGGCTCTTTCTGGATTTCCCCGATGCATGCCAAGGGTATGCCTACGGGCTCTAATTCCTGCTGCTGCCCAGCGTCCCCTATCGATGATGTAGCCATCGATTTGTCCTTGCCCTCGAAGTTTTTCCATCCAAGGCACGAGGCCAGACCAAGACTCATCCTGAGGTTTTTCGAATCTATCAAAAGCATCTTCTAAAGACATCGTATGAACATCTATTCGTGCCCTTCTCATTTGTCTTCTCAACATTCTATTAGGGCAAATTAACAAAGCATTCTTTGGCAAGTATTCTGCTTTGTCCTCGCTAATCAAAACCCAGGTTGCTTCTCGTCTTGGCAAGGTTGCTGCAAGTTCCAAGCCATGCTGATTCATTGTAGCCCATACTTCAGCAGGTAAGAGAATTAAATCCACTTTTGCCTCTTTTAGGGCTTGAAGAGCAGATTCTTGGGTCTCGAAAATATCTGATTTGAGATGTGCAGCATCTCCTTTTTCCTTCAAAGTAGTTAGTTTTCTAAGGAATTGGTCGACTGTTCCCGAACCATCTTCGGGCGGAATTGCAATGCACAGCGCCTTTTCTTGCATCCAATCAACCTCGGCGGACTAATGTCCGCAAGATGAATCCGACAGCCGCCCGTTGATATATCCGACCCCTCTCCTTTGCATGATAAGATGAGCCAACGACTGCTTGTAGAGGATTCAATGGAAGCCGCTCGGCTTCGAGTTGAGGCTGAACTTGAGGTATTTCTTGAACAGTGCATCATCCGAGATGGCGAAGTTGCTGAACTTGCTACAAGTATGGTTATGGCAGGCGGTAAAAGAACTAGGCCAATTCTGATTATTCTTGCATATGAAATGGCTGGTGGAGAAAATATCGAAGACGTTCTACCATTGGCTTTGGCCTTTGAATTAATCCATACTGCAACTTTAATCCACGATGATATTCATGATGCTGCAAAGTATAGGCGAGGCACTCAAACAATCCACGACCGCCATGGTCTGGCCAAGGCCATCATCGCTGGTGATTGGTTATTTGTCCAAGGGTTTGGGCTAGGTGGCGGTAAATATGGTGAAAAAATTGTTAAATTAATGTCAAATTGCTGTGCTGATATCGCCACCGCCGAATTAAAGCAATTAGCCCACATCAATGACCTTGCTACTACGCCTGAAGATTATGATGCAATAGTTCGCGGCAAAACTGCTGGACCCTTCGCTGCCGGCTGTGAAGCAGCCGCACTCATCGCTGGTCAAGAAGCAAGTAAAGCAGCAGCTTTGGGTAGATTTGGAATGCAACTTGGAATTGCCTTCCAATTAGTTGATGACCTGCTTGACCTGCTTGGCGATGTGCGAATGGGGAAACCAAGAGGAGCAGATGTACTTGAAGGAAAGATGACCCTGCCACTAATTCACGGACTAACCATGCTGCACGGTGATGCAAGGCAGCAATTATCCGAAGTCATCGATTCCTTCAATGATGGATTATGGCAAGAATTAATCTCATTATTAGAACGAGCAGGAAGTCTGGATTATTCTCGCTCACTGGTCAGAACTCATATGGAAAGAGGCCTTGAGGAATTGCAAATCTTTGAAGAAACTGAGGCTCGAAATGTGATAATATCCTTGGCAAAAGAACTGATGCTACGAAAAATCTGAGGCGGCAAGATGGCGGCTTCAGCAATCGAGCATCGCTCAGTCCTAGTCATTGGTGCAGGACCAGCAGGTAGCGCAGCAGCACAACGCTTAGCCGAAGATGGAATCGATGTATTAGTGATTGAAAAACGTCAAATTATTGGCAACCCAGCACAGTGTGGGGAATGCATTCCAGAATGGGGCGAGGTCATCGGCGCCTTTCCAAAGGCTGCAAAAGAGGATTGGCTACGAAATTACTTCATTTTCCCAGAACGAATCAAGTTGCACCCTCTAAGATGGATGAGGATATATTCACCCAGTGGAAAATCATGGAAAATGCCGCTCGATGCTTTCGCAGCCCACCGCCTACAATTCGATGGCCTACTCGCTGATAGAGCAATGAATGCAGGGGCAGAAATCAGAGTCGATACAGCATTAACCAATATTATCACAAATAGAAAAGATGGAAAAGATCTGTATGTGACAAATAATGGCAAAATAACCGCTGATGTAATTATCGATGCAAGTGGTTCATTGGCTCATGTTGCGCGCCTCAGAGGTGGCCACCAAGGAGAAGACCAAGTACCAACAATTTTTGCTCAAGTTTCAGGTGAAATCCCCGAAAGTTTCGACATCTTCCTAGGTGCCATCGCACCGATGGGATATGCTTGGATAATTCCCAAAGGAGAGGGATTTGCAAACGTTGGAATTGGTGTAAAAGCAGGAGCCATGAAAGGGGTATTGAAAGAACATCTAAAGAAACTCTGCGATGAATTAAACTTAACAATTCACTCTTGGGGAGGCGGGTGGATTCCGATGGGTGGGCTGGTCAAGAATCTGGTCAAAGATAATGTTCTGGCAGTAGGAGATGCAGGCGGATTAGTGATGCCATCAAATGGAGGTGGGATTTCTCAAGCGATAATGTCAGGATTCTATGCTGGAGAGACGATTATTCAACATTTTAACAATGCGATGGAATTACAAAACTACCATCGCAAAACCATGAATGTGATGAAGAAATCATTGAAAACTAGCCTGCGGACCAAAAAAATCGCCTACATCATACTACGTTGGAATTGGAGTGCCGAATTGGCGATGAGGTTTTTAGGACCAATCGGCGGGATTCGAAGAGCAGTTGAATGTAAGAAATCTGTTTGGATTATCTAAGTTTTAGCATAACATTGACCTGTAAGTAGGGAATCGGAGGCCATGGCACCAACCCCGACCCTGCATGAAAGTAGTTTGATTGAAAAAAACGCACTTACATTTCGACAAAAGAGACTACTAACCATAATGGCAATAATTTTGATGATTTTTTCGAGTCTTTTGCCAGTTTTATCGACTGAAAAAGAATCAAATCCTCAATTATTATTTACTGAACCATCGTATTCTCAACATTCAGCAGAAGAAGACCTGTCGATTGGAGGTGAACATTTGGCCTATGGAGCCTATTGGACTAGAGATGGTCACACATTGAGTTCAAATGACTGGGATGGTGATGGACTGGATAATCAAAACGATACTTTTCCAGTTGATTTTGCCCGGCCTGCTCAACTCCATCCCAGTAGGATACACTGTGCTGAGGACCTGAAATTACCATGTAATGATAATATTGGTTTTTCCATTTCCGACATCCCAATCCTCGACTACACCTCACTTTCATTCCCTTTCACCTCAGCATGGGCCGATATTGATGGAGATGGCGACCACGATATCACAGTAAGTTCAGGCAATAAGGTAAATTTACATTTGAATCAAAATGGAATAATTTCCGAAGTTCCCGACTTTGCATTGAATGCAGGAGACTTCGTCGCTGCTTTCGACTGGGCTGACATGGACTCAGATGGCGACCTTGACCTGCTTGTGGGTAATTATCCTGAAGTTGACTTGACCACACTTTCGGTTGGAAACAGCGGTGGACACAACACACTCTTCATCAATGATGGAAATGGATTGAACCCCACTCCAGTCTGGTCAAACAATGACTCAGGTATGCTCACAGCAACTGTTGCATGGGGAGACGTTGACGGGGATGGCTTGTTGGATGCTGTGTTTGGAAACAGAAATTGGTTTGATGAAGAAAACCCAAACACCAACAATTCCGCTTTGAAGAACCACATCTATCTTAATGACGGAAATGGTGGTTTGATGAATACTGCTTGGTGGTCAAGTTCCAATACCTATCCTACCATCGGAATCGAATTGGCTGACATCGATGATGATGGCGACGTTGACATGCTGGTGACCAATGAAGGGACACACCTTGCAAATGGTGGAACTTGGGGGGGCTATCTAGAATATTACGAAAATGACGGTGGTTTCAATGTCTTACCAACTTGGATAAATTCAACTTCTCTAGATGTCAACTCGCGTTCTGAAGCAAGCCTTTCTGACATCGATGGAGATGGTGACCTTGACTTGGCATTTGGTCAGGAAGGGGGGGGCGTGGTCATCCTTGAATTTGACCAGGGAACATTCTCCAATATTCCCATCTGGAAGAGTTGCGAATCAGATTGCGGTGCAAGAATCGGGCCTGTTGCATGGGGAGACATGGACTTAGATGGCGACGATGACTTGGTGGTGATGACCGAATCAGACCTCGGTTCCTGTATCTATCTGAACACTGGCACCAATCTTTCTGAGGACCCAGCCTGGTGTGATTCCAATGATGGGCGCTGGAATTCCTTAGACCTTGGGGATATTGATGGTGATGGTGACCTCGATATCCTGCGCTCTGGGCTCTCAGCAGGAGAATTACAGGTGCTATTAAATTCCATCAAGACCACTTCCACTATGACTTCCTCAACAGGAGGATGGGATGCTTCAAGTATCGTGGCAGCCTCTTGGAGTTCGGAGTACTGTTCGCTGGACCCCGATGGGTTGGAAGAATGTATGGGTTCAAGTTCTTACTTCGAATTCTCATCTGATGATGATTCCCGCTACCATAGTTCAGGTGTTGCCGACATCGATTCTGATGGGCTTCCAGAATATCTGATTTCACGGGGTAACACATTCTTCATGGTCAATCTTGAGCCATGTACAGCAGATGAAGGTGGGGAAGACGGAGATTGTGAACATCAGCAGAACATCATTACCGGAGGTTCTGAACAATTATATCAGTTCAAAGACCCAAATTTCGATGGTTATAATGCCGGTTTGATGATTGACTTCAACGATTCTGCCGATTCATTTGCGGTGGGAGACCTGAACGGTGATGGTATGATGGACATTGTTGCAGGCAATAGTAACAAATTCACAACTTATATTCAGGGAGATGACTCACCCCTACCTGTCCCTGGTTTCATGAACACTAATTACACCATGCCATTCCATCCATATGAATGGAATACATCCGGTTCTGCTGAGAATACTAAAATCATCTCTATGAGTCTGGCCGATGCTGACAAAGATGGAGACTTAGACCTTGCATATGCAGTTCAAAGTCATGGCAACTCTAATTCCGCAGCAGTTATGGTGCATCTAAATATCGATGGTCTTGGTAATTTCAGCCAACAACCAATCTGGACTAGCCTTGCTGGAGATGAGGGTAATGATATTGCTTGGGATGACTTCGATGATGATGGGGACCCTGACCTTGCTGTCGTAGCAGATAACCAAGGAATCGTCATCTTCGTCAATAATCTAGGATCCGGATTCAATCAAATTAATTTACAGCACCCAACTTGCTTGAGTAATTGTCAGTTGCAATCAGTTGCATGGATTGACCTCGACAATGATGGCGATAGAGAGTTGGTGGTCGGCGGACAGATGAGCCGATTGGCAATTTTTCCCAACCTGAACGGTATTTTTTCAACCAGCACAGCAAGAGTTCTTGACGATTACATCGATGCCCGAGACATCGTTGCTGCAGACATCGACCGAAATGGCTACCTAGATATTCTCGTCGCCGCCAGAGGTGGCGGTGATGTCATCTATCTCAATGATGCAGGTGATATTGCGGATTCTTACTCATGGATAGATACTGAAAATATTGGCACCCATACATCAATTCATGCTGTTGATTGGGATAATGATGGAGGAATTAACCTATTCGTTCAAGGTGAAGATGAATTACTGATGCTCGCAGTTGCATTTGATAACGATGCAGATTTGAAAGCCGATGAGGCATATAATGACCTTAATTCGGATAATGAGGAATTCGACCACCTGCCTATGGACCCAACCCAATGGCAAGATACAGACCTCGATGGTTATGGCGAAGAAGATGATGGAATGCTCCCCGACTCCTGTCCAAGAGTATGGGGTGAATCATGGCGAGACCGCTGGGGTTGTGCGGATGAAGATTCAGACGGACAATCAAATCTCTACGATGATTTCTGGATAAAGGATACCCAATGGATTGACACTGATGGTGATGGATTGGGTGATAATTACGGTAACCCTGATTGGGCACTGCAGAGGAAGTTGCATTGGCCGGGTGAATTCATTGTTGGAGCCTATAATCCAGACCCGTATCCAATGGACCGTGATAATGACCGCTTCGAAGATGCGGAATTATTCGAAGAAAATACAAGCGGTGAATTTGATGACTGCCCATTCACCTATGGTAAAAGCCGTTTCGACCTATTTGGTTGCCCAGACGCTGACAATGATGGCTGGAGTGATGACTATGATGCATTTCCAGGAGACATAACACAATGGAATGACAGCGATGGCGATGGCTATGGCGATAACATCATGGGAAACTTGGGTGATGCCTGCAAGAATATTTTTGGCAATTCAACCGCAGATGTCTATGGTTGTACTGACGCAGATGGTGACGGCTGGTCTTCCTTCACTGATATCGATGACCAAAATGGCTGGGAATGGAAAGATTTCGATGGTGATGGAATAGGGGACAACGGCGACCAATGTCCATATGACCCTGGACCAATTCTCAGCGGTGATGACAAGGGTTGTCCTGACAACGATGCTGATGGGGTTGCAGACCGCAGCGATTCCTTCCCTAACCATCCTCAACAATGGGCGGACAGTGATGGCGATGGTTTTGGGGACAATCAAAATACGCCAATCCACGACAGTTGTCCAACCGAGGCAGGTACTTCATTCCGCCTCAATATCCATGGTTGCGCAGATAATGACAATGATGGATTTGCTGATGATATCGATGATTGCGATGATGTCCCAGGTCTATCCAGCATTGCCATGATTGGCTGTCCCGACAGTGATGGTGATGGGCTGCCTGATGAAGTCGACCATTATCTAGGCCCTCATGGTGGAACTGCTTTGGATTATGATGGAGATGGGGTCCCCAACATCGAAGATGCCTTTGAATTTGATAGAACTCAAACCATTGACAGCGATGGTGATGGTAGAGGCGACAACCAAAGTGAAGGAGCGACGACTCCGGATTTATTTCCCAACAATGCCGGTGCATGGGATGATAGCGACAATGATGGCTGGACAGACCAATTGAACAATGAACACACCGATGATTGTCCCTCAATTCCGGGAAATAGTAGCACGCCATGGAGGGGTTGTCCCGACCTCGATGGAGATGGTATCATGGATATCACCGACATCGATGCTGATGGTGATGGAATCAGCAATTCTCTGGAAGAACAAGCAGGTGGTGCTCTTTCAACAGCATACGACATCTACAATGCAAGTTCTGTACCAAACGACCTCGATGGAGATGGAATTCCTGATGTCCTCGACAAAGATAGTGATGGCGACGGCTTCCCAGATGAACTAGAAAACGAGCGTGGTAGTGATGCCATGGATGCTAATCAGACACCGATGAATATGTATGGGGAAGGTGAGAGCGGATTCTACTACGTGCCTGGTGAAGGATTCAAATCAGGTTACCAAGAAGAGGGCTATGAAATTTCAGCTTCAATGGCAATTGATATGGTGACCAGTGAATTCCTATTTCCAATGCTGTTGTTACCATTATCTCTGTTGATGATGATGCGAAAAGGAAGGCGTTTCAAGAAGATGAGAAAGCGCCTTGGTAACTGTAATGACATGGACATCCTGAAGGTATATGAAAGCGATATCGACCAGATGATTCTGAAGAAAAAAGTGAAGGTTGAACATGGCATGTTATTACGCAATCAATTCGAGCGAATCAGAGATGATATCGAAGGCACTCCCGCTCCAACCAGATCAGCCCCTCCACAACAACATCAGCCACCAGAGCACTCTGGGAGGCAATGGTAATCAGGGTTCATTCGGGTTTTTTGGCAACAAAACGCTCAGCCATAAAGAATGGCCAATATAGGCGGCCCTTGACCTCGCTGAATCCAACTTGTCGCATCATCTTCTTGTAGTGGGAGATTGTTCCAAAGTGAGTATAGGTTTTTGCTAACCATTTCCAAGGGTGGTTTTTGTCTTTTGTTACCCTTCTTGCAACCCATTGGACGACCGTGCCCATCCAGATTCTGCCCATCAATCCCTGTAATGCATTTGATTTTCCGGCGTCACAGATGATGAGTAAACCTCCTGGTTTGAGGACTCGGAGGATTTCGCTGAGGCCCTTGGCCTTGTCATGGAAATCTCTGAAGGAGAATAAGCAGCATACTCTATCGAAGCTGTTGTCAGCAAGCGGTAGGTCTTCTGCAACAGCCAATACGAAAGTGGCGTTTCCTTCACCGACCCGCTTTCTTGCTACTGCTAGCATTTTCTCGCTTGGGTCCAAGCAGGTGATATTTACATCTTGTAGTCCTTCAGAAAAGGTTCCGGGGCCACAGCCTATTTCCAAGACATCCATATTGGGTTGGATGAATGAGGCGACGTTCTTTCGCCAGCGCTTATCTTGGCCGAGGGTTACGATGCTGTTGACTTTGTCATATACTGGGATGGTGGCCTCTAGGTTGGCCATCAACTCTTTCCATGCCGCTTGGCCCATACCATCGCGGTCAAGCGAGTTTGGCGCCTCATCTCTTACCATTCGAACCTTCGCAGGGCGAGCCTGTTTTCAAGCATGCCATCCACTCTAGTGACCTGCATATTTCACTGCTACGAAGGTACTGAGTTGAAGGCGTTGACGGTATTATCATAAACTCTTCATGGTTGGCACAACTACCTTGAGGTGTAATGATGGGCAGGATAGATGTTCTACGTGCAATCAAGGAGGCTGAATCATCTGCAACTGTATCGCTTGAGGATGCCAAAAGCAAGGCTGTTCAAACTCTTACAAGTGCAAGAATAAAGGCTGCGGAGATTATTAAAGTTGCTAATGAAAAAAGCCAGATTGCAACTCAGGCGAGTCTCGACGGAGCGCGTGAAAATGCATCCGTTGAAGCAGATAAAGTCTCTACCGAAGGAGATTCCGCTTTGGAAGCAATTCACTCCTCTGGTATTAATCGCAGACAAGATGCAATCAAGTTGGTTCTTTCGGGATTTAACGAGTGAATAATTAAAAGGAAATTAGGGGGGGTATTGTTAATGGGTGCTTTTACTCCAGCAATAATGCACCGAATTACAGTAGCAGGCACCATCTCACAATTGGATGATGTCCTTGCAACTACTGGTCGCTTAAAGTGCATCCACTTAATAGATTCAAAGGGCGATGATGACGGATTTAGCCTTGGTACCCCTCATGGTGATGCTAATGCTGCATCTTCCTTATTGGCAAAAGTTCGTGCTGCTGTTTCAAGAATTTCACCAGATACTAATCAACCTGCACTTACAATATCTCAAATTAAGAAAAACCTAGATGGTAATTTCCCAAAAGAAGTCGATTCCATTCTTGTGAGAGGAAATGAATCAGAAGATGCCAGTTCAGAGATTGAAAAATTGGAAGAAGAACTTGCCTGCCTTGAGATAGTTGCGCCACTTGGATTGGACCTTGACCTTTTACAAAAGTATGATTCTCTGGTGGTTAATCTTGGTAAATTATCTTCTGGCAGGTCTGACCTGCCTTCAACTGCTATGGTTTTCTCGGCAGGTGAATCTATTGCTGTATTCTGCCGCAAAGAAGAGGTAGGTGCTGTACAAGAAGTTCTGAATTCAAATTCATTTGAAGAAGTAACTGCTCCAGAAGGTAGTGGTAGTTGCAAAGATAGAATGAAGATTGTCAGAGGCCGCATCGAAGAATTGAGTGAACGAGTTGATAAATCCGAAGAATTCCTCTCAAATTGGGCTGAAAATAATGGCCAGATACTGCTAGGAGTCATGGAAGAACTTGAAAGGCGGCTTGAAATTCTTCAAGCACCAGTAAGAATTAGCACTAGCGACCATGCATTCCTCCTTGATGGATGGATTACAGAAGATGATTGCAAGAGAGTTGAGAATGCTTTTACTATTACTAAAGTAGCAACATTTGTAGAAATCGAAGAGTATTCTTCAAGCCATGGCCACCATGATGATGAGGAAGAGGAACTTCCTCCAATCGCCTTCACTAATCTCGATGCGGCCAAACCCTATGAGTTGCTGACAGACTTAGTTGGCCGCCCAAGATATGGACGTATCGACCCCACAGTTTTCATGATGTTTACATACCCACTTTTCTTTGGTTTGATGCTTGGTGATATGGGCTATGGCTTGGTGACAATCTTGTTGGCTGGTTGGGTTAAGAAGAGTTTTGGCAACTCCACCGAAGGCGCCCTAGCCGCTCGTTTGTTGAAATACATCGGTATTTCGTGTGTAATATTTGGTTTCCTATATGCCGAAATATTTGGCTTTGAAATCGGAAGTGGCCATGAACCTTCATGGATTGCTTGGATGGTCGTCTTTTACGACTGGGCCCACCATGCGAGCATCACTCTTCCTTTCAATGTAGAATTGGCATACCCCTTCCATCGAGTCGGTGGAAACATGGGCGACCTCATTCTGATTTCCTTATACCTCGGAATAACTCACTTGACAGTCGGCTACTTAATCGGCATGCGCGATGTAGTGAAAGAACATGGCTGGGCAGCAGGATTCTTTGAGAAGGGATCTTGGATAATAATTCTACTTGGTGGTTCTGCTGCTGCTTACGGTTTCATGGCGGCCAAAGGACATACTGATACTGCCCACATCGAATTCCTAGACCTGATGTTAATGAGTGGAGTTACTACTGTTGTTATTGGAGTTGTTTGCGCTAGTTGGGGTTTGGTAAAATACGAAGGTTTTGGAGCCGCTGGATGGATGATTGGACCTTTGGAAACCATCTCACTACTCTCCAATACGCTCTCCTATATTCGGCTCTTCGCAATCGGAGTTGTTGGTGTCAAGATTGCTGAAGCAGGAAATAATCTTGGCTATCATAACATGGTCGTCAACATTGAGCACTTACTTGCAGGAGAGGACGTGGTATTGAGTGCCATCCTTGTTATTCTTACTCTTATGTTATGGTTAGGTGTCCAGGTATTTGCCTGGGTGCTTGGGGTGTTTAGTCCCAATATCCATACCGCCCGTCTTCACTTCGTGGAGTGGATGGGCAAGTTCCACGAAGGAGTGGGGGAACCTTTCGCCCCCCTCGGCGGTGCCAACCGCTATTGCACGGAAGGTAATTGATAGTCCAAAAGGACAAAATGGAGGTATGTGAAATGATGAAAAAACTCGTGAAAATGAGCATGAGAACACTGGTGGTATTGATGTTGGTGACTTTGGTCACAGACACCGTAGCCGCACAGACGACAGACACAAGCGCAGACAATGAACAGACTGTAGAGGCATGGGGTAAACTCGGTGCTGGTCTTGCAGTTGGTCTAGCGGGCATTGGTGCCGGTATTAGCCAAGGTAATATCGGTGCAGCAGCAGTTGGTATGTTAGCAGAAGATCCTGGCCGATTCGGTCACGCTATCATATTTACAGCATTGCCAGAGTCGATTGTAATTCTAGGTCTGCTGCCACTGTTCATGTGAGCGCTGACGAGGATGAGGGATTCATTCCTTCAAACTCAAAGGTGGAATTGAAATGACATTGGAAAAACTCGCAAAGGAAATCGCCTCAGCCGCACAGGCTGAAGCAGATACCATCATCGAGAATGCAGAGGCTGAAGCGGCTTCGATAATCGCCGAGGCAGAGTCTGAGGCGAAAGCCATCATTGATGGACAAGGAGAGAAGGCTAGCCGCGAAGCAAGCCAACTGGGTTTGGAATTAGTGGCAAGCGCTAAGCAAGCCAACCAAAAACGCCAGTTGATTGCTCGCAGAGAAGAACTCGATGCAACACATGAAGCTCTCAAAGAGCAAGTAGGAAGTGCCGCTATGAAGGGTAGAATAAAACTACTCAATGGCCTGCTAAAGAAGGCAAAGGTAGAGGCTGCTAAAGACATGCTATTACACCCTGTTTCGATGGACCGCAAGGCTCTCGATGATTCATCAAGTGGCTTCAAATTCGGAGATGATGTCGAAGGATTAGGTGGATTCATACTGGTATCAAAAGATGGTGCAGTCAGCCTAGACTTCAGATTTGATGGCATTCTTGAAACAACTTGGGATGAGAAACTCGGCCAAGTTAGTGCAAAACTATTCGATTGAAATGGAGGAATGAAGGTTGATCACAGGTTCATCAAACCCAAGCACAGCAGCAGCTCGTGCTAAGGCTAGAAAGAGCAATTTGATTGACAGAAACCGCCTGCGTCAGTTGATTCAACAAAGCCCAGACCAGTTAGCAACAAGCGTGGCTGATTCAGGATACAGAGCTGAAATCGATATTTATGCAGCCAAACACAGTGGAAGCGACCTCATAGAATTAGCATTGACACAAAATTTGGAAAATGAATTAGTGTCGATACTAAAAGTCTGTACTGGAAAATTAAAGGAGCAAGTTCGAATTTATGCAGAACGCTTCACTTACCAGAACGCTAAGACAGTACTTCGTGCGATTAGTACCAAGGCGGATTTGGAAGAAGTCGCCCATGCGGTTCTACCCGTGGAGAATGAATGTAACACCTCATGGCTGAACATCATCAGTAATTCGGATAGTCTATCTGAGGCAACAGAATTAATGAAAAAGTTGCCACTTTCTAAGGCCTTTGCTAACATAGATGCAGATGCTTCACTCAGCGAGTATGAAGATGCATTAGACCGACATTACTTCGAAAAGGCTTTAGCAGCAGCAAAGGGGATGGGCCTAGCAGATAGGATTCTTCGCAACCACTTACAAATGGAAATCGACCATCGAAATATCCTCAACACTTTTGAAGCCCATAATCTTGGTCTCTCTTCTGAGAACATTCGAAACGCCCTCCTTGATGGAGGAAGGCTGATTCCAACTGGTCAGTTGAATGCTGTTGCAAATACAGATGATGATGGAGTCTTGGATATTCTACGCCGCTCAAGTCGCTTCGACTGTGCTGGCCTTGAGGATGCACTAAAAGAAGCAAAAACTTTGAGGACTCTTGACCCAGTTGTCATGTGGTTACATGAGCGTGAGAAGAAAGACCTGACAAGGATGTCATACCTCCATCCTCTATCGGCTCTGCCCGTCATTCACTACATCTCACTGAAGGTCCAAGAAGTCACTGATTTACGACTAATTGTAAGAGGCGTTACTGCCGGCTTATCAGCAGAAGTGCTGGAGGCTCACATACTGTGAGGTGATTATGATGGAAATTGCAATAGTAGGAACATCAGACTTCGCCTTGGGATTCCAGTTAGCTGGAATCAACAATTTACATAGTCCACAAGACGACGAGGCATGCGCCGATACTCTTCGTAGACTACTCAAAACAAAGGAGGTGGGAATCGTAGTGGTTGACTCCGAGATTCTCACCCGAATGCCAGAGCGTTTGAAAATAGCGCTCTCAAACAGCGTGTCACCCACCGTGCTTGGCATCGGCATAGGGGAGGACAACACCTTGCGTGAACAAATTCGCAAGGCCATAGGAGTCGACCTCTGGAAGTGATGCATCCAACAAAATAAGGAAGTGAAAGCGATGAGTAAAGAAGGAACAATCTACAGGATATCAGGGCCCGTGGTCACCGCCATTGGCATGTCTGCCAGCATGTTTGATATCGTCCGTGTGGGCGATGAAGGACTGATGGGAGAAGTCATTGAATTACATGGCGAGAAAGCGATTATCCAAGTTTACGAAGATACCAGCGGCATCCGCCCCGGCGAGCCAGTCACCAATACAGGTGACACCCTCTCCGTATCACTTGGACCTGGTCTATTGACAGAAATCTATGATGGGATTCAGCGCCCATTGGCTACCCTTGAGAAAATCATGGGTCCTTTCATCACTCGTGGAGTCGATGCTGATGGAATCAATATGGAAAAAATATGGACCTTTGAGGCAACCGCTGAAGAAGGCGACCGTGTAAAATCGGGACAGGTAATAGGGCATGTGCAGGAAACCGAAACCATCGTCCACAAAATCATGATTCCTCCTGATAAAGAGGGAGTCATCAAATCGATTAAGAGTGGAGATTTCAATGTTACAGAAACCATCTGCACCCTAGATGATGGCACAAAATTGCAAATGCTACAGAAGTGGCCAGTTCGCTCACCCCGCCCATACCGCCAGAAGTACGCACCTGATACTCCACTGATTACTGGAACGAGAATCCTCGATTTCCTATTCCCACTTGCAAAGGGTGGAGCAGCAGGAATACCTGGACCATTCGGCTCTGGGAAGACTGTAACTCAGCAAAGCCTAGCAAAATACTCAGATGCTCAAATCGTGGTCTACATAGGATGTGGAGAGCGTGGAAATGAGATGACAGAAGTATTGGCAGAATTCCCTCACTTGATAGACCCTAATACCGGTCAGCCACTGATGAATAGAACTGTGATGATTGCCAATACCTCCAATATGCCAGTGGCTGCTCGTGAAGCATCGGTATACACTGGAATCACTATCGCCGAGTACTTCCGCGATATGGGATACGACGTTGCACTAATGGCAGACTCCACCAGTCGCTGGGCAGAAGCAATGCGTGAAATTTCTTCTCGTTTGGAAGAGATGCCCGGTGAAGAAGGATATCCAGCCTACCTATCAAGCCGTTTAGCAGAATTCTACGAACGTGCCGGTCGTGTCGAAACCCTCGACGGAGAGGATGGTTCAATCACCGTCATCGGTGCGGTATCACCCCCAGGAGGGGATATTTCAGAACCCGTCAGCCAAGGTACCCTACGTATCGTCAAGGTATTCTGGGGATTAGATGCGGGGCTTGCTCGTCAACGCCACTTCCCTGCAATAAACTGGCTCAACTCATACAGCCTATACCCACAATCTCTAGACCAATGGTTCCGCGATAACATCGCTCAAGACTTCCCTGAAGTGCGCACTGAAATCAGTGGTCTGCTACAGGTAGAGGCAGAACTACAGGAAATCGTTCAACTTGTCGGCTCAGATGCTTTACCAATCGACCAACAACTGACTTTGGAAGTCGCCAGAATGATTCGTGAGTACTTCCTACAACAAAATGCATTCCACGCAATCGATGCCTACTCAGGTGTCGAGCAACAATACAAGATGGCAAAAGCAATCCTAGTGTTCCAAGATAGTGCAAAGAAGGCCATTAGCGCAGGTGGCATGCTTGAAGATGTAGTCCACGTACCAGCCCGCACAACTCTAATGCGCAGCAGATTCGAAGAAGGATATCTTGAGAGAATAGATGGCCTTGTTGATGACATGAATAAAGAAATCGCCGCGGCGGTGGATAATAATTGAGGAGGTCTGAAGAATGAGCGCAAAAGAATACAGGACAATTACTGACGTCAAGGGACCACTAGTGTTCCTCAACAATACCCACCCAGTTGCATTCGGAGAAATCGTTTCCCTCCGCTTGGAAGATGGTAGCATCAAGAATGGACAAGTTCTCGATACCAGCAACGACTTGGTTGTCGTTCAGGTTTTCGAAGGAACTGCCGGAATCAACCTGACCGCTGGTGTCACGTTCATGGGCGATGTCTTCAAATTACCAGTCAGCACAAATATGATTGGCAGAATCCTTGATGGGGCAGGTCGACCAAGAGATGGTGGACCAGAAATCATTGCAGACAAAAAAGCCGACATTATCGGTGCTGCAATCAACCCATACAGCCGTCAATCTCCCCACGATTTCATCCAGACTGGAATCTCGGCAATCGACTGTTGTACTACTTTGGTTCGTGGCCAAAAACTACCTATCTTCTCAGCAAGCGGACTACCACACAACGATATCGCCCTACAAATCGCTCGCCAAGCAAAACTACTGGATAGCGACGAAGAATTCATCGTAGTATTCTGTGCTATGGGAATAACTGCCGAGGAATACAACTTTTTCAGAAGCGACCTTGAGAGAACTGGAGCACTTGAAAAGGCGGTTCTATTCGTCAACTTAGCAGACGACCCTGCTGTCGAGCGCCTAATCACTCCTCGCTTGGCCCTGACCGCCGCAGAATACTTGGCTTTCGAGCAAGATTACCACGTCCTCGTCATCATGACTGACATGACAAATTACTGCGATTCACTGCGCCAAATCGGTGCCGCCCGTGAAGAAGTTCCCGGACGTCGTGGATATCCAGGATATATGTACACAGATTTGGCCATGCTTTACGAGCGTGCAGGTCTAATCAGAGGCAAAAAGGGAAGCATCACCCAATTCCCTATCCTAACCATGCCTGGAGACGACATAACCCACCCAATCCCCGACCTTTCAGGATACATAACAGAAGGACAAATCGTTATCAGTCGTGAATTGCACCAAGCAGGTATCTACCCACCAATCAACGTACTACCATCCCTATCTCGCCTGATGGGCTCCTGTATTGGAGAGAAAACCACCCGCGAAGACCACAAATCGGTTTCCGACCAGATGTACGCAGGTTATGCACAAGGCCGCGAATTACGTGGACTTGTGGCAATCATCGGGGAAGATGCACTGAATGAACGTGACAAGCAACTGCTTGAGTTCTCTGCCCTCTTCGAAGACAAGTTCCTTCGCCAAAACCGCGATGAAAACAGAACTATCGATGAAACTCTCGACCTATGCTGGGACTTGATGCAAAATATCTCCACCAAATACTTGGTACGCCTCGACCAACAATGGATCGACAAGTACCATCCAGTAGACAAGAAGGAATGAATATCATTCTGATAGAAAATAACGGAGGTGAGAGCAAATGGTATTGGACATCAAACCAACACGCAGCGAGCTCATCAACTTGAAGCGTCGCATCAAGCAAACAAAGAACGGCTACAAACTTCTGAAAATGAAGAGAGACGGTTTATTCCACGAATTCAGGATCTTGCTCAAGGACATGATTAAGGCCAAAAGCGAGTTGACCGCAACCTATTGTGAAGCAAAGTCAAGAATAGACTTGGCAAATGCAATCGAAGGTGGATTAGCAGTTCGAGCAGCGGCTATTGCCAACACTACTTCCCCAGAAGTGGAAGTTACCCCCCGCAATATCATGGGTGTAGTGGTTCCAAGTATCTCTGGGACTAATCTAAAAACAAGTTTCCAACAACGTGGACTTGGTTTCATCGGCTCGAGTCCTTACATCGACGAAGCCGCTGATTCATTCGGTCAATTGATTGAGAAGATGGTCAAGGCTGCTGAGATGGAAGCAACCTTGAAGCGACTGTTGGCTGAAATAGAGGCCACAAAGCGTCGTGTAAACGCCCTCGAATTCAAAGTCATTCCAGAAATGGAAGAGACAAAAGATTTCATTCAACTGCGCCTAGAAGAGATGGAACGTGAAGAAACTTTCAGATTGAAGCGCTTCAAGAATAAGTAATCTTATTCGTTAATAACCTAAATCAACATAGTTGATGTTTTGATGTATAGCATTACAGGTCCTTCTGAAGGTGGCCAAGATGTCAGAGGTCAGCCGCGCACTTGAGCCACTTGAAGTGCAGAAAAAGGCTTGGACTCAAACCCAATTACATGAACAAATTATCTCGCGATTCTTTGACGTCATCGAAGATTTAGGAGACCCAATCCCAACTTGGTTAGTTCGGGCTAAAATCGAAGAAGAAAATATTGAAGACCCACATTCAGCACTCTTGGCTCTCAACGAGCACCTGAAAGAATTAGGATGGATGGCAAAACTTCTACGCGATGACCCTTGGAAAATCATCCTCTCTCGAATACCTCCTTCTCCATTCATCATTCCAGAATCAAGGCGCAAGTTATTTTGGTTAGCCACATTATTGAGTACTTGGGCAATGGGCGTACTTTGGGTATTACCCCAAAATGAGGGTTCGAGTTGGAGTGACCCCTCGATGCTACAAGCCGGCTTACTTTCCTATGCCATACCACTGGTAGGAGTATTAGCACTGGCTGATAAGGTCCAGCAAAATGTTGCAAATAAGATGGGTATGAGGGTTGGAAGAATAATGCCTATTCCTATTCCTTTGCCTATGGTTATGTGGCCATTTGGAATATTTGCAGTAGCAAGTTCACCGAAAATGGATACATTAACTTGGCCAGACCGGCGACGACTTGGATGGATTTCCATCTTTTTCCCAATTATCTTACTCAGTGGTGGTTTATTGTTGATAATTATTGGACTTTGGCTGACACCGGTTGAGAGAACTATCGACGGCGCCCCGAATCGCCTTTCCTTTGGACTGCTTCCTCAACTAATCGCTTCTCTGATTTGGCAACCTGAAATTCTGTCATTGAAATCCGCTTGGTCCCATCCACTCACTCTGGCTGGCCATGGACTGATGTTGATCGGTTGGTTATCTCTTCTGCCGATTCCTTCATTCCCAGGTGGTAGAATCCTTGTGGCTCTCAGTGGCTTGGATTCGGCTCGCTCTCAAGGGACACAGTTGCTTCTGTTCTTTGCTGTAGTGTCCCTAGGAATCCTACTCGGAGCGTTTAGCGTCGGTGGGCACGCAATCTGGTCATTTGTAGTAATATCTGGTGGACTCCTCATTATTTTTCAAGGCTCGATTGAAGGCATTCCATTTATCCTTGATGATGTGCGTCCTCTTGACGAAGCGGCAACCAAGAAAATGTCGATGATTTTTATAGTCGCCCTGCTGCTCTGCATTCCTTCAGAATTACCAACCCAATCAGAAACAAGTTGGGATTCAGACTTGGATTGGCTGCTAGAGGATGAAATTGTTTTCACTTCTTTCAATGAAAGCGACGAATATAGCATTGAAATTTCCAATCCTGGACTGCTCAATAAAGAATGGAGTATTCGAGGTCAAACAATCGGTTCTATCGAGCAATGGAATGTATCATGGCTTTGTCCGAATGGAAATGTGGCTTTATTCACCGATGGTTGTCAAGGATGGTTATCCGCTGAAAAAAGCAATGATTTCGAATTGATTTGGCAAACTCCTCATAGCAATCAATCTCCTATAACCATCGAATTGGAATTGTTAACTAAATCAGCATCAACCACTTTGATAATAAGGCCCGAATTTGATATTGTATTAGTAGACGCACGTTGGAATTTCACGGGCGACCAAGAGTCACCTGTTCTCTGCACAGAGTTGGAAGTAGTTGATGATGAAATGCCATTCAACCTCAGCCTCATAACAACAAAGCCAGATTCTAAGATAGCAAATTTATGGAGTATTCAGGAAACCAGTGAAGAGATATTTTGCATCAGCGGTGAAGCGGGTGCGATATTTGATTCTCTCGCTGATTTGAGGTTGAAAGTACAGATGGACGATGGAAGAAGTCAATTATGGGCAATCTCAGAACCATTATTGGAAAAACAGTTCATCATCCCAGAATCAGGATGGGTTTTGAGAAATGAGGAAGGAAAAACTGTCAATTGGACCGATTCTGAGAATTGGTCTATTTCTGGGGCGATGGGCTGGAAAGAAAGCGACTGGCTACTTGTCTCAAGTGAGCCAGAATGTCCGGACTCAGGAGTGTGGAGGAAACCAACTTTAAATGATACCGGCTGGAACTGGGATTCTGAATTCCAATCCAGAATAAGTTTACCAGACCTAAATTCCACTAATCTATCTTGGAATGGTGAAGGCGGTGAATATCTACTTCGCTGCAACGGTATTGAAGAAAGTTGGCGCCTGGTTTCTGGTCATGCAGTTATCATGCACGACAATGCCATTCCACGCATGGATTGGCTTGGCAAAGGTTGGCTAATTTCAAGTGATTCAGCCGGAGAAATGCAGTTGAACTTCTCAGACCTTGAAGGCGGTATAATTTTCGATACCAGAAGCCATGGAAACGGTAGCGGATGGTTACCGATTAGCCTAGATGTTAACGGTACTGAAAACCGATTAACTATATCTTGGCAACAAAGCGATGACCACCTATTGATGTGGCTCGAGATGAATGAGAACACTATCGAAGTTCACCTAACAAGTTGGATATTAAGGTGATTAATCTGCGAATCGGAATCTTCGGCATCGGAGCAATTGGTGGTTTGTTTGCTGCTCGTCTTGCAGGACATATGCCAACATTATTCGCTTCAGAGTCGACTTCTAAAGCCCTTCATGATGGCTTAATTCTTCATGAAAAGGATGGTGCAATCTCATTTCTTGATCCGGATTCATTCATTATTGGAGATGAAAATTGTCAAGTGGACATTGCAATAATTTGTGGAAAATCAGCCGATACAACCTCTTTGGCTAATTTATGTAATACAGTTCTAGCTTTCGATGGCATCGCTTTCAGTATTCAAAATGGCCTTGGTCACGCTGAAACTCTTGCCCAAAAATTGGGATGGGAAAGAGTTCTTGCTGGTTCAACGATTCATGCTGCGATTCGAAAAGATTCCAATGAAGTTCAATGGACTGGAGTTGGTGAAATCAGCATTGGTTCATTGGATTCTTCTTCTCCAAATGTTGATAACTTGAAAGTTACTGAATTGATGAATATTCTTGATGGCGTCGGCCTTAATCTTAGGTGGGAAAATGAAATGAAAATAAAGTTGTGGGAAAAACTCCTCCTCAACGTCGCCATCAATCCTATAGCAGCAATAGCTGGAATCGAAAATGGTGAAATTCTCTTAAAAGAAGAATTGTGGGAGCAATCAATTGCCGTCATTGATGAAGCAATAATGGTTGCCAAAATGGAAGGAATAGAAATCTCAAATCACGAAATGCATGCCTTGCTTGCAGAGGTATTACAGAAAACAGCAAGCAATCGCTGCTCAATGCTTCAAGATATAATGGCGGGAAAGGTCACTGAGATGCCTTCACTTTGCGGAGAAGTGGTTAGGCTAGCCGAAAAACACGGAATTCCAACACCTCTCAACAATCAATTATTGACCTTGATTAGTGCTCTTGAACGCTCTGCAAGAGTCAAATAAGGTCCTTATTCCAATGTAAACCAATATTCTGTTTTCTACTGATGCTGGCTTTACAAATCTGTTCAGAAACCTGAGCCATGTTGCGCAATTCAACCAATTCTTTGCTCGGCCTACATCTTATCCATACTCTTTCAACTTCAGCGCGCAGCAATTGAATTCTGCGAAGCGCCCGTTGCAGACGATTGTTCGATTTTACCAATCCAACATCATCGGTCATAGTTGATTGAAGTGCGGATCTATCATGAACCAGAGTAGAATGCTCTTCGAGGTCTACCATTTCATCTCCTCTCCAGGTTGGCAATTCTCCAGAATTATTGGAGAATTTGGAACCAATGAAATGATTTGAGGCACGGTGAGCATAAACCACTGCTTCCAAGAGAGAATTCGAGGCAAGACGGTTTGCCCCATGCATTCCAGTACAAGCAACCTCTCCAATTGCATAGAGCCCTTTTATTGTTGAACCCGATTCTTGTTGGACCAAGCCATCGTCGTCTACTCGTAGACCGCCAACAAAATAATGGGCGGCAGGGGAAACTGGAATTGCATCCTTTCCAAGACTAAGTCCATGCCTTTGAAGTCGTAAATTTATCATCGGAAATCGATTTCTGACTTCCGCTCCTAAATGTTCAGTCACCAATAGAACATGTTGTTCTCCACTCAATTTCAATTCTGAATCGCATGCACGGGCCACTACATCTCTCGTTGCAAGACTACCTGATTCACTATATCGAAGAGTAAAGGAAAGATTTGATGGATCCTCATGGCCATCCCAGTTTTGATATTCTTCAACCGTCATCAACACAGCACCTTGACCTCGAAGGGCCTCAGTCAACAAAAACGGCCGGTCGCCCTCCATGGTTAGGGCCGTTGGATGGAATTGTACGAACTCCATATCTCTAATTGCGGCTCCAGCCCGAAGCGACATCGCAACACCGTCTGCTGTAGAAATTTCAGGGTTAGTCGTCTGTCTATAGAGTTGGCCAGCACCCCCAGTTGCAATCATCACCGCATCAGCAACAATAGTGACCATTTTTGACCGACTATCAAGGCACCAGAGCCCTACTACTTGCTTGTTTGAAGCCTTAGTATCCTTCAATACCAAATCAACTGCAAGATGGTTAGAAAACATTTCAATATATTCAGATTCATCAACTGCCTGCATCAAGGCACGTTCAATTTCAGCACCTGTTGTATCCTTTGCATGAAGAATTCGAGAACTAGAATGGCCTCCTTCACGGGCCATGTCGAATTTACCTAATGAATCTCTTTCAAATCGAACTCCAATATTCAATAAATCGGTTATTCGCTCTCCTGCCTCCTCGCAAACTAAGCGTACTACTCGAGGATCACAATGTCCTGCGCCGGCAGAAATCGTATCCTCAATATGAGCTTCAAGCCCAGAATCATCTGTTTTGTCCAAAATTCCTGCAATTCCACCCTGCGCCCAATTGGTTGAAGAATCGGAAGGGGCACTTTTTGTGATGATACTTACCTGATGTTTTGCCTCTGCACATCGCAGGGCAGCGAACAAGCCGGCAATTCCCGAACCGACCACTAATACATGCGCCATCTTCACCAGTGAATTGCCCTTGCAGCCATCTATGTTCAATATTTCGCGAAGACTTCCAAGTGTGCTTGCCTACGATAGCACTATGGAGGGGTGTAATCGTTCGGGTAGTGATGGCAGGTAAGGTTCCACGCATTCTGGCGGTAATTCTGGGCCTCTTCATCGTCGGAATAGCCGTTGTAAATGTGCAAATGGGATTCGCTGATTTTGCTGGTGAAAAGGCAAAGATAAATTGGACTACAATAGCAACAAGCGGTTGTTCAAGTGCATTGGATGGAAGTTATGAAGAAGAATCTGAAATCGAGGACTGCGTTGGAGCAACTGGACTTTTTGAAACCCCAGACCTGATATTCCTAGCAGTTGGTCTACTTCCATTGATTGTCGGATTGATTCCATCAAAGAAGAACAGAGGCAAGCGAAACAGAGCCGCGGGTCAGTCAAAGAAATTGAAGGATATGGAAAGAAAATATTCGACGCGACTGGCAATAGGAGTGCTAATGTTTTCACTCGGAGTTCTAGTATTTGTAACTGGAGAAAGCACAGCTCGTCGAGGAATCGGTGGCGATGATGGTTCACTGCCATTCATTGAAGGTTCAATCTATCTAATCCTAGGATTGAGAGGAATCTCAAAAGGTTGGTCCTTAAGGAAGCAGACTATATCTTTCAAGAAAAAATTCGATGAAGGAGGCGGAGAGGCAGCAGATGGACACAGCATGGCAATGCAAGAGAGAATGTTCAGAGATAACCAAATCGGAGACCCATTCAAGGGCAAGCATAAGGTCAAGGGCATTGGCAATTTCCGAACAGTTGGAGAAATGAGGCAATCGATGAATCTCGATAGATGGGATGATGAATTTGAGGCTGGAATGTATGATGATGAAGATGGTGAAAAAGTCGGTTCTACTTGCCATTATTGCAGTGGACAAGGTTGTGCCCAGTGCAATATGACTGGTTCATTGTGATTCCATTCGGCTTCAGAATTTAGGGCTCTAAACCGCCATTAAATTCACTTCCACGGACGTAGTGCTTATTACCCGTCAAGAGACGGTTGAGAGGCTGATGGTGACGCTTAGGCAGCATCATTGAGGGATTGGGATGCATCTAAAAGCGCTGGAAATGGAAAATTTCAAGTCCTTCAAGGGCGAAATTACAATCCCCTTGGAGCGTGGATTCACTTCCATAACAGGACCAAATGGTTCTGGTAAGTCAAATTGTGGAGATGCGATTCAGTTCGTTCTTGGCACTCGTTCCAATAAAAGTTTGAGAGCAAATAATGCCAAGGACTTACTCTTCAATGGCGGAAGCAGGAATAAGCCAGCCAAACATTGCACAGTATCCCTAATTCTTGACAATCCTGCGGATAAAGAAGGACGCAGGAAGATGAGCGTTGATACTGCAGAGATACGCATGACCAGAAAAATCCGCTTAACTAAGTCTGGAAATATAGTTTCTACATATTTGCTAAATGATGAAGAAAGCAGCCAGAAATCATTCCGTCGTCTGCTTGCTGAAACCAATGCTAGAGCAGATGGCTACAACATCGTCCTACAAGGAGATGTAACCAGCCTTGCAAAGATGAGCGCAATGAAAAGACGCAAGGTCTTGGAAAATGTTGCAGGAGTTACTTCCTACGATGATGAAATCAAAAAAGCCGACCGACAAAAGAAACAGGTCGAAGAATACCTAGAACGTATTCAATTGCTTGAAGATGAATTATCATCCCGGATGAAGGACCTGAAAAAGGAGCGCGAGGCGGCATTGAAATATCGCGACTTGCAAAATGAACTTGAGGTCGCTAAGACAATATTACTACAGTCCACTCACCGTTCACAACATGAAGAAATCGACTTCATTATCGCCGAACAATCTCGCTACAATGAAGATGCCAGGCAATTAAAACAAACAATTGCAGATGGCGAAAAGGAGTTATTGTCGATTGATGAGCGACTAGCAGAAGTATCTCGACAAATGGCTGAAGTGCTGGGAGAAGACAGTCTTGAGATGATGGAACGCATCAATTCGATGCGAATCACCATCGACCGCAACAAAGATCGCATCAACGATGCCGAAGAATCCATAGAAAAATCTCTTGAAGAAATCGACCTTCTGCAAGATGATGCAAAAAAAGCTGATGCGGCTCACAAAGCACACCTAAGCAAGATTGAAGGTGCACGGAAAACTTCAGCAGATGCCGATTTGGCTCTAAAACAAGCCGAAAAGAATGAGGCTGGAGCACACAAGGCATTACTCGAAGGAGACCGACAAACCATTGAATTGACCCGAGCCCAAGGCAAGTCTATTGGAAAACATCAACAGATGATGGAAGTGGTTAGCGAGGCAAAGTTGGCTCACCAAATGGAAATCCAAAAGGTCATGTTGGCCGATGAACAATTAGCAGAAGTAGAAGAAAACTCCTCTGATCTAAAACTTGCAGTCGATGAATTACTAATCGAAGGAGAAGAACTCGCCGAAGGAGATGCTGCTCAAGATAGAACAGAAATGGCTGCTGAATTAACAATTCTACAAAGAGAGGAAAACAAACTTTCAGAAGAGGCGAGGGCAGTCGAAAATAGACTGCGCGACACCGAAAGGAAACTAGTAGTAGCAAGAACTGAACTTGAAAGCCGCTCTGGTAGCAGAGATGGAATGGCAAGAGCTGTTCAAGCATTACTAGGTAGAAGAGATAGTGGTGAGCAAAAAGGAATTCTTGGCACAATCAGTGAAATGTGTTCACCAAAAGATTCGAGTCATGAAGATGCATTAGCAACTGCAATCGGTGGCGGCATGAATAGCATCATCGTTGAGAATGACCAAGTTGCAGCTGAATGTATTGGCTGGCTGCGTCAAAACCGAGTCGGCAGAGCAACCTTCCTACCACTCAATAAAATTCAGGTTGGCAGAGCAAGCGGACGAGCAATGATGTTGACAAGACAACCTGGTATCGTCGGTTTTGCATGGGAAATGCTAGACCATGACCCGCGAATCGAAACTGCAGTTCGTTATGTATTGCGAGATACTCTCATCGTTCAAGATTTGACTACCGCTCGAAAAAATATGGGCGGAGTCAGAATGGTTACCCTTCAGGGCGGAGTTACTGAAGCCGGAGGGGCAATGGTCGGTGGAAGTAAGGTTCGCCTAAAGATCAGTTTTGGCGGCAGAATTCAAGGAATGAATGAGGTCGACAAACTCGATACTGAAGTCATTAGATTACAGATACTGGCAGACAAAGTATGCGACCAATTAAGTGCATGCCGAAGAAAGCAACAAGAATTGAAACAGAGAATCGATAATACCTCAGAAGATGATAGAAGCATGAGGAGGCGCCAGTGGAAAGAAGACTTACGCCTAAGTGAGCAAAGACTTGCAAAAGCCATTGGAGCGGTTGTTGCGGTGAAAAAGAAATTAGAAGACATCGAGAGAAAGTGTACTCAAAAAGAACAACAATTGGTGCGTGCTGAAGAAGCACTGAGAGTTTCTGCTCTAGTAAGAGAAGTTGCATCTGCAGCCTTGCAAGAAGTTAGCCCGCAGCACTTGCAACAAACTTTGAGAGAAGTTCAAGAAGTACGCGTCAAGGCATTTGAAGACCAAGCAATCTCCAAGGCGATTATCGATGGCGGGGCCGAAAAAGGCACGATTCTGCTCGAAAGAGTTGACGAATTGAATTTGAGATGCTCCCGCTTAGAGCAAGAAGACGCAGAGAGGTTGAAAAATATCAAACTCTGGCAAAGTGAAAACGAATCAGTGGTCGTTGATTTGGCAGATGCAGAAGCCAAGCATAGCCAGATAGCTGAAGAACACAAGGAACTCGAAGATGAACGGCTGCGCTTAACTGAAGAAAGAGCCACCATGCATGCAGGACTCACCCAAAAGGCAAATCATGCTGCAACTCTGTTAAAGAGATCTGAGGAATTCACCCTTCAATTAGTCCAGAAAGAAGAAGCACTCGATGATTTATTGGATGAAATGGCGACTGTTGGATGCGAGGCAGCAGACGATAATGTAGCTCTTCCATCAGTCGCAGACGCAGAAGCAAATGCTAGAAAACTCGACCATCGATTGAATAAAATTGGCGATGTCAATATGTTGGCTATTGAGCAATATGATATCACTGAAGCAAGATTGAGTGAATTAAAGCAAGATAACAAGACCTTGCAACAACGCCGTAAATCACTGATAGATTTGACCGAGAGGCTGGAAAAACAGAGGAAGGCTCGCCTTCTTCACGTATTGAAGTGCGTAGATAAAAACTTCCGCAAGGTCTACGAAACTCTTTCGGGCGGAAGAGGTGAATTATTCCTCGAGAATCCAAAGGAGCCTTTCAAGGCTGGACTCTCAATGTGGTGCCAGCCAAGTGGTAAGAGTTCAAAGTGCAAGTTGAGTCTATTATCTGGAGGAGAACAATCGATGGCAGCACTCTCCTTGATATTTGCAATTCAAGATTATGATCCAAGTCCATTCTACTATTTCGATGAAGTCGACCAAAATTTGGATGCTTTCAATGCAGAAAGAATTGCAAAAATGTGCAGAAAGCGCAGCAATCAGGCTCAATTCATCATGGTCACTCTTCGCAAGGTTAGCCTACAACTGGCTGACCATCACATTGGAATCACCCATGCTGGTGATGGTTGTAGCCGTAGAATTGCAAACTTCGATAAGGATAGGGCTATAGAGTTAGGGACTGCTGCATTGAAGGAACTAGAAAACGAGAAGAGCCTTGCAAAGGTTAGAGAGGGTTCTATTATCGATTCAAATGGCTTGCCTAATATCGACAATATGCCAACAACACCCGAAGATCTCCCGTTGCCGTCTTCACTTGGAGGATTAGCCGAGAGGGCCGAAGAAATGACCGAAGATATCGAAGAACACCAAGAGGTTCGCCGGCAAGTCATCGAAGAGACCACAACAGTCGAAATTTCTGAGCAACAAGAGGATGACCTCGATTTAGAAGGGTTACTTGAGGATTGAAGGAGAGTGTCAATATGCAGTCAACCTTGTCCTCCCACTTCCTAAGGCAGGACATTATTGATAAATTACTAGCAGCCGGTGAAGATGATAATGGCGAAGCGTCTCGCTATGCGAACCGTTTGATTGAAATCGCCCATGTTGAAGATTCAGAGCATGCCGGACTCATCGACCCATTCGATCGTTCAGTTGCCATCGTCTTTGAGTTATTCAGAGATGAGGACCTCGATGCCTGGAACGTTGACCTCTCACAATTCATCAAATTATTTAGCGAACGAATAAAAAAGGAAGGGGAAAACATCGACCTTCCAGCCTGTGGCCGCCTTATTCGCTTAGCCTGGGAAGTTCTGAACGGCCAAGCAGCAGATCTTCTCGACCGAGCAATGCAAGTTGAAGAAGAAGAATTCGATGACCAAAATATGCATTGGGGCTGGGAAATGGAATATGATGATGATGAGTTTTCCTTCACAACAAATGTCCTCACAGGTGATGCCCAACCACAATTGCCCTCCCTTTTCAATGAAAGAATCCGCCGAGATGAAGGCAGACAAGTAACTCTTGGGGAATTGCTATCAGCACTCAAGGATGCATGTGATGATGCTGAAGAATTGAAGTTAAGAGAGGAATATAGAATACAGCATGCCGAGGATGTCAAAGAAGCAATCCGTAATGTTGGAGCACGCATGCACGACGAAGATATGGATGGAGACATCAAGCGTTGTTGGCAGGCAATGCGCACAATTGCTACCAAAGATGGAAGAAAAGGCGGTGATGACATTCCAGTAACTGCGGTTATTAGCCAATTGCGAGCAGACCTGTTGGAAGAATACGGTGCAGAAGTAGAGGGGCTAGATGGAGAGGCCAAAGTAACAGCCTTCATTTCCAGTTTATTCCTAACTCACCGTGGCTTTGCTGAAGTTCACCAGAAAGTTGCACCAAATGGCGAGGTATTCCTTAGTGACCGCTGGCATGGAATCGAAGATTTCAATGAAGTCGTACAACGAATCAATAGAGAAAAGACTGCTTTGAGGAAAGTCAATCAAGCCAAAGCAGGCGGCTATGAGCAACATATCAAACAAATCGCAATTCGAGCGGCAGAAGCAGAACGAAAAGCAAAAAAACTCGCTGAAGCAGAAAAATTAGAACAACAAAAACCAGTTATTGAAATCACATTCAGACAACAGCAGGAGGAGATTGAATGAGTATTGAATTAGAGACACTTTTGGAAGCGACATTATTTGGAGCGGGGCGCTCAATGAATATCGAGCAGTTAGCAGAGGACCTTGAACAACAGATGCTAGACATTAGAGTTGCTCTAATCTCCTTACAATCAACACTCAAGAGAAGAAAAGGAGGAGCCTTACAATTAGCCGAAATAAATGGCCGTTGGGCAATTGAGGTTAAACCAAAAGTAGCAGCCCAAATGCCATGTAATACAAAAACTGACATTCCTGCAAAACTACTCAAATCTGCCTCTCTGATTGCTTTCCACCAACCAATGCTGCAATCCAGATTGGTCGAATTACTTGGACAAAAAACTTACGACCATGTCAAACAATTGGTATATTTGGGATTCGTTGAACGCCGCAAAATGGGTAATACCAAGCGCCTAACAACTACTCGTAGATTCTCAGAAATATTCGGATGCCCACATACCGATAAGCGCAAGGTTAGAGCATGGTTTAGAGATCAAGCCGCCGGATTAGGATTGACCGAAGGCGGAAGTGAGCGACCAATGGCTTTGCAAGAAGAACAAACTGAATTGCCATTAGAAGGCGAAGAAGAGTCCTTCGAAGGGCTTGCAGAAAGAGCCTCTGAACACCAAGAAAGTTTGTTCGAAGCAGGTGCAGAGGAAGAATCATCCTCTCAAACTACGCAGGATGCCATCAACCAATGATTGGGTTATCCTTTGGCCACTTTCATTTGCAACCTTGGCAACTTGTTCAACTTCATTTTCCATCGCCCCTGCACTAACTGCCATATTTCTGACATGCAATTTCATATGTCCCGATTGGATTCCTGAAGTTGCTAATGCTCTCATAGCAGCAAGGTTTTGCGCTAATCCTGCTGAAGCCATAACTCCGGCAAGTTGAGCTGATGACTCCACTCCTAAAATCGAGAGATTGGCTCGAGCCACTGGATGAACACTAGCCGCTCCTCCAATAATTCCAACCGCCAATGGAATTTCGATGCTCCCCCGCAAGTTGCCGTCCTCATCCTGTTTCCATTCGGTAATACTACCATATCTTCCTTGATTATAGGTTATCCAGGCGTGACATGATGCTTCGACGGCCCTCCAATCTTGGCCACAAGCAAGAGCGATTGATGAAATTGCATTCATCGTACCTTTATTGTGAGTAGTTGCCCTGAATGGATCGATCGAAGCAAATCTGTAGACATCAAGAATCCTAGAAATAACTTCTAAACCTGATTCACGGCTTCCATCTAGCGATATCTCTTCTGGGGTGAAGGTTGCTGTTGACCTAGCGAGTCTATGGATCGCTAAGTTTGATACAATCCTCACCCTTGCTTCACCACCTGAAATCTCTTCGACCAAAGGAGTACATAATTCAGCCATCGTATTAACTGCATTTGCACCCATTGCATCCTTGCAATCAACAATAATATGGACGATTAACATGTCCTCGATAATTCTACATTTTATTCGCTTGCATCCACCCCCCAAGCGGACCATCGTTGAGGGAAGGCTATTGCAAAGGTCGATTATTTCTTGTGCTCTTGATTCTACGGCCTCTGATGAAGCCTTCAAGTCCTCAATTCCAAGTAATTGAATCTGCCCTATCATCATTGATTCATCAACATCGGTTGAGAAGCCACCATTGAGATGACATCTTTTTGCCATATTTGAGGCAGCTGCGATAACCGAAGATTCTTCTAAGCAAAAAGGAATAACGAAATCCTCGCCATCAATGATGAAATTTGTTGCAACTCCAACAGGAAGTGACATCGTAGTATAGACATTTTCGATCATAGTATCTGCTGCAGTCGAATCCATTCCTCCTCCAGATTCTAAGGAAGCAATATCTTCAGCACTCAAAGAAGCAATCTCTGCTAGTATCGAACGGCGCTCTTCAACAGATAATTGGAAGAAGCCTTTGAGCCGACTATTGTCCACAGCCATGCAAATCCCGCTCCGCCCACAGGAGGCATCGTCCTCAAGGTTTCGTTATCAACATGTAGCAGTTTTTTTCTATAGCAGTAGAAAGAATTGTCTGGATTTGAATTATTAACGCGTTTAACGGGTTTGCTAATGCGTTAATAAAGCGTTAATTACCCGTTAGTTTGTAAATACTCACCACTGTTTCCTTTCAAATTGGTAATTTCAGCGTCCTTTGGTGGCACGATTGACGCGTTCAACTAGTGCCCTAACGCATACGATTCTCCTGAAGCCTTATGTGCCCACTTTGAATTCGCACCATTCATGCAACCTGTTCATCTTGAAGGACTACCCCCCCTAAGGGAAAACCCGTTCAATGGGCGCCCACTTGAGAAGAGTGAGTATCACCTATTGGGTGGAAGGGGTACCATCATCTCTTCCCTGACCTCACTGATTAGGCAACGCTCAGCAAGGATGATTATTTTGAAAGGCGAAAGAGGAAGTGGTAGAACTTCCTTCATTCATGCCCTAGCTTCACAAACTGAAAAGCACCATTCATTCACCTTATTTCCAGAAGCCAATCACGTATCTCGCCTACTCGATGAAACATATTCAATGCTGGTTGGTTTCGAAAGGCCCGCCCACACTACTGCGATGATAGACCAAATGGTCAATGCGGTGGCTGGATTTCAAGGCCCTCTTCAATTATTGAGTTATGATTTCCCAAGTGCCCCCGGTCCACAATTATGCAATATCCTCCAAGGCATGAGTCCTGCATTGAAGCGACTCAAAGCCATGGTAATCATCAGTTTAACTCCCGAGCAAGAACAGGCTTTTTCTGAAGACCTGTTAAACGAATTTGATTCAATAATTGAACTGGAACCCATGCTAGAAGAAGGCGTTAGGGAAGTAATCGAAAAAAGAGTATCTTCAGTTTCTCGTAGGACTTGGACTCCTCAATCATCCTTCGTCGAATCGATCAGAGAACAAAGTGGAGGCCATGTTGGCCGCTTGATGAGAAAGATGCGAGACCTTGTCGATGAATCCCGAATGAGTGGCAGCCAAGTAGATTCTGTAAGTGAGTGGCAAATTGAAGAAAAGCCAAGCAATCAAAATGCTCACAGCACTTTCACTGAGGTCGAAGCGGAAGTAGTGGAAGAGCCGCCAGAATTCGATGATGATTCCGCCATCGAGGAAGTCTTTGAAGAGCAATATTTCTCATTAGATGAACAAGATGAACCCCCCCTTCCTCCTGTTTCGATGGCTACCATCGAAAAAAGAAAAACTACTCTTCCTCAGGCACAATTGCCAACTGGAATGTTCCGTTCTCTGGCAAAAAGGAATAGAGATTCCATGTCTGATCAGACATTCACAAATCCAGCAGAAAACGATACATCGCCTGAATCCCCAGTTCCAATACACCAAGATGATGAAGCCGACCTATGGATTGAAGAATCCGCTCCCTTGGTTCAAGAAGAAATTTACACCCCTCCTCCTTCTGCTCAAATTAATAACTTAGATTGGCAGCAATTACCTCAACCGCATAGCACTTCAAATCCATATTCGGGCCTAGCCAAAAGACTAGCAGGGTTGACCCCTCAAAAACCTAGATGGCAAAGCCAAAGCCTACCGCTAAAAGTAGAAAAACTACGAACTTTAAGTGACCATGAAAGAATTATTTTGGAAGTAGCAATACACCGTGAGTTCTCTCCTTCTGATGACGAACTTCGGAAAACTTTGGCCGTAAAGCGTCCACGAATGTCTCAACTTTCTAATGGCCTATACCGAGCCGGTATCCTTCAAGCCCGTCAACAAGGAAAGAGTCGCTGGTTTAGTCTGACAAATGATGCCCGTGCCCAATTGGCGGCTTGGGGGTTATTGGAGGTGGAAGCATGAACGTCGAAGAGAGGGGATGGAATGTTGCTTGGTCATGGGAATCAGCCAACAAAGTAGCAGACCTTTGCATGACAAACAAGGGAATCGCAGTAGCAACTGGTCTCGATATCGTCCTCATAGATGATGATGGCTCAGCCCTGTGGAAAGCTTCTCTTCCTTTCAGAACCTTTTCGATTGCAGTCGCTGAAGGAGTTTTAGGAGTCTTAGCAGGACATGGTTTCCATGTTATCAGACTTGCAGATGGAACTCAATTACATGAAGGAAGAGCCACCAGTGGAGGCTTCTCCGACATTCTTCCACGACCAGGCGGGGGCTGGGTATTGGCAGACAGAAAAGAGCACCTCCACCTCTTCAATGCCGAAGGGCGTGGTATGAGAAGACTGCAAACTGGCAATATTAGAAAACTCGTAGGTTGGTTCGACCGTGAACATTTACTCGTTCATGATGAAGATGGGCATATCTGCTGCATAAGGATGGTAGGTGAAGATTCACAAAGACGAATTGAAGAACGTAAATGGAGTTGGTGCAGTAGACTTGAGGAAGGAAGAATTATTCTTCAAGCAGCAGATGGAAATATGTGGGAAGGAATACCGCACCCATTTGGCTGGGATGTTCTCGATAGAGTAGAAAATGTGGTCATGGAACCTCTTGATGGAACCAGAGCAATCGACGGCTGGTGGATATTGGGGATAGATGGCATATTATCACGCATCCCACCTATAGAAGATGACCGTGAATTGGATGGAGGCGATATGCTCACCGGTGATGGTTCAACCACATTAGTTAGTTCAACTAGAGAAGGATTGTTGCGCTGGTGGGAAGCACCTAAAAGCGCATTAAAGAGAAAAAGAAGGGTCCAATCGGAGGTTGCTCAAGCAAGAGAGGACCTCGACTGGGATAATCGCAAGCAGGTATTCCTCGCTGCTAGAGATGCGGAAGATAATGGGCAATTATCCAAGGCAGCTGAACTGTACCAAAAACTTGGTCGCAGTGAAGATGTTCGAAGAATCCTAAAATTGAAGAGAGAAGAGGTGTAATCATGGTCAATGAACTCGTTAGCCTCGAATTAGTCGAGAGATACCTCGAATTAACTAGGCGAGCCAGAGAAAAAGCAACTCCATTAGTCGAGAAAAATAGTGATGAGGAATTAAGACTGCAAAGCATGATGAGAATGGCTGATGATTATGCCCATGATGCAAAGCACTTCATGCTCAAAGGAGACTTGGTTCGGGCATTTGGAGCAATAAACTATGCCCATGCATGGATCGACGCTGGAGTCAGAATCGGCTTGCTAGATGGGCACGGGGATGATGAACTGTTTACCTTGCCTTAGTTTGACAAGGCCCTCATTTGCTCACTCAATTCATTCAGTCGCCCCAATTGTTCATTCATCTCTTTGATTCGACTTGCTGCCTTTTCTCTATACAACAATGTGGCTGAATAAAACCCTCCATTCAACAAATAGACATGCTTAGGACGTCCACGATTCAATTTGACTATCTTTTCAACCTGTATTATTCGATCTTTTTTTAATCTAGTTATACCGATACTCACTTCAGGTTGCCGTAATTTACATAACTTCTGTAATTCACTACTTGAACTCGGTCCATTGGTTGACAAAGCAATCAGGATTTTAGCGGCAAAGCCATGGACACCGATTTGTTTCAGTAAATCTACCATCTCTGAAACTTCTTCAGTAGTCAATGATGAGCGCCCATTTGGAGGGGTTCGGCTATCGATATGAATTGCCATCTGAACAGTTGCAACTTCATCTAAACTTAAACTTCGCACCGACATGGGCCGGAATTAAAGGTAATTTGGCAATTGTGGATTAATCCGTTGCTAACTTGAGGCGCTTATTGGAAACCACTTCAATGACGCGACAAGAATATTCTATTAAGCGCTTCTTTAATCCTCTATCAACTGTTAATACGGCACAATTTCGGTGGTTTGCCATATCCACTAACTGATCATCAGTATGGTTTGTAGATTCTTCAAGTGCTTTTATCAATTCAGCCTTTGAATAAATCAGCGGCAATAATAAATTTTTCTTTTCTTTTGCTAAGTCATCTAACTCATGTTTGACATTTTCCAATAATAATAACTGAAAAGGGCCGACTAAACCATTGAGTGAAGTGTCGATGTTGATTCCCGAATCAGCAATGGCGACCCATCCACAAGTATCGATGAGGACCTCTTGCATGGCCTTAGCCCCTTTTCAGCAAATTGATCCATAGCCAATAAGGCGCCATCGTGAGCCTACTCGGCGAGAAAAGCTAACTCTTGCTCCAGAATCTGCACAGATTGGTAGGCGCAATTTCAGGGTTGTTATTCCCTTGTCTGCTTTTGATACGATTCCGACGGTGGTTGCTGTTGCTACATTTACCATCAGCATTTCATTTCCTCGCAATGGGTGGATAATTTCTGCCTCTTCACCTTCTGAAGCAACCATTTTCTTCATCAATTGTACTTTTACATCAATGCTATTGCGGATTTCAGGCAAATCACCTTTCTTTGCCACAACTTGACCTGAAAGATTGTCGGCTGTTGTTGTCAGCGGATCCAATGGAGTTGCCATCCCGCACAGTCCACCTGCATGCATCTCATCGAGTGAATTACCACCGCCTTGCATGCTGATAACCCTGGTTTCTATAGGGTCCCAACGAACTTTTCCATCGTTCTCAATCTTTCGACCTGGGCCAATGATAACCTCATCACCAACCTTGAAAACTCCTTCAACGATACTGCCACCAACTACCCCTCCCTTCAACTTAGATGGGCGGGCGCCAGGCCGGTTAATATCGAATGAACGAGCCACATGCATGATGGCACGCTGCTCCTCATCTCTTTTTGGAGTTGGGATAAATTTTTCAATGGCAGCGATTAATATGTCTAAATTAACATCATGGTGGGCAGATACTGGAATAATTGGGGCATCTTCAGCGATTGTTCCTTTGAGGAAGGCCCTAATCTCTGCATGTGATTTGAGCGCCCTTTCCTTTGTAGCCAAGTCGATTTTATTCTGCACCACTACAATATTATTGATTCCTGCAATTTCCAAAGCCATCAAATGTTCACGAGTCTGCGGCTGTGGGCAAGTTTCATTGGCTGCAACCATCAATAATGCGCCATCCATAATACTCGCACCTGTAATCATGATAGCCATCAAAGTCTCGTGGCCAGGTGCATCAACAAAAGAAACTACTCGAGCCAATTCCTTCTCTACATCCTTGCCACCATCTGGGTGGCGGCCAGTTGCGTAGTATTGTCCATCCGCGGTTTTGTAGAAAGCCGTGTCCGCATATCCAAGTTTAATGCTGATTCCACGCTTGCGCTCTTCAGAATGAGTATCTGTCCAAACTCCACTTAGGGCTTGGGTCAAGGTGGTCTTGCCGTGGTCGACGTGGCCTACTAATCCAATATTGACTTCAGGTTGCGTAGGAAGTTTACGACCCATGCATTCATTCCCCTTCAGTCCAAACTTGCTCAATCTTCAGCGGATTCATCACTACCACCGAAAATATCGGCGAGGGCTTTGTTTCCAGCCTCGACGACCTTCAAGTTTAGCTGACGGGTATCATTGGTGACCACATTGCCACGGAAGTTTCGGCGCATGCGCATTCCATTTTCTTTGTAGCGGTAGCGGTTTCCTTTCTTGTGAACAATTTTATGACCTTTGAATCCTGTTCCAGCAGTGACTAGAACTGACTTTTTTGCGCCCCCTTCAAGATCACTGCGCATTGGTGTTCCGGTTTTATCAGAACCACCAGAAATGGCCAATTTATAGCCTGCAAGGGTGTTTTCACCCTCTCCGACGAAGATACCGTCAACAACATCGCCGATTTTCTTGCCGAGGAATTGATTGTAGTTACTACCTGATATATTCAGGGCATAACTACGGCCATTATTTTCTGGAGCAGTATCGCTGATTACTGCCACGAATTCATTGTCTGCCATGTCAAGGACTCCTAGTGCAGCCGCCCGACTGTCGGCCCCTATTTAGCCCCACCGCAACTGAAACGAAGGCTTTCAAGCCCGCAGCCTCTTCTTGATGAGTGGTTGAAGGCGTTTTTCAAGGTCTGCTGGGAGCATATGTGGCATCGAAAAATGTTGAGTTCTCCCTCGCCCTTCATTCAACCGGTCTGTTCTAGCGACCAATAAATCACACTCCTCAAATTGCTTCAAGTATTTCCATAAAGTTGTATGGCCACGTGGTGCTTGTTCAAACTCCTCGCAAACTACTCGGTACAGAGTTTCAACATCGCCACTGGTGATTTCTGTACGACTTTTCAATCGTCTACAAACTGCAGTCAGCAATATCATCGCATGGGTTGCCAATTCATCTACGATGATTTCAACGTGGTTTCCTGCTTTCACCATACTTGAAATTTGTACATCTGATGATAGCACTTCTGATCTGCCATCCAATTCAGCAGATTTGGCAGCAGCATCTAACAAATCAATCACGGCTCTGGCATCACCACTTGCAGCAGCAGCCTCGGCAATCAGCAAAATGATTGATTCATCGATACTTGAGGGAGTAAAGGCAAGGCTGACCCTCTGCTTGGCAATTCCGAACAACCCCTCTTCATCATAACCCTGCATTCGCAAATGGCGACTTCTTCCAAAGCGTGAGATGACCGCTCCCTCAAAGAGGTCGAGAATTTGTTCCTGGCTGATTAAAATAAGTGAAAGGGAGCCCGTTGAATCTTGGTCTTCATCGATTCTCAAAAGCCTATAGACAAGGTCATTTCCAGACTTTCTCAGAAGGTGGTCGGCTTCATCGAGGATGATTATTATATGCGAAGATGATTGCCTTAGCAAGCGCCGGACACTTGCTAATATCTCGCCTACTCCAAGACCTCTGTCAGGGTGGCCAGGGGACAAATACTGAATCACCCGTTGCATTACTTGAGTTGGTGAGGGGTTGTTTCTACAATTGATGTGCAACCAGCGAATATTGCGCTTTTCGGCGTGGTGACGGCTGATATCCTCCACGAAGCGCCTACTAAGAGCGGTTTTTCCAGAACCAACTGGGCCAGTAATCACCGCCCGACCACTTGAATTAGGGTTCTCCAATCCCGCAAACATCGATGCCAATTCGATTAGTTGTTTATCTCGACCAATCAGTTCGAAAGGCAGATAGTCATAACCTAACATCTCGGGATGCCGCAGGACCAAACCTGCGCCTATGCGGTCGAGCCAGGATGACATGGCTTTGGGAGGTGCCCGCCAACCGTTATTGAATATAGCCTCAGTCTAGTTGTCTTTCAGCGGTGTTTTCAATTGCTTCCAAACATTGCAACCTTAGTTACTTAGGCGCGTCAAAGACTAGCTAAGGAATCTCATCAAACTGGTAGCCATGCTCCCATTTCTTCTCACCAAGCGCAACTTCCAACTCGAATGGAGTAAGCAGCGGCTTGGCATATTTGGCCGAATCATCGATGGCGATGCGTGGGCAAGCGGTGTTAACGAAGGCATCTACTGGATAGAAGTCGATTAATTCTGGACCAACATGCTCCAAGGCCAATAAGTAGCCCTTCTTACCATGCTTTTCCAACATTCTCTTCATGCGCAAAGCCAGAGAGCGGCGCATCTGCCCTGGCTTCTCTCCGATTAGAATTCCATAATTCTGGGCATCTTGGCACATCATTATCAAGCCAAAACGCTGCCTCAGGATGCGCTCTACAAATTCCAAAGATATCTCTCTGGCCTCAGAGGTGTATGGATCAAGCAGAGCCAATGGCTTTCCAGTATGCAATACTAGACCGATTGGATGGAAGTCTCCAGAACCGAGGAATAGGTAATGACCGATGTCGTCATCGTCGCCTGAATAATTGCATCCAAGTACTTGACCTGGGAATGACAATCTCTCACCGCCGATTGGAATCTTGACATCAAAACCTGCATTCTCAAGTCTTTCTTTGAAGGTCTCGAGGAGGTGCAAATGTTGAATCGCGCCTACCAATCCAAGTTTTGTATCAGATAATGGAGCCATTCTTCCAACCGCATCAAGGAACCTATCTTTAGCCTCTTCATCGCTTAAGTCACTATGTGTGGACTCATTGTCCACCTTAGACAGTCTTTGGCGAGCCATCCCTCGGTGCTTCTCAATGATAGGAATTACTGGCGCCAGTTCGGGATCACCATCATAAGTGACTGGAATGAAGTGTGTTGGCATGCCTGAATCGATGTTCATCTGACTGTGTCCCATATGAGCAACCAGTTCAACTCCCATCATTTTCATCTTGTGGTGAATCAAGTCACAGGCCCCATAACATGGATCTGCAGCAAGGATAACCTTGGCTGAACTTTCTGTCTCGATGCGGTCCATCAATTCCAGAGCCTGTATTTTCAATCCCTCAGGTAGTTGAAGAGCAACTAATCGGGTATCTTCAGCCTTCAGCCTCTTCACTAAATCATCGACTTGGAAGTCATGCCTATCAAGGTCCATATTAGGGCCGCCCTATTGATTGCTGATGAACCCTACTCAAAGGATGCTGATACAATTCCCGTCCATTTCAACCTTCACGAGGCTAGAAATCTGCACCGAGTGCTTGCTAGCGATAGCCTGCATCTTCGCACCCTTTTCGACTACAACGATGACTTCACTGACCTGAGCGCCGGTCTTTTCGACTCCAGCAAGGATTGCATCCAGAGTACCCCCCGTTGATAGAACATCGTCGATTATCAAGACATTATCACCTTCTGACAAATCATTGAGATACATCTTGCCTTGGCTATATCCAGTCTGCTGCTCGACCTCGATTTCGCCCTCGAGCCCATAGGCTCTCTTTCTCGCAACAACCATTGGTACTGATTGCATCAAGCATATAGTCGATACCAGAGGAAGGCCCATCGCTTCGATTCCAAGAATTAGGTCAACCTTGCTCCAATCAACTCTTTCGATGATAAGGTCGGCAACAGCCCGCAATAAATCAGCATCAACCCTCGGTACACCATCGGTTAGTGGATGAATGAAGTAGTAGTAGCCATCCTTGTTGATGATTGGAACACCTTCAAACGAAGCGTGCAATAGGGCTAATCTCTCATCCATGGAATATCGCCTCAATATGCGAGGAGAGGTGTTGACTGAACAATTTTACTCAAACAAAACCCTTGACAAACTCGCCACCACGTACCAACTTGGTACTGCAGGGGGTCGGGAACTTCATCTTGGCCTTGCGCAATGCATCCTTGGCTTCCATGAAGTTCTCAGGATTGAATTGAATTGAAACTACACGCTGTCCACGCTTTACACGAGCTGCAGTGCCGACGTTCTTTCCAAAAGCACAGCGCATACCTTGTGATACACGGTCTGCACCGGCACCAGTTGCCTGCTTGTTCTCACGAAGCACTTGGTGAGGGTAGGTGTGAATACGTAGAGCGTAGCCTTCGACACCGGCTGCATTTCTGATTGTTGCATTAGCGATAACACGGGCTGCTTCCAGTGCAATGTGGCGGATTTGACAGGATTCTTCTGCGTACAAATCTATTTGCATTTTGAATAGTCCAGTCTCTGCACCAACGCGGTTGCCGGAGTGGAAAGAGAGAATTCGGTTATTTGGAACCCCACCCATGTACTTGCGACGGGTGAATGCAGGGCCCTTGATGCGGCGGTACATACTTGCTGGTTTACGTGCCATACTTACCACTCCGATTGCCGGCGACCGCCCACTCTTATTTAATCAGAACGGAAAGGGCGGCATCTACTGTTTTCACAACTCTTGTTCTGCTCACCATGCACCGAGATGCCAGTTATCGTAGAGTTTGAAGGCCATTGTTAGGAGCATTGTTGAGCCAATGAAGAGGAAAATCATGTCAGATAGCACCGATAAAGATTGTATCGAACCTCGAACTGCAGGGTCTAATGTCGCCCTTTCTCCAGCAGATTTGCCATGGAAGTGAACCTCATCCCCAGCCTGAACTGCAAGCACTGAATTGAAGTTTGCGCCTTGAGGAACCTCAACGGTTTCACCTTCTAACTCTCCGGCTTCAAGGATTCCAACTCGGTGGGTATCAAGGTTGCCAGCGAACCAGATGGTGCCACTATCATCCGCCACAGCAGAGGTGGAGCCAGGGACACCATCAACAGTTGATACACTGACTAATGAATCAACTCTGACTGCCCCACTAGTGCCAGCCACTATAGCAATTCCTTCTCCGCTTGAATCAGGTAAAACACTGTGGAACTTGCCATTTTCACCGAGGTGAACAATGACCATGTCCATATTTACAGACTGATTTTTCTGAACCATATCCACGGCCACAATTAATCCTCTGCTGGGCGGAGATGCTGGATTTTTATCTCCGTCCGACCAAGAGGGGAATGAAGTAGTCAAACTACCAACTGCGATTAATTCACCATCGGGTAGTTTCGTCAAAGAATCCAATTTCATCCCCATTTCCAGAGGGGTTGCCGCTTCAGAGATAGTATCTGCGTTAAAATAGCGAACAGTTGCCTGATTATTATCATCGCTGATTAGTAGAATTCCAGATGTGCCATCTTCGCTAACAACGTCCATGATACTCTGGCCATCAGTTGAATTTCCCCAGCCAGAAAGGGTCTTGGTAGCTAAGTGGGATGCTTGAGAGCATGGGTCATTACATACAGCAATCCAGCCATCATCTCCAACTACAAGCCATCCAGAATCTGTTCTTTCTACTGAATTAGTCAATTTATTGAGTATTACAACCTGCTCATTACCATCCAATTTGATGATAGAATAACCTGAAGCGCCATCGACTATCGCTAATGCTTGAGTACCGTCTTCATTCCACGCGATGTCGATGAGGTTGTAATCATCCAAAATTGGATTCAACTTGTAGCCAGGAATAACTTGGGCTTGGGTAATCAATGCGGCTCCAAGGACGGCAATCCCCACGAAAACTGCTATACTAAGCCATTGACCATCATGCTCTTGCCTAGTCCAATGTTTGACTTTATCCCAAAATTCCACAGGCTCTTCTTCTTCTGAAGCAAAATCTACCTGCTCCTCCGCTGCGTCGTCACTCATGGGCCTCGCACCTCAACCGGTGATACAAGGTTGAAGACTTTGCCCCAGCGAAGAGAAAAAAAATGGTGTCTGAGAATGGGTCAATTAACTGACGAAGGGACTTATACTGCGATTTGTTCAAAAACCCCATGCAACGTCTGATGTCGTAAGCGCGATGGTTATGCTGGCGAGGTGAGAATAAATGGCTAAAGTTGGAATGATGGACCAATACATGGAGATCAAGAAAGCGCACCCAGATACGACCTTGTTTTTCCGCATGGGAGATTTCTATGAAATGTTCCACGAGGACGCAGTTACCGCCTCAGAAGTCCTCGGCCTTTCACTAACTAGCAGAGATAAAAAAGCATCAGCACCAATTCCAATGGCAGGATTTCCGTGGCATGGTTTGGAAGCCCAGTTACGCAAGATGCTGCGGGCTGGACATAAGGTCACTTTGGTTGAACAAAGCGAGCCGGAGCCTGGAAGCAAATTGATGAATCGAGCCGTTACGAGGGTCTACACCCCTGGCTCTCTATACGAAGAAAGCCTCATTGGCAGCGAGGAAAGTGCAGTTCTTGCCAGCCTTATTTGCACAAAAGATGCACTTGGTTGTGCGATTATTGACAGTTCAACAGGAGATGTTCAAGCCTTTGAATTTAGTGGCGATGACCGATGGACAAGGCTGCTCGATGAATTACTCAGAGTTTCACCTCGTGAATTGGTATTAGGCAAGAAAGAAGCAGAAATGGCCATGGTCGGTCAAATCATCAGTCAACTTGATGAGATTCCAGTTAGCCAATTTGAATCTCCTGCTAAATCAAGGCTTCAAGCCCTAAAGAACAGCATGAAAGCCTCTGACTTAGGCCATATCGACCTTGACCGCAATCCTTTGGCAATGCAAGCAGCTGGCCTTGCAACAGGCTACCTTTGCAGCCTTCATTTGAGCGAAGAAATATCTATTCGAGACATTAACATCATGGAGGAAGATGATGGCTTAGTACTAGACCAAACAACTATTCGCAACCTCGAAGTTACTTCAACATTATCTGGTCAAAAGGAAGGTTCACTCTATCATGCGCTTGATTCAACCAAAACTTGGATGGGAAGACGAAGGTTGAAGGCTTGGATGCTTAGACCATTAACGGATTTAGATACTATAGAAAAGCGTCTAGATGCGATAACAGCAGTAAAGAGGTCAGCCCAAAGATTAGCCGAAATCCGTCAATCACTACAAGGTTTGAGAGATATGGAAAGGCTCTCTACTCAATTGCAATATGGTCGCTCAAATGCCAGAGACTTGGTCGCCATCATGAATTGCCTCCTTAGGATGCCACCACTGCAAAAAGCGGTACTAGAAGCCAATGATGTGATGTTGAATGAATGCGCAGATGGCCTTGATTCATTGGCTGACCTATGCATAGACATCAATTCAGCATTGAAAGATGAGCAAGGACTGACTATCAAAGAAGGTGGAATGTTTAGAGATGGATGGAATGACGAACTAGACAACCTCCGACAAAAAGCGAGTGGTGGCAAGGATTGGATTGCAGCATTTGAACAAGAACAGCGCAAAGAATTAGAAATTCCATCTCTGAAAGTACGTTATAACCGGCAAATTGGTTGGTATATCGAAGTAACCAAAACCCATCTAGAAAAGGTGCCAGAGCATTACCACCGCAAACAAAGCATGCTAAATGCTCAACGCTTCACAACCGAGGAATTGAAGTCATGGGAAGATATTATCCTCAATGCCGATAGTAGATGCAACGACCTTGAATTCCGCTTATTCAAAGAACTACGAAGCCAAGCCATGTCTAGAGCAAGAGAACTATCTGATATCGCAATAAAGGTTGCAACAGTCGATGTCTTGGCAAGTCTTGCCGACATCAGCCGGCGCCGAGGCTGGGTTAGACCAGAACTGAATGAAAGCCTTGGCTTGGATATTAGCGAAGGGCGGCATCCGGTCCTCGATATGCAGGATGGCTTCGTTCCAAATGATATCAACTTCAATTCCAAACGCACATTTATTCTGATAACTGGCCCAAATATGGGCGGGAAATCAACCTACCTTCGCCAAACAGCACTGATTACAATCCTCGCCCAGATGGGCTGTTTTGTTCCCGCAAAGAAAGCCCGTATCGGCATCGTCGACAGAATATTCACCCGAGTTGGTGCAAGTGATGACCTGAGGCGAGGTCGTTCAACATTCATGATGGAGATGATCGAAATGGCTCATATCCTGAAAAGAGCAACACCCCGTAGCCTTCTTCTCCTCGATGAAGTTGGCAGAGGTACCTCGACATTTGATGGATTATCACTTGCTTGGGCAATATGTGAAGACATAACAAACCGTCTCAAAAGCCGTTCATTATTCGCAACGCATTATCATCAACTTGTAGGACTTGAAGGTGAAGCAGAAGGCTTGGTCAACGTCCATGTCAAAGTAGCAGAAGTTGACGGAGGCCTTAGATTCCTACACAAAGTTGGCGATGGCCCATGTGATGATTCATTCGGAATTCATGTAGCAGCACTCGCCGGCATGCAAACACATGTTGTTGAAAGGGCCAGAGACCTGTTAGTTTTCCTCGAACAACAAGCAAAAGGGGCAAAGGCCGGAGATGGAAGCCAACCTGGAAAAAGGGAAAGTGGTCAAAAATCCATCATGGGCTGGATGCTCCCAAAAGACAAAACAGTGGAGCCTTTGGTACAAAACCCGACTCCAATTATCACAGAAGCAGAAAAACGCGCCTTGGAACACCTTGCACAAATCGAACCAGACCACCTTTCACCAAAAGAAGCACTAGATGCACTATACCGCTTACGAGACCTAATTCAAGGACGCCATGAATTGATGCAGGAGTGATTTCATGACGCTTCACGCAACAAATGACCCTCCCCGAATCAAGCAACTAGATGACCGAACTATCGGTTTCATCGCTGCAGGGGAAGTTGTAGAACGACCTGCTCAAGTTGTCAAAGAATTACTCGAAAATAGCATTGATGCGGGCTCAAAAAGCATTACAGTCGAACTTCTTCGAGGAGGTTTTGATTTTATTTCGGTAATTGATGATGGAAATGGAATAATCAAAGAGGATTTACCACTAGCTTTAGTGCGCCACGCAACAAGTAAATTGCAAAACGAAGCAGGACTTAGCGCCATCAATACCCTTGGCTTTAGAGGGGAAGCGCTGGCTTCTATAGGCATGGTTAGTGAATTAATCGTCGCTAGCAGAGCAAGAAAAAGCGGCGAAGATAATGGCTGGACAATATCAATGAAAGATGGTGAAATAAGCGGTATCAGCAAATGCGGAATGCCGGAAGGATGTAAGGTTGAGGTCAAATCAATCTTCAAAAATCAGCCAGCTAGATTATCATTCCAGCGCCGACCATCAACCGAGAGCGTGAAAATTCTCGAAGTTGTTGTTAAACAAGCATTAGCCAACCCAGAAGTAAGAATTAGGCTCACAAGCGATGGCAAAGTATTGCTCGAAGCACCACAAGCCGAAGACCCTCTTGACCGACTATACGATTTACTGGGAGCGCAAACTTCACGGTTGCTCGAGTTAAGGTCGCCACCAAGCGACATCGAAGCACCAGGTGAAGAAAATTGGAGTGGATGGATCTCACCTCCTGATATTAGTCGAAGCAAAGGCGATGAAGTACATCTGCTAATCAATGGGAGACCAGTAGGGGCCCAACCATTCCAAGCGGCGATTCGAAGAGGATATCATACACGGTTGATGGTGGGCAGGCACCCAGTTTGTGTCATCAGCCTTGAAATCCCTCATGATGAAGTCGACGTTAACGTCCATCCAACCAAGCGTGAAGTCCGCTTGAAAAATTCATGGCGAGTACTTGAACGGCTCGAAAGAGCGATTGTGCATACACTATCAAGCACACCAACCGATACTGAAGTCGATGATGCATCACCACTTTCTGGGCTGCCTAGAATGACTTCAAAAGCACAAGTTAGTGATATAGAAATGAAGGATGCACCTTCATGGGTACAAAGTGCATCTACTCCGGACCTAGTTCAAGTAGACCTCGAAGGCAGCAAATTAGAAGAACAATCTAAACCAAAGCCAAAAGCAAGACCTATTTCAGAATCGCCAGCAAAACAAGGTACATTAACAGGCATGGACGAAGCACCAATCGCCCCTGCCCTTTCGTCTCAAGAAAGGGCACTGCATCGGTATTCATCAACTGGTGAAAGCGAGAGTCTACTAGATGAAACGGAGTTGGACTCTGGATTCAGTGAACAAATACCTGAATTAGTACCACTCAGCCAATTCGCAGATTCATACATCTTGGCCCAAGGCGAAGATTCACTCTACATCATTGACCAACACGCCCTTCATGAACGCATTCGCTATGAGCGACTGCGTCATGGTTTGGTATCTTGGAACCCTCAGCCATTAATAGAAACCATCAGCATTGACCTCAGTGTAGTTGAATCTGCAGCCGCAAGTCAATTTAGTGATAGACTGAATGAAATCGGGATCAAATTCCAGCAAGAAGAAGGAGAATGGAGTCTTTCATGTGTGCCGATGATTCTGGCAGGAGACAAGAAATTGACCTCCTTCGTACATGACTTATTGTGCGAATTGGCTGAGGCTGGAAGTGAAGGGCGGCTTGATGCAGTGGAAAAATTGCAAGATCACATAGCTTTCATGAAATCTTGCAGAGGTGCTGTAAAAGCAAATCAACGCCTCAATATTGCAGAAATGAGAAGGCTGCTCGATGATATGAGGAGGATTTCAAATCCGTGGGCTTGCGTACATGGTAGGCCAACTGTACTAAAGTTAGAGGCTGATGCTTTGGATCATCATTTTGGTAGGCATGGCTAACAACACAAAGGATACCCATCCGAATACCCGTTGCGGAGATGATTGTCCTGGAGATACAGACTCGAACCGAGGGTCGCCGCGCACGGCGCATTCTCGAAATCAGGCTCGGGCGTGCTCCTCTGGTCGGGGTTCTTCCACATCGTGTTGCTGATCTCGTTTCTGGCCAGTGGCCGGTCCGAACCGTTCTTTCAGCCAGCGTGAATGACAGGCATCCTCGCACCCGGCGCCGTGATCGGAGAGATCAATGAAGGCTACTGGTGGGCCATCTATCCGCTGATGATCGGTCTTGCCATCGGCGTGTTTGGGTCGAGCCGCGCCACGCAGTCCATCATGCAAGGCGGCCTCATCATCACCGTGGAGGGCGACGAGGTCTCCGTTCCCGTGATCGCGTTCCGGCCGATCGGATGGACCGATCCGCGCCCAACGGACGATCGGATTGTGTTCACAGCATCGACCTACTCGATGGAGCGCGTCTACGGCCGCTACTATTCGCGGGATCTGGAAGAATGGAATATGGACCA
>Ga0066376_10000196_pt1 | contig 53707 bp, 46 predicted proteins | sample Knorr_S15_td_Bot_FD_77009 | JGI IMG/M metagenome (GOLD analysis project Ga0066376, IMG submission 77009) | Marine microbial communities from Southern Atlantic Ocean transect - Knorr_S15_td_Bottom_ad_5009_LV_A | ecosystem: Environmental > Aquatic > Marine > Oceanic | place: Southern Atlantic...
CGGGCTCACGACGAGAACTAATCCCAATGGCAATTCATACGGGCCGGGCCTGACGGGTCAGAGCGGGGGCTGGTTGCAGGACTCCGTCGACCTTTCGGGGTATGCCGGGCAGGTGGTGTTGCTACGGGTCGAGTACGTCACCGACGACGCCGTGTTTTCCAGGGGCGCATGCTTTGATGATTTCGAAATACCGGAGATTGGCTGGTCCGACGACACTTCGACCCGGGGCGACTGGGTAGCCAATGGGTTCGCACTCGTCGAGGAAACGGGGCCCACGCAGTACCTGGTGCAGGTGATCCACGAGAAGGATCTGGGCGATCCTGTCATTTACCGGGTGCCAGTCGATGCACGGGCTGCAGGAAGCCTGGTTATCGAGGACATAGGCGAGGACGACCTGATCGTCGTGGTTATCAGCGCGGTGACCCGGCACTCAACGTCACCGACGGAATACACGCTGACAATTACGCCTTAGGGCCTTCTCCCCGGGCTCTGCGCCAGACAGCGTGACCCGATTTTTCGGGGGCAGATTGTTTCCGATGCCGGGACCTTATCGGCGTTCGGCTGCTTTTCGACCAACCAACCGGGAGAGATTACGACCGGCGACCCGTTCAGTCCCGTTAATATTGGAGGCGAAACGATGCCGGACGTCGTCTTCGTCTCGCCGATGTGCCAGTATTCAGGTCGGCCCGACGACCGCGCCACGGGCTGGCACGCGGTGCAACCTGGTACGCGGGCGGTTGGTGGTGCCGGACTTATGATGGCCAGGTCTATCTAACTTGCGCATGCCGGTCGGAAGGCTCCGGCACGACTTCACGACTCAGCCAACGGAAATCTTGCCGGACGGAACGTGCCTAAGGCACCTCGATGCGTTCCCAGCCTGTGTAAGGGACGATCTCTTCGGGTATCACGACCGAGCCGTCGGGCTGCAGACCGTTTTCGATCACCGCTATCCAGATGCGCGGCAGCGCAAGACCGGAACCGTTCAGCGTGTGGGGGAGGCGGGGCGACGCGCCGGTCTCGGGCCGGTAGCGGGTGTTGTTCCGTCGTGCCTGGAAATCGGTGCAGGTAGAGATCGAGCTGACCTCGAGCCACTCGGCTGAGCCCGGAGACCATACCTCGATGTCGTAGGTCTTGGCCGACTGGAAACCGATATCTCCGGCGCAGAGTTTCAGCACGCGGTATGTCAGGCCAAGCCGTTCGCACAGCGTCGTTGCTTCGGCGAGCATCTCTTCCAGCCCGGCTTCCGAGTCCCGGGGTTCGACGAAGCGAAACATTTCGACTTTCTCGAACTGGTGAACCCGTTTTATTCCCCGCACGTCGCGGCCCGCGGCGGCGTGTTCCTTGCGGAAACTGGGGGTTTGGGCAACGTATTTGAGGGGCAATACGCCCGGATCGATTATCTTGCCCTGGTGCAGTGCGTTGAGTGCGACTTCGGCGGTCGGGACCAGCCACAGGTCCGTTTCGTCGTCGTGATAGAGGTTCTCTCTGAACTTTGGCAGGTTGCCCGACCCCTGCATCGTCTCGGACCGCACGAGCAGCGGAGGGTCGATCTCGGTATAGCCGTGCTCGTCGGTGTGGACATCGAGCATCCACGCCGCGAGTGCCCGCTGGAGTTTCGCGCCTTTACCCTTCATCACGAAAAAGCGGGCGCCTGAAATACCTGCGCCAGCTTCGAGGTCGAGTATTCCGAGGGCAGGCGCAACGTCCCAGTGGGCGTTGCCGTGGCTGTCGGTTGCGCCGTCTGACGTGTGGATTATCTCGTTGGACTCCTCGTTCAGGCCGTCTGGCACGTCGGCCAGTGGGGTGTTCGGTATTGGAAGCAGGGTCTCGTTGAGTTCAGTCAGAACCGCGTCCAGGTCGGCTTCGACCGACTTGATGCGATCGCCCGTCTCCCGCATTTCGGAAATTTCTTCCGGGGTTGGCTTGCGCTTCTCATCGCCAATTGCCTTGCTGACCGTGTTGCGGCGGGCGCGGTCGGTGTCGGCCAGCTGGATCAGTTTTTTTCTGCGCGAATCGAGTTCGAGGATCCGACCTATCGGCGGGTCTTCACCGCGGCGGACCAGCGCGGCCCGGAATTTCTCGGGGTCTCGGACTATCTGTTCCAGTGAAAGCATCTGGCGGATTCTTTTCAGTATTTTTATGGCTACGCGTAATTTGCCGCGTCGCTGCAATTGATTTGATCAGGCGTTGCGCATCGCTGGAAATAGCAGGATTTCGCGAATCGACTCTTCGCCCGCGACCAGCATCGTGAGGCGGTCTATGCCGAGCCCGAGCCCACCTGTCGGGGGCATTCCGTGCTCGATCGCCACCAGGAAATCCTCGTCGAGGCGATCGGCTTCAACGTCGTCGAACTCGCTCCGCATACGTTCTTGCTGTTCGAAGCGTTCCCGCTGGTCGACCGGGTCGTTGAGTTCGGTGAATGCGTTGCAGAGTTCCGAGCCAACGACGAAGGCCTCGAAACGCTCGACGATATCGTCGGAACCGGGCTTGCGTTTGGCGAGCGGGGACATTGCGACCGGGTAGTCGACGAGGAAGTGGGGCTGGGTGAGGTTCGGCTCGACTTTGGACGAAATTATCTTGTCGAGCAGCCGTCCCCATGCCGAGCCTTCCTCGACGTGGATGCCGCGCTCACGCATCGCCTGGGAGAGCGATTCGACATCTGAGGATTCGACAAAATCGATGCCCGTGCGCTCCCGGATTTCGGTCCGTAGGTCGAGCCGCGGCCACGGCGGGGTCAGGTCGATTTCCGGCCTTACGCCTTCAATCCCTGGCAGCACCATGGAGCCTGTCGTTTCCTGCGCGATGTGGGCCACCATGTTTTCGACCATCTCCATCACGTCGTTGTAGTCGGCGTAGGCCTGGTAGCTCTCGATCGTGGTGAATTCGGGATTGTGATCGTGGTCGAGTCCTTCGTTACGGAACAGGCGTCCGATCTCAAATACCCGTTCGATTCCCCCGACGATCAGTTTCTTCAGATACAGCTCGGTGGCGATCCGCAGGAAAAGGTCGCGGTCGAGCTGGTTGTGGTGGGTCTCGAACGGGGTTGCCTGCGCACCGGCGGCGACCGGAACGAGAATTGGAGTTTCGACTTCGATAAAACCGCGGCCGTGCATGAAATCCCGCATGGCCCTGACGACGTGTGAACGCAGCAGGGCGTTTTTCATTGCTCGTTCGTTGGTGATCAGGTCGAGGTAGCGCTGCCTGAACCTGACTTCCTGGTCCTGGAGGCCACTCCACTTGTCGGGTAGAGGTCGCATCGATTTGGTCAGGACTGTGATCTCGACAGCCTCGACGCTGATCTCGCCTCGCCGGGTCCGTATGACCGCGCCTTCGACACCGATAATGTCGCCGATATCGAGCAGGTCGAGAATCGCGTAGGCTTCGTCGCCCATGGTGTTCTGACGGGCGAAAATCTGAACCGAGCCGGCGCCGTCTTTCAGGTCGATAAACGATGCCTTGCCCTGCCCGCGCCGGGCCATTACGCGACCTGCCACCCGGATAGTTGTGGTTCGCGCAGGGTCGTCTTGTTCGGCAATTGTGGTCTCAAGTTCCTCGAACAGCTTTACTGCTTCGGCAGTCGTGTGGGTGCGATCGAAGCGCGGCGGGTACGGGTCGATTCCCTGCGACCTGAGTTGCGCGGTCTTTGCCAGCCGGTCGCTAATAAGTTTCTGTTCGCCGATTTGCTGGTCAGGCTGTTCTGGTTGTTCTTCTGGCGTCATATGTTTCTGGTTTTTTAGCGCACGCGCAGGCCAAGAATAATTTCAGGCCCGGCGGTGCGCCGATTCATTCTAAGGCAGCCCCACAGCCGATTCAGCGCCTGCCTCAAAAGTCTGCTCGATTTCATTGTGGGATTTTGCGTGAGCGATTTTTTGGTTGGTATGTGGTGAGGCTGTAGTGGCTGTTGCAGAGGCTTCGGACCATTCCACCTCAACCTACCGTTCTCCACGGGAAGAAGGGATCGCCCGCATCGCGGACAAAAATCCTTGCACGGGCGCCCGGATAATTCTTTGCGCCGGGTGCCAAACTCCCGATTGAATCGCTCGAAACCTGTATTGCCCCACGATGGTCGAAAAATAGGCCTTTCGTGAATAATCGGGTTTCACCCAAAGAAATCGGGGGATACGGGAGCGGGTCGAAAGCGGGATGAGTAGCAGGCGCAGAGGGTCGTCGGAAATCAGGCGAGCGTCTGGTGGGAGTTCTCTCCGCCCGACCACATCCAAGGTCCGGTCGGCAATTTTCTCGATGCTGGGGCCGGCTGGCCCGGGTGGATTTCGAGTCCTCGACATTTATGCCGGGACGGGGGCACTCGGGATTGAGGCTTTACAACGGGGCGCTGACAGCGCTGTGTTTGTGGAGCAAAACTCACGGCAGTGCGGCGAAATTAAAAAGGCTCTGGAACGACACGGATTGGCAATGCAGGGAACTGTTCAAAGGGGTAGTGCGCTAAGTGCAGTCGGGAGACTGACGGGCGAGTTCGACCTGATTTTTGCCGATCCACCGTACGCCTTGAACGAATTTGAAGAGTTGCTCTTGCGGGTTGAATCGGCAGGTTTGATTGCGCCGGGCGCAATTGCGTTTCTCGAGCATTCGAAGAAGACCGAGTTACCCGACGCGCTGCCGGGTCTGAGATTGTCGACGACCCGAAAATATGGCGATTCCGCGATCTCTGTCTACCGGGCCCGAACCCGGGATGCAACACCTGCGCCGGGGGGGATCTAGATGGCAAAGGCAATCTATCCGGGCACATTCGACCCTGCCACAAACGGACATATCGACATTGTCGAAAGGGCGGCGAAGACCGTTGATTTCCTGACGGTGGCCGTGGTCGAGCTGTCATCGAAATCGACGTTGTTTTCGGTCGAAGAACGGATTGAGATGTTCGCCGAAACGGTGGCGTATTTGCAAAACGTTGCGGTGCAGGCCTACTCAGGGCTTACCGTCGATTTCGCCCACGACGTAGGGGCAAGTGTGATCGTTCGCGGCCTGCGCATCACGAGCGATTTCGAGTATGAGAGTGAAATGGCACTTATGAACCGCAGGATGGCTGAAGACGTTGAGACGATTTGCCTGTTCAGCTCACTGGAATTCCAGATCTTGAGTTCATCGAGAGTGAAGGAAGTGGCGGCGCTCGGCGCAGATGTGTCGGACCTCGTGCCACAGAACGTATGGGGGCCTCTGATGGAGAGGCTCAATAAAAGCCGGAAAAGTTAGCTAGCACACAGTTTGTCGACACGCATGGAGGCACCAATGACAATCATGACGCAACTCGAAGACCTTGAGGCGATGATCGCCGGAGGTCGAGTGCCGGGGACGGCCCGCACACTGGTGAACCTGGCGAAGGTTACGACGGTCATCAATGAAATGAAGGCCGAACTGCCGACCCAGATCAACGAGGCCGAGGGGATCGTTCGGCAGAAGGAAGCGATCATCAAGCAGGCCGAACTCGAGGCCCGCAGGATTCGCGCCTACGCCGACGAGGAAGCCACGACCATTCGCCAGCTGGCAGAAGAACAGTCGAGCACACTGCTCACAGCTTCGCAAACCGAGGCCCACAAGATGGTCGAGAATACCGAGATCACCAGGGTGGCCCGAGAGGAAGCAGCAGTGACCGAGTCGGAGGCCAGGAGCCGCGCCGGCAAGTTGATCGACGACGCCGAGAACCGCGTGAACGGAATCTTGAACGAAGCGAATACGCAGGCCGACCAGCGCCGCAAGGGTGCAGATAACTATGCCCGTGAGGTGCTGTTTGCACTCGAGGAACGTGTAGCCGACACACTTGGCCAGGTGCGGGGCGGTATCGATCTGCTCGATACACGACCTGCCGTAAACGTCGCTGATTAGGTGGCTTAACCACGCTCTAACCGACAGGAAATGCGCTGACTGATTCGATCGAGTCGAACCGGCGGCCAGGTTCAGGTCGTCTCACGTATTTGCCATGGTGTGCCCCACGGAGCCAGTTCCAGCGCCTGAGCGCGGCCCCGTCACCGGTACCTGACAACAGCTGAATAATCAGCCCCGCAGCCCTGTGCACGACGGGTTATACCGAACTCGGACTGCACAGGGCAACGTTGTTTAGACGGAGGTCGCCCGATTGCCACGGCACCGCTGGTTCATGTCGTTCGTATAGACTCTGCTTCCTCTCACAAAACATTCCCCGGGCGGAGCACCCTTCATGGCTGACACGACCTACGGCAGCGGCGATTTCGTTTACGAACTGATCCCCGACTGGGCCAAACTGCCCAATGGCTGGGTTTTTACGCAGGTTGCGGCGGTTGCGGTCGATGCCGATGACAACGTTTACGCCTTCAACCGGTCGGAGCACCCGATCATCGTGTTCGACCGCGATGGCACCTTCATCAAGTCGTTCGGCGAAGGGAACTTTCCGAACGCCCACGGTATGTGTATTGCCAACGATGGGACGCTGTGGCTGGCCGACAATGGCGACCACACCGTGAAGCGCTACACGACCGATGGCGAGCACCTGATGACGCTGGGGACGAAAGACGTGCCCGACGAAACCGGCGGTCCCTTCAACAAGCCGACTGATGCAACGGTTGCCAGAAACGGCGATGTTTATATCTCAGACGGATATGGAAACACGCGGGTGCACGTGTTTTCCGATTCAGGCGAATACAAGTTCGCATGGGGTCAAACGAACGGTCTGCCGGGTGTTTGGGCCGGTGATTTCAACCTGCCGCACAACATCTGGATTCACAAGGACGTGGTGTACGTGGCCGACCGCGAGAATCACCGCATTCAGCTGTTCGATCTTGCAGGCAAACACCTGAACACGTGGACCGACTTCATCCAGCCGACGGGTATTTATATCGACGATGACGACATCGCGTATGTTGGAGAGTTGCGCAACCGGGTTTCGATTGCCGACCTCGATGGCAATGTGCTTTCCCGGTGGGGCCGCTTCCCCTCGAAAGAGCCGGGGCAGTTCTTTGCTGCACACGGAATTTGGGCGGATTCGCACGGCGATGTGTACGTGGGCGAGGTGCTTGAAGGACAGCGGCTGCAGAAGTTCCGCAGGGTGCGTTAGGGCGTGTCTGACGAGCGCCAGAACCTTTACGACAATGACGAGTTTTTCGCCGGTTACTCGCGCGCCAGGGAAAATCCGGTTGCGTTGAACTACACCGTTGAGCAGCCGGGAATCCGTGCGCTAGTCCCTGAAATAGGTGGCGCACGCGTCCTTGATCTCGGATGTGGGGCAGGTGACTTTGCCCGCTGGCTTGTCGATGAAGGGGCTGCCAGTGTCCTGGGCATCGATCCTTCAGAGAACATGCTGGCCGCGGCCCGTGATCAACCCAGGCCACAAATCGAATATCGCCAGTCGTTCGCCGAAGAACTGGAGCTTCCCGGGTCAGAGTTCGATCTCGTCGTCAGTTCGCTGATGTTCCACTACATCGAAGACCTGGAGTTAGTTATCGGAAAGATCAGGTCGTGGCTGCGCACAGGCGGGGTGCTGGTCTTTTCGATAGAGCATCCGATCACCACGGCGATTCTTGGCAAGCGGTCCGGCTGGCTAAAAGACGATGCGGGCGAGCGGATCGGGTGGGAAGTGACCGATTATTCAGTCGAGGGTGAGCGTGTCTCGCGGTGGATAGTCGACGATGTTGTGAAGTATCACCGGACGCTGGCGACCACGCTGAACATGCTCGTCGAATCTGGATTTCGGATCGACCGAATCTCGGAACCTTATGCCACCGCGGACGGCGAGGCTCTTGATCCCGACCTCCTCGAAGAGCGGATGCGCCCGCCGTTCCTGTTCGTGCGGGCCATCGCGGATTAACGTTACCGCCCTGTCAGCCGCTTTCGCTCCACGCCGCGAAAGCCATTGCGAACACCGCGCCCAGGGCCAGTACCAGTCCGAACAGTTCGATGACGAGAAAAAGCGAGCCGCTCGGGAGAGAAACGAGCCCGATTATCGATACGTTGAGGCCCAGCGTGAGCACGAGTGCGACGGACGTAAGCAGCACGGGGCTGAAGGCCGATCTTCGCCTGAACAATGCTGTGACCACGGCTGCTGCTGCGAAAGTGAACACTACAATCAGCGGCAAGGCCTTCCCTATGAGCTCGTTCGGCAACTCGTTGGCTTCGATGAGGACCGCGACCGTCGTGATCGGCTCAAACGCAGCCACCGACACCGCTCCGAGTAGCCCGAACATCGCCACGTACACGAGGTTGTACGCAAGCCAGTTTTTGAGTGTCGGAACATTGACCAGTATTCCGTATGACCAGCCGAGACTGAGACCACACAATGCTCCAGCTATCAGCATGACTGGGACTGAGAACCAGATATCGCTGATGAAAATCTGGTGAACGATTGTGAAAATCAGCGCCGATACAACCCCGGCAATCGTGCCGGAACGTACGAAATTCGCCCGGGCTGTGCCGGTCGATTCCATGATCGGCTCACCTGTGTCTGGTGCACCCATGCGCAATCAATTCGTATACTCGTTAGATGTTTATTGGCAACGTCGAAGTAAAAGGCCTGGCGCGACTCGCGCCCATGGCCGGAATTTCAAATGCACCATACCGCCTTGTCGCCTGGGAGTGTGGGAGCGCGCTGACGACCAGCGAGGAAATCGATGCGGTTGGGCTGACCCGCGAAAACCCCCGCACCAAGTACGACATCGCCAAGTACCTTCCGGAAGAGAAGCCGATCGCCCTGCAGATTCTGGGGCCGTCGGCTGAAACGCTGGTCCCGGGTGTTCAGTACCTGCAGGACACCGGTGCCGACATCATCGATTTGAACATGGGCTGTCCGATGCCCAAGATCACGAAGACCGGTCGCGGTTCGGCGCTGATGAAAGACGTTCGGAAGACTGCTGAGATCTTGAGCGCGATGCGCAGGGTCCTGACAGTTCCCTTCACTATCAAGATCCGCAGCGGATGGGACGAAACGCACCTGAATGCCGTTGAGGTTGCGAAGATGGCGGAAGACGTCGGCGTCGATGCGATCACGGTTCACCCGCGTACACGAGCGCAGCGGTTCAACGGTCTTTCAAAGTGGGACATGATCGCTGAAGTAGTAGATGCGGTGGACATTCCTATCACCGGAAACGGCGACGTGCAGTCGATGTCGGATGCACGCGCGATGCAGGCCGCGACCGGTTGTGAATCGGTGATGATCGGCCGGGCGGCGATGGGCAAGCCGTGGGTTTTCGACGAGGCGTTCGAGGACCTGTCGCCCCAGGGTAAGTACGACTACCAGAGCCGCGTGATCAACCGGCACATGCCGCTGATCCAGGAGCACTTTCCCGAGCGGGCGGGGCTTCTGCAGATGCAGCGTCACCTCTCGTGGTACGCAGGCGGTCGTGACCGCGTGCGGGCCTTCCGTGTGGCGTTGTTCGCCACTCGTTCGTTCGAGGAAGCGCGTGATGTGTTCGACCGGTACTGGGAATCGGTGAGGCCGGGCGTTGCGGAGCAGGTAGAGGCGGCGGCGGTTTAGCTGGATCGAGAGGTCCAACAGTCGTCATTCCCATTGATCGAATGCTCTGATTTCCCCTCAACCTAACCTTCTCTCGCGGGGATAAGGAACTCGGATTCGGTCGTCACACTGCGTAGATGGCTGTCAGAAGGTCGGCAGGGGCATGTTGTCGCCGGTTTCGTCCTGCCAGATACGGATCCGGGCTGCCATATCGAGTATGCGATCGTGGTGTTCTGGACTGTCGAACAGGTTTTCCAGTTCAGCCGGATCGGTGTTCAGGTCGTACAGTTCGCAGTTGTCCCCCGGTGACAGGTTCAGCTTCCAGCGATCGCCTGTGACAACGCCGCGCCACGGCATCGACACCATGCGGTTGATCTGGGGCGAACCGAGGTTCCGGTCGCCCATGCCGTTCCACTGGATGAAGACGTCGTTATCGGAAAGGTCCTTTTCGCCGCGCAGGACAGGCAACAGCGACTTGCCCTCAAGCTGACCGGGGATTTCGCTGCCTGTCAGATCGAGCAGCGTCGGCACGAGATCGACCTGCCCTACCGAGCCGGGTATTCGCCTCTGGTTGCCCGCGTTCAGCCACGGCACGTGCAGCAGGAACGGGACGTTCGACGCTTCTTCGTAGAGAGACCGCTTTTCGAGCATCCCGTGGTCGCCGGCCATCTCGCCGTGCTCGCTCGTGAACACAATCACGGTGTTGTCGGCCTGCCCGCTCGCCTCGAGCGCCTCGAATATCCTGCCCAGCTGGTTGTCCACAAGAGTCACGTTCGCGAAATACTGGGCCCTTAGCTTCCTGAAACCCTCTTCGGTTGACGTGTCGTGAATATCGCCCCCTGCCTCGCCAAGCGGGTTGTTGCCGCCCGCCATGTAGAAATCCGACCTCAGGCGGTTCACAAGCGAACCGGAGTCGGGGCGCTTTCGGAATCCCGGCCCGACTTCGATTTTCGCCGGGTCGTACAGGTCGTTCAGGGGTCCTGTGTAAGGCGGGTGTGGCTCGAAGAAGTTGACGAACAGCATCCACGGCTGATCGGCGTGTCGGCCGTCCGGATAGTCGCGAATGAAATTGGATGCGGTGTGGCCCAGGAAACCGGCCTGTGTCTGCTCCTCGGTGAGTTCGGCAACGCCAACCCAGCCTTCGTATGAAATCTGCATCGACGGCGGCTCGACACCGTGGTCACGCAGCCACTGGTTGTACGGGGCCTCCTGATACCGGTACTCCCTGCGGGTAATGCGCACCCGCTGGAAGTCTTCGACTGCCACCCAGTGGTCGAAGCCGTGCTGTGCCATCATGTCGTCGCCCAGGTGCCACTTGCCCATGTGAGCGTTGTAGTGGTCGTCGGAGATCATGTCGCCGATGGTCGGGATGTCGCGACTGAGCGGGATGTTATTGCGCTGCAGGCCCGTTGCATGCGGGTAGAGGCCGGTCATGATCGACGCACGGGCCGGGGTGCAGACCGGCTGTGTGACATAGGTGTTTTCAAATACAAAACTCCTGTCGGCAAGGCGGTCGAGGTTTGGGGTCTTTATCCAGTTGTTGCCATAGGCGCGCATTGAGTCGCGCCGCTGCTGGTCGGTCAGGATGAACAGGATGTTGGGTTTTTGATCTGGCATCTATTTGTGTTGAATTCTTGAGCATCCTGCGGGGTTTTCAAAAAAACCCAAATACGCCCTGTGCGCTCGGCGAATGCCGTTTGTGGGTGTTTTCGGCCAGTGGAAGGGTACGGCATCCCCGCTCTCGAACGGTGGCGGGCATGGCTAATCTTGGATTATGAGTCTGTTGCTGCACCAGCAGCTTGAAACCGAACTGACCCGCGTAATTCCCATCACGGCCGAGATTGCCGAGGGGATGCTGGCCAGGTCGCCCGCGGCACTTGAAACGACGTCCGGGTTCAGGTTTCCGCACCCGTTTCGACTTCCCCCCATGATGGACGACTTTATTCGTGCGGCTGCGCAGCGATTACGGTACGAACCGCAGCAGGCCGGCTGGTGGGGATGGTTGTTTGCCGAGAAAGAAACGCGGGAAGTGCTTGGTTCAGTTGGTGTTAGCGGTCCGCCCGACGAAACTGGAGCTGCGGGAATCGCTTTTTCTATCTACCCGAGCTCCGAGAAAAAGGGCTACACGAAGGAAGCGGTTAAGGCCGTTACCGAATGGGTGACTGCCCAGGCGGGTGTGAAGTCGCTGCGGATGACCATCCATCCAAAGAATTTCGCGGCGGTTCGAATCGCCCAGCACGCGAATTTCGAGCTTAAGGGGACCGTGGTCGACAACGTTGTGGGCGAGGTTCACCTGTACGAGGCCAAGCAGCGGATTATCGTTCCGCTCCATTAGCCGATGGGCTGAGTGCCGATGCCGTGATCGCCCGTCACTTGCGCTCTTTCAGGTCGCCCGACCGTGACTACCGGGCGGGATCACCATAGAATTCCTGTGTCGTTCAGGTTGAATGGCGACGGGCATCGCATCAAGTCCGGAGATTAGCGTGGCCGAGAAATCGGAAATTACGTTCGCAGCTGGCGCGAAGAAAAAGCGGGAGACGAGGCCGTGGGGCTCGTTCGATATCCTGGCCAGCGGACCGGGCTTTCAGGTCAAGCGGCTGACCGTAAAGACGGAATCCCGGCTTTCGCTCCAGTGGCACCGGCACCGCGACGAGACGTGGGTGGTGGCGCGCGGGACGGCGAAAGTAACCGTCGGCGACGAAGAGCACACGCTGGGCCGGGGCCAGTCGATGTTCGTTGCGAGGAACGTCCATCACCGCATCGAGAACATTTCCTCAGTCGAGCCGCTGGAGATCATCGAGATTCAGACCGGTGATTATCTCGGCGAAGACGATATTGTGCGAGTAGAAGACGACTACGGGAGAGTCGCCAGCGACGTTCCCTCCGACATGCCGGGTGCTGGCTGAATCGAAATTTTAGCCGGAGATAGGTGCGGGTCGTCGCTCCCGGGCAGGGAGGGACTTGGAGGGTGGGTTGTAGCGCGCGATCGGCAAGTGTCTCCGGTACACGACTTTCACCCACACCCTAACCCTTTCCTTCCGAGGGAGAGGGAATCATGACTAGCGGTCCTGGACGCTGCCGTCGAAGCCTATTGGGGTGTCTAGGATTTTCGGGTTTTCTGCGCCTGTAAGTGCGGCTTCGTTGAGTTCTATTCCCAGGCCGGGGCCTTCCGGGACGATCAGGTAGCCGTCGATGAGTTCCAGCGGCGTCACCAGCAGGTCGCTCTTTGGCGGCTCCGATTCGCCGGTGTACTCCTGGAGCGCGAAGTTCGGTATGCAGGCATCGAGTTGGACGCAGGCCGCCGTGCTGACGGGCGACAGCGGATTGTGGGGAATAACTTTCACATGGTGCGCCTCGGCCATCGCAGCGACTTTCTTGCAGCCTGACAGACCGCCGCACAGGCAGAGGTCGGGCCTTACATACGAGGCCGCTTTGGCTTCGAGTAGCTGCTGGTACTCAAATATCGTGGTAAACCGCTCGCCGGTCGCAATCGGGACATTGCACTGCTCGGCAACATCGCCCATGATCGCAGGTGAGTCGGGCAGCATGGGGTCTTCGTAGAAGAACGGGTTGAACTGTTCGAGCCTGCGACCCAGCGAGATGCTTTCGGCGGGCGTCATTTGCCGGTGGATCTCGACGCAGATATCGACGTCGCTGCCGACCGCTTCTCTGACCGCACCGACACGATCGACTGCCTCGTCGGCCCACGCGGAATACGATTTGTGCAGATAATAATCCTTCGGAAACGGCGTGAATCGCACGGCCGTAAAACCCTCGGCCGCAGCGGCTATTGCACTTGCGACAAGATCGTCCTTTGTTTCGCCACCAACATGCATGTAGCAGCGGACCCTGTCGCGGGTTTTACCGCCCATCAGGTCGTAGATCGGGACCTCAAGCCGTTTGCCTTTTGCGTCCCACAGGGCAATATCGATCGCTGATAGCGCGCCCTGGACGACTGAACCCATGAAGTGCGACGAGCGGTACAGCCACTGGTAGTGGTGCTCGATAAGGTTCGGGTCCTTGCCAACAAGGTAGTCGGCCATCGTGTCGACCATCGTTTTTGTGGGGCGTTGCCAGCCGTGCACACCGCCCTCGCCGATGCCCACCGTGCCATCCTCGCAATAGATGCGAATCAGCAGCCAGCGGTCCCACAGGATCGTCTCTACTCGTTCAATTTTCGTCGGGGATGGCATTTTTGGCGGTCCGTTCGTACTTTGCGGTGTATATGGGTCGTGATTCTGGTCGATGAGCTATCACGATTGATTTTTGTGCTGGCGAGAAGGTAGTCCCAAAACGGTGCGGTTACAAGTTCAGGCGGGTTTGTGTTGGCACGCTGGCTGGTTTATAACATCGGGCATCAACAACTTTTTGTGTCTGTGAGACAGACCGATATCGCCAGAAAGAAGTATTCGCATTGCTCGACCTCGTGATCAAGGGTGCCACCGTTGTCGATGGAACGGGATCTGCGGGCGCGGTGCAGGACGTTGGCATCCAGGGCGACCGGATAGCGGAGGTCAGTCCTGACATCGATGCCAATGCAAGAGAGGTTGTCGATGCCACCGGGCTCGTGCTCTCGCCGGGCTTCATCGATGTTCATTCGCACGACGACTTTCATGTGCTGATCGAACCGGAAGTCCGGCACAACATCCTCCAGGGCATCACTACTGTCATCGTCGGCAATTGCGGCTTTGGCGCCGCGGCGTCGGGTCCCGGCAAGCTCCAGATGAAGGCGATCAACGAACCGAGCGTAGAGTTGCCCGACTGGGACGGCTATGCCGGCTATCTCGAAGAAGTAGCGAAGACTGCGCCAGCCCTGAACGTGGCGGTGTTGATCGGGCACCACACGGCGCGTCGGCAGGCGATGGGCGGAATCGAGAGGCGCCCACCCAGTGAGGTCGAGATGGCCGGCATGCTTGCCAGCGTTGAGGAAGGCATGGAAGCCGGGGCGGTGGGCCTCTCGACGGGGTTGGTGTACGAACCCGGCCGCTACGCCACCACGGAAGAAGTCGTCGATCTTGCGAAGGTGGTTGGCAGGTACGGCGGCCTCTACGTTTCGCACATGCGTGACGAGGGGGCGGGACTTCTCGATTCGGTAAGGGAGACTTTGCATATCGGCGAGGTGAGCGGCTGCGGGGTCGAGATTTCACACCACAAGACGGTCGGCAGCGATAACTGGGGCAGGGTCACCCAGTCACTTGCGATGATCGAGGAAGCGGTGGCAAATGGGCATGATGTCACTGCCGATCAATACCCATACACCGCCCGCAGCACGATGCTGTTCGCCCTTGTGCAGAACGGGACTTTTGGAAGCGGAGACGGCGGGCCGATGGGCAGATCGGAGCCTTCGGAGGTTTTGCTGTGCTCGGTGCCGGGCCGCGACGAGTACGAAGGGCGCACTCTCCAGAGCTTCGTCGACGAGTATGACTTGCCCGGTGAAGAGGCAGCTAACAGGCTTCTGCGAGACGTTTCACCCGACATTCTGGTTGCTGCGTTTGGGATGGACGAGGGCGATGTACGGATGGTTATGGCGCACTCTTCGACAATGATCGGGACTGACGGGCTCGACCGCGGCTCAAAGCCGCACCCGCGGGCGTGGGGCACCTACCCGAGGGTCCTGGGCAAGTATGTGCGGGAAGAAGGCGTGATCTCGCTGGAGAATGCGATCTACAAGATGACGGGGATGCCGGCGGCGAAGTTCGGTATTGCCAGCAGGGGTCTTGTGAAGGAGGGTTTTTTCGCTGACCTGGTGTTGTTTGACCCCGGGACAGTGATCGATGGTGCGAGTTACGAGGACCCGCGGGTCGGGCCGACCGGAATACCGCATGTGGTCGTGAACGGGCAGTTTGCGGTACGGGACGGAAAACATGCCGGTTCAAGGTCGGGTCGTGCGCTCAAGCGGGGAGTGGGGTGAGTACATGCATTCTGGTGGTGAATGGGCTTGCTGTGGCAAGCGGTCACCTGATCGGAAGCATTTCCCCTCAACCTAACCTTCTCCCCGGGGAGAAGGGATTTACTGCGCTAGTTTTTTGCCCGTTCGACATTTATCCGGGTTGCAAGGTAGAGAGTAGACTGCCCCCCAACCTGCATCAAAATCCTGTTGGCCGATCTCGAAGCGAAACCAAGTCTCGGTTCTAACCAAGAAAAAACATGCCTCCAGAAATAATCGAATCTGTCTCGGTCACACCGATCCCTTCGAGTTATCAAAAGGAACTCGGTAAAAACGCATACGCCGACAACCGGGGAACCCAGTGGCTGGAGTGGGTGGTCAGGGCGAAGAGCACCGGCGGCGCCGAGGGCATCACGATTGCCAACCGGTTCATGCGCCAAAGCACGGTCGCCAAACTTCTCGAATTTTTGAACGGCTCGCTGCTGGGTCGCGAAGTCGATGCCCTGCTGGAAATCTCGAACGGTATCGTTACCGGACCGGGTCCCGGCATGGAACGCTGGTACAGGCATAACGGCTGGCTTTCGATTCTCGCTCGACCTTACAGGCAAAACACGCGGGGTATCTGCGATCGACCTCCTGGGCGGCAGGAAGCACGAAACGGTCCCGGCCTACGACACCACGTTTTATTTCCAGGATTTTCTCGTCCCGGAAAGGGGTGCGCTGCAGATTGCCGATGAAGCCGTCACAGCAGTAGCCGATGGCTGGAAAGAGCTGAAGATCAAGACCGGCAGGGGCGGTCGGTGGATGATGCCTGAAGCCGGGATGCGCCGCGATATCGATGTTGTTCTGGGCGTTCGGGAGGCAGTCGGCCCGGACGTGAAGATCTATGTTGACGCCAATTTCGGGTATGACAACCATCTCGACCTGCTCGATCAGTTCATTAAAGAAGTGACAGCGGCAGATATCTTCTGGTTTGAAGAGATGATCACGCAGGACGTGGCCGGCTACAGGGCGATGCGCGAGATGCAGGCAAGGTACGGTTCGGAGGCGTTGCTGACCTGTGGGGAGGTCGACCGCAACCCGATTTCCGAAGTGTTCCAGGACCTGATCGATGATGGGTTGATCGACGGATACCAGCCCGACGTGGTGGGACATGGTTTCCTGGGCTGGATGGAGCTGGAAAAGCGATTCGAAGGGACGGGCGTGCGGTCGATTCCGCACAACTTCGGCAACGGCACGTTCGGCACCTCCGCAAGCATAGTGTTCGGTGCGGCTTCGGAAACCTACGTGTCGTTTGAGGACGAGAGAATTCTGCCCCACTTCCTGACGGGTCAACCGGAGTTCAGTAACGGCGCGTACGCGCTGCCGACCGGGTCGGGCCTGGGTGTGGATATCGACGAGTCTGGGTTCGCCCCGCATGCCAAGCACGAGTTCAGGGTGGAGGCGTAGTCATGGCAGATAAGAGCCTCGACGGGCATGTCATAAGAGAAATCCGCATCACACCGGTCGAGACCTATTTCGGATCGCCGGGTAGTGGGCGCATCGTGGGTCGTAACTCGAAAATGGAGACCTACGGTATAAACCAGCGTGAGTGGTTGATGCAGGTAACTACGGATTCGGGCCTGACCGGGCTGAGCAACGCCCGACCTGCCATGAACGCGGGGTCGCTCAATTCCCTTCACGATGTGTTGAAGGACCTGGTCGGCCAGAGACTTTCCGATTTTTTCACAGTTTCGGGCGGTCGGGTTACCAACATGAACCCGCGCTGGTCGAACCTGTTCGAACGCTACGGGTTTATCGACGTGGCGTTGTTCGACCTGATGGGGCAGGTGCTGGGCCAGCCAGTGCACACCCTGCTTGGCGACAGGGTCCGAGACAGGGTTGAAGGCTACGATTCGACTCTGTATTTCCAGGACCTCGTCAATCCGGCCGAGGGTGCCAACGCGGTCGCGCGGGAAGCTGCTGAGGCGGTGGAAAAGGGCTGGCGTGCGGTGAAGCTTAAGCTGGGTCGCCCCGGCAAGTGGTTCGAGCCGAACGCCGGAACACGACGCGACATCGAGGTTGTCGAGGTCGTTCGGGAAACCGTTGGGCCGGAGATAAAAATTCTCGTCGACGCCAATAACGGTTATGACGGTCGGTTCGACCTGCTTGAAGATTTTGTGCGGGGCATCGGTGATCTGGATGTCGTGTGGATGGAGGAGATGATTACCGAGGACATCGAGGGGTACCGGAAACTCAGGGAATATCGTGATCGGTACACGCCGGGGACGATGCTTGTCGATGGCGAGGCCGACAGGGGCCGCAACACGATCTACTGGCAGCTCATGGAGGAGGGCCTTCTCGATGCGATTCAGCCAGACACGCTGCACATGGGGCTCTGGTTTTACCATGTCCTCGCACGCGACATCGACGATTCTGGTCACGCCACGCTGATCGCGCCCCACAACTACAACGCTGCCTACCTGGGTTTGCGGGCGAACATCCAGTTCGGCGCGGTGACTGAACGGTTCGTAATCGCCGAAGATTCGACGCTGAATTTCGAGCTGTACCGGGGTGATGGGTACGTGTTTGAGGACGGAAAGTACGCGGTACCTACTTCTCCTGGCCTGGCGGTGAGCATCGACCGGGATCTTTACGACCGGGTCTACCGGCAGCACGAGACTTTGATTACCTAGACCACGTTCGTACTCAACCTGGCCTTCTCCTCAGGGGAGGAGGGATTTTTCCGCAAAACAGGCGGACAATACAGACCATGAAAGTACTGATAACTGGAATAACCGGGCGGGTCGGGGCGAACGTGGCCCGGCAGTTTCTGCAAAACGGCCACGACGTTCGGGGTTTTGTATGGCCCGGCGACCGGCAGGCCGAGAAGATGCGTTCTGTTGGGGCAGAGATAGTTGAGGGCGACCTGGCAAGCTCCACCGACGTGAGTGGGGCCGCCGAAGACCAGGAAGTGATCCTGCACCTGGGTGCTGCGTTCCAGGCGGGCGGGCCGTTTACGCCCGAGCAGTACATGGATACCAACGTAAAGGGCACGTTCAATGTTTTGCAGGCTTCGCTGGAACTGGGCGACCGGTTGAAGCATGTGATACTCACCAGCACCGACGCGACGATGTTCAAGTACCCGCCGCACGGGATCGACACCCCGATCGCTGAGGATTCGCTGCCGCTCGTTTCGACTGACTGGTACGGCTACTCGAAAGTGCTGTGCGAGAACCTCGTCGACCGCTACTGTCGGCATGAAGACCTGAGGGCCACCGTGATCAGGTTCGCGAACGTCTGGGGTGCTGGCGAGATCTTGAAGTTTCCGGGGTTTCACCTGTCTACGTTTCTGAAGCAGTTTGAAAGCCGAGCGGATGACGCCGGTATATCGACCTACCGGCGATTACTGGACGAAGACATGGAGGGGGGCCCGCGGTTGATTGTGGCGCGGGACGCGAACGGTCGTCCGTGGAAGAAGCACAACATCGAGGTTCGCGATATCGTCCATGCTTATGAGGTGGCGGTTGGCAACCCTGATACGTTTGGCAGGGTTTACCAGATCGGTGCGAAAGAGCCGTTCACGTGGGACGCGCTTATTCCATACATATCGGAGGCAACCGGAATTCCGTTTTCGACCGTCGATCTGGCGACGACGCCTTCTTATTACGAGTACGACCTTTCCGCCGCCCGCAACGACTTCGGGTACGACCCGCGGCTTTCGGTTTACGACATGGTCGATGAGGCGGTGCGGTTCGACGCAGAGGGTGGTGGCGAGATCATCCCGACGAAGGTGAACTAGAGAAGCATGTGTGGGCGGGTTTGCGGCCGCGGGCGTGGGCGTTTGGCTTCGGGCGTGCGAGGCGCACTTGGTCGCGTATGCGGCTCCGCGGGGCACGGCAGAGCCTGATTGTGTCGGAATCAGTTTTGACTGTTGGGAAGTGGGCGTTTGGCCGCGGGCGTGGGCGGCTGTTCTTACGGTTTGACGCGGCCCATGGCGACGTACATGCCGACGCCGAGTCCGATATAGCCGACGATGTTGTAGAAAATTCCGCTCCACACGCCCAGCTGTGACGAGACAATTATTCCGACTACCCACACGAGGAACATCATCGCTGCGGCGATGATCCTGTATCGCGAGTCGAGCTTGTACCTCCCCGCTCTACGAACGAACTCACCCAGCGGAGCGCCCGACAGGGCGATGATCATGGCAGCCGCCACGAAGCCGATCTGAAGGGTGAGGGGCAGTTGCCACAGCACCCACACGATCAGGCCATAAATAATTCCGAATATGACGGACCCAGCGATCGCGAGGCCGATTGTTATCGTAAATTCGGCCCGGGTGGCGCGGAATATGGGTGCCCGGCCGATGGTTGCGCAGTCGGGGCAGCGCGCTCCGACTGGCGATTGCACCATGCACTCGGGGCAGATCAGGTCGTCGCACCTGCCGCACCGCAAGTTGGAAAGGGTGTTCGGGTGGCGGAGGCAGGTGCTGTCAAAGGTGTCGTTAGTCATTGGCGATTCGGGATACTCACTAATTGCCAGTCTACGTCATGCGCGGGTCGACGGATTCGGGCTCCTGACACCCCAGGCAGCTCACTCCGGTGACCAGTCGGGCCCCGCACGCCCGGATCTAACGATCTTCCAGTGACTGTTCCAGCCACGCCGCGCGATCGGCGATGTCGCGATCGAACACCAACCTGTTCCAGAGCAGCCGGGTCGTGACATTGCCGTCACTATCTCGCAGCGAATTTGAAGTCATCCGCTTCGCCGCAATTACCATTGCGAACGCTCCTGCATACCAGACTATCTCAACAGGGAGGTTGAGCAGCGTTGCCCAGACGGGCATCAGAACCACGGCGATCATCCACCAGGCGGCCGAGTCTTTCCATGGCGTGAACAACACACCGAGAGCCGCGACCGAACCGTAGACGATGAGCAACGGGAAATTTAACGCCGCGGTGGTGCCGAGAACGGTTGCCATCCCGCGACCACCGTGGAATCTTGAAAAGACCGACCAGTTGTGACCGGTAATAGCTGCGATTGCGGCAGCCACTTCCACGCCAAGGCCGAGTCCGAGCATTCTGTCGGAAGCAATTAACACCGGGAGCGTGCCTTTTACCAGGACATCGAATGGTATGACCGGCACTGCCCACCACGCCCCCACCTGTGCTGAGAGGTTAGATGCACCAACGTTTTTCGAGCCGTGCTCGCGAATATCTATGCCCCTAGCGAGTCGGCCCACCAGGTAGGAGCTCGGGATTGAGCCAACCAGATATGCACCGGCGATCAGGGCAATTGGCAGGAGCGAATCCATGGCGTTCAGGCCAGCCCGACCGGGACCGCCCCGATGTTCGGACCGTGAATTTCTTTCGCACGGGCCAGCAACCTTGAGGCTGTATCGGGCGGTGGACCGTTGGTGCCGGGCAAGGTCTCGTTAACGGCGCCCAGCGCGTGATAATCGGTTCCGCCCGAAGGTACGAGGTCGTGCCGGGTGGCGATGTCGAGGTAGCTGTCTCGCCGCCTGCTCGCGTACTTCTCGGCGTACACCTCGATACCGGCAAGTCCGGCCTCGGCAAGTTGTTTCACAAGATCGTCGAGCCGGTCCACTGTTCGCGGGTGTGCAACAACCCCGATACCGCCGGCGGAATGAATCAATTCGAGCGCTTTGACCGGGTGCAGTTTTGGTCGCGGGACACTTGCTACTCCTTTGTCGCCAATGTACCGGTTGAACGCTTCGGCGACGGTTTCGACGTGTCCTGCTTCTACCATGGCGCGGGCGACGTGCGGGCGCCCTACCGAACCGCCGGCAAGTTCAACAACGCGGTCCCATGAGACGGGCCGCTGTAGTTCAGCGAGTCGCTTAACCATGGCCCGTGCTGCTTCGACTCGCTCCGCCCTGAACTGCACGAGGGTGCTCTGCAGGGCCGGATTGCTGGCATCGATGAAGTAGCCGAGCAGGTGCAGTTCCGAATCCCCGGTCGCGGTGCCCAGTTCGATGCCGGGAATTACCGCCAGTTGAGGGTATTTCGCAGCCGTGGCGACCGCCTCGTCGAGACCCTCGGTGGAATCGTGATCGGTAACGGCTACAACGCGCAGGGTGGTCGTTGCCAGCTGGTCGATAAGCAGCCTGGGCGTGAGCGTGCCGTCTGACGCAGTCGTGTGAAGGTGCAGATCGACCTCCACCGGCCATTCCGGACGGACTACCTGTGCGCCGTGGTCGTATCGGCTGCCTTCGGCCTGTTTTTCTGGCGAGTTAGTCAAACCTCGATCTGCCGGTCTACTCGCTCGACTGAATTTGCGAGTCCCGTCGAGTCGTTTATGTCAATCAGCACCGAGTTGAAGTTGATCGGGCCTGTGCGCACCGGTTGCATCCTCTGGCGGTAGCCGCTCAGGAAGCGGTTCAGAGATCCTTCGACTTCGACACCAAGTATGGAATCCACGGCCCCGACCATCCCCAGGTCTGAGACGAACCCGGTCCCTCCGGGAAGGACTTTGCAATCGGCGGTCGGGACATGGGTGTGCGTCCCAACGACAGCCGCGACCCGGCCGTCGAGGTGCCATGCCAGCGCGGCCTTTTCTGACGTGGCCTCGGCATGGAAATCGACAACGATGGGCTTGCCCTGGCCAAAACCACCGGCGAGCAGGTCATCGACAACTGCAAACGGCGAATCGAACTCACCGACCCACACCCGCCCTATCAGGTTGATGACCGCGACCGGTCCCGAATCGTCGGTGGCTCCGCGGCCGGGCGTTCCGGGCGGGTAGTTGAGCGGTCGCAACACAGGCAGATGGGGGTCGTCGAGGTGGTCGATGAATTCACGTTTGTCCCACACATGGTTGCCGGTCGTGATGACATCGGCACCGGCTTCGATCATCTCGACGACGGTATCGGCGGTAAGGCCGATCCCCGCTGCCAGGTTTTCGCCCTGGAGCGTGACAAAGTCGATGCCGAGTTCGGTTTTCAGGTCGTTCAGAAGTTTTCCGACGGCGCGTCGCCCCCCGCTGCCAACGACATCGCCGATCATCATTATCCGCATGGGTGCCTTTCGGGGGGTTGTACCGGAGAGCAGGTGTTGTGTTGCCTACTTGGCGACCTCAACTGTTCGAGACTCCCTTATGACGACCACCCGGATCTGGCCCGGATATGCAAGGTTTTCTTCGATTTTCTGAACGATTTCGCGGGCAAGTGTCGCGGCCGTGACATCGTCTACGTTCTCGGGGTCGACCAGGACACGTACCTCGCGTCCTGCCTGGATCGCGAAAACGCGTTCGACTCCATCGAAACCGCGCGCGACTTCCTCAAGCGCCTCCAGCCTCTGGAGGTAACTTTCGGTCGTATCGTGACGTGCCCCGGGTCGCGCTGCGCTGATCACGTCGGCAGCCGCGACGAGGAACGATTCGACAGTCGTCATTTCGCGATCGTGGTGTTCTCGGACCGCCGCAACTACGCGTTCGTTCTGCCCGTAACGCTTTACAAGGTCGGCTCCGATTTCGGCATGCGGACCACCCACCTCGTGCGTCAGGGCCTTGCCGATATCGTGGAGGAACCCGGCAGTCTTTGCGGTCTGCGGATTCGCACCGATTTGCGAGGCGAGGATCCCGGCAACGAGACCGACTTCGATCGAGTGCTGCAACACGTTCTCGCCGTAGCTGTAGCGGAACTTCAGCCGCCCTATCAGCTTTACGAGTTCCGGGTGCAGACCTTTGACATCGGCATCGAACATGGCCTGCTGACCGGCCCTGCGGACTGTTTCATCGACTTCGGTGCGTGCCTTCTCGACTGAATCTTCGATTCGGGCCGGGTGGATTCGACCGTCTTTAATCAGCCGGTCGAGCGTTATACGCGCCACTTCACGGCGAATTGGGTCGAAACAGGAAATCGTCACCGCCTCGGGGACATCGTCGATGATGAGATCGACCCCCGTGGCCGCTTCGATGGCCCTGATGTTTCTACCTTCCCTGCCGATCAGTCGGCCTTTCATTTCGTCGTTGGGCAACGAAATCGTGGTGATCGTCGCTTCTGAAACGACCCCGGCCGCGAGCCGTTGCATGCTTGCCGCGAGAATTTCGCGAGCTTTATCGTCTGCCTGGTCCTGCGCCTCTAGTTCAGCATCCCTATACCGGCGTGCCAATTCGAACTGGACATCTTCTTCAGCTTGATTGAACAGTTGCTGTCTGGCATCGGCCATGGACAGACTCGAAATAGTTTCAAGTCGTTCGCTGGCTTGCTGCCTCAACACGTCGAGTGCCTTGCCGTTTTCGGCAATTTCGTCGCGTTGTTTTCTTAGTTCGGAGTCACGTTCGTTCAGTGAATCCGACCTGCCTTCCAGTGTCTCTTCCCTGGCCTCAAGACGACTATGTTGGCGTTGTATTTCAGACTTCTGTTCGTTGAGCCTCGCTTCTGAATCGGTCCGTAACTGAAGCGACTGCTCTTTTGCCTCGAGAAGTATCTCCTTGCTGCGAGCGTTGGCCCTGCGCATTTGCTGCGTCGATGCCTCTTCAACTGCTCGCGCTGATTTTGTCGAAAGGATGCTGCGCAGCAGGAAGCCCAATCCGCTTCCCACCGCAACTGCAACTAGGGCCACGAGGACGGCGATCAGGATGGTATCCATCTCTGCCCTCCCGAGCCATTGGTTATTCGATTTTGAGTTTTAGTCGTAAATGTGCGCTTAACGGGTAAATTTCCCGCTAACGCACACTCAAATGGTAAGTTCGCAATTGGTTTCGTGCAAGGAGATGAACTGGAAATTGAGTCTCGTGGCACATCGATGATCCAAATAAAAGCACCGTTGCCAGCTGGCAACGGTGCTTTTATTTTCAGGTTTTGATGTCGCTGAGAGCCCGGAGGGCCGGAACAGCAAGAGTTACTCTTCCTCGGAAGAGCCGTCGGAATCGGCGCTGTCGCCGGATTCATCGTCACCCTCGACTGCGTCACGTTCGCCCACTTCACCCTCGAGGATCTCGCCCTCTTCACCGACCGGTACAAGATCTTCTTCAGCAGTGACACGGGGTGGCTGGACCCAGCAAACGCGATCATCTTCGGCGCCGGCGAGTTCAACCCCGCGCGGAAGTTTCACATCGCTGGCGAGAATTACCGAGTCGATCTCTTCCATGCCGGAACAGTCGACAATGATTTCGTTTGGCACATCGAACGGCTTGGCTCTCACAAGAATTTCGAACATACCCTGTGTAACCACGCCGACGCCACCTGCTGTGCCGGGCGCATCTTCCTGTCCTGTGAGGCTCACCGGCACGGGCGTTTCAACTACCTGTTGAACATCGACGCGCTGAAAGTCGACGTGCTGGATGGCACCTGTGACTGCGTGACGTGCGATTTCACGTACGATCGTCACCGTCTCTGTGCCTCCGTTCGCGATCAGCGTGACGGGCGTAGTGCGACCTGCCGTGCGGAGCGCGGCCCGGAGTTCGACCTCAGTGACTTGAAGCGTTTCGGACTCCTGGGCGAGACCGTACATGTGAATGGGGGTTATCCCCTGCCGCCTGAGCGCCCGGTTCTTTTTTCCGAGGGCTGTGCGAACTTCGACGTTGAGCGTAACCGCATCCGCCATCGCGTTCGATCTCCCGTAGTAACTATGGTTCTGTGCCAGGACCGGCGATCGGACCGCCGGTTAACGTTCACGCCTGGAACGAAATTTTCAGACATGGTGCAGATGGCTTCAACAACCGATCATGCACAGCCGTTAACCGTATCACGGGGCGGTCCGATCGGAGTGCGCACCGAGAACGATTTCGCTGCTCTCCCGGGCGGTCCGGAGGACGAACCGGTTGGGATGCGATTGCCGGTCACGGAGTATCGGGCGAGTTGAGTAAGTCGGGAGACGCAGCGCAGGGCGATCGTTGGCCTATTGCATCTGCACCTGGCGGGCACCTTCGATCATCTCATTCGTAGCCAGGTGGTATTATGAAGGGTACGTATGTGCAGTTGACGCTGAACTCGTTTTCATCCCTGAACTGGTGTGGTTCCTGGAGGTTGCGGCATGCTTGTGCCAATGAAGGTCGACTACGGGGTCAGAACCCTGGTTTACCTCGCGCAACAGGACCAGAAGACGTTCACCCCAACTTCGGAAATCGCGAGCAACCAGCACATTCCTGAGCCCTATCTGCTGCGAATCTGCTCGGAACTCCACAAGTCCGGGCTGATCGAATCTCGCCGGGGTCCCCAGGGCGGTCACAGGCTGGGCAGGGACCCGGAGACCATCTCGGTGAGCGATGTCGTTGACTCGGTCGATTACTCGCTCGCGCTGGTCGACTGTGTAGAAGAGCCCGAGGGCTGTAGGCTCTCCGGGGCTTGTTCGCAGCGCGAGCTCTGGAGTGATATCGAGAAGATGCTGCTGGAGCACTTGAGCAAAGTGACGATTGGCGAGTTAGCGACCCAGCAGAGATTGATGGTGGCCGCGGTTCCGGTGAACACGAGTTTTTAGAGTTTTTTTGCACCTGGAGCGACGGCTCCGAATCTAACTGTTCAGTCGGCTAATCTGACCTGCAGTGCACGGGGACCACCGCGATTCGAGAACGTACCGTGCCAACAAACACGCAGGACCTATCGCGGCCATCCGCGCCGCATTGAGGATTGGTCAGGGCGAAATGGCCTAGGCTGCGGAGTAGAATTCAACACAAACCTCCGGTCGAACGTGAACTGCGCGTTGACCTGCGCATGTGTAGGACCGGGCATAGTAAAGAGGTAATTCAGGGAAATGGCACAGACCAACGGCTTCACGCCGCTAACGCCAGGGCAGGTGCAACGATACAGTCGCCACCTGATCATGGACGGCGTCGGCAGCGTGGGGCAGCGAAAACTGCTCGACGCGAAGGTGTTGATCATCGGTGCGGGGGGACTCGGGTCGCCGATAGCCCTTTACCTGGCCCTGGCCGGGGTGGGGACACTTGGCATTGTCGACTTCGACACTGTCGACGTTTCCAACCTGCAGCGCCAGATTCTGCACACCGATGCGGATGTCGGTCGGCCGAAGGTGATTTCTGCGAAGGAAACCCTCCTGGCCCACAACCCGGACATCAATGTGATACTCCACGAGGAGCCGATCACCTCTGACAACGCGATGGATATCATCCCGAACTACGACATCATCGTGAACGGGGCCGACAACTTCGCCACCCGATATCTTGTAAACGACGCCTCTTACTTTGCTGGAAAGCCGCTGGTAGACGGCGCGATCCTGGTGTTCGACGGCCAGGCGACCACCTATCAGCCGGGCCAGGGTTGCTACCGCTGCATGTTCCCGGAACCGCCTCCCCCCGGTGAGGTCCCAAACTGTGCGGAAGCCGGCGTGATCGGTGCCCTGCCGGGACTTGTGGGGTCAATCCAGGCACTTGAGGTGATCAAACTCATAATGGGCGTTGGCGAGACTTTAACCAGCCGCATGCTGCTGATTGACGCCCTTGCCATGGACTTCCGCGAGATAAAGATCCGCCGAAACCCGGACTGCAAACTGTGTGGCGACAACCCTGAAGTTACAGAGTTGATCGATTACGAGATTTTCTGCGGCATCCTGCCTCCAGAACCCGTAGTAGCCCAACAGCCAGCGTCGGCCGATTAGTCGGTCGGCGCTGCGCGTCTCGGCGTTTATGCTTAGACAGGCGTAAAAACCGACGAACCCAGTTACCTCACGAAAGATTTTTCTTGGCTTCTCCTCTGGCCGCCCGGTTATCGGCAGTAAAGAACGATGCACTCGACGCCATCGGCAACACGCCGCTTGTCGATGTGTCCGTTCTCAGCCCCGATCCAAAAATCAAGATTTACGGAAAGCTCGAATCGACAAACCCGACGGGCTCCGTGAAAGACCGCGTGGCAAAATCGCTAATTGAAGATGCGGAGCGGAAGGGGCTGCTCAAGCCGGGTGACACCATTCTCGAACCGACCTCGGGAAACACCGGGCTCGGGCTGGCAATGATCGGGCGTATCCGGGGCTACAAGGTCAAGGTGGTCATGCCTGCAAGCGTTCCCCCGGAGCGGGTAAGTTTGCTCGAGGCTTTCGGAGCTGAAGTAATCCTGTCGGATGCCGATAAGGGCACGAACGAGTCGATCGTGATGGCCAAGCACATCGCGGAAGAAAACCCGTCGTACCACATGCCCTACCAGTACGGCAATGAAGCAAACCCACTTGCCCATTACGAGACCACAGGCCCGGAGATCGTGCGCGACATGCCCGACGTCGATGTGTTTGTGGCCGGTCTTGGAACCGGCGGGACGCTGATGGGTGTGGGAAGGGCGCTTCGGGAGCACAACCCGGATGTGCGGATCATCGCTACTGCGCCGCACCCGGATGACAAGGTGCAGGGCCTCCGTTCGATCGAGCATGGCTACATTCCGCCCATCCTCGACCTTGAAAGGCTTGATGGGAGGATTCTTATCGAGGCCGAAGAGGCTTTCTACTGGACGAGGAAATTGCTGACCGATGCGGGTTACTTTGTTGGTGTGTCTTCGGGCGCAACTTTCGCAACGGCCCGCAAAATCGCCCAGAAAATGTCGGCTGAAGGCCGCGAGGGCAAGATTGTGGCATTGTTCGCCGATGGCGGTTGGAAATACCTGTCGACCGGGATTTACGGCGAGGATTACAAGTTCAGCCAGGCCGAAATCGAGGGCAAGACCTGGTGGTAACCGGGTAGTTTCGAGTTACTATCACGGCCCCACCGGATTTTTCTGGCGGGGTCTTTTTTGTTTGAGGACAGGTTCAGCTACTCGGGACACATAAAAAATGCCTGAACTTTCTTCGTCTGCATCGCCTGAACTGGTTTTCAAGACCGCACGCGAACAGGCGCGCCTTATCGCCGACGGCGAGGTATCTTCCGTAGAACTCGTGGGAGCTCATCTCGAACAGATCGAGAAGATCAACCCGGCGGTCAACGCGATGGTCACGATGGTCGCGGAATCGGCGCTGGAACAGGCGCGGAGGGCCGACGAAGCACGTAGCACGGGGGAACAGCTCGGGCCGCTGCATGGTCTGCCAATCGCAATCAAGGATCTGCAGGACACTGCGGGGATCCGCACCACCCAGGGCTCCCTGATCTATGAAAACCACGTGCCGACCCGGGATGCGCTGATCGTACAGCGGGTAAAAAACGCGGGTGCGATCGTGATTGGAAAATCGAACACGCCCGAGTTCGGTGCCGGCTCGCAGACTTTCAACCCGGTATTTGGCGCAACCGGTAACCCCTACGACACTTCCAAGACCTGCGGTGGCAGTTCGGGCGGTGCGGGAGTGGCCCTTGCGTGCGGCATGGTTCCGATTGCTACCGGCTCGGACCTCGGGGGGTCGCTCAGGAACCCGGCAGCATGGTCAAACGTCGTCGGAATTCGATCGAGCACAGGTCGCGTTCCGGCACTCAACGCCGACCTCGGGTGGTCGACTCTTTCAACGGACGGACCGATGGGTCGAACTGTGGGTGACGTTGCGCTGCAGTTGAGCGTTGTGGCCGGGTACGACAGTCGCCCACCCCTGTCGATCCGGGAGTCTGGCGATATCTTCTCGGGCTCGCTGGAACGCGATTTCAAGGGCGTTAGGATCGCGTGGAGCAGGGATTTGGGCGGGAGGCCGATCGATGCGGAGAACAGCCGGGTTACCGAGTCGCAGAAGCATGTTTTCGAGGACCTCGGCTGCGTCGTGGAGGATGATGAGCCCGATCTTTCGACTACCGACGAGATTTTCCAGACTTTGCGTGCCTACAGCTATGGAATCAAGCACGAGATCCATATGCGAGACCATCGGGACAAGATGAAGGAAACGGTCATCTGGAACGTGGAGCGTGGTCTTGAACTATCGGCCATCGAACTGGCCCATGCCGAGCGATTGCGTACCCGGCTGTGGGAACAGCTGGCGGTGTTTTTCGAAAAGTACGAGTTCCTCGCGCTTCCCGTCACGTCGGTCCCGCCGTTTTCGATTGAGGACGAGTATCCGATCGAGGTCAACGGCGTTCAGTTGGAGACTTATCTCGACTGGATGTGGCCTTGCTACACGATTTCGGTGACAGGGTTGCCGGCAGTCTCTGTGCCCGCTGGGTTCACCGCCGACGGACTGCCGGTCGGGCTGCAGCTGGTGGGCCGGCCGCGTGATGAGATGGGCCTCCTGCAACTGGCGCATGCGTTTGAGGGTGAGACGAATTTCTGGAAGCGGCGGCCGGGGGTTGTCGGGTAGGCGGGGTCGGTTGAGTGGGCACGAGAAGGAGCGTGTTGGGCGGTGTTTGCGCTTCGCCAGACCCTTCGACAGGCTCAGGATGAGGATTTTCGGGACGACGGTATTGTGACGGAGGGTCGATGGCAGGACTGCGGCGATCGAAAAAAAAGGATAGCTATGGATCTCAAACTTGATGGAAAACGTGCGCTTGTTACAGGCGGTAGCCGGGGCATCGGCAAGGCGATTGCAAGGACACTTGCTTCGGAGGGCGTATCGGTGGTGATCTCGGCCCGCGGCAAAGACGCGCTCGATATAACAGCTGCCGAACTGTCGGCCGAAACCGGCTCGAAAGTGGTGGGGGTAGTTGTCGATACGGGGTCGGACGATAGCGTTCGCAATGTTGTCGCCGAAGCGAAAAGCCTGCTGGGCAGCATCGATATCCTCGTCAACTGCGCGGCACGGCCGGGCGGTCAGGGTGCAGTCCCGACCCTTGCCGAAATCACCGAAGAGGAGTTCAACGATCACATGAACGTCAAGGTGATGGGTTACCTGCGCTGTGCCCGCGAGGTCGCACCCCTGATGATCGAGGAGGGTTGGGGCCGGATCATCAACATTTCGGGGATGGCGTCGAGGAACTCGGGAACGGTGATCGGCTCGATGCGCAACGTCGCGGTCTCGGCAATGACAAAGAACCTGGCCGACGAACTCGGCCCGCATGGCATCAACGTGACGGTCGTTCATCCCGGCATGACTCGCACCGAAGCCACGGCTGGAGTGGTGGCGAGGCGCGCAGAGGCGGCGGGAGTGAGCGAGTCTGAGACGGAGGAGCAGATGGCGCAGGGGAACTCGGTGCGCACGATTATCGACGCATCCGACATCGCTTACGTGGTTACGATGCTCGCCTCGCCGTTGTCGATAGCCATCACCGGCGACAGCATCGCGGCGGGCGGCGGAGTGGGCACGGCTATCCACTACTGAGCGCGGCGTACGCCGGAACCGTATTCGTGGCGAGGTCAGAATCGACCGTCGGTAACTCCGGTCCGGCGCAGCTTTTCAATCGACTCGATCAACTCGGCCCGGTCGTTGTTGCGCACGGAATACCGGATTCCGCCGAATTCACGCAGGACGCGGTGTTTGGCGAGCCGGGCCCTGAAGCCTTCGTCGATTGTTCCGCCACGGTCCTTGTAGGCATGCATCACTTCTTCGGCGAACCGATTGCCGAGATAGCCGAGGGGGACCAGATCGACCGCCGGATCGCCCAATCGAGCGTGCTCCCAGTCGAGGACCCCGGAAAGTCGGAGCGGTTCACCTTCAGCGAGCAGATTTTCGTGCCAGAAGTCATGGTGGGTCAAAACTGCCGTGTAATCGTCCATCCCGGGGGCGACGATGTGGTCGCTCCACCAGCGTTCCAGACGAGACATTTCCTCTGGCTCCAGACGTTCTCTCAGTGCACCCGAGGTGTCCGCCCACATCGCTTCGAGTTCCGGGCGACCTGTGGGCGAAGGTCTTTTCTCGAGCCCGGCGATCACACTCCCGGGGATCCTGTGCAACGCGGCCAGGAAGTGGCCGAGGTCGGTGGCAAGTTGCTCCCAGTCATCGGCGTCGGCATCTGCCCGTCGTATTGGACGACCGTTCAGGCTGGTGTACGCGAGCACACCGCCAGGAAATCTCTCTGTTGGCTCTGATAGAAGAAACGGATCGGGGATTTCGTTGGGCAGATAGCTTCGTATCATCGCGAGAAGCGCGACCTCGTATCGGTAACCCTTCGCCATAGACGCGGTCCGACCGAGTCGATAAACCGTTCCGCCGGCGTCGCGAATGACGACACTTCTGAATCCAGAACCCAGATTAACAACGGGGCGGGGCAGTGTCCTGCCGGGCGCGAGGCGCTCAATGTCGTCAGCCAGGGTTTCTATATCCCAGAAGTGGGATGTCAACGCACAGCAACCTGGCGGATACGCCAGTCCTCAATCGGATTCCGCCCGAACGCCAATTGTTCAGCCGCAGGGAGATCTGATGATACGCCGCACCATGTTGATTAACGGTTTTGATGGTCTATTTTCGCTAGGGGCGCGTGTTCAATACCTGACGAGCGCATACCATTGTCTGGCCCCGGCACCGCCCGGCCGACAGCGGTGCACGCAACCATGACCTGATCATTCACTCGATACGAGGAACCTCGCCAGATGACCAAACTTGCAGCCAACCTTTCGATGATGTTCACCGAGGTCGACATGCTCGACCGCTTCGGGGCGGCGGCAATGGCCGGGTTCAAGGGCGTGGAATATCTGTTCCCGTACGACTACCCAGCAGAGCAGATCAAGGAAAAACTCGATGAGCACGGCCTGGAGCAGGTGCTGTTCGACTTTCCGGCTGGCGATTGGGCGGCAGGTGAGCGCGGGCTGGGTGGCCTGCCCGACCGTGTTGGCGAGTTTCAGGACGGAGTCGGTACGGCAGTTGAATATGCGAAGGTCCTTGGGTGCGAGCGCCTGACCGTGCTTGCGGGCAAGTCGGTGTCGGGGGTGAGCGGGGTACAAATGCAGGAAACCCTGGTCGATAATCTCAAGTTCGCAGCAAACGCTGTCTCCGGCACGAATATCACCGTTTTGCTCGAAGCCATCAACACGATCGACATCCCCGGCTACTCGGTGTTTCGGACGAACCAGAGTCGGTCTGCCGTTGAAGCCGCCGGGTCGCCGAGCGTGAAGGTCCAGTACGACATTTACCACATGCAGATCATGGAAGGCGACGTGACGCGCACTATCGACGCTAACTTCGACGTGATCGGCCACTACCAGCTTGCCGACAACCCGGGCCGCCACGAGCCTGGGACCGGTGAATTGAACTACGACTTCCTGCTGCCGCATCTTGATGAAAAAGGCTACGACGGCTGGGTCGGCTGCGAGTATGCCCCGGCTGGCGAAACGGTGGCGGGTCTCGGTTGGGCGGCCAGGTACCTGTAATTTCGCCTGAGCCTTTACCGCGTTCAGAGAGATACGATCGATTGCGCCTGATTCGGGCGCCTGTGTGATAAATCAGCGCCAGCACGGAAGGTTCGTGCTGCCAGATTATGGAAAAAAATGCCTAAGCTCGAAGCAAATCTTCAGTGGATGTTCAACGAGTACGAGTTGCTCGACCGCTACGACGCCGCGGCGCGGGCAGGGTTCAAGGGCGTCGAGCTACAGGCGCCTTATTTAGTTTCCGTTGGGCAGATCGTCGAACGCCTCGAACAGAACAGCCTGAAACACGTCATCATTAACTCGCCGGTGGCCGATCCCGACACCGGCAAAAACAACATAGCACTTCGCCCCGACCGGCGCGATCTGTACATGGAACGGACGGCCCAGGCGGTCGAGTATGCGTCTGGTCTTGGCTGCATCGGTGTGAATATCGGCGTTGGTCCGCTCGACGACGTTGACCCTGACGAAGCACGGACCGCCCTCGTGGCGAACATGCGGTACGCCGCGGAGGAGTTGGCGAAGGTTGGGGTTGTGGCGCTGGTCGAAGCGATCAACACCCGGGACCAGCCGGGATTTTTCGTAAACACCACCGCGCAGTCGCTCAGCGCCATCGCGGAGGCGAATCACCCGAATCTCGCAGTGTTGTACGACTTCTACCACATGCAGATCATGGAGGGCGACCTGGCGCTAACCGTCAAAGAAAACCTGCACTCGATTAAGCACATCCAGATTGCCGACAACCCGTTCCGCCATGAGCCGGGGACTGGCGAGATCAACTACAACTTCCTGCTGCCGTACCTCGACGAAATCGGCTACGAGGGCTGGGTCGGCTGCGAGTATGGTCCGAGCGGCGACACCGTAGAGACGCTGGGCTGGGCGTCGGAGTGGCTTTAGTATTTACTCCATAGTTGGTTTCAACTCCCGAACCGCTTCGAGCCTGGTCGACAATCAACCCGCATTGCCCCCGAAAACGCAGAACAGTGAACACAGACGATGTAGCCCGGTTCGACAATGAAGATGCACCCCTGCGTGCCGATATTCGGCGCATGGGCGACATGCTGGGGAAAACCCTGCAGGCGCTGTGGGGCGATGAGTTGTTTGAGCTGGTCGAATATGTCCGGTCGGCCACCCGTTCGTTCAGGGATTCCGAAGATCGGGAGTTGCGGGACGAGCTGATCGCGAAACTCGATGGAAGTTCGCTCTGGCTGGTAATCCGGCTCGTACGGGCATTCACCAGTTACTTCCACCTTGCGAATGTGGCCGAGCAGCACCACCGGATTGAGTTCAGGGGCGTTGCGGGAGCCCGCAGAGAGTGGCTAGAAGAGGCGTTCGACCGCATTCGTGAAGCGGGCGTTTCGGTGGACGAAATAAGTGATTTGATCGACCGGTTGGAAGTCCGCCCTGTTTTTACCGCTCACCCGACAGAGGCCGCGAGGCGGTCAATCCTCACTAAGTTGCGGCGGGTGGGGGAACTCCTTGAAAAGCGTTCGAACCCGAGGCTGCTGGAATCGGAGTTGCGGCGCATCGACCGCAGGTTGTCTGAAGTTATCGAGGAGATACTTCAGACCGACGAGTTACGGCATCAGAGACCGCTGCCGATAGATGAGGCCCGCAACATCATCTTTTACATGGAGGACATGTTCGGCTCGGCCATTGCCGATGTGCAGGAAGCGCTCGATGAGCAGCTGGCAACGTTCGGGATTTTAAAGCTGCCGACGTTGCGGCCATTGCGGTTCGGAACCTGGGTGGGCGGCGATCGCGATGGCAATCCTAATGTGACTCATGAGCTGACCCGGCAGATCCTGGACCTTCAGCACGAGCGTGCGCTGAAGTTGTTCGCGCCGGCGGTGGCCGAATTGGCACAGACGCTGAGCCAGTCGATCCAGATTGTGGAGATAAGCGAAGAACTGATCGATTCGCTGGAGAACGACCGCCGGGAACTGCCCGGTGTGTGGGAAGAGTTCAAGAACCTCGACGAGGAAGAGCCGTACCGCCTGAAGTGCGCATACATGTATGAGCGACTCCAGAACGGTATCGAAGCGACCGATGGGCACCCGCAGGACGACAAACCCCGATATGCGGACGTGGAGCCCTTGCTGGCCGATCTCCAGTTGATGCTCGATTCACTCGCTGCAAACCAGGGCACCGCATCGGCAAGCGGCGAGGTGCGCCGACTGATCCAGCGGATTTCAGCGTTTGGAATGACCCTGGCCACGATGGACATCAGGCAGCATGCCGAAGTGACGGGAGCGGCGGTCAACGAGCTGATCGACCGGGTAGACAACTCCCCCGGCGGTTTCGGAAGCCTGCCGGTCGAAGAAAGGGTGCCGCGACTCGTAGCCGAGCTCAAGTCCAAGCGGGTGCTCACTTCCAGGGCGGCATCGTTTACCGCGGCCACCACCGAGGTGCTTGATCTTGCCGAGACGATCCGGGATGCCCAGGACGAGTACGGGCAGCAGGTGATCGAAAGCTGGATCGTCGCGATGACCCGCGATGTCGACGACCTGCTGGCGGTGCTTGTGCTGGCGAAGGAAGCCGGGTTGGTCGTGCCAGAAGAGGGCATATCACGACTGTCGGTCGTTCCGTTGTTCGAGGAGATCGAGGACTTGAGGCGTGCCCACGAGGTGATGGACCGGTACCTGTCGATACCCGAGATCAAGTTGCTGGTGAGTGCGGCTGGCGGTGTGGTCGAGGTGATGCTCGGGTATTCCGACTCCAACAAGGACGGCGGAATAATGACGTCGCAGTGGGAGCTGTACAAAGCGCAGCGGGCGTTGCGTTCGGTGGGCGAAAAGCACGGAGTGGCGATTCGGCTGTTTCACGGGCGGGGCGGCACCGTTGGGCGCGGCGGCGGACCCACCAACGACGCGATTATGGCCCAGCCATATGCGACGGTCGACGGCCGTATCAAGATCACCGAACAGGGCGAGGTCATTTCCGATAAATACGGTTTACCCGAACTCGCACGCAACCATCTTGAGTTGTCGGTGGCCGCGGTGATCGAGGCTTCGCTCCTTCACCAGGAGCCACGTTACGACGATACCAGGCTCGAGCGGTGGTTCAGTGCGATGGACTGGTTGTCGGAAAGGGCGTTCACCAAGTACCGCAGCCTGATCGAAACCGATGGGTTTGTCGAGTATTTCATGACTTCGACGCCGGTCGAAGAACTGGCGGGAATGAACATTGGATCACGACCTTCCCGCCGTGCAACTTCAAGCGGAACGGGAACCGATTCTCGGAGTATTGAAGACCTGCGCGCCATTCCCTGGGTTTTCGGTTGGATGCAGAGCCGGCAGATCGTTCCCGGCTACTTCGGTGTGGGCCAGGCGTTATCCGATGCACGTGAAGCCGGGATGGACGCCGTTCTGGCGGAGATGTTCGGGGAATGGCCATTCTTCAGGACGTTCATTTCAAACGTCGAGATGACCCTTGTGAAGTCGAGCATGAACATAGCCGGCCACTACGTCGACGCGCTCGTAGATCCGAATCTGCACCACATTTTTGCAGGAATAAAAGAGGAGCGGGACCGAGCTGTGGCGGAGGTCCTCAGGATCACCGGTCAGGAAAACCTGCTCGATCATCAGCCGGTGCTGAAACGGACGCTGGCGGTGCGTGAGTTTTATGTCGATCCCCTGAACTATCTCCAGGTTTCTTTGCTGCTCCGGCGCCGGTCATCGGATGAAATCGACGCATCGGTCGAGCGGGCTTTGTTACTGTCGATAAACGGTGTGGCCGCCGGCCTGAAGAACACCGGGTAACAACATGCAGACTCCCGCGCCGAATACGAGTTCGCGATTCCGGAAGAATCCGGCCGTTTCGTTCGTAGCCGAAACCATCGCCACCGGGCTTGGTTCGGGGCGCTGGCCGTTCGTTGCTCCGGCAACTGTGGGGACCGCGGCGGCGCTGGCCGTTTACTGGCTGCTCGATTCGCTGGTTTTTGAGCCGGGTGGAGGGGTTTCTTATGGAACGGGAGACTCGATCTGGTTCTTCAGTTTGATCGGGATCACTCTGATTGCGGGCGTCTGGGCCACCGGTTATATCGAGTCTGAGGATGATCTCGACCCGTCTCGCGGGGTGATTGACGAATGGGTTGGATTGTGGGTCACGGTTGCGTTCCTGCCCGTGACCTGGCCGTGGATGATCGCCGGGTTTTTCATGTTCCGGGCGCTGGATATATTGAAACCGCTGGGCATTCGGCGGCTCGAGGGTTTGCCGGGCGGCTGGGGCATCATGCTCGACGATATTGGGGCAGGAATACTTGGGGCGGTAGCTCTGAACGCGGTGCGCGTGTTGTTTTTCCCGTGAGTGCCTAGCTCTTCTTCAGTACCTGGCCGAAAAATGCGTTGACGAGTTGTACGAAACGCCCGGGGTGCTGCGAGTGCATCCCATGACCGCTATCGTCCCACTTCACGTGGCGGCCCTGCTCCAGCAAATCGACGGCGCGGGTCGCTTCGATGTCCCTGAGCGCCCCGCCCATGTCGGGGTTCGCCTGCATCAGCAATACGGGAGATGTCACGGAGGCCAGTACCGCATCGGGGTTCCACGACTCTGTCAGCCGACCGTCGATCGCCGCGGCCCACACGCCGGGATCCGTCTTGATCATCGTGAGGGCCATTTTTGCGATTTCCTCGTCCGACGACACTTCGTCGGTCTTTCTTAGCTCAAGCGCCGTGCCAGACTCGTCGAGATTCTTGTTGCGAATGTCGAGCGATCGCTGAAAGTGTGGGGCGAAGTTCGATTCGTCGAACCACTCCCTGATGTAGAGGGGCGGATCGACCAGGACTGCAGCCGCGACGAGTGCGGGCACCCCGGCGGAGACACCGGCAGCCGTGACGCCGCCGAGCGAGGATCCGACCAGGTAGGCGGGCTGTCCGATTACCGCGCGCAAGAACTCGATGACCTCAGCTGGATAATCGTTGAACTCGTAGCCGTCGGGGACGCGGCCGGAGTCTCCGTGACCGCGCAGATCGACTGCATAAACATGCCAGCGCTCTGAAAACTGGTCCATAACCGGTTCCCAACCGGTCCAACGGCTGCCCAGCCCGTGAATCAGCACTATTGGCGGGCCGTTGTCCGGACCCTCGACGTAATTAACGTCGATGGTGCTGGCTGCAAACTTTTTTACCGGGAACTGAGGCATGTGGATTCCTAGGACATGAGGGTACCAGTCCTGCCCGACGCGCCGCCTTAGCGGGCGTGGAAGCGTTTTAGTGCGCGGATGAAATCGTGGTTTCTTGCGATGTGGGGGGAGTGGCCGACCCGGGGCCAGCGCAGGATGTGTGAATCGGGTATCAGGCCCGCGATTCGGTCGGATTCCTCGTCCGAGAGGATTCCGCCCCTGCCCGTGGAGCCCTGGATGATCAGCGTCGGGCACTGGATTGCGCGGAACATATCGGCGAACATATCGTTGTCATCAGAGGGCGTCGAAATGATTGCCTCAAGAGCGGGATCCAGTTCAAACCACATCCTGGCGAGACGCTCGATACTGTCCTCGGAGGCATCTGCGTATTCTTCTCTGACCGCCGGGACGAGATCACCCGGGGTAATGGCCGATCGAATGAGTTCCGCCCTTCTTGTACGGCTGTCCTGTCGGCGGGTGCGCTCACGCCTTCGTACTTCAGAGTGCACTCCAGAGTACGGTTCGACGAGGACCGTTTTCGATACGAGTTCGGGGTGCTGCGCTGCGACCGCGGCGGCGACCCACCCGCCGAGTGAGTGGCCTACTAGCATGAGGGGCCGGTCGCTGATCTTCGCGATCAATGGCACCACATCGTCGGCCCACGTCTGGCGATTAGAATTCTTGCCGGCCCGGCCCGACCTTCCCATGCCCCGCAGGTCGACCGCAAACAGGTGAAACTCCTGCGCAAGTTTTTCGGTCACCCGGCCCCAGGTGTGCCAGTTCGATCCATATCCGTGGACCAGCAGCATTGGCGACGCACCGGACGAAGGCACCGGCCATTCGGCCACGTTGAGCGCGATATCCCCGGTGTGAACGTAGCTTTCCGTGTAAGTCATCAATCAGTTTCCAGGGGCTTCACGGCTAGCCGATAACTTCTTTCATCCTTGCGCCGATTTGCGTCGGAGAGTCGACGACGTGGACTCCGGCCTCGCTCAGGGCCCTGCTCTTTTCGGACGCCAGGGCTGCCCTGCCGGTAATGATGGCACCGGCGTGCCCCATGCGTTTGCCCGCGGGGGCCGTCTGCCCGGCGATGGCGGCGACGACGGGTTTCGTGACGTTTCCCCTGATGTATTCGGCGGCCAGCTGCTCACGGATCCCGCCAATTTCGCCGATCAGGACTATCGCCTCGGTTTCATCGTCGGCCTGGAACATTTCGAGCACATCAGTGAATGTCGTTCCGTGTACGGGGTCGCCGCCGATTCCAACGCAGGTCGACTGGCCCAATCCGTGCTGCACAAGCTGGGCGATCGCTTCGTAAGTGAGCGTTCCCGATCGTGAGACGACGCCGATATTTCCGGGTCTGACAATGTTGCCGGGAACGATACCGACCTTGGCTTTCGATGCGGGGCTCAGGACACCCGGGCAGTTCGCGCCGATCAGGCGTGTTGGCCTGTCCTTGATATAGGCCATGACCTTGACCATGTCGAGCACCGGCACACCCTCGGTTATGCACACTACAAGCTCGAGTCCGGCATCGACCTGTTCGATGATCGCGTCCATGGCAAACGGTGCTGGAACAAAAATCACACCGGTGTTCGCGCCGGTCTGTTCCACGGCTTTAGCGACCGTCGAAAAATACGGGACTTCGTCTTCAAACTTCTGCCCGTCTCGACCCGGGTGAACGGCGGCGACCATGTTTGTGCCGTACTCGCGCGTCCGGCTCGCCTGGAAGCTGCCGTCGCGGCCGAGTCCCTGGATGAGGAGTCTTGTTTCGGGTCCGACAAGAATTGCCATCAGTTGGCAACTTCCTGTTCCAGCAATATCCGTTTCAACACCCTGGCTGCGTCTGCGAGGTCGGGGGCCGACGTGATGTTGAGGCCAGAATCGCCAAGAATTCTTGCGCCTTCCTCGGCGTTTGTCCCCCGCATGGCCACGACCATTGGCAGTTGCGCGTTGGTTTCTTTCGCGGCAGCCACGATTCCCTTCGCCACGACGTCGGCACGGGCGATTCCCGCGAACAGGTTTACGAGGATTATCTCGACATCGGCGTCGTCCATGATGATCTTGAATGCCTCCTCGATGCGTTCCTGGTCGGCCGAGCCACCGATATCGAGGAAGTTGGCGGGGTCGGCACCGGCGGATTTTGTGATGTCCATCGTGGCCATGGCAAGGCCCGCACCGTTCACCATGCAACCCACGCGGCCGCCCTCGAGCTTCACGTACGCCAGGTCTGCAGCATCGGCGCGCCGCTCGAGCGGGTCTTGCTGATTGGGGTCGCGTAGACCCGCGAGGTCGGGGTGCCGGAAAAGGGCGTCGTCTTCGAGAGTGATCTTGGCATCCAGTGCAACGATCTTGTTGTCTTCAGTTACTACGAGGGGGTTTATCTCGACTAGCGAGCAGTCGTTTTCGGTAAATACCCGGTAGAGATCGGTGACGAGTTTCGTCGTGGCGCGGAGAGATTCGGCCGGCACGCCGAGTGCCAGAGCGATGTCACGGGCGTGATATGTCGTCAGGCCGATTAGCGGGTCGCCAGCGACGCGGAAAATCTTTTCGGGATTGTTTTCGGCAACCTCTTCTATTTCCATTCCGCCTTCGGTACTGGCCATAACGACCGGAGCACCGACGTCGCCATCGATCACGATTGACAGGTAGAACTCGTCCTTGATGTCGATGGTTTCCGCGATCATTACTTTTTCGACCGGCACACCTGCCGCGCCGGTCTGTTTGGTAACCAGGCGACTTCCCAGCAGCGCTTCGGCCACTTCCCGGGCCTGTTCGGGGGTATCGACGAGTTTTACGCCGCCTGCTTTGCCCCTGCCACCGGCATGCACCTGTGCCTTGACCACCACGCGACCGCCGATGCGGGATGCGATTTCTTCTGCTTCTGCGGCTGTCGAAGCGACCTCGGCACGGGGGGTCGGAACGCCGTACTTATCGAGGATTTCTCTGGCCTGGTACTCGTGGATATTCACGGACGGATTCTCGCTTTTGTCGATCGCGCACCTGTGCCCTGTAACGAAAAAGAGTTGCGCAGCGGGGCCGCGAAAGGGAGGGCTGCGATTTATCGTACCGAGGGGAGTGGAGTGTGTCCACGAATCCTGAACCCATGTATGTGCAGTAGCGACCGGCGATTACGGTTACGTCCATGGTCTCGTCTCGTCTCGGGACCGGCAACCGGACAGCTGGCACAAACGAAAGGAGTCTGCATCGGGTGCAGACTCCTTTCAGAAATGGTTGTCGCCTGTGTCTTACGCGGCTTTGATACCGTACCGCGCGTTTTCGGAAAGTCCGATTCGAGCGGTCAACAGACCGAGTTCGCTCTTGAATGTGACGAGGATCTGCCTGGGTACCGTCGAGGTGAGGGTGCTGCCACGAGGTTCGATAATCACGGGCGGACTGATATCGCATGGGTAGCCGTTGGCAGCCAGTTCTGTGGCCGCATTGCCGGTGATAACGTTAGCGATTTCACCTAGGGCCGAGAGCGCCATTGGGTCGCGTGCATCCATATCTTCGCCGATCATCCGGCGCACGACTTCAGTCGAAACGGAATCGCTGAAACCGTATAGCACATTGCCTTGGAGCTTTCCGCTAACCCCAATGATGGCGGTAATGTCGTCGGTGGTGTACTGGTACGACACGGCTTCGGCGCTGGCCACTTCAAGGTGCACGCCGAACTCTTTCTGCCACACCATTTGCGCCGGTCCGAGGAACGGATTTACAAACTCTTGCCGCATTAGTCAGAACCTTGACCTTGCTAATCTTTTGCGGTCGGCCCAACTGGGATAGACCGGGGACGGACCGGGTTCGAGCAGAAATGGGCACTTCGTTTCAATCCCGACCAATGGTGTTCAATCTAATTGCTCAAGTCACGAGCCACATCCGTAAAACCGCCTAGTAGTCGCAATGGAAACAGTGCGAGCGGTGCTTGACGCAGGCGCGGCAGTACTTGGAGCGAATGATTTTCGGCTGACCAGATGCGGTGCCTAGTCGCCCGCGCGGTTGGCCGGGGGAGTGACTGACAACGATTTTCGGGCGACTGCGGCCATGAGTGCGGTAATATCGGCGAGTCGGGGAGGTTTCTGCAACAGCCCGACAACCCGTGTCGAAATAGCCTCGATGTCAATTTGCGTATCGGTCCAGCCGGTCATCAGGATCACGTCGGTGTCTGGCGATTCGAGTTCAATGAATTCAGCCAGCATCCTTCCGTTCAAAACGGGCATTTCTATGTCGGAGATGACAACGTCAAACGGTGCCCCTGATTTGTGCTCAAGGCTGACAAGCTCGGAGGCCTCGGGCCCACCGACCGCGACCGAGACTGAGTGACCTTCGGAAGTGAGCATTTCTTCGACGACCATTCTGAGCATCGGCTCGTCGTCGACTACGAGCAATTTGAGGCTTTTTGCAATCGATTCATCGGCTAAAGCGCCAGGTCGGAGGGTTGTGGCGGTAGATTTTACCGGGAAGGAAAGACGTACGGTCGTTCCGGTTTTTTTGCGGGCATGAATGGTGACGGTGCCGGAATGACGTTGCATCACCTGCTGGACCATCGGTAGTCCGAGCCCGGTTCCGCCCTCGCCCTTGGTGGTGAAGAACGGTTCCATCGCGCTGAGGGCCGTTTCGTTGCTCATACCGGTCCCGTCATCGCTCACATCCACAATCACCCATTCTGGCGGGGACGTATCATCGCCGTTCGTGGATTTGGGAAGTACGTAACCGGCGATAACGATACGACCGCCATCCGGCATGGCATCGACAGAATTAAGTACCAGGTTCGTAAGCGCCTCGCGAGTTTCAGTTTCGGCACCGTAAATCGCCGGTAATGCCCGGGCGAAATCCGTCGAAACCCTGATCTCGGCCCCGGTGCCTGAACGGTCGCGCCACCGCGGGCGCGTGAGTTCAATCGTTTCACGCACAATCTGCTTGATATCGACAGGTTCGAGTTCGAGTTCGTTTGCTTCCCGGTCGCGGTATAACTGGCGCATCCGTTCGACGATACGAGATATGTCCAGTGCTGCGAGGCGGATGAGTTGGAGCAGTTTTTTGGAATGTTCGTCGAGGTCCTTGTTCTGTTGCAAGAGCATGTCGGAAAAACCGACCACCGGTGACAGCGCGTTATTGATATCGTGCGCGATACCACCGGCCATCTGTCCGAGCGCCCTCAGGCGTGTCTGCCTCATGACCTGTTGTTGGGTATCTACCAGTTCGGCGTTCATCGATCTCAGGTCGTCAACCAGCCTAGCGCCGTAAATGGCCTGTGCCACCAATGCACCGACCGCGCTCATCAGTTCGACTTCAGCGGGCCCAAGAGAACCGGCGTCGGTCCTTGCGACGACGATCGCCCCGTATGTTTCACCATTTGCGGAAAGCGTGTGTCCCACGACTGAGCGAAGTCCGGAGGCCGCAAACCTGCGTGCAAATTCGTCGAGATCACCGGCCGCGTCCGAAAGGTCGTGATCGTCTCCAGAAGGCCCGGTCTTCAGAACGATCGAATCGAAGGTTCGGGAGTTTGGTTTGTGGGGGGCGGCTGGTGAGGCCCGGCAACGCTGACGACCACGAAATCACCCCAGTCGGGGTCCAATAGCAGCCCGCACGCGTGATCGGCCGGCAACAAATCGGCAAGTCGCGATGTGGCGGTGGCCATTATCGACTCGACATCGTGCACCTCTGCTACATCGGTGGTAATCGCGTTTACAGTCGTGATTCTCGCGAGGCGCCGGAGCGTTGCGGAGGCGTTTCGTTGCTCCGTCACATCGCGAAACATCAGCAAGTGGCCGCCATAACTGTTCTCGCTGATGCTGTCAGACAATTTCGTGACCGTCGGCGAATAAACGACAGGTTGCAGGGTGGTTGGATTTTCTATTACGACGTCTTCGGCCGCCCCGGACGGATTTCCCTTACAGAGTTCATGGTCGGCCAGCTCTCCGGAAAACACGTCGCACAGATGACTGCCGATCAGTGCTTTGCCACCCGAAGCGACCATTCTTTCGGCCGCCGGGTTGGCGTCGACTATTTGTCCCTCGGAATCGAGCACAAACATTGCATCGGGGATACGCTCCACGAGGATGTCCACGGCGATCGGCACAAGGTCGAACAGCTTGAACCGGATATAGCCGAAGGCGATGATGGCGCCGGAGATGGCAAATGACATCGGCGTAGGGTCGAAAGAGCCCAACGGGTTGAGGTCGGTCAGGAAAAGAAGGTTTGCACCCAGTGGAATCGTTCCCGCGACAATGGTCGCGATCATCTGGCTTCTGAACATCGACGTTTCTGCAAAGGCCCGGTAGAGCAGAAATCCGAACCCGGCGAAGAACGCGAGGTACGAATAGAACCACGAAAACCAGAACCAGGGCCCGCGCATGAACTCGAGAGAGAAGCTACCCGGTTCGCCTACGATGGCAGCATCCTCCCACATCAGGTGATGTGAGGTGTTTGTCGCTGTAAGGACCACCGTAATTGCGGGAATTATCAGCACCGAAGCCAGCAGGCGTGGAGTGATTACTCGAATACGCCCCGTTAATTGCGCGGCAGTGAAAAACCAGAAGACCGGGACTGTCGTGGTCCCTACGTACTGGATTGGCACAAGCAACAGCTTGTCGTCGAGTCGGTCGAGCAGCACCTCGACGCCGTATCCACCAGACCATATTGCGGCCGCAATCATCAACCACGCAACCGATGCCGCACCAGGCACTCGTCGCCGGTTCCACATGAAGGCCGTCATCAGGAGCGCGACTATCGCTCCAACAAAAGGGGCAGCTGCGACGAACGATGATGTTTCGAGCATCAACATGGGTGCTTCGTTGCGCACCGGGGTGGCAAAGGCCACAGTTGTGCGCTAACTAACTGGGTAATGCGGAGCCTTACTATTATGGATTGTAATGATCCGCTGAAGATTACGTCACACGCTGGGTCGTTCAAGCAGTACCGTCGCGCCCATGTCGAGGTACTTGTTGCGCAATTCCGGCTCGTAACTTCGAATACAGAGTTTCGTTTCACTGCCTTCCAGCAGCTTTACGACGTGCCGGATGCAGTCGTCGTCGGTCTTCAGCGGGTGCTCGGGGTTCGCCTCCCGGTTGAACGAAAGATCGGCGGGTCCCCAGGAAAGGCAGGCGATGCCCGGTTGCGCGAACGTTTTTGCGCGGGTCACCGCACTGAGCGATTCGATTTGCAGCCACAGGACACCGAAATCGTTCCAGTAGTCGGCATATTCCAGGCGGTCGGGATGCTCGTTGACGTTGGCCCGTGCTGCCCCTCCCCATGATCGTTTCCCGACCTGCGGGTAGTAGAAATAGTCGAGCGCTTCCTGCGCGGTCGCGGCGGTCTCGGTTTGCGGCACTTCGATGCCCGAGGGACCGAGATCGAGGATGTTTCCAACCAGGTACGAATGGAACGTGTGCTTGATCCGGAAGACCACCGGCACACCGACCTGGGCAGCGGCATCGCAGAACTCGATCAGCAGCTGTTCGCTGAACGGTCCGTGCTGACTGTCGGTGGAAAGGAACGTGTAGTCGGAACTTCCCATGATGTCTTCGATCTGGCTTTTCGTGGCCGTCATGGGAGTGGTCGCGCCGATCGAAATTTCGCCGTTTTTTATGCGGTGTTGGAGATTGGTCTTGATCGTCAGGGGAAACTCCAGGAAATTGTTTTGTTTTTTGTGGCACCCGGTGCCGCGTTCGCCATGTTAGCGAAACTGCCATGTGCGCGTCGCCGGCGGGGTTACAGACGTTACTCTCAGGGCCAAAAAAACCGGCTGCCTAATCGACCAGGGCGTCTATCGATTGAAGGACGGCCCTGATGTAGCCGTAGCAGTAGGCAAACGCCACGGTGGCAGCATTATCGCCGGAGATTTTCGGTGCATGGTCTGGCATAAGCATTCCCGTGTAACCGGCCTCTTTATACGTTTTAGCAGCCGCGATCATGTCGATGTCGCCTTCGTCAGGGAACGTTTCTTCGAATGCCAGCTTCCTGCCGATAATGTTCCGGAAGTGGACGTTGAAAATTTTATCTCGCTCGCCGAACCAGCGAATCACGTCAAAAATTTCTTTGCCGGGGTCTTCCAGCATTTCCGAAACTGTGCCCTGGCAGAAATTCAGGCCGTGCACCGGACTTTCGTGCATCTGCACGAACTGCTTCATGCCATCGACGGTGCCCAGCACACGATCGACACCGCGGTAGCCGTCCGGGGTGTGAGGGTCGTGCGGATGACATGCGAGTTTTATCCCGTATTCTTCAGCGACCGGGACGACTCTTTCGAGGAAGTAGTCGATGCGCTCCCAGTACTCGTCGGCCGAAACGCTGCCCCAGATCCCGGGTCGCTCGCTTTTGTCGACCTCGTCCCATTGAAAGCTCGACCGCATGGCGCCGCCGCGGCCGGGCCGGGGAGTGGTGCGGGTTATTCCGATGATGAAAAGGCGATATTTGACTGCAGGAATTCCAGATTCGGCGCAGGCCCTGATGATGTTCTGGCAGATCTCGATCTCGCGATCTCGGTCGGGTGAAATTCCGAGCGTGATGTTCGGCGAGAGGTTATCTTCCGGCTTCGCGCCGATCGGCAGGGCGACCATGTCGACCTTGATGCCATATGACTCGACCTTTTCTCGGTACCTGCTCAGGACGTCGGTATTCCACTGATCGGCGGTTCCCGGCGGGTAGCCGTTGATGTGATTGACGCCGAGCTGGGCGAGCACCTCGTAGTCGGTATCGAGGTGAATCGGGTACTGGGTTCCGACAAACATGTTTTCCGTACCTGCCTGGACGTTCTCACTGCACGAGGGTTCGGTGCGGCAAATTTACAGTGATTGCGGTACGGTTGGAAGTGCCAGACCGGTGATGTGACCCGGATTCAGCGGCGTCAAGAAGATGCCCCGTGACAGGCTGAGAAATGTTGGCGGAGGGGACAGGATTCGAACCTGCGATGCCCTTACGGACATACTTGTTTTCAAGACAAGCGCATTCAACCGCTCTGCCACCCCTCCGCAGGGTGTCTGCCGAAACCGGGCGAACCCAGGCGAAAACGGCACGAAGATTAAGTCTAGCCGTAATTTCGGCCGATCTGTATCGATGCTTATCACATTTTTTTCAGCACCTGTATTTGATTGGGAGCGGCCCGTTGTGGGATACTGTTGAGCAGGGGTCGTGCACCGGTTCCAGTGCCTCAACGTCGGCGATTGGAAGCCAATCTTCGCCAGCAAGCGAGGTGAGTCCTCGAACTAAGCACGATTGGCCGGATGCCTGGAGACGAGGGTATGAAACAGCTACTTGAACTGTCTGGTATGTGGATCATGGCTATCGGGTTCGTTGTTGCGGTGATCGGGAGCATCGTGGCGGTGGCGACGGGCGATTCGATCGTCGTTTACGCAATCGGGTGGCTGATTGGCCTGCTGGGAGTGGTGCTTATTTTCTGGTCGGCACTAAGTGAACGCCTCCGCGCACGAAAGACCGACGATCTCCACGATGTGGGTTTCAACTAGCCGATCCACGCGGCGGCGCAATCGGGAAGGCAGGGCGGGATTCAGGTAATTGCGGGCTATCTTTACTCCCGAGCGGGCGCAAACATTTTCTCGATCGACAGCGCCCATGGCGCGGCGTCAGTGCTGGCAGTTTGAGCAGTAGTAGGCCGTTCGGCCGCCGAGGCTTCTTGTTACGAGCGGAATCTCGCACCGTGGGCAGAACGACCCCAATTTTCTTCGCAGTCGCATGCGGTCGTCGTGAGCGTCGACAATGAACGGTCGACCGCGGTCGTCGGGGTGGTTCAGGATGAAGTTGAGGGCGTGTTCCAGCGACTCGCGGATGGCCGCGAAAAGGGCGCTGAGGTTGCTGGCAGAGATACGGTTGGCGCGCCGTGCCGGGGAGATTCCGACCCTGTGGAGGGCTTCGTCGGCGTAGATGTTTCCGACTCCGGCCACCAGCGACTGGTCGAGCAGCAGGGGTTTTATCGGGGATTTTCGGCGACTTACATCTTCAGCGAACTGTTCTGCAGTGAAGTCGGGGTCGAGTGCGTCGGGGCCAAGCCCTGCGAAGGCTTCGTCCAGATCTGAGAAGGTGCGTATCGAACCCCAGCGCCGGGGATCGGCAAGCACCATTCGCAGGTCTTTTTCCCCATTTTTTAGAGTGAACTCAACACGGGTGAAACGGGGGGGCGATTCGTTGCCGTCGAGGACTTCGATACGACCTGTCATGCCCATGTGCAGGCCAAGTACGCCTTGATCGAGGACCAAGGCTATCTGCTTGCCGCGCCGTTCGAGTCGTTCAACCTTGCGACCGGGCAGTTTCGTGAGGTCAGATATCGCGCCGGTGCCTTTTTCGGGGCTGGGCTTGCTTTCGACGACTACCCGTTCGAAGACGCTGCCGGGCATGCCTTCCCTGACTAGGTAGCGTCTAAGCGATTCAACTTCGGGTAGCTCGGGCAAATTCTCAAGACCAGTTGTCTACCAAGTTGTTGACAGCCGACAGAAGTCGGTCTCTGCTTGCCTTCTCAGCCAAGGTGTCTTTGATCTGAAACTGGGGATAAGTTTTGGATTCTGCCGCCCTTTCCATGTTAGGAATACTCGAGACCTCGCGAATGAAACGTTCAGCGATTTCGACCGGTGCCTGCTTTTTCAGAGTGCCAGCGTTCAGGTAAAACGTACCATTTGTGTATACCGTGAAAAGTGACATTGGTCGGCCGTTTGGTCGAAGGACACCATAGCCGAAAGTACCGTAACTCTCCGAAGTGCCCCAATATTGGTGGCCAGCATGATCAAGCAAGAAATCTAGCAGTTCGGACAATGCGGGTCTGATGGCTACGTCTGCGCTCTGGATGGCGGCCCTGAATCTTTCGGCGTTCCAATGAGTAACGGGTTGAGTCGAAATAACCTCGGATCGAGGATTGGAAATATCCGGGACGATTGCCTCGAATTTTGATCCCTGATGAAATCTCAGGGACAGGCCAAATATGTGCAATTCGCCTTTAGATCGACTGCTTACATAGTCGAGTACTCGTCTAAGATCCTCGTCCATTTCGTCGATTGCAATGACCAAGCTGAATGAACCAGTTGTCAGTGCCTCCGAGATAGTTTGCCCAAATTTGTCAGAATCAAACTCGAAATCTTCTTGTGTGGCGAGCTTGATGAGAGATTCCAGATCGTGCCCTGTGTTCTGTCGGACACGTAAGTCGAATTCATCAAAATCCATCATGTGAAATGCAGATGCATAATCCAGTACTTGCCCAATCACGGCCCGCTTTCGTTCCGGATTGGTCGCCAGCTTGCACTCAACAATGGCTATGGCTCCGCTCTCATCTATGACAATCACATCACTGGTTCCAGCACCAGGCAAGCCGAATTCTTTTATCGCCACCGGCGCGTGACCGTTGATACCGATCTCGGAAAGTGGTAGCAATGCGGGCTCTTGAACAAGTAAGTCTCTGAGCGCAGCCTCATCTTGGTACCCTGTGGCTTTTACGAACTCCCAATCTTGGCTTCCGTTGTTTCTCATAGCGATATTTGACATGTTGTATCTCTCTGCATGTAGGACGGATCCACCAGTTAATACACCGAATCCATGTCGCCCCAGGTTGGGCCTGTTTTGGCTTCTACCAGTAGCGGCACGGCGAGGTCCATTGCTGCGGGCATCATCGTTGTGACCATCGCCTGCAATTCCATCAGCTCGCCCGGCGCGACCTCGAAGATCAGCTCGTCGTGAACCTGAATCGACATCTTCGACCGCATCTTCTGGGCCTTCATCTCGTTTGAAATGTTGATCATCGCGATCTTGATGACGTCGGCCGCCGTACCCTGGATAGGCATGTTCACCGAGACGCGTTCTGCCGCCGCACGATGGCCCGGATGTGCCGCCGTAATATCGGGCAGGTAGCGCCTTCGGCCCGTGATCGTCTCGGCGAAGCCGTTTTCGCGGGCCGACTGTTTCACAATCTCGATAAAGTCCTTGATACCCGGGTACTTGCCGAAGTACAGGTCGATGAACTCCTGCCCCTGCTGGCGGGTGAGGTCGGTCTGCCGGGCAACTCCGACCGGGCCGAGACCGTAGATCACGCCAAAGTTCAGTATCTTGGCAATCCTGCGCTGATCGGGCGTCACATCCTCGACCCCGTACATGGCGCGGGCTGTGGCCGCATGAATGTCCTCGCCGTTCTCGAACGCCTGGAGCAGTCCCGGTTCCCGCGACATATGCGCAAGGATCCGCAGTTCGATCTGCGAGTAGTCGGCCGCCAGGAACTGCCAGCCGTTTTTCGCATCGGCAACAAAGGCTTTGCGGACTTTACGGCCAAGCTCAGTGCGCACCGGGATGTTCTGAACGTTGGGGTCGGTGCTCGAGAGGCGACCCGTGGCCGAGCCGACCTGGTTGAAGCTGGTGTGCACCCTCCCGGTCGCCGGGTTGACGAGGAGAGGGAGCGCATCGACATAGGTGGACTTGAGTTTTGTGAGCTCCCTGTACTTCAGCACCGCGTCGGCGATCTGGTACACCCGGTCATCGAGTCCGCTGGTCTCCCGGATTTTTTCGAGCGCGCTGGCGTCCATCGAGTAGCCGGTCTTGGTCTTGCGGGTCTTCGGGGCGCCCAGCTCGTCGATCAGCAGGTCGGCGACCTGCCGGTTCGAGGCGAGGTTCAGTTCCCGGCCGCCGATAATCGAAGTCGCTGTCTGCTGGATCAGCTCGATATCGGCACCGAGGGTTTCCGACATTTCGGCAAGTGCCGATTTGTCGATAACCATCCCGTTACGCTGCATTTCGACGATCACAGGCAACAGCGGCAGCTCGATTTCTTCGTTTACATAGCGGGCGTTATGCTTGTCCATTTCCGGTTCGAAATACTCTTTTAGCCGCCAGGTGAAATCGGCGTCGGCAGCGGCGTACAGGCCTGCAGTTTCGATCGGGACTTCGGACATCGGAATCTGCTTGCGGCCGACTCCGATAAGCGTTTTGATCTCGGTCATTTCGGCCTGGAACAGTTCGAGTGCGAGTTGCTTCAGACCGATCGCACGACGACCGCACAACTGGGCGGCGATCATCGTGTCGAACGAAAGGCCGTTCAGTTCGATTCCCGCCGTGGCGAGGACCATCATGTCGAAGTTGGCGTTGTGGGCTATCTTCTTGATCGAGTCGTCTTCAAACAGGGGTCTGAGCGCGGCCAGAGCTTCGGCGTACGGCACCTGGTCGCCTTCGGTGTGACCGACCGCCACATACCAGGCGTGCTCGGAGCGGATGGCAAACGAGAGACCCACGAGGTCGGATGTCATCGAGTTGAGACCGGTGGTCTCGGTGTCGAACGCGAACTCGCCTTTTGCTTTCAGTTTGGCGATCATCGAGTCGAGAGCGGCCATGTCGGTAACGACTTCATATTCGCCGAGTGGCTTCGGGGGTACGGGCTCAGCGAGCGTTTCTGAGGTCTCGACCTCGCCCATCATGTCTATTTGCCCGGATGCATTTGCCGCTGAAGATTTGACCGTGCTGCCAGCTTCTCCGCTCAATTCGGACGTTGTCTTCGGCAGCCGGTTGGCCGCGGCCCGGAGTTCGTAGTTCATCAGGGCCTTTAGGACCGCCCCGCGATCGTAATCGCCGAACTTCGACGCATCGGCATCGAACTCGACCGGCACGTCCCGAACAATGGTCGTCAGCACAAGTGCCGTGGCGGCGGTCTCGCGGTGCTCGTCCAGCAGGTTCATCGCCCGCTTTGCACCGCGCAAGCCCTCAATGTCCTGGACCTCGTCGAGCCGGCTGAACAGCGAATCGAAGTGGCCCAGTTCGGTCAGCACGGCGCGGGCCGCTTTCTTCCCGACGCCCGGAACGCCAGGTATGTTGTCGGATGGATCGCCCTCGAGCGCCTTGATCTCGGCGACGTACTCAGGCCCCAGGCCATCGTAACGTTCAGCGACGGCCGCGGGATCGTAAATCTTTATCTCGCCAAACCCGGTGTACATCATGAGTGATGTCTTATCGTCGACGAGTTGCAGTTGGTCGGCGTCCCCGGTGAGGATCAGCGTTTTTATTCCCTGTTCGGTTGCCTGTTTTGAAAGGGTGCCGATCAGGTCATCGGCCTCGAACCCGTCGTACTCGAACACCGGCACGCCCATCGGTTCAAGAATCTCTTTTACGATCGGGATCTGCTCGTGCAGGGCGGGATCGACTTCCTGCCGCTGGGCCTTGTAGGCAGGGAACATGTCTTTGCGGAAAGTTGGCGCCTTGGTATCGAAAGTCACCGCGACATGAGTCGGATTTTGCTCGCGCAGGACTTTCAGGAACATCGTCATAAAACCGCTGGCACCGGTTGTGTTCTGGCCCGAAGAGGTGATGAGGTGGTCCCGAACGGCAAACCACGCGCGGAATACGATCGCATGGCCGTCGATTAGCAGAAAGAGATTTTCGTCCGTGCCGGTTGGGGAGTTGATTGTCATCTCGTCGTTCGGTGGTATTAGTTTGGAATCGCGAGTGAGTGTGAGTTGTGGGGATTATAGCTTCAGGAGGGTGTCGTGATGACCGGACCGCAGAGCCGGTTGACATACCTAGCCAGCCTATATATCGCGTAGATAGGTATCGAGCCTGTCGCGAGCATTTTTTCTGGAATGACACCAGACAAGGGAATACAGCTGGGATGACAACTGTCGCGGAACCCACATCAAGATCAGCAAACAACCTGGTCGATCCTGCCTACTGGCAAACCCTGAACCGGAAGAGCCTGTTGCGGTTTTTCACGTTGCACCAGCTGAGTTCGGGACCGCTGCACGGTTACGAAATCGGTAACCGAATTGCACTTTGTTGCGACGCACGACCGACTGATGCCATGATCTACCCGATGTTGAAAGAACTCGAAACCGGCGGATACGTGGAACTCGAAATAGTGGTAATCAGCGGTCGCAAACGCAAGGTGTACTCACTTTCGGAACGTGGTTTCGAGGCTTACCGGGCCGCAGCGCAGGCATGGTCGATGGTCCTGCCGCAGATCGAGATGGCGGTTAAGGAGGCGGGCGTGGAACCTGCCTGCTGCACTACCATGGTTATTGACTCGAGCATTTTTGGAGAATGAGCAATGAGTGATGTGAACCCGCTCGGTATCTTGACCCCGCTGGACGCGGCCGCCTGCTGTGGCGACGGCTGTTGCGACGATGTCTCGACGGCGGAGATCACGCATGCGCAACTCGATACGATCACGGCAGCCGTCGAGCACCGGTACGGTAACCTGGCCGAAAACGCCGCCGACAGGGCCGCCGATCCGTCAAGGCGCGGTGCTTCCGACATCTTTTACACCGAGGACCAGAGGGCGGCGATTACGAGCGAGGCCGAGGGTGCTTCGGCCGGTTGCGGAAACCCGGTTGGCATTGCCGACGCACAGCCCGGCGAGACGGTTCTTGACCTGGGTTCCGGCGGCGGGATCGACTGTTTTCTTGCGGCGCGTGAAGTCGGCGGTGACGGTTACGTTATCGGCATCGATATGACCCCGAGGATGATCGAGCTGGCACAGAAGAATGCAGCCGACCTGGGGACCGGGAACGTAGTGTTCAAGCTCGGCCACATAGAATCGATACCGCAGCCCGACAGCACCGTTGACCTGGTCATTTCCAACTGCGTGATCGCGCTATCTGAACAAAAAGATCGTGTCTTCTCGGAGATCATTCGCATCCTCAAACCCGGTGGCAGGTTTGTCATCTCCGACATGGTCACCGACCGGCCGTTGCCGGACGAGGTGAAGGCTTCCGCTAGCGAATGGGTTGCGTGTGTGGGAGGTGCTGCGGTGAAGAGCGAGTACCTCGAGCTGGTGGCGGACACCGGATTTACCGGAATCGAAGTACTGGGTGACCAGCAGAGCAGGCCTGACGCAGACGACTGGCAATCGTCGCTCAGGAATCTCACACTGAGGGCCTTCAAGCCCGTGAATTAGCGGGGAGTCGATGCCTGCACATTCAAGCAGGGCGTTTGGAAACGACAGCGACGCCTACGAGCTTTACATGGGCCGCTGGAGCCGCCTTGTCGCCGGTCGGTTTCTCGACTGGCTAGCCGTCCCTGCATCATGCAAGTGGCTTGACGTCGGTTCGGGTACCGGCAATTTAAGCCAGGCGGTCCTCTCGCAATGCGATCCTGCCGGGGTCCACGGAATCGAGCCATCGCCGGGCTTTGTTGAGCGGGCGAGAGAGTCAATACGAGATCAACGTGCAAGTTTCGAGATAGGCGATGCCGGGTCGCTGC
>Ga0066376_10000200_pt1 | contig 53032 bp, 51 predicted proteins | sample Knorr_S15_td_Bot_FD_77009 | JGI IMG/M metagenome (GOLD analysis project Ga0066376, IMG submission 77009) | Marine microbial communities from Southern Atlantic Ocean transect - Knorr_S15_td_Bottom_ad_5009_LV_A | ecosystem: Environmental > Aquatic > Marine > Oceanic | place: Southern Atlantic...
TAAAAGACTTCATCGTTATAACATTAGGAACAGGTCTTGGTAGCGGAATCGTAAGTAATGGTAAATTAATTGAAGGATATGACGGTTTTGCAGCTGAATTAGGACATTTTTCTATTAATAATAATGAAGGGAGATTAACAGGTCTTGGAGTTAAAGGTGGACTTGAAGCCTATGCATCAGCAACAGGTATTAAAAGAACAATAATGTACATGTTATCTAAATATATGAATGATAGTATTTTTAGAAGAATAGCATTCAAAGACTTACATGGTGAAGATATAACAAAAGCTGCAGAAAACAATGATTTTATAGCAATCAAAGCATACGAATACACTGGAGAGATACTCGGTAAGTCATTGGCTAATTTCGTAACTTTTAGTCAACCAGAAGCTATAATACTAACTGGAGGACTAGTAAATTCTGGCGATTGGATACTGAACCCTACAAAAAAATCATTTAATGAAAATTTACTCCCATTCTATCAAAATAAAGTAAAAATTTTATTATCAGCACTTAAAGAAAAAGATTCTGCTATATTAGGATCAGCAGCTTTGGTATGGAAAAACATATAATAAAATTATTAATTGCCTTATTCTATTTTATAAGCAATCCAATTCTTTCACAAAAAGTATACGTAGTTGATAAGAATAAAGAACCTATCTATAATGTAAGCTTTTATAAAAAAGACCTTTCAAAGGGTATTTTTTCAAATTTTAATGGTGAAGTAGATTTGTCAATATTTGAAAATAGAGATAGCATAGTAATTCAACACCCAACTTTTGATACTACTATAAAAATCAAATCTGAGATAGTTAAACAAAAAAATATAATTCTATTTGAGAAAATAATTAGTATCGATGAAATAGTTTTTTCAGTAAATAAGTGGAATGAAAATTTAAGTGATGTAAGTAATAAAATTCTTAATATCTCTGAAAAAACGATAAAAGAACTATCTCCTCAAACATCTGCAGATCTTCTTGAAAAAACAGGTGAAGTTTTTGTTCAAAAAAGTCAACTAGGAGGAGGAAGCCCAATGATTAGAGGATTTTCAGCAAACAGAATATTATTGTCATTAGATGGTATAAGAATGAATAATGCAATATTTAGAAGTGGAAACATTCATAATATCATATCAATAGATCCAAATATTCTAGAAGGTGTTGAAATTCTATATGGGCCAGCTTCAGTAATGTATGGAAGTGATGCTATTGGTGGAGCAATAAACTTTAAAATAAAAGATCCAAAATTTAGTATTGATAATAAAATAAAAATTAATGGCTCTCAAAACATTCAATATAATTCATCCAGTAAATCAAAACATTATAATTTATTTCTTAATATAGGATTAAAAAAAATATCAACTATGACAAGTTTTTCATTTAACGATTTTGATGATTTAAGGAGTGGATCTAAAAGAAAAAGTAAATACAAAAATTTTGGTAAAAGAACTGAATACGTTAAGAGAAATTACATAAAAAATACTGATGAAATCATTAAAAATACCAACCATAACATTCAAAAATTCAGTAACTACTCTCAAAATAACTTTATCCAAAAAATAAACTATAAAATAAATGATGATATTAATTTAATTTACTGTCTTTATTATTCTAAATCATCAAATATTCCAAGGTATGAAAGATTAACTATTTATGATGACTTACTAACACCTAAATATGCAGAGTGGTACTATGGACCCAATTTATTTCTAATGAATAAAATTGAACTCAACTATTTTATAAAAAATAAATTCTTTGATGCTTTTAAATTAAATTTTTCAAAACAAAACATAGAAGAAAGTAGAATTTCAAGAAAATTCAATGATTTATATATTAAAAATAGAATAGAAAAAGTTGGTGTCTATTCTTTTAATTTAGACTTTGATAAGAAAAAAAATGGAAAAGAATTTTTTTATGGTTATGAATTATATACTAACAAAATAAATTCAAATGCTTTTGAAAAAAACATAAACACAAATGAAGATGAAAAAATATCAACAAGATATCCTGATGGAGGCACTAACTTCTTAATAAACTCTATTTATTTATCATATAAAAAAATAAATAAAAACTTAAATTATAATTTTGGAATTAGAGGAACTAAAACCAATTTAAAGTCAAAAATTTCTAGTGATTTTTTTAATTTTCCTTTCTCAGAAGTTGAAATAAATACATCATCAATTAGTGGCAGTTTTGGTTTAATTTATAACTACTCAAAAAATTCATCTTTAAAATTTCTCTATTCTAATGGATTTCGTTCACCTAACTTGGATGATGTTGGAAAAATTTTTGATTCAGAACCTGGTAATATAATTGTTCCAAACACTAAATTAAATCCTGAATATGTAAATAATTTTGAAATAAACTTTATATCAAGAAAGAAGAATATCGAATTTAATGGATCCATCTATTATACTAATTTAAATAATGCAATTGTACGATCCAATGGAACTTTTGATGGAGTAGACTCAATAATGTACGATGGTAGTTTAAGTAAAGTACAAACTTTAAAAAATTCTGGAAAAGCATATGTTTTTGGTTTTAGTTATATGATAAATTACAAAATAAATAATAATTTAAATTTAAAATCATCAGTCTCATTTAACCAATCTAAAGACCTTTCAACCAAACTTCCTCTTAGGCACTCCTCTCCGATATTTGGTCAAACAAGTATAAATTTCACAAAAAGAAATATTAAAGTGAGTTATTATATTAATTATAATGGAAAAAAAGATATTTCTAATTTTTCTCCTAGTGAATTAAATAAATTATACCTATATACTAAAGATGGTTCTCCAGCTTGGTTAACTAATAATATTTCATTTATTTACAACATAAACTATTTAGCTAAAATTAATTTTTCTTGTGAAAATATTTTTGATATACACTATAGAAGTTACTCATCAGGAATTAGTGCGCCAGGAAGAAATTTTAACATTGGATTAAACATGTCTTTTTAATGAAATTAAAACACATAGTAATTTCAGGAAATATAGGTGTTGGAAAAACAACATTAGCAGAAAAATTGGCAAAAAAATATAACTGGAAAATTCTTCTTGAAGAAGTCGATAACAATCCATATTTAGATGATTTTTATAAATCGATGAAAAGTTGGTCATTTCATCTTCAAATTTTTTTTCTAAATAGTAGATTTAAACAAATACAAAATATAGCAAAAACTAATAGTACTATAATTCAAGATAGATCTATATATGAAGATTATGAGGTTTTTACAAAAAATTTATTTGATTCAGGAATCTTATTAAAAAGAGAATTCAAAAACTATAAAAGACTATACAATACAATTATTGAGTATGTCAAAGTACCTGACTTATTAATTTATATTAGAAATAAAAACATAAATAATATTGTTAATAACATAAAAAAAAGAAACAGAAAATTTGAAAAAAAAATAAACACTGAATATTTAAAAAATTTGAATAATTACTACGAGAATTGGATAAAACATTATTCAAATAAAAATCTATTAATTATTGATGTTACAAATAAAGATTTTATCAAAAATTCTAAAGATTTAAAAAATATTTATAAAATAATCGAAAATAAAATTAATGAATTAACTTAAAACTAAGTTCTTGACTAGTTTTGGTTTTTTTCCAAGGCACAATAGATTTTTTTGAAAAATCATACAAAATAAATACCATAGCTATGATATATATAATTACAAATAGAATAAATAACTTTTTAGACTTAGACATATGAATATACAAGGAAAATTAATAGAAATTTTTGACACAATCCAAATTACTGAAACTTTTAAAAAAAGAGAATTTATTATACAAGACAATAAAAATCCCGAATACCCCGAATATATAAAAGTTGAGGTTATCCAAGATAAAGTATCATTACTTGATAATATAAATATCGGGGATGAAATTAATGTTCTAATAAACATTAAAGGTAGAAAATGGGAAGATAAAGAAGGAAATATAAAATATTTTAATTCTATACAAGGATGGAAAATTGAATCTGAAAATCTAAATCTTAACCAAGATAATAATAATGATAATTTTAATCAAGATTCAGGAGAAGACCTCCCCTTTTAACATTATAATAAAATAGAATTTACAAATTTTTTTATTGATTTATTTAAATTTAAAGCATCTAAAGAATTAATAAATTTTGTACCTATAATAGCACCATTTGAGTAATTACAGGCCATATCAAATGATTTTTTATCAGATATACCAAAACCAATAATTTTTGGATTTTTTAAAAAAATATTATTTAAACTATTAAAATATTTAATTTGATTTGCATCAAATAAATTATTTTGACCTGTTATAGATGAAGATGAAACGACATACAAGAAACCATCAGAAATTTGATCAATTTCTTTAACTCTTTCTATTGATGTATTTGGACTAATCAAAGAAATAAATGATATATTATTTTTATCAAAAAAAGGCTTAAGTTCTTTCTTGTATTCAAGAAGAGGTAAATCAGGAAGAATGACTCCATCAACTCCACAATCAATTAACTTATTAACAAATTTATCATAGCCAAATTGAATAATTGGATTGATATATCCCATAAGTATAATAGGAATTTGAGTGGTTGATCTAATATTTTTTAATTGATCAAATAATAAAGACATATTCATTCCATTTTTAATTGCTATCGTACTACTGTTTTGAATAATCGGTCCATCAGCTATTGGGTCTGAAAAAGGAATCCCTACTTCTATCATATCAACACCATTCTTATCAAGTGCTTTAATTATATCAACAGAATCATTAATTCTTGGATAACCTGCTGTAAAATAAATGCTTAGTATTTTTTTATTTTTTTTTTGAAAAAGTTTATTAATTCTATTCATATCAATAATTACCCCATTTAATATACGTATCTAAATCCTTATCTCCTCTCCCAGAAAGATTAACTACAACTACTTTATCTTTAATGTCTAACCTATCAAAAACAGCAAGTGCATGTGCAGTCTCAATAGCTGGAATTATACCTTCTAAGCGACTAAGTTCAATACCTGCCTTCATAGCTTCATCGTCTTCAACACTAATATATTTTCCTCTTTTTGACTCAAATAAATAGGCGTGAAGTGGTCCTATTCCAGGATAATCTAAACCTGCAGAAATAGAATATGGTTCTGTAACTTGTCCATTTTCATCTTGCATTAGAAGTGTTTTACTTCCATGCAATACTCCCTCTTTACCTAATTGAGTTGTTGCAGCAGACTTTTTTGAAAATATGCCTAAACCTGCAGCTTCAACACCAACCAAATTAACATTTTTGTTATCTAAATAATGATAAAATATCCCAGCAGCATTACTTCCTCCACCAACACAAGCAATCACATAATCAGGATAGTTTCTATTTTCAAATTTATTTAACTGATTTATAACTTCTTCAGAAATAACAGATTGAAATCTAGCAACCATATCAGGATAAGGATGTGGACCCACTACAGAACCTATAATATAATGAGTATCATCTGGATTATTTATCCAATGTCTCATTGCCTCATTAGTAGCATCTTTTAAAGTCTTACTACCAGAAGTAACTGACTTAACTTTAGCACCTAAAATTCGCATCCTTTCAACATTTGGATTTTGTCTTTGAATATCAATCTCACCCATATAAATAACACAATCCATTCCCATAAGAGAGCAAACCGTTGCTGTAGCTACCCCATGTTGTCCTGCGCCTGTTTCAGCAACTATTTTAGATTTTTTTAACTCTTTAGCAAGAAGAATTTGACCTACAGTATTATTTATTTTATGAGCACCAGTATGGCATAAATCTTCCCTTTTTAAATAAATTTTTGAACCATATTTCTTCGAAAGTCTTTTAGCAAAATATAAAGGGGTTGGCCTCCCTACATAATGTTTTAATAAATAATTAAAATTTTCATTAAAGGACTTAGTGTTTATAATTGATAAATAATTCTTATTAAGGTCCTCTATATTAGAATAAAGCATTTCTGGGATATACGACCCTCCAAATTTTCCATAATAACCAGTCTTATTCACATCATATTTCATCTTTCTAATTTTTTAAAAAGTTTTTTTATAATTTTTAAGTCTTTATAACCAGGATATTCTTCAAATTTACTATTAATGTCAATACCATATAAATTTAAATTATTATCTAAAAAATTTAATTTATCAATATTATCTAAAGATATTCCTCCACTTAAAAAAAAGGGTATTTTAATATCAATTTCATTTAATATTTTCCAATCAAATTTCTTTCCAGAACCTCCGTAACCAATCGAATTATAGTCAAATAATGCAAAATCTATACTATTTGTATACGTATTAAGTTTTTTAAAATCATCCTTACTTTTTATATGAAATGTTTTAATGACTTTAAGATTTTTACGTCTTAAAATCTCACAATAGTCTACAGACTCTTCTCCGTGTAGCTGAATGTATTTAAAATTATAATTAGAAGATATATCAATAACTTTATCTATCTCTTCATTAACAAATACAGCTACTTTATTCTTATGTAATTTGATAAAATCAATGTTTTTATTTTTCATTAAATATCTAGGAGAATTAGGATAAAAAATAAAACCATAATAATCAAAACAATACTTACTAAGTTGATTTAAATTAAACTCATTAGTTATACCACATACCTTTATCTTAAAATTATTCATACAGTGATTTTATAAAATTCAAACAAGCATAAGATGGATCATTAGTTTTCATGAAATTTTCACCAATTAAAAAACCATTAAAACCATAACTTTTAAGTTTAATAATATCTTCCTTATTAAAAATTCCACTTTCTGAAATTTTACAAAAATCTTTTGGTATAAAAGATGATAATTTTATCGAATTATTAATATCAGTAGTAAAATTGTTTAAATTTCTATTATTAACCCCTACTATATCAACGTAAGAATTTAAAGAATAATTTAATTCTTCTTCAGAATGAACTTCAAGTAAGACTTCTAAACTTAAAGATTTTGCTAGTTTTGAAAATTTTAAAATCTCTTTATTATTAAGACAAGAAGCCATTAATAATATAACATCTGCTCCAATTGATTTAGACTCAATTAATTGAAATTCATCAATAATAAAATCTTTTCTAAGCATAGGAATACTTAATTCTTTTCTTGAACTGACAAAATCTTTATTACTACCCCCAAAAAATAATTCATCAGTCAAAATTGAAATACCTGATGATTTTGCATTTTGGTATCCTTTTGTAATAGTAACCGCATCTGCATTTAAATTTATATTTGGTTTAGATGGAGATTTTCTTTTAAACTCTGAAATTATTCCAAAATTATTTTCTTTAATAATTCTGTTCTTTAAAGAGTAAGTTTCTATTTCAAAATATTCAGATTGTTCAAGTGATTTAATATCAATTATTTCTTTTAATTGATGTATATGTTTTTTCTTTTCTAAAATAATTTTATCTAGTATATTTCTCATATATCCATTAATGTTTTAAAGCATTTATATGCATTTCCAGATTCTATAGAATCTTTTGCAATTAAAATTCCATCCTCAATTGAATGAAGATTTTTAGCACAATAAATCGCAACTCCTGCATTTGCTAAAACAACATCCATCTGCTCTTTTGTAGATTTATTTTTTAAGATATTCAAAAATATTCTAGCTGAATCTTTAATGTTTTTTCCTCCTATCAAACTTTCAGGTGAAACTGAATTTAGTTTTAAGTCCTTAGCTTCAAGCATAACATCATAATTATTTGAATATAATTTAAATGGAGCAGTTAGAGATATCTCATCATAACCATCAATACCATGAACAATACAATAATTTTTATCTGTTTTGTTATATATATGAGAGTAAAGTCTAAATATCTGAGAATTAAATACACCAATAAGTTGACTTTTTGGTTGAAGAGGATTTACCATTGGTCCAAGCATGTTAAAAAATGTTTTAACACCTAATTCTGATCTAATGGGAGAAATATTTTTTAGAGAAGGATGGAATAGTGGTGCATGTAAAAAGCAGATATTAGCTTTCGTTAATGACTTATTAATATTCTCTATTTTATTTGTAAATGTATGACCAAAATAAGAAATAATATTTGAGGAACCACAACTTGATGACACACCATAATTTCCATGCTTTGAAACTTTTATTCCTGCACCAGCCACAACAAATGATGAAACCGTTGATATATTAAAAGTATCTTTACCATCACCACCAGTACCACATAAATCAATTAAATTTTCATTATCAATATCTAATTTTAAAACCATTTCAATCATAGCTTCTTTAAAACCATCTAGCTCTTCTACAGTTATTTCTCTCATCAAAAAAACAGTTAAAAAAGAAGCTATTTGAGAATTATTAGCACTTCCATCTGTAAGAGAAAATAAAACATTTTTAGCTTCTTCCTTAGTCATTATTTTATGGTTGTATAAATCTTTTAATAAATTTTTCATTATCAATTGTTTATAAAGTTTTTAATAATTTTAGACCCTTCCTTAGTTTGTACTGACTCAGGATGAAACTGAATTCCTTTCACATCAAAATAATTATGGGAAATTCCCATTATCATATTATCTGAATCTGTAGCAATAACTTTAAGATTTTCAGGAAAATTATCTGCAGATATTGCCCAAGAATGATATCTACAAGCGAGAATCTTATTGTTAATACCATCAAAGAGATAATCTTTCTTAATTGATATTTCTGTTTGAATACCATGATAAGGTTCATCTAAATTAAAAAGTTTTCCTCCAAAATTTTCACCTATTGCCTGATGCCCTAAACAAATACCTAGAATTGATTTAGTTTTATAATACTTACGTATAAGTGATGGCATTTTACCTGCATCTTTAGGTAGAGAGGGACCTGGTGATAAAATGATTTTATCGTAATTAATAACGGTAGTTAATTCTATTTTATCATTCCTTATAACATCAATATTAGTGTGTTCAATTTTTTTCAAAATATGAACTATGTTATAGGTAAAACTATCATAATTATCTAAAACAAGAATATTCATAATTTCTCTGCAAGTTTTAACGCCTTCTTTAAAGCTTCAATTTTATTATATATTTCATTGTTTTCCTTCTCATCAATAGATTTAGCAACAACACCTGCTCCTGCTTGATAATATAAAGTTCTGTTCTTACTTAAAAATGATCTTATCATTATTGCATGATTAACATCTCTATTAAAACCAAGATAACCTATTGCTCCACCATAAAACTCTCTACAGACTCTCTCATAATCATTTATTAGTGTTATGGCTTTGTGTTTTGGTGCACCAGACAGCGTTCCAGCAGGAAATGTGCTTGAAATTAAATCTATAGTATCTTTTTTTAAAACTTTTCCAGTTACTTTAGAAACGAGATGAATAACATGAGAATAATATTGTATTTCTTTAAATTTTTCTACTACAACTTCATTAGAAACTTTACTTAAATCATTTCTAGCTAAATCTACTAGCATAACATGTTCAGAATTTTCCTTAATGTCATCTAATAATTTTTGTGCCAATATGTTATCTTTTTTATCATTACCCGTTCTCTTAAATGTTCCTGCTATTGGAAATATTGAAGCTAAATTATTTTTCACTACCAACTGAGCTTCAGGTGAACTACCAAATATTTTAAAGTTTCCATAATCAAAATAAAAAAGATAAGGAGATGGATTTATAGATCTTAAAGCTCTATAAACTTGAAAATCATCGCCTTTATATTTTTGATAAAATCTTTTTGAAATAACTATTTGAAAAACATCACCAACTTTACAGTGACCAATCCCCTTATTAATCAATTCTTTAAACTCTTCATCTGAGAAAGAAGACGTCTCTTCTCCAACAATATTAAAAGGGAAAGGATTAACAGTTTTTCTTGTTATAAGATTTTTTATTCTATCAATATTTGATTCTTTATCATCACCATATAAATGTTCAAATATGTAAAGTTCATTTTTATAATGATTTATAACTACAATGTATTTAAACACATAATACAAAATATCAGGAATTTTAATTTCCTTAGATTTATTAATTTTAATGCTATCAAAATACTTTATTGAATCATAAGAAATATATCCAAACAAACCATTTATTGGAAAATCGAAATCCATATTCTGAGATTGAAATCTTTTTAGGTAATTATTTATAAAATATGAAGCCTTTTTATTATTTGTTATTTTATGATTTTCAACTGTATTATTATAATCAATACTTACATTAAAATTATTAATTTGAATACTAGAAACAGAATCAAAACATATGTAAGAAAAACTATTATCACTACTCTTGTAATCAGAGCTTTCTAATAAAAATACTTTTGAATATACATTTCTAACTCTCAAAAATATGCTTACAGGTGTAACCATATCAGAAATAATTTTTGTAGTATTTGTAGTAACCTTCATAACAAAAAAAACCCAAGCAGTTTGCTTGGGTTTTATATAAAATAGTAGCTAACCGCATTAACAATAAATAAGATATAACCACCAACTTTTTACATTACACATACTACTAATTTATACTTTAGAAATCAAATAAAAAAAATTTATGAAAAATAATACCTCAATCTTCTATTCATTACATAAAACCAAAGAGGAGGAATTAATGCTAAAACCATCATCCCTGGATATCCAGTAGGCATTTGTGGAGTATTTTTATGGTTTTTTAAAATTTGATATTTTCTTAAAGAATTATAATGATGATCTGAATGTCTAGATAACTCAAAAAGCATAATTCTACCTAATGGGTGATTAGAATTCCATGAATGATGAGCTTTAATTCTTTCATAATTACCCCTATTATTTACTCTTCTTTGCAAACCATAGTGCTCAATATAATTCGTGGTCTCAAGAGTTAGTATACCAATAAAAGCTGAGATAAAAAAATAAACTAAAATCTGTAATCCAAATAAATAATAAATTAGGATAACAAATATAAATTGAACCAATTGAAATTGAAGCATTTGATTAGATAAAGAAAAACTACTTTTACCAGATCTTTTTAGCCTTATAAACTCTAAATTCCAAGATGATAGATAACCTGAAGTTATCGACCTAAACCAAAAAGAAAAAATATTTTCACCATATCTCGCTGAAGAAGGATCTTCTTTAGTTGATACCTTTTTATGATGTCCCCTATTATGTTCTATAAAAAAATGCATATTCATAGAAGTAAGTAAAAAAAGTTTTGCAATAAATTGTTCATAATTTTTATATCTATGACCTAACTCATGGCCAATATTTATACCAAAAGAACCACATAGTAGCCCCATAGATAATACTCTTCCAACTTTATCAAAAGTAGTTAAATTAGGCTGCGAAATTGAACCTAAAAAAGTCCACAGAAGAAAATACAAAGTAGGAAGACATAAATACAATAATACATCATAAATTCTATCATCTTTAATCATCTCTTCTTCAGCATCAGACAAATTCTTTTCATTAGAAACTAAAAAAAGTTCAATAAATGGAATAATAACAAAAGCTTGAATAAAAGGTGCAAAAGTTATAATTCCAGTTCCATTAAAAGCTAAATATGCTAAATAAGGAATTGTTAATACTAAAAAATATTTTAGAAATCTATATTTCATTTTAATTTTTAACTTTTAATAAGTATACTAAAGACAGTGTAAATGTATTAAAATTAGATATATCTGGCAATTCGGATGTTCTTTCTACTACATCAATAAGATTGTCTAAGTTATATTGATAAGATGAAATTAATTGTAATTTATTTTTATTAAAATCAAAAGAAATACCTGCTGAAGCCATTAATCCATATCCAAATTCATTATCTCTTAATGAGTTGTAATCCACATCTAAAATTGTATTTTCATCTTCATCTAATAAACTATATTCATTAGTATGATTTAATAAAAAATCAAAAAAAGGTCCAATACTAAATAATAATTTTGATTTTGATTTACCCACATACGCATTCATAAGTATTGGAATGTTTAAATAATTAATAGTAGAATGATAAAACTGACCGTCTAAAAATTCTTGTTTCCATCCTTTTTTTTGATGTGATATTTCAAACCTAAGACCAACATTTTTCTGAGTTTGAATTTCAGATACAAAAGAGTAATTAAAACTATTTAAAGGATTCGTTTTAGTATTTGAAGGAAAAAAATTATTATAAAAATGAATATTTGAAGAAGAATAACTTGATTTAAAACCTATTGAAAATGAATTTTGAGAATATGACTGATTATATAAAAATAAAAAAGATATGATCCAAAAACAATATCTCATTTTAATTCTTAAATAAAGAAAAATACTGTATTTAAAAAATCTAAACATTTTTTTAATATAAAATTATAAAAAAAAAGAAATCAACATTGATTTTATTAATTTTAAAGTGGCAAGCTAGTACGACCAGCTCCTACTGAATCCCCCAGGTCTGGAAGGAAGCAAGGGTAAGTGGTTGTAGCGGTGCGATATCTAGTTTGCCTTTTTTTTAATATGTATATAATAAAAATTAAAGGTAAAGCTAAAATCCCGGACTATATTCAACTTAGGAATAAAGACATGGTGCTTGTTGATTATTTTAGAGCTGACAGACCTATTGATAAATTAAGAAATTATAAAATTAAATGTTCTGATAATCAAATAATTAAATACGTAAATTCTCTACCATTTGGTAAATTAAAACCACTTAATATATCTTAAAAAAAATGATTGAAAAAACAAATATTATAGAGATAGAAAATGCAACAATTTTTCATCATTATAAAACTATTCTTAATAATGTATCATTAAAATTAAATAAAGGTGATTTTATTTATATAATAGGTAAAACTGGTAGTGGTAAAAGTTCATTATTAAAAACATTATATTCTGATATACCACTAAAAATGGGAAAAATAATAATTGATGGTGATGAAATTAACAAAATTAAAAAAAGTCAATTACCATATTTAAGAAGAAAAATAGGAATAGTTTTTCAAGATTTTCAATTATTCCAAGACAGAAATGCATACGAAAACATAAAATTTGTTATGGATTCAACAGGTTGGATAGATAAAACCAAAATTAATGATAGAATCAATTATTTACTAGAAAAAGTTGGTTTAGCAAATAAATTAAAAAACTATCCTTATGAATTATCTGGAGGAGAACAACAAAGACTAGTAATAGCTAGGGCTTTAGTTAACGAACCTAAATTAATTATTGCAGATGAACCTACAGGAAATTTAGATCCAGAAATTGCTGAAAACATTTTAAAATTATTAATTGATATTAATAACAGTGGTACTACTATTATAATGAGTACTCATAACTATAATTTAATTAAAAAATATAAAAAGAAAACCTACCAATGCATAGATGGTAATTTTAAAGAAATAATATTATAATAAATTAAGCTTATCTATTGCATTTTGAAAATCAGATGATATTTCTACTGACTTCTCAAATGATATTTTTGCAAGATCTTTATTATTTTGTTCAGAATAAATTAATCCCTTTAAGTAATGTAACTGTGCTCTCATCAAAATTTCTTGTCTTGAATTATCAGAATTACTAACACTTACATACATTTCTTCTGTCAAAGAATTATTAATTAAAATATCCAAATTTGTTAAACTTTCATTAAAATTTTTTAATTCAAATTGCAAATAAGAAATCGTATAAAGTATATCTGTCCTATCTGTTTTTAAATATAAGGTTTCATATTCATTTAAAGCCTGTTGTTTTAAACCTAAATTTTGAAGAGTTATACATGAGATTTCAAGTGCTATTAAATTTTCAGAATCAGCTGATAAAATTTCTCTAGAAATCATATAAGCGGGCGCCCATTGAGATATAGCGTAGTATTCCCTCATTAAAGAGTCTTTTAATAAAATATTATCTGGTTGTAAAGCAATCATATTATATAAAGCAGATATAGCTACATTCGGATCATTATAACTTTTTGATTTTTCATAAATAGATTTTTGAATTTCAAAATTATTTATTTGTGAAAAAGATTTTTGTGATATAATTATAACAAACAATAACATTAAATAATTTATTTTCATGACTTTAATTTTTTAGGTTTCAAACCAGCAGACTTACCTAACTTTAATAATAAGTCTAATGCTTCTTTTTTATTATTTTTAATTTTTCCATCCAATATTTGTTCCTTTATTTCATTTTTTAATTTTCCAATTATTTTTGATGGTTTAATTGCAAAAATATTAATTATTTCAAAACCTGAAAAAGGTGGTTGAAAATTTTTTACTCTATCATTTTTTTCTACCATTTCCATTTTTCTTTCAACTATATCAAAATTTTTTAAATATTTTTTTGCTCTCTCAGAATTTTTTGTTGTAACATCAGCCCTACAAAGTATCATCAAATCTTCTATATCATCTCCCGCTTCAAATAATAATCTCCTTACAGCTGAATCTGTAATATTACTACTTACCAGTGCAATTGGTCTTAAATGTAATTTTACAAGTTTTTGAACATATTTCATTCTTTCATCTAATGGCAATCTCAAATTTTTAAATATTTTTGGTACAATTTTGGCACCCAAATCTTCATGTCCATGGAATGTCCATCCATTTTTTTCACTATATCTCTTAGTTAAAGGTTTAGCTATATCATGTAAAATTGCAGACCATCTTAACCATAAAGAATCTGATGTTTTTGATACATTATCTAATACTTCAAGTGTATGATAAAAATTATCTTTATGCGCATGATTATTTACTTTATCAATACCATGAAGTTTTTTCATTTGAGGAAAAAAATAACCTAGCAAATTTGTTGTAAAAAGTAATTTAAATCCATATGATGGATTATTTGATAGTATAATTTTATTAAGTTCTGAAGCTATTCTTTCAATACTAATAATTTTAATCCTTTCAGCAGAATCTCTAATCGCTTGAAAAGTATAAGGTTCAATATCAAAATTTAATTGCGTTGCAAACCTAATAGCTCTCAACATTCGTAAAGGATCATCTATAAAAGTTTTATTAGGATCATCACATGTTTTTATTATCTTATTTTGTAAATCATCTAATCCATTTTTAATGTCGATTAACTCTCCGTAATTTTTATTAATAGATATTGCCATAGAATTAATCGTAAAATCTCTTCTATTAATATCCTCTTCAAATGTCCCCAAAGAAACATATGGATTCCTTGAATCCTTTGAATACGATTCTTTTCTAGCTCCAACAAATTCAAATTGATAATTGTTATCTATTACAGATGCTGTTCCAAAATTTTTAAAAACTTTTACTGAAGAAAAATTATTTTTTGAAGATATAATTTCAACCAAACTATATGGATCACCTATAGTCATAAAATCTATATCCTTGCACTTTCTATTTAAAAATAAGTCTCTAACATATCCACCAACCAAATATGTATCAATTTTTGATTTTTGAACTGTTTTAATGATTTTTTTTAAATTTAAATCACTTTCAATTTTATTCTTTAGATTCATAACCATCAACAAATTTAAAATATTAACTCTTGCTTTCTAATAAAATTAATTTTTATCATCAGAATATAATTATTTGTTTTAGTTTTGTTACCCGTTACTATACAACAAATAATAATAATGTCAAAAAAATATATTTTCGTAACGGGAGGAGTAACTTCATCACTCGGAAAAGGTATAATATCTGCATCATTAGGACTTCTTCTTAAATCAATAGGATTTAAAGTAACCATCCAAAAATTTGATCCATATATTAATATTGATCCAGGAACAATGAGTCCATATGAACATGGTGAATGTTATGTTACAGAAGACGGAGCAGAAACTGATTTAGATTTAGGTCATTACGAAAGATTTCTTGGTATATCAACATCTCAAGATAATAATGTTACAACTGGAAGAATTTATAATAATGTTATAAAAAAAGAGAGAGAAGGAAAATTTTTAGGTAAAACAGTACAAGTTATTCCTCACATTACAGATGAAATTAAAAATAGTTTTTATAAAATTGGAAAAAATAATGATTTTGAAATAATAATTACTGAAATTGGAGGTTGTATAGGTGATATTGAATCATTACCATTCTTTGAAGCAGTAAGACAAGCGAAACAAGAATTAAAAAGACATGATTTTTTATCTATTCATTTAACCCTCATACCATACTTATCAGCATCTGGGGAATTAAAAACTAAACCAACACAACACTCAGTAAAAAAACTATTAGAAGCCGGGATACAACCTGACATCTTAGTATGTAGAACTGAATACAGTTTGGGTAAAGAAATAAAGGATAAATTGGCTTTATTTTGTAATGTTTCAAAAAATTCAGTTATTGAATCTATAGACGCAAAATCAATTTATGATGTTCCTATTTTAATGAAAAATGAAAAGTTGCATATAAGGGTTATTGAATATTTGAATTTGGTTAAAAAAAAATCATTAAAAATGCAAAAATGGTCCAAATTCCTAAATAATTTACACTCTTCAAAATACGAAATAAGTGTTGGAATTGTTGGTAAATATACTGAATTGCACGATGCATATAAATCCATATCTGAATCCTTAATTCATGCCGGTGCTAATTTAAATTCAAAAGTCAAAATTAAATGGATTCAATCTGATAAAATCACAACAAAAAATGCAAATAATAAATTAAAAAAATTAGATGGAATTATAGTACCTCCAGGTTTTGGTAATAGAGGAATTAATGGAAAAATAATTGCAATAAAATTTTCTAGATTAAACAAAATACCATTTTTTGGCATTTGTCTAGGTATGCAATGTGCTTCAATAGAATTTTCAAGAAATGTTTTAAATCTAAAAGATGCTGATTCTTATGAATTCAATCAGAACACAAAAAATCCAATTATAAATTTGATGGAAAATCAAAAAAATATAAAAAATAAAGGAGGAACAATGAGATTAGGTTCATACAACTGTGAATTATCAAAAAATTCTATAGCTATTAAAGCTTACAAAAAGTCTTCAATTAAAGAAAGGCATAGACATAGATTTGAATTTAATAATAATTATTTAGAAGATTTTAAGAAAAATGGAATGGAGATAACTGGAGTTAATAAGAAGCTTAATTTAGTTGAAATAATTGAACTAAAAAACCACCCTTGGTTTCTTGGAACACAATATCATCCAGAATATAAAAGTACAGTTCTCAATCCACATCCATTATTTATTAGCTTTGTTAAAAAAATAAAAATATTAAAAAATGGACAGTAATAAACTAATTGGGTTTACTCTTATAATGTTATTAATAGTAATTTACTATTCATTTTTTAGTCCAAATGAAACTCCTATAGTAGAAGAAGAAAATGAAAAAGTAGAGGAAATAACTAATAAAAAAATAATTATTGAAAACAAAGAAGAAGAATTAAATCAAAGTTTTAGTTCTAATAATAAAAAAAAAGTAATAACTATTGAAAATGAAAATTTAATAGTGGAATTTAATTCTAAAGGAGCTAAAATATTAAATGTTTTTTTAAAAAATTATTTAACAAATAATAAAAAACTTAAAATTTATGGTAATAATGAAAGTAACATTAATTACCATTTAATTTCTGAGGAGTCTACTGATTTGGATAAAATTATATTCAATTCAACCATAAATAAATCAGATGAAGGAATCAAGCTATCTTTTAAAGCAAATTCCAATGATAATAAAAACATATTAATATCATACCTTCTTAATAATAATAGCTACATAATAGAAAATAATATTAGTTATAATGGCAATTCATCTTCCGATAAATCATTAAAAATAAATTGGGTAAATAAACTTAAACATCAAGAAGTTAATATTTTAAATGAAAAGATACAAACGACTATATATTACTACAGTAATAATGAAGATTTTGATTATTTATCTGCTAGTTCAAAAAATGATGAAAATTTATCAGTAGAAGAAAACTTACTTTGGATAACCAATAAACAACAATTTTTTACTTCAGGAATTATAAGTAAAAATGGTTTTATAAACTCAAATTTAAAATCCATTTACTTAAATGATTCATCATATATCAAAACATTACAAATAAATACAGAATTATCAATGATAAATAATACTGCATCATTTAGTTACTTTTTTGGTCCAAATAAGTATTCATTAATGAAAAACATTGATAATAACTTTTATAAAAATATAAATCTTGGATGGATTGGAGTTAATTTTTTTAATAAATACGTCATAATACCAATATTCAACTTTTTAGAAACTATTACTGGAAATTATGGTTTAATAATATTTCTATTAGTTGTTTTAATTCGATTAATAATTACACCACTTACATACAAGTCTCATATGTCAATGGCAAAATTGAAAGTATTAAATCCTGAAATAAAAAAAATAAAAGAGAAACATGATGGAGATATGCAAAAATCACAAGCTGAAATCATGCAATTATATCAAAAGACTGGAGTTAGTCCTTTAGGAGGTTGTTTACCTTTATTATTTCAACTGCCAATTTTAGTCTCTATTTTTTATTTTATACCAAATTCTATTGAATTAAGAGGCAAATCATTTCTATGGGCAAGTGACTTATCAAGCTATGATTCTATTTTAAATTTACCATTTTCAATTCCATTCTATGGAGATCATGTAAGTTTATTTACTTTATTAATGACTGTTTCAACATTATTAATCAATAAAGCAAACAGTCAAATGCAAACTATGGAAGGTCCAATGAAAACTATTCAATACATTTTTCCATTTATGTTCCTATTTATATTCAATAATTTTTCATCTGGATTAACTTATTATTATTTTCTTTCAAATGTAGCTTCATATGCACAAATTATAATTTTTAAAAAATTTGTTGATGAAGAAAAAATAAAACATGAAATTAATATTAATCGAAAAAAAACATTAAATAAAAAAAAGTCAAACTTTCAAATTAGACTTCAAGAAGCTATGAAAGCAAATCAAAAAGCAAAAAAAAGAAAAAAGAATTAACAAATATTGAATAAAAAAATATGTATTTTAATAATATATGGGTAAAATAATTTCAATAGCAAATCAAAAAGGTGGTGTTGGTAAAACAACTACATCAATCAATCTTTCTGCTAGTCTTGCTGCATTAGAATATAAAACTCTTTTAGTAGATGCTGATCCTCAAGCAAATTCAACTTCTGGTCTAGGAATAAATGTAGAAAAAATTAATAAAAGTATCTATGATTGTATGATCGAAAAGAAAATTAGTAATAAAAATATAATAAAAACTGAATTAAATTACCTTCATCTCTTACCCTCAGATATAGATTTAGTTGGAGCTGAAGTTGAAATGGTAGAATTAAAAAATAGAAATACACGAATGAAAAATTGTTTAGATAGTATAAAAAATAAATATGATTTTATAATAATTGATTGTTCACCATCTCTAGGTATTGTTACAATAAATTCATTAGTAGCTTCAGACTCTGTAATAATTCCTATACAGTGTGAATACTTTGCATTAGAAGGACTTGGAAAACTTCTTGAAACAATTAAATTAATTCAGTCTAAACTAAATTATAATTTATCAATTGAGGGTATATTGTTAAATATGTATGATGTTAGACTTCGACTTAGTAATCAAGTAGTAGAAGAAGTACAAATGCATTTTAAATCTTTAGTTTTCAACACTATAATTCCAAGAAATGTAAGATTAAGCGAAGCCCCATCTTATGGAATTCCTGCTATATCATATGATGCTGACTGTAAAGGATCATTGAGTTATATGAATCTAGCAAAGGAATTAATAAAAAAAAATAAAATTACTAAAGAAGCAATATGGTAAAAAGAAGAAAAGCATTAGGAAGAGGATTAGAAGCATTATTAGGAGAAAAATCGAAGAAGTATAATTCTAATATTTTCAAAGAAATTAATATTGATGAAATAAAAAAAAATAATAATCAACCAAGATCCAATTTTAATGAAAAACAATTGAATGAATTAGCTGAATCTATATCTACCCATGGTATTATACAACCAATAACTGTAAGAAAAATTAATGAAAATACTTATCAATTAATATCTGGAGAAAGAAGATTTAGAGCCTCTAAAATTTTAAAACTCAAATCAATTCCAGCATTTATAAAAAATGCTAAAGATGATGAAATGCTAGAAATTGCATTAATAGAAAATATTCAAAGAGAAAACTTAAATTCTCTTGAAATTGCAATTTCATATAAAAAATTAATTGATGAATTAAAAATTAATCAAGAGAATCTTTCTAAAAGAGTAGGAAAAGATAGATCTACAATAAACAATTATTTAAGGTTATTAAAATTACCACCAACTATTCAAAAAGGTATAATTGAAAATAAAATTCAAATGGGACATGCAAGATCTTTAATTACTATTGAAACAAGTGAAATACAACTTGAAGTATATAAAAAAATGCTAGAAAATAAATTATCTGTTAGAAATGTAGAAAACTTAGTAAGAAAATTAAGTAAAACTAAAAGCTATATAAAGAAAATATCAACAAAAAATAAAGATATAGAGAAACTAGAAGCTAAATTATCTTCCTTTTTAGGAACAAAAATAAAAATAAGTGGTAACCCTACAAAGGGAAAAATAATCGTACCCTACAAAAACACAAATGATTTAAACAGAATCCTTGAATTATTAGATATTATATAATGATTAGAATTATTATCTTAATACTATTAACAAATACATATTTATTTTCACAAAATAATCTAGTAGAAAATGATACATCAAAAACCTTAGTTAAATTAAATCCAAAAAAAGCAGCAACTTTATCCGCTATATTACCAGGATTAGGGCAAATATATAATAAACAATATTGGAAAGTTCCAGTAATATATGGTGGCTATATGGTAATAGGACACTACATAAAATTTAATAATGAAATGTATTTTGAATTTAAAAATGCTTTATTGATGGAAGTCGATGGCATAGAATCTACAATAAACCCATTTCCAAATTTTAGTGAATCTTTATTAGAAAGAAACATGGAATTCTGGAGAAGAAACAGAGATTTATTAATAATATTCTCAGGTGTATACTATTTATTGAATATTGTAGATGCTCATGTATTTGCACATCTTAACGAATTTAACATAAATGAGGACATATCAATGAAAATTAAACCATCATTAAAACAGATAAATAATTCTAATATAGTAGGTATTTCAATAAAATTTAATTTTTAAACTTTTAACCCAATTAATAACTCAATATTAATTTATATCTTCGCAAATGTCAGTAATTAAAAAAGGCTATATTAGAGAATGGTTTGATGCTCTTTTATTTGCTATTATAGCAGCATCTATAATTAGATGGGCAACTTTCGAAGCATTTACAATTCCCACTCCATCGATGGAAACAACACTTCAAGTTGGAGATTTTCTTTTCGTAAATAAATTAAATTATGGTCCAAGAACACCCATGACTCCTTTACAAATTCCTTTAACACATCAAAAAATATGGGGAACCAACATACCTTCTTATTTAAATTGGATAAAATTACCCCAATATAGATTACCTGGATTTTCTAAAATTGAAAGAAATGATGTAGTAGTTTTTAATTATCCAAGAGAATTAGAAAAACCAATAGATCTAAAAACATATTATGTTAAAAGATGTGTTGCATTACCAGGAGATACTTTAGAAATTGAAAACGGAAATATAATTATCAATTCTAAAACTATCAATTCATCAAATGAAATGCAGTATAGGTTTTATATAATAACAGAACAATCTATAAATCCTAGAATTTTTAAAAAATATGGTATTTGGGAATATAATAAGACTCAAAATGGTTATGTTATAAATACTAAAGAATCAATTGCAATGAAATTAAAAAATGAACTTTTCATAAAAGATGTCTTTATTGGAAAAATAGAAAAAAATCAAAGCATTTACTCAATATTTCCAGATGCAAATAAATTAACGTGGAATACTGATTTCTATGGACCATTAACTATTCCTAAAAAAGATATGATAATAAAAATAAATGAAGATAATCTTATAAGATATGGTAGCACTATAGTAGATTATGAGCATCATAATAATGTAAGTATAGAAAAAAACAAACTCTATATTAACAATAAAGAAATTAAAGAATATAAATTTATTCAAAACTATTATTTCATGATGGGTGATAATAGGCATAATTCAGAAGATTCAAGATTCTGGGGATTTGTTCCTGAAGACCACGTTCTAGGTGAAGCATCTTTTATATGGTTATCTATAGATAAAAACGAGAGTTTCTTTAAAAAAATTAGGTGGAATAGATTATTTAATATAATTAAATAATCTTACTTCAATACCACTATAAAAATAACAATATTTATTTTCAAAGTAAAAATTAACATTAACTATAAAATATTTATATATATAGATAAAGATAGTTTAAAAGATGATTTTAAAATGAATTAAATTAATTTTGAATAATAATTAATGAAAAATAAAAAAATAATATACGTATTATCAATAGTAATAATAATATTTATTATTGGATTCAGCTTTCTAATATATAAATCCGAACAATCAGAAAAAAATAGAATTAAAAAACAAATTGAACTTGATTTAGTTTATAATGAATTAGACTCAATATCTATATTATTAGGAGACAAAATATTAACTATATCACAGCTTGGAGGAGAAATAGATTCATTAATTATTATTAAAGAAAATATTGAAAAAGAAAAAAAAGAATTTAGAAGCAGAGCATTTACTCAAATAAATAAATTACAAGGTAAAGTTGAAGGATACAAAGAATTATTAATAGCTCAAGATGAAGAAATTAATAAACTAAAACTTATAAATAAACAACTATATGATGAAAATAAAGGTCAAAAAGTTGAAATCAACACATTAAATAGTAAAATATCAAAAATAAATAAAACAAGAGAAACACTTCAAGAAAAAGTAAATTACGCATCACGTATTGAATTAAAAAATTTAGAAATATTCGGAATATCTAAAAATGGAAAAAATTATAAAAATTCTTTTAAAAATAGATTTGTCAATAAAATAAAAATAGATATCGAAATAAAAAAAAATGAAATAGCAAAAATAGAAATTAAAGATATTTATTTAAGAGTTGAAAAACCTGACGGTAATCTTATGTTTGATATTTCAAAAGGATCAGGATCTTTTATTTTTGAAAATAGAGAACTATTTTATACTATTAAAAGAGAAGTATTAATTGATAAACTATCAAAATCATTAAGCATTGAATACATAAAAAATGAAGATTTTATGATAGGAAATCATACAGTAACATTATATACAGATTCATATATTATTGGTAAAAAGGAATTTTTAGTAAAATAATTATTTTTTTAAATTCAAAACAGTAGTTTTGCATCGCATTTTAACAAATTATTATGAATAGAAATTATGAAACAGTATTTATATTAAATCCTGTTCTATCTGAAAAACAGTTAAAAAATATTGTAAAAAAATACCAAAAACATTTAGAAAAAAATAAAGTTAATTTTATATGTAATGAAAGTTTAGGATTTAAAAATCTATCATACCCAATTAAAGACAAAAAAACAGGATTTTTTCACTTATTTCAATATACATCTGATAAGATTGATGTTATTAAAAACCTTGAAACAGAATTTATAAGAGATGATTCTATAATAAGATACATTACAGTTTCTTTATGTAAAGATGGAATAGAATTTAATGCAAGAAGAGCAAAAGGAGAATTCAATAAAAAAAAGAAATAAAATATGAAAAGTCAATTTAATTCAGCACTTCAAAACGAATCAATAGATAGATCTAGAAAACAAAAAAAAATTTGTAGATTTAAAAAAAGTGGCATTAAGTACATTGATTATAAAGATCCTATTTTTTTGAAACAATTTATAAATGATCAAGGAAAAATACTACCTAGAAGAATTACCGGAACTAGTTTAAAATATCAAAAAAAAGTTGCTCAAGCAATTAAAAGAGCAAGACACTTAGGATTATTACCTTATTCAGCTGATTCTCAATAATATGGATGTTATTTTAATTAAAGATGTGCCAGGTTTAGGTTTCAAAAATGAAATAGTAAAAATTAAAAATGGATATGGTAGAAATTATCTTATCCCAAAGGGTTATGCTATAATAGCAAATTCATCAAATTCAAAAATTCTAAATGAAATATTAAAACAGACAAAAAATAAACAAAAAGAAATTCTAAGTAAATTCAAAGAGTTATCAAATAATATAGGTGAATTAATAATAGATATACCAGTTAAAGTAGGGTCTGAAAATAAAATATTTGGTACAATAACTACAGCTCAAATTTCTAACTTATTAAATAAAAAAGGATTTGATATAAATAAAAAGAATATTTCTATTTTAACTAAAATAAAAAATATTGGTACATATGATGTAAACCTTTCAATCCATAAGGAAATAACCCATTCAATAAAGATTAATGTCATACCTGATAAAGAAACACCAAAAAAAGAAAAAGCCACAAAGAAAACTTCAGAAACAAAAACAACTAATAAAAAGAAATAAAATAATTCCAATTCAAAATAAATAAAACATTTATTAAATTGGCTTATACATATTTCTTATGAAAAATCATTTTTTTATTAACGTTTTAATAAATCTACCATTAGATAAGTATTATACCTATAAAGTCAATAATAAATACAAAAGAAAAATTGAAATAGGTTCGATTGTATCTATGCCATTTGGTAAAAATAATGAAATAATTAAAGGAGTTGTTATTTCAATAATCAATGATTTTAAATCAAATTATATAATTAAAAAAATATTAGATGATCAAAATAAAAATGTAGTTTTTACTAAAAAACAAATTAAATTTTTTAAATGGGCTGAAGAATATTACCTACTTAATTTATCAAAAATATTTCATACAATTGTCCCAAATAATATACTAGAAAGTATTAATAATTCAAATATAAAAAGTCAAAAAGACAATAAAAAAAATGATAATAATTTAAAAGAATTAAATAAATTCGACACATATTTAATAAAAGATTTAACAATAAATCATACAGATCTAATCTATAGATATATAAAAAATGATAAAGATTCTAAAAATCAATTCCTGATTTTAGCGCCAACCATTTATTATTCTTTTGAAATATACAAAAGATTAAAATTAATTTATGAAAATCAATGTTGTGTTTATAATTCAAAAATTAGTTTAAAAGAAAAACAAAAGAATTGGATAAATATTATAAATAATAAAGTAAGAATAATAATTGGAGTTAAATCTGCAATTTTTCTACCATTTAATAACCTAAAATTATCCATAGTATTAAATGAACACGAAAATTTATATAAAGAAAATGAAAAAAAATTAAGATATAATGCAAGAGATTGCTCAGTAATGTTAACTAAAATATATAATTCAAAAACAATTCTTGTTTCAGAAACTCCATCAATAGAATCATACTATAATGTTCAAAAAAGAAAATATGGATATATAAATAATATAAAAAATATCAATAAAATAAATCTTAAAAAAGTTCTAACTATAAATACAGTTGAAAAAAAAATTAAAAACAAAATATATGGATTAATAAGCGATGACTTAATTAAAAAAATTAAGAAAAATGTAAATAAAAAATCAAAATGTATCATCTATACACCTTCATCAAAAAATATTAATTTAATAAATAATCAAATGATGAAATACGATAAAAATTATAAAATTTTATTATTTGATAAAAATAATTTAAAAAGTAAAAAATCAATTTTCAACATAATAGATAATATTAATAAATATGATATTATTATAGGGAATCAAACAGTTTTAAACTCATTAAATATAAAAAACTGCAAACTAATAGCTTTAATAGATACAGATAAAATTTCAAATAAACCTAACTATAAAGCAAATGAAAAATATTTTCAAATACTATCAAGTATAGTTCAAAGAATAAATAATAATTCTCAAAAATTAGTAATCCAAACAAATAATTCTACAAATCAAATTTTTAAACAAAGTTTAAGTTTAAATAATAAAGCATTTTATAACAATGAAATAAAAGAAAGAAAAATTTATAAATACAGTCCATATTATAGAATAATAAGAATAGAAATTACAACCAATAGAAATGCCAATAAAATTAATAATGGAGATGAATTTTATAAAAAGTTTAAGTTAAAATTTAAACTTTTCGATATATCAAGTATTGGAAATATAAACATTGATAATAAATACAAATATATAATTGAATTGAAACTTCCTCAAAATAAATTATTAAAAAGCAATAAAAACAAAGTTCAAAAATTTATAAAAATAATAAAAAAAGAAAAGCTTTTTAAAGAAATAAATTTCACGATTGATATTGATCCTTAAATATCCCAATTAGATTTTAAATACTCAATTCCTGTTTTTGAGGTTAAATCAAATTTACAAGGAACAATAGATACAAAATTTTCTGATATTGCTAATTCATCATTATCTGGTGTTTTATCATGATTTACAAAATTTCCAACCATCCAATAATATTCTCTCCCATATGAATCTAATCTTTTATCAAAAATTTCTTCCCAATATGCATTTGCCTGTTTACAAACTTTTATTCCTTTAATTTTATTATTCGATTTAGAAGGAAAATTTACATTTAATGCAATATTTTTTGGAAATCCATTATTTAAAGTATTATTAATAATTTTATTTATATATAGTTTAGTATGACTTAAACTAGCATTTGGATCATAATCACATAATGAAAACCCAATAGAAGCTGTATTTTCAATAGCTCCTTCAATTGCTGCTGACATAGTACCAGAATATAGAACACTAATAGAAGAATTACTTCCATGATTAATTCCACTAGTTATTAAATCAATATTTCTATCTTTCAACAAATGATGTTTAGCAATTTTAATACAGTCAGCTGGTGTTCCACTACATTTATAAGAATCTATTGATCCAAATAAATCTGATTTAACTAACCTAAGTTTATCCCCAACAGTAATTGCATGACCCATACCAGATTGTGGGCTAGCAGGCGCCACTACAACTACTTCACCAAAATTTTTCATTACAGATACTAAAAACCTAATACCTTTAGAATCTATTCCATCATCATTAGTAATTAATATTAATGGTTTTTTCATATTTAAATGTTATTATAAAATTCAACAACTTTTACTAAATCTTCCATTTTACTTAAATTAATTTTATTTGATGATAAAAAATTTTTTACTTTATCATAATTATCATTCATTAATAATAATATCTGTTTTTTCTTTCCCTTGCTTTTAAATTTTTGAATTTTACCCTCTTTATTTAAAAAAAAATAATCATATTCAAGTTTGCTATAATAATTATATGAAGGAATCAAAGAATAAGTATAATATGAAGGATAATAACTAGGAACCGATTCACCAATAATTTTTTCTTTTAAAAGCAAACTTACCTTTCCTTCAATAACAACCTCAAACAATGAAGGAGCTCTATAATTATATCCTACTTCATACATTAATGAATAAAATTGTCTATAATCTCTTATAGTTTCGTCATAAATTTCAAAAAAAAATAAATTGTTTACATTAAAAGCTTTAATTGTTTTTCCATCATCCAACTGAATTGATTGATTATCAAAATCATATTTTAAATTTCCTTTAATCGAATCTCCTTCATTAGTAATTAACATTCCATTATGCCATAAATCCGTTGGAAAATTTTGAGAGAATATACTAAAAGAAACAAAAAAAATAAATACAAATAGTTTACTAAACATCTCTATTTTTTTAAAATTTCATGACCCATTTTATCTCTTTTTGTTTCTAAATATTTTTTATTAAAATTACTTGGTTCAATTTCTATTGAAATATTCTTTATAATTTTAATTCCATATCCAATTAAACCTATCCTTTTCTGCGGATTATTTGTTAATAAAATAATTTTATTAGCATGTAAGTCTCTAAGAATTTGCGCTCCAATTCCATAATCTCTACTATCCATATTAAAACCTAATTTTTCATTTGCTTCAACAGTATCATAACCATCTTCCTGAAGTTTATAGGCTTTGAGTTTATTTAATAATCCAATCCCTCTACCCTCTTGATTCATATAAACCAATACTCCTCTTTTGCTTTCATTAATCATTTTCATAGCAACTTTTAATTGAGATCCACAATCACATCTCAACGATCCTAATATATCTCCAGTTATACACGAAGAATGTACTCTAACTAATACTTCATCTTTACTTGACCAATCTCCTTTTATTAACGCTAAATGAATTTGATTATTATTAATTTGTCTGAAAGGAATTAATTTAAAATTTCCATATTCTGTAGGTAATGTTATTTCATCTTCCCTTTTTATTAAAGTTTCATTTTTTAACCTATATGAAATAAGATCCTTAATAGATATTATTTTTAAATTAAACTTTTTAGCAACTTTTAATAAATCAGGTAATCTTGCCATACTTCCTTCTTCATTAAGTATTTCACAAATAACACCAGAAGGAAATAAACCAGAAATTTTAGGTAAATCTACAGAAGCTTCAGTATGACCAGCACGTCTTAAAACACCACCAGATATTGCTTTTAAAGGAAAAATATGACCGGGTTTTGAAAAATTTGATGGATTTTTTTTTATGTCAACTAATCCTAAAATAGTTTTTGATCTATCTGAAGCAGAAATTCCAGTAGTTACCCCATTACCAATTAAATCAACAGACACTGTAAATGATGTTCCATAAATATCTGTGTTTTTTCCAACCATTAATTCTAAACCTAACTGATTGCATCTTTCATCTTCGAGAGAACAACAAATTAAACCTCTCCCCTCTTTAGACATGAAATTAATTATTTCAGAAGAAATTTTTTCTGAAGCACAAACAAAATCACCTTCATTTTCTCTTGATTCATCATCAACAACAATTACTACTTCACCATTTTTAATTGATGAAATTGCATCTTTTATATCATTTAATTTATATGCATTCATATTGAGGTTACATTACCTAAATGTTTAGCTATATCAATTTCAACAGATTTAAGTTTATTATGAATTTTAATTATTTCTTGTTGCTTTTTATAATCAATATTACTATTTAAAATTTGAAGATTTTCATTTATCATTTTTTTAATCAATCTAAATTTAAACCTTAAAATATTAGCATAAGTAGATTTTTTTAAATCATCAAATTCATCATTTACATGAATATTAAATTTATTTTTCCATTTATCACTTAATTCATACTTATTCACTGATAAATCAATAATATCTTTTTTTAAATCTTCATATTCTTGGGTTAAAAAATAATTTATATCAATAACATTTCCTTTTTCTAATTCCAATTTAAATATATTTATAATTTCTATGTAATTTTTATTTTCAAATGCAACATCTTCAATTTCATTTAAAAAATATTCTATAAAAGACTTTCTATCTAATCCAAAAATCTGAAAATCTTTTGTACCATAATTAACAAGCATTCTTAAGCATTCTTTTTCACAAAAATTTATAGCACTATCAACTTCTTTAACTGCTAAATTATTTTTTTCATTTTCTTTAAATTTAGGAAGATTTAGTGTTTTACTAGAACCAAGCAATAATTTATTCATTTCAGTTATCAAAGTATTTTCATCTATCTTCAAAAGATCACTACAATCTTTAATATAAATTGATCTTTTTATTGAATTAGGAATTTTAGATATACTAGTTATTATATCAATAACTAATTCTGATTTTTTAATAGGATCATTTCTATAATTTTCATTTAGTTGATTTGTTTTATATTTGATTAGATCAGTTTCATTTTCATCTAAAAATTTAAAAAATTCATTTTTACCTAATGTCTTTGAAAAACTATCAGGATCTTCATTTTCAGGAAAAGTCACTATTCTAACATTTAAATTATTTTCTAATATTAAATCTAATCCTCGTAATGAAGCATTTATTCCCGCTTGGTCTCCATCATAAAGAATTGTTACATTCTTGGTATATCTAGCTATTAACTTTATTTGATTAGTTGTTAATGATGTTCCAGAAGAAGCAACAACGTTTTCAATACCTATTTGAAAAAGAGATATAACATCAGTGTAACCTTCAACCAAATAACATTTATCATCTTTTCTTATACTATTTTTAGATTGATAAATACCATAAAGAATATTACTTTTTATATAAAGAGTGGTTTCAGGTGAATTTATATATTTTGGTTGATTTTCATCATCTTTTATTTGTCTTGCACCGAAAGCAATAACCTTACCACTTATATTATGAACAGGAAAAATAATCCTATTTCTAAATCTGTCATATTTTTTATTATTTTTTTCTAAAATCAAACCAGCACTAACCATTAATTTTTCAGAATATTTTAAAGATTTTAAATTATCATATAAAGAATTCCATTTATCTAAACTATATCCTAATTCAAATTTTTTAATCATTTCTTTTGATATAACTCTAAGTTCAAAATAAGCTAAAGCAATATTTTTACCTTCTTCAGTTTTTAAATTATCAATAAAAAAATTCTTTGATTTATTTAATATAATTAATAAACTATCTTTTTCAGATGAAACAGAATTATCAATTTCATATTCATTAATTTCAACTCCATACTTTTCACCTAAATACTTTATAGCTTCAATATATGTCATACTATCAACTTCCTTTAAAAACTCTATTGCATCTCCTCCTTTTCCAGTACTAAAACATTTAAATATTTGTTTTGATGGTGAAACAAAAAAAGAAGGAGTTTTCTCAGAAGTAAAAGGACTTAATGCTTTATAGTTAGAACCAGATTTTTTTAAAGATATAAAATCACTTACGACTTCTACGATATCTAATCTTTCTTTAATTTCTTGTATAATACTATTATTAATCATAAGTTACAAATATGATGAATTTACTATTTTTTTTAATTTTTTATTAATATAAATTGCAAGAATAATATAATAGAATGAATGAAAAGCAAATTATAAAGGCATTATCTAAAGTTAATGACCCAGATTTAAAGAAAGATTTAGTCTCTCTAAATATGATTAAAAACATTTCTATTGATAATAATCTTGTTTCTTTTGAAATTGTTTTAACCACTCCAGCATGTCCCTTAAAAGAACAAATCAAAAAAGATTGTCTAAATGAACTAAATAAGATAAATAATAATTTAAAATATACTATTAACTTTTCATCAAATGTTGTCCCTTTTGATAAAAAAACAATGATAAAAAATATAAAAAATATTATTGCAATATCATCAGGAAAAGGAGGAGTAGGAAAATCAACCATAGCTTCAAATTTAGCAGTTGGATTAGGTAATATGGGAGCTAAAACAGGGTTAATAGATGCAGATATTTTTGGGCCATCAATACCTACTATGTTTAACTGTGAAAATGAACAACCAATTATAAAAAAAATTAAAGAAAAAAATATAATTATACCAATTGAACAGTATGGAATCAAACTATTATCAATGGGCTTATTAATGCCTAATAATAAAGCAGTTGTTTGGAGAGGACCAATGGCTAGCTCAGCAATGAAACAGCTTATATTAGATGTTGAATGGGGGGAACTTGATTATTTAATTGTTGATTTACCTCCTGGAACAAGTGATATTCACATTACATTATCACAAAGTTTTCCAGTGACAGGAACTGTTATAATTACTACACCCCAAAAAGTTGCAACTAATGATGCAGAAAAAGCAATTTCAATGTATAATCAAAAACAAACCAATATACCTATAATAGGATTAATAGAAAACATGTCTTATTTCATTGATGATAATAACAAAAAAAACTATTTATTTGGAAAAGATGGAGGAAAAACACTATGCAAGAAATATTCTATTGATTTTATTGGGCAAATTCCAATTGATAAAAAAATATCTGATGGAAGTGATTTAGGTTATCCAATCATATTAAAAGAAAATAAAATATCAGATATTTTTAAAACTTTGAGTCAAAATATTGCTAGAAGAATTGCAATAAATAACTCTAAATAATCGTATATTTATAAGTAATGGGTAATATAAGTATTTTAGAAAAAGTAGAAAATGCAATTGATGAAATTAGACCTTATTTGATTGCAGATGGAGGAGATATAAAAGTAGTTTCTGTCGATAACAAAAACATTGTAAATTTAGAATTGTTAGGTTCATGTGAAAAGTGTCCAATTTCAGATATGACACTTAAAAATGGAGTTGAGGAAACTATAAAAAAACATGCACCAGAGATAAAAGGAATTAATTCTATTAATAGTTAATTTTTTTATCATAAATAAATTTTAATTTGATGAAAAAAAATATAGCTATACTAATGGGAGGCTACTCATCTGAGTATGCTGTATCTATAAAAAGTGGTGAAGTTGTTTATGAAAATTTAAAAAAAGAAAGTAATCTTAATCTATTTAAAATTTACATAACTAAAAGTGAGTGGTATTATTTAAATGAAAGTGGTAAAAAATTCCATATTGACAAAAATAGCTTTACTTTAAAAATAATAGATAGAAAAATTATTTTTGATATTGTATTTAATGCAATTCATGGAATACCTGGTGAAAATGGAGAAATTCAATCTTATTTAAAAAAACTAAATATACCTCAAACTTCATCTGAAACTAATGAATCAAAAATTACTTTTGACAAAAGTTTATGTAAAAAAAAAATAAAAGATATAAATATTAATACACCTAATTCTATAATAATAAAAAAAAATGAAGCTGTTAACATTGAAGATGTAATAAAAAAAATAAAATTACCACTCTTTATTAAACCAAATAATGGAGGATCAAGTTTTGGTATATCAAGAGTAGAAAACAAAAATCATATTATAGAAGCATTAGAAAAATGTTTTTTAGAAGATAACAAAGCATTGATAGAAGAAGAAATAAATGGAAGAGAAATCACTGTTGGAGTTATTGTATACAAAAATAAAATTATAGCATTACCTCCAACAGAAATTAGATCACATAATTCTTTTTTTGATTTTAACGCAAAATATAAAGGAGAATCGGACGAAATAACACCTGCTAATATTACAAAAGAAGATGAAACTATCATTAAAAATCTTGCTATTAAAATTTTTAAAAAACTTAAATTAAAAGGATTTACTAGATCTGATTTTATTCTAACTGATGATAAATTTTATTTTTTGGAAATTAATACCGTTCCTGGACTTACAAAAGAAAGCATTTTACCACAACAAGCTCAAGAAGCTGGCATAAGTTTAAAAAACCTTTTTAAAAGTGTAATTGAATAAAATGATAATTCAGAAATTAAAATATTTGTTAAAAAATTTTATATATATAATAATATGTGGAATTGTTATCTTTTTATTAATATTTAAAATTTATTTACCAATTACTACAAACCATGGTGAATCAATTTCTGTCCCTAATTTAATTGGAATGAAAATTGAAGAATTAGATAAATTTTTAAAAGATAGAGATTTAAGGTATGAAGTATTAGAAGATTCAAGCTATTCATCAGAATTACCAACTTTAAGTGTATTAAAACAGAATCCTATTGAAAATATGAAAGTCAAAGAAAAAAGGAAAATATACATAACATTAAACTCAAAAATTCCACCTAAAATAAAGATGCCAAATTTGATAAATGGATCTGTAAAAAATGCACAACTTATTTTAAAATCTTATGATCTTAAACTTGGAAAAATTAATTATGTACCTGATATGGCAATGAATGCAGTTATTAAAATGTATATAAAAGGTGACCCTATAATGCATAATGATATTATAACAAAAGGTTCAACAATTGATTTAGATGTAGGTGATGGTTACGGAAATCAAATTTTTGAAACCCCAGACTTATTAGGAATGACTCTAGAAGAAGGTATGTTTACAATAATAGGATCGGGATTAAGAGTGGGTAAAATACATTATCAAGACAGTGGATTTGTATACCTTTCAACAATTGATGATGAAGGAAATAAAATTCAAAAAAAAATTACAATTAGTTCTGGAAAAATATTTAAGCAATACCCAGAAAATTCAATTAAAATAAAAATTGGTAAAAAAATGAATTTATGGGTTGTTAACGATAGTTTAAATGCATCATATTAATAATTTTAAGTACATATTGATTTTTTTAATATTCAACAATATCAGTGTATATTCTCAACTAATAGAATTAATAAATATTGAAAATAAAGAATTTATAAGAAATACAAATTTTACATTAGATACAATTCAATTACCAATTTGGGAAGATTTTTCATCCTACGAATCAAAAGTTGGAAATAATATTTGGAATGCATCTAATAATGTGTCTGTAAATAATTATTCTAATAACTTCTCCCCCTCAATAAATGTACTGATTTTTGATGGTACAGATGAAAATGGAGATTCATATAACTACATAAATAATTTTGGAAAAGCAGATAGCTTATGCTCTGATATTATAAATTTAGACTCCTACCAAATAAATGATAAATTATATTTAAGCTTTTACTGGAATTATAATATTAATGGAGAATTTCCTGATTATGAAGACTCTATAAAGTTAGAATTTTATAATAAAAACAATAAATGGAAGACGGTATGGTACAAAAATGGAGGTAGTAATAATTTTCCTGGTAATAATTTTAAATATGAAATTATTCAGATAAAAGAAGAGTATTTGCATGACAAATTTATGTTTAAATTTTATAATTTAGGTAATACAGAAGGACCATTTGACAGCTGGGCATTAGACTATATTTATTTAAATAAAAATAGAAATATTAACGATTCAACAATTTTAGATAGAGCTATAACTTATAAACCAAAAAATATTTTTAAAAAATACAATTCAATACCAATAAAACATTTCAGTTCATCTTATCAAACTTTAGATTCAATTAAAGTAGGAATAGTAAATTTTGATTCACAAATACAACCGATTAATTATAGTTTAATAGCAAAAGAAATAATAAATAACATTTATGATACTATTGAAAATAAAAATCCTTTAAATCCAATTCTAAATGGATTTGAAAGAAGACTTGTTAATAATAAATATTTAAATATTGATAAGTTTAATATTAATAAAGACTCAATTTCGATAGAATTAAAATTTTTTATAGAATCAGGTGATTCAATATATACAAATCAAAATTTAAGATTAAATGATACTTCTATAAGTTATTTTAACATGTCTAACTACTATTCTTATGATGATAATGGAGCAGAATATGCAGCTGGTTTAAATCAAAAAAATTCTGAATTAGTATTAAAATACAATTTATTAAAAAAAGATACCCTAACACATATTCAAATTTTATTTCCTCAATCAACCAACAAAACCTATACGAGTGGAATTAAATTAATTGTATATAAAAAATTAGATAATGAAAAAATAAATTTAATTTCTGAGAATATGTCTCTAATAAATTACGGGAAAGATTTTAACATATATAAATTAGAAACCCCCATAATTGTATCAGATACTATATTTATAGGTTATAAACAATTTGAAAATAATCTCTTATCTGTAGGATTAGATAAAAATAACAACACGTCTGATGAAATTTATTATTACATAAATAATCAATGGAAACAAAATAGTCTTATACAAGGTAGTTTAATGATAAGACCAGTTTTTGGAGATGTAGAAAATTATTTAACTAATTTAAATGAAGATAATAATGAAAATATTAGTATTTATCCAAACCCTAGTAATGGTATTTTTTATATTAACAAAACTGTTAATTATATTCAAATAATAGACATAAATGGTAAAATCATTAATAAATTAAAAAACTCTAAAGAATTTAATATAACAAATCAAAAAAATGGCTTATATCTGGTACATATATTAAATAAAGAAAAAGTTATAATTAAAAAAATTATTAAAAATTAGATTTTTTTTAAAAATTGTTTTGTTAAAGTTATATCTTCAACATGATAAGTTTTCATACCAATTACTTTAGGTATCTCTAAATTTTCTTTCATATCATCAAAAAACAAAATTTCCTTTCCAGAATAAGAAGATTCATCTATTACTTTTTGATAAATTTCTAATTCTGGTTTTCTAGACCTAATCTCATAAGAATAAAAAACCTTATCAAATAATTGTTTCAAATTTTTACCATATATATCAACTACCAACTTATCATAATATACTTTATGGATAAAATTTGTATTACTTAAAATCATAATTTTATACCGATTCTTTAAAGAAAGAACTACGTCTAATAAATCCTTATTAATCTTAACAATTACATAATTCCAGATACGATCTATCTTATTATTGGATAAATCTAAATTTGCAAATTTTCTAATACCATCTCTAAACTTATCATCATTTATATTTCCTTTTTCGTATTCAAAAAAAAAATTTAACAATGATGATTCTTCTTTATAATACTTATAATCTAATACATTAAAATCTTCAGAAGATTTCTTAGACATAGATTTTAAAATATTTATAGTTATAGAAGGATTAATATCTATCATTACACCACCTAAATCAAAAAGAAGAACCTTAATATCTTTCATTTATTTTAATGGAAAAACACGTATGTAATCAACATACATTTTTTGAGGAAATTGAGTCTCATTATTAGGAGAACCTGGCCAATTACCACCTACTGCAATATTTAAAATAAAGAAAAAAGGTTTATGAAAAGGTTCATTTACACTACCAGCATTTATGTTAATTTTATGAAAGCTAACACCATTAATTTTTGTTTCCATAAATTCTTCAGTCCAAACTAATTCATAAATATTATAATCATTAGAAAGAGGATTATCCATTTTTTTTGAATTACTATACATTGCGTGATTTCCATCAGTATGTTTCCAGTGATTTGTTGAATGTACAGTTTTATTATTATCATGTGTTAATGGATTTGCGCCAACCATCTCTAAAACATCAAATTCACCACAAGCAGGCCAACCAACTTCAGAAAAATTAGCACCTAATGACCAAAAAGCAGGCCAAATACCTTGTCCCCAAGGAAGTTTAATTCTAGCTTCAATTCTAGTACGTGGTCCAAACTCAAACTTACCCTGTGTTGTAATTCTTGATGAAGTTATACTACCATCTCTTTTACCTAAATTATCAGACTCTTTTCTAGCATATATAATTAAATCCCCATCACCCATTCCCGTATTTTGATTTGTATATTTTTGCCATTCATTATTTCCCCATCCATTATTTCCATATCCCAGCTCATAATTCCAATTGCTTAAACTTAAAACATCTCCATTAAATTCATCATGCCATAAACAACTTGGACATAAATCATCTGAAAGATTATCTCCAAAAGAAAATCCATTTGTATCATCATCTTTACAAGACAATAAAAAAATAAAAGAAAGTAGTATTTTTTTCATATTTAAATACTTTATTATATCTATGATTAATAGATAAAACTAATTATTTTTGAGCGAAATTATTGAATTATATATACAATCAATAATTTTTTTCTCAATTAATTGAGAGGGCCCATAGCTCAGCTGGTTAGAGCACTTGACTCATAATCAAGGGGTCCCAGGTTCAAGCCCTGGTGGGCCCACAAGATATAATGAAAATATGGTCTATATATTATTTGGGTAAATCAGAATTTATTTTTTACCTGTGCTTGATATTTCCTCTTATATTAATTTCTCAGCCTAATTTAGAAACCTTAACAAAGAATATTCATTATAGGCAAATAGGTCCTTCACGCCAAGGAGGTCGTGTCGTAGCTATTACTGTCTCTCAACAAAACCCTTTTACATTTTATATGGCTAGTGGGCCTGGTGGTATATGGAAAACTGAAAATAATAGTAACACTTTTTATCCAATCTTTGATAATGAAAATATCGCTTCTATAGGAGATATTTCCTTAGCTCCTTCCAATGATAGTATTTTATGGATAGGTACAGGTGAAGCTAACCTTAGAAATAGTACCTATTATGGAAATGGAGTTTATAAATCTTTAGATGCAGGTAAAACTTGGCAACATATGGGCTTAAATGAATCCCATCATATAGGTAGAGTACTTATCCATCCTAAATACCCAGATATTGTTTATGTAGCCGCTCAAGGACATTACTATTCTGAAAATCCAGAAAGAGGTATTTATAAAACGATAAATGGAGGAAAGACATGGAAAAAGTCACTTAACATACAAATAAATGGCCGACATATTGGAGCTACAGAAATAAAAATGGACAATAACAATCCAAATATATTATATGCTGTAACATATGATAGGTTACGAACTCCTTGGATGTTTAAAAATAATGGAGAAGGTAGTGGTATTTATAAATCAACTGATGGTGGCGAATCTTGGAAAAAATTAACTAATGGATTACCCAGTGGAAAATTAGGTAAAATTGGAATTGATATCTATAATAAAAATCCTAATATACTTTATGCAAATATAGATAATGCAAACCCTAACCCTAATAACAACCAACCAGTTCTACATGAAATATACCGAAGTGACAATGCTGGTGAATCTTGGTATAAAGTAAGTGCTAATGGAGAAAGTATTGGTGATCGTTCTAATTATTATGGGCAAATTATAATAGACCCTAACAATCATCTACATATTTATGTCTTAAGTCCAATTGTTCATGAGTCATTCGACGGAGGTAGAACTTGGGGGCAATATATTCGCTATGGAGGAGACAATCATGTACTTTGGATAAACCCTAATGATTCTAGACATATGATGATGGGTTATGATTATGGTATGGCAATTACTCATGATAAAGGCAAAAATTGGTATCATCCAGATGAAATACCTATGGGACAATTTTATGCAATAGGGGTAGATATGGATTACCCATATAATGTTTATGGAGGTACGCAAGATTTTGGTTCTTGGAAAGGTCCAAGTACAAAAAAAGGACGTTTTCCTATACGATTTGAAGATTGGGAACATGTAAATGGTGGTGATGGTTTTTATAACTTAGTAGATCCAGATGATAGTAGATGGCTATATTCAAGTTCTCAATTTGGACATATTACTCGTATTGACCAAAAAACAGGATCTAGAAAAACAATAGTTGATGATAGAAACGATGATCTTCGTTTTAATTGGAATACTCCATTATTAATTTCACCTCATAATTCTAAAACATTATATGTAGGAGCGCAGCTAATATTACGCTCTGTTAATCAAGGAGAAAGCTGGGAAAATATAAGCCCCGACTTGGCTGGTTTTGATATAGATAAAAAAGGTTTTGGACCTTTTATATATGGTACACTTACAACTTTAGATGAATCTCCAATAAAAGAAGGTGTCATATGGACAGGCTCAGATAATGGGAACGTTTATATAACTCAAGATGGAGGGAAAATTTGGACTAAATTAAATAGCAACATTATAGGAAATCCTGGTTATTGGGTTAGCCGAATAACTGCATCAAATCATAGACCTGGCACTGCTTATGTAACTTATTCAGGTTTGCGAAGAGATGATTTTAGACCTTTTATTTTTAAAACAGAAGATTTCGGAAAAACCTGGATTTCTCTCGCTTCCAACTTACCAAATGAATCTATAAATGTAATTAAAGAAGATTATAAGAATCCTAATCTCTTATTTTTAGGTACAGATAAAGCAGTCTATACAAGTTTAAATAATGGTAATAGTTGGACAAAACTTAAAAATAATATGCCAACAATTCCTATACATGATTTAGTTATTCATCCAAGAGAAAATGATTTAGTAGTAGGAACACATGGACGCAGTATTTACATAGCAGATATTTCTCCTCTACAAGAACTAACAGATGAAATTTTAAAAAAAAATATTCATCTATTTAATATTGAGCCTAAAGTGCAATGGAGAATGGTTAGTCAGCCTGCTGTAAGCGCTCAAAATTTTGTAGGTGAAAATGAACCAGCTGGTATTACAATTAATTATTATTTAAAAGAAAAGGTAGTTACAAGTAAAATAAAACTAACCATATATGACGGAGAAGAATTAATAGATGAACTTTTAGGAACAAATAATATAGGTATAAATAGTATACAATGGGGAATGATAAAGCGTAAATTTAGAACTTCTGAAGAAAAGATTGAATGGGAAAAAGAGCAAAAACTTATTAAAGAAGAGCCAGAATTTTTCGACTATTATGATGCTGTAGAAATATTTCCTTTACCTAATGAAGAAGTAGATAAATATGGACGTTCTTTACGAACTCGTGTACATCCTTTACCAGGCAATACCGATCAAAATTATAAATATTACAAAGTACCACCTGGTGATTATAAAGTCGTACTTACAATAGACAAAATAAGTCAAAGTAAAAATATTTCTATTCTAAAAGACCAATGGTACAACAAATAGATAAACAATGAGTAAAATATATAAACTATTTATATCCTTTCATAATTACCTACAGTTAAATCACTTTTGACTTCACCAGTATGTTTAGTATTACTTGGTTCAAACAATAATAACCAAACTTCTTCTTCAGCTATTGGTTTATGTTCAATTCCTTTTGGAACAATTAACATTTCACCTTCATTCAATTCAATAATTTTATTAGAAAATTTAATCTTTAAAGTTCCTTTAACTATAAAAAATAGTTCATCTTCATTTTTATGATTATGCCAAACAAATTCTCCTTTAACTTTAGCGAGTTTAATATCTTGTCCATTTAATTCAGCTATTATTTTAGGACTCCAATAATCTTTAAATAAATCAAATTTATCACCAATATTTATTTTTCTGATTTTCATTAATTTAAATTTTAAAAAAAAATTTAAAAATCTAGTATAAATCTATCAAAACTAGAAAGAAAGAATTTGGAGAAGTAAGAATAAAATTTATCTTTGACCATGAAAAAATTTAAACCACATTATTTTCTATTTTTAGACATTGATAATACCTATATATTTTAACTTTATTTTTCTATTATAAATTAACGATGATAAATAGTCATAATCCTCAAAAATTCATAGGTCATACCCAACTAAAAACATCTCCATTCTTTGAAAGAACAAGTAAACTAAACCAATCTCAAGAATGGCGACGTTGGGGCGGTTACCTAGCAGCAACACAATATGATCTACATCATGAAAACGAATACTTTGCTATTAGAACAAAAGCTGCACTTTTAGATGTATCCCCATTATATAAATATAGCATAAAAGGTCCTGATGCTCAATCATTTATGGATAGAGTGGTAACAAGAAATATTAATATTTGTGAAATAGGCCAAGTTATGTATACTCCATGGTGTGATGAAAAAGGAAAAGTTATAGATGATGGTACAGTTCAACATCTTGGTGAAAATAATTTTCGACTTACAAGTGCAGAACCTAATTTAACTTGGCTTTTAGATAATTCAAGTGAAATGAATGTTAATATTAAAGATGATTCCAACAACATAGCAGCATTAGCTCTTCAAGGTCCTAATTCAAGAAATATACTTAATTGTATTTCATCAAAATCTCTTAACAATTTAAAATTTTTTCGTCTTATAGATACTAAACTTAATGGAATCCCAGTAACTATTTCTCGGACTGGATACACAGGTGATTTAGGTTATGAAATTTGGATAGATCCATCAAAATCAATAGAAATATGGGATATACTTATAAAATCTGGAAAATCTTACGGAATAACACCTGTTGGACTTAATGCACTTGATATATCTCGTATTGAAGCTTCTTTAATACTTTTAGATGTTGATTATATTTCATCAAAGCATGCTCTGATTGAAAATCGGAAATCATCTCCCTATGAGTTAGGATTGGATTGGACAGTAAAAATAAAAGGAAATGATTTTATTGGAAAAAAAGCTCTAGAATTAGAAAAAAAATCACCAAGCAATTGGAAATTTAGAGGAATTGAAATACAATGGGAATCTCTAGAAAAAGAATATAAAAAAGTAGGACTTCCTCCTGTACTTCCTGGTATGGCATGGCGTACAAGTACCCCTCTATACTTTAAAAATAAACAAGTAGGTTATGCTACAAGTGGATGCTGGTCACCAATTCTTAAATGCTACATTGCATTAGCTCATATACATGCAGATTATGCTGATATCAATTCTTGTTTAGATTTTGAAATAAAAGTCGAACATGTTCGTAAATTAACTCCTGCAATTGTTGTTGAAACTCCATTTTATAATCCAAAAAGAAAAACATCATGTCCAAATTAAGTAAATACGATGCTATAATAATAGGTGGTGGACATAATGGTCTCACTGCTGCTGCATACCTAGCAAGAGCTGGAAAGAAAGTCTTAGTTTTAGAACGTCGTTATGTTTTAGGTGGGGCTGCTGTAACAGAAGAAATATTTCCTGGTTTTAAATTTTCAGTTTGTTCATATGTTATAAGTCTTTTAAAATCCAATGTTATAAGGGAACTAATGCTTCCACGATTTGGTCTTAAAATTATTCCACTTGAAAGTACATTTACACCTCTAGATAATGACTATTTATTTAGAACTTCTGATGGAGACCAAACATATAAGGAAATTTATCGCCATTCTCCTAAAGACGCTGAAACTTATAAACGTTTTGGTCCTCTCATGGGGCAAATTGGTATGGCAGTAAGACCAATATTAGAAACTATAGCTCCAAATCCACTAAATCCTAGCATTTCTGATTTAGTGGCTCTAAAAAAACTTCTTAATCATGTAAAAGGATTAAGCAATGAACATTTTGAATACCTCTGTAAACTTATGACTATGAGTTCAGCTGATTTTTTAGATGAATGGTTTGAATTTGAACCTTTAAAAGCAACAATGGCTGCAAGTGGTATTATTGGAACATTTATGGGTCCACGTTCACCTGGATCCGCATATATTATGTTACATCACTATATGGGTGATATTGATGGTGCATTTAGAGCATGGGGTTTTCAGAAAGGTGGTACAGGAGAACTAAGTATGACCATTGCACGCTCTGCCCAACATTTTGGTGCAGATATCATGACAGAAGCACCTGTAAAAAAAGTTATTACAAAAAATGGTAAAGCAATAGGTGTAGCTTTAGAGAATGGTGATGAATATAAATCAAATATTGTTATTTCTGGACTAGATCCTAAGCTTACATTTCTAAAACTTGTAGATGAAAAAGAATTACCATCTGATTTTATTCAAGATATTAAAAATTTTAGAATTCGTGGATCTTCTGGAAAAGTAAATCTCGCCTTAGATGGCCTTCCTAATTTTACATCTCTTCCAGGAGATGGACCCCATCTTCGAGGAGCTATTTCAATAAGTCCTAATTATAATTATCTAGAAAAAGCATACGATGATGCTAAATATGGAAACTTTTCTAAAGAACCCTATATGGATATTATCCTGCCATCAGTTATAGATCCAGATATGGCACCACCTGGAAAACATGTTATGTCATGTTTTGTTCAATATGCGCCTTATGATATCAAAGGTGGATGGAATGATTCAAAAAGAGAAGATTTTGGAGATGCTGTAATTAATACTCTCGCTCGTTATGCTCCAAACATAAAAGATATAATCTTGCACAGACAAGTTCTAACACCAAAAGATTTAGAAACTACATTTGGTTTAACAGAAGGAAATATATTTCATGGTGAGCTAACACTTCAACAATTATTCTCTCTAAGACCAGCCGTTAAATGGGCTGATTACACAACACCTATAAAAAATTATTTTCAATGTGGATCTGGTACTCATCCTGGTGGTGGGATTACTGGTTCTCCAGGAGAAATGGCAGCTAAAAAAATATTAAAAAAATGGTGATAAAAGAATACGATATTATTATAGTGGGTGGTGGTATTAATAGCCTTACTGCAGCTACTCTTTTAGCAAAGAAAAATAAATCTATTCTTTTATTAGAATCTAGAGATGAATTGGGTGGAATGGCTACATTAGAAGAATTTTCGCCAGGCTTTAAATGTAATATGGTATACGATTACATACGCTGGATTGATCCTAGACTTATAAAAAAATTAAATCTCTACAAATATGGTTTAGAATTCCAAAAAGTTAGTTCACTTAGAATTGCATTAGATGAGAATAAAAAACACATCATATTTCATAATGATCCTAGTAAAACAGCAGAATCTATTAACACCCATTCATTAAAAGATGGAAATAAATGGATTGAATTCACACAATACATTAATAAAATATGCAAATTTCTAGAACCTTTATATACTATAACACCTCCTATTATTTCAAAAATAGGTATTAAAGATGTGCTTGCAATGAGTAATATGTTAAATCCAATTTGGAAACATGGAAAAAGGGGATTAATAGATATTATTAGAACAATTCCAATGATGATGCCAGAACTATTAGATGAATGGTTTGAATCTAAATTACTACGTGGATCGCTAGCTGCAAGTGGAATAACAAATATCACTCAAGGACCTTTCTCAGCTGCAACAGTATTAAACTTTATTCATCATCATGTTCATGCTAATGGTAAAATTCACAATGCTAATTTTATCAAAGGTGGAACACATCAATTTGCTAAAGTACTATCTAATATATTAAAAGAAAATAGCGTAGTCATAAAAACAAATACTACAGTAAAATCAATTAACTGTAAAGATGGTATTTGTTCTGGTGTAACTACTTCAAGTAATCAAACTTACAATGGAAAAATAATTTTATCAGGATTAGATCCAACCAATACCTTTTTTAAATTAGTTGGAAGCAACAAAATACTTCCAACTTTTAAGACACAATTAAATAATATAAAATATCGTGGAAGTACTGCTAGAGTACATTTTGCATTGAAAAAATGTCCAAATATTCCTGGAATTTCAATGGATCAACAGGATACTATCTTTTCAATTAATCCCTCCGAAGAATATTTAGAACGTGCATATGATGATATTAAATATGGACGTATTTCCAAGAATCCATATATTGAATTTAGTATTCCTTCTCTAATACATCCAAACTATGCTCCAAATGGAAAACATGTACTATCTGCCTCAGTTCAATATATTCCTTATCATCTAAAAAATCAAAATTGGAATGATAAATTAAAAGATGAGATAATTAATAATGTTACAAATATTATTGAAAAATATATTCCTAATTTTTCAGATTTAATTATAAATTCAAAAATAACTACTCCTATAGATTTAGAAAAATCATTAGGTCTAACTGAGGGAAATCTTAATCAGGGTGAAATGACATTAGATCAATTTTTCTTTATGCGACCTACTATTTCTACTGCTCAATATAAAACCCCTATTAATAATCTTTATCTTTGTGGTTGTTGTACTCATCCTGGAGGTGGACTGCATGGAAGTAACGCTGTAAATGCAATCCGTGAAATAAATAAATAAAATTTTATTTTAAAAAATTTAACTACCCAATATCAACTCTAAATGATTTAAATACCAACTCTTAAGTTTTTCTAACCCTACTTCCATTTGTGATAAAGGTCCAGGAATATATTTTTTTGACATTACACCATTTTGATTATTTTCTATAATTTTTTTATCTGCTAAAGTTGTTTCATGCCACATCCATATCATTTTATCAACATTATAATCTACTCCTTTCTTCGCATCCTTATGAACAAGCCACATTAATTCTACTTCAGTTTCTAAAGGTCCTTTAGGAATAAAGGTAAATATTGTTGCAAAATCATTTGACATTAATAAACTATTAAAAGGAGAAGTTCCTATTGTTGTATAACCCCCATCAAACTCTTTAAATTTTCCCATTATTGTAGAAGCGGGTTTTCCACTTTTTGTTTCTGAAAGTTTCCCCTTACTAAATGGTGTTCTTTCAGCGCTTCTAAAAAAATTAGAAAATTTTGATTCAATAAACCCACCAGTATGATGTCCAATCTTTTCAGCATATTTATTCCAATCTAATAATTGTTTTGTAAATTCTTTAGATGCTGGACCCGTGTTACTTCCTGCACCATATGCTTTAATATAATCAGAACTGTGAACTTCACAATATTCAGGATGAGAAGGTTGACAATGATAACATTCGTGAAAATTATCTAAAGTTAATTTCCAATTTCCCATCGTATGGTATTTTCTTCTAGCAGCAATCTTAGCTTCTCCAAGGCCATGTAATTCTATAAAAGGTTTTACTGGTTTTATAAATTGATTAAAATTATCTGGTTTATTAGAAAAATTAATAAATATCAAACCTTCAAAAATTATTGAATTACATTTATGCAAACTCCATTCATCACTACAAAAATCTTCATCCATTAATCTTGCACTTTTTAAACTTCCATCTAATTTATAACTCCATGCATGATATGGACATATCAAGGATCTAGCAGAACCCTCATTTTCTAAACATATTTTAGATCCTCTATGCCTACATACATTATAGAAACAGTTAATTTTACCGTTATCATCTCTAATTATTATAATAGACTCGTTTTCAATATTAAATAAAAAATAATTCCCTTTTTCAGGAATTCTAGATTCATGACCAACTATAATCCATTGATTAAAAAAAAATGTTTCTATATCTAAATTAAAAATAGTTGAATCCATATAAAAACGCTGTTCTAATGGAAAATTAGGTTTTTGAAATTTTATTAATTGTTTTAATGATGATTTTTCTTCAATATTCATTTAACATTATTTATTAGGCTATAATAACAGTAATTCATTAAGTTTTCCAAATTTTCATAAAAAATAATAACAATGGAAAAATTTTTTACAAAATCAAATAAAATTCTTTAAATTATAAAAATGAAAAATAATCCATACGATAATCATAAAGATATTCCAGGAAATCCATCTACTGCTAAAAGTAGCACCATAAAATTAAACGACAGAAGTAATAATATTCCACTTAAATTACTTAGTGAAAATGATTGGAATTATTGGATTAAAAATGGATATATTATTATAAAAAATGCTATTTCAAAAAAAGAAGCATTTGAAACAGCCAATTTTCTTTGGGAGTTTGAAAATAAAAAATCAAATGATCAATCAACATGGTATACTAAAGAAAGAGCTGAAATGAAAATGAAAGAGCTTGCTGGAACAGGAATGGTAGAGGTTTATAATAATCAATACCTATGGAATAATAGACAAAAAAAAAGAATTTATGACGCTTTTGTAGATATTTGGGGAACCAAAAAACTTTGGGTTACAATAGATAGAGCAAATCTTAATTTCCCTATAAAAAAAGGATATAAATATGATAGTTTTATACATTGGGATTATGATCCAGGTACCAAACCTCAAAATATTCAAGGTGTATTAGCTCTCTCTGATCAAACAGATAAAAATATGGGAGGATTTCAATGTATTCCATGGTTATTTCGTAATTATGAAACTTGGAAAAAAACACAAAAAAAAGATAGAGATAAGTTTCAGCCTGATATTACTGGAATTGAAGATAAAATAATTAAAGTACCTTTAGAAGCAGGTGATTTATTAATTTTTCATAGTTGTCAACCCCATGGTATCAGACCAAATCTAAGTAAAAATAAAGTTAGAATTGCTCAATATATATCAATGATGCCTGCAGAAGAAGAAAATGAATCCCTAAAAAAATGGAGAATTAATTCATGGAAAAAAAGAATCGCACCTGAAGGTTATGCATTCCCTGGTGATCCTAGAAAATTAGAAAAAATAAAATATAAAACTGCTAAACTAAATTCACTTGGTAAAAAATTACTTGGTATAAATAAATGGTAATCGATCTAACAATAAGTTCTATGAATTATTAGATTTAATATGAACATCTCTTTGTGGATATGGTATATTAATATTATTTTCTTTAAACTTTTTAAAAACCGCAAAATAAATTTCACTTCTAATAACTTCAGGTCTATCGGGAGAAGAAGTCCAAATACCTAACTTAAAATCTAAAGAACTATCTCCAAAACCATCAAAAAATACCTTAGCTTTAGGTTCCTTTTGAACATTTTCATTTTCATCTGCCACTTCCATCAATAATTTTCTTATTATTTCAGGATCTTCATCATAACTTACACCGATTGGAATTCTAAATCTTACAATTCTACTATTATGACTCCAATTAATTACTTTACTTGAAACAAATTCAGAATTTGGAACTATAATTGAAATGTTATCATTTGTTATTATAGTTGTAGCTCTAAGTGAAATATTTACAATATCACCACTAACATCACCAACTTCAACCCTATCACCAATTTTAATAGGCTCTTCAATTAAAATGGTTAATCCACTTATTAAATTATCAGTAACTTTCTGAAATCCAAAACCAATACCAACACCAAGAGCACCAGCTAATAAACTTAAGGCACTCAAATCAATTCCAACTGCCTGAATTATTATTATAGTACCAATAAGCATCATTGCAATTCTGACTCCATTAGCAATTGATTCTCTAAAAGGCTTTTTTAATTTAGACCTATGTAAAATCCTATTTAGAATCAATTTTCTTGCCTTAGTAGAAGTGAATACCAATAAATAAAAACTAAGAAAAAATATAATTATAGTACCTATACTAATTTCAGACTCACCTATACTAAAAAGAGTTTTATTAAAAATTAACAAAAAACTTGAAGCTAGTTTTAATAACCTTGAAAAAAAATCTATAAAATATTCCATTGTATGAAATTCTAATTTAAACACAAAAACTAAAAAAATCAGAAGAGATTATCAATTTTATTTTTTTCTATTGATCTCCTAGCAACTAAAGAGCAAATTTTTACAATATCAATCAAATTTGAAAATCTTTTATCGTCAGTATGTCCTTTTTTAAATCTATAGTATATCTGCTGGACAATAACACATATTTTAAATAAACCATAAGCATAATAAAAAACTGGATTATTTACTTTGACTTTACTATATTTTTCATAAATATCAATTAAAGTCATTCTCGATGGATTTCCTTCAGTAGTCGTTGAACTTAAAGAAATTTTTCTTAACATAGGATGATCATTAGATTGAACCCAGTAACCAAGAGTAGTTCCTAAATCAAATAATGGATCTCCAATTGTTGACATTTCCCAATCTAATACTCCAACTATTTTTGAGATATTATCTTTATCCAACACTACATTATCATATTTATAGTCATTATGAATTAATGAACTTTTATTTTGTTTAGGTAAATTATTAATTAACCAACTCATAAGATTATTCATTTCTTTTATATCATCAGTTTTAGAATTTTTATACCTTTCTGACCATCCAACAATCTGTCTCATTCCATAACCATCTCCTTTTCCTAAATCATCAAGACCCACCTTTTTATATTTCAAAGCATGTAACTCAGTCAAAATTTTAATAAAATTTTTTGAAAGTTTACTTATATCTTTTTTATCTGGCATTGAAGACTCAGGAGTATTTGGTCTCAATATAATTCCATTCAATCTTTGCATAACATAAAACGAAGAACCTAAAACATTTTTATCATCTTCAAAAAAATAAGTTTTAGGTACCTTATTATAATATTTAGATAGATTGGACAAAACATTATATTCTCTTCTCATATCATGACCACTTTTTATATTTGCCCCAAACGGTGGCTTTCTTAATACATATTCATTTTTGTCCCAAATTATAGAATAAGTTAAATTAGAAAATCCCTTTTTGAATTGCTTTATCACTAAAGGTTTTGTAGAACTACCTAGTTTTTTTTTAAGATAAAAAGATAAATTTAGATTATTTAATGCTTCACTTTTTCTTACTTCCCCTGGAGAATCTAATTCAATCATTTTTAATTAAATTTTCAATCCATAATTAGATAAAATTCCTTTTGCTACACTACTTATATGTACTTCATCCGCACCATCATATATCCTAGCTGCCCTTTCATGTCTATAAAAATATGAGAGAATAATATCATCTGACATCCCTAAACCTCCATGTATTTGAACTGCATCATCAACAACTCTTTTTAAAACGTTAGCACAATAAAATTTTATAATTGAAATTTCAATTTTCGAATCTTTTGATCCAAATTTATCAATTTTATTTGCAGTATCAAGAACCATTAATTTTGCTGCATTTATTTCTGCTCTTCTTTCGGCAATCATTTTTTGAATTAGTTGTTTTTCACCCAAAAATTTACCTGGTGTTAATTCTCTTGTTGCAGCCCTTTCACACATCATATTAAAAGATCTTTCACAAATACCGATCCATCTCATACAATGATGTATCCTTCCATGACCAAGTCTTGATTGAGCTATTCTAAAGCCAGATCCTTCTTTTCCTAACAAATTTTTTTTTGAAACTTTAACATTATTATATTTAATCTCTGAGTGACTAAAATATCCCTCACCTTCATCTCCCATTACAGGGATTTTACGTACTAACTGAAACCCTTCACTATTACAAGGAACAATAATTTGACTTGCTCTTAGATATTTATTCTCAACATCAGGATTAGTAATAGCCATAACGATTGCAAATGAAGCTCCTTCAGCTGAGGATGTATACCATTTGTTACCATTTAAAATATAATTATTATCTTTTTTAACAGCAGTTGTACCCATATATACTGGATTTGATCCTGCAAATGCTGGTTCCGTCATCGAAAAACAGGATCTTATATCACCTGCTAATAATGGTTTAAGAAATTTATCTTTTTGATAAGTCGTACCAAATTCAATTAACACTTCCATATTTCCAGCGTCAGGTGCTTGGCAATTAAATAAATAAAGACCAATAGGACTAGCTCCAAGGATTGCACTCAATTGACCAAATTCAATCAAATTTAAACCCATTCCACCATATTTTTTAGGTATTTGAGGAATCCAATATCCTAAAGATTTTACTTTTTCTCTTTTTTTTTCTAAATCATTTAATGAAGCATTCCAACCATTCCTAAGTACTCTCTTCTCTAAACCATAAATATCTTTTTTTAAAAAAGATTTAATATCTTGTTTTAGGCTTTTAAGTTGATTTTTCTTCATTTTAAAACGAGTTTATATTAATACAATTAAATTTATATAATATATATGATTAATAATTATATTACCCCCTAATTCAAATCAAATGAATCATTTAAACACTACAAAAACAATATTTGGTCATCCATATGGTTTATATATTCTGTTCTTCACCGAGATGTGGGAAAGATTCTCTTACTATGGTATGAGAGCCTTACTGGTTCTTTTTTTAATATCTGAAGTTGATAGTAAAAATCCAGGCTATGGTTGGTCAGAAGTTGATGCTCTTTGGTTATATGGCTGGTACACAATGCTAGTTTATGTAGCAAGTATTCCAGGAGGTATTATAGCAGATAAACTTTTAGGTCAGAAAAAAACTGTTATGTTGGGTGGTGCTCTTTTAGTTATAGGACATAGTGTACTAGCAATTAATCATATTTATGCTTTCTATACAGGATTAATATTTATAATCTTAGGTGTTGGTGGATTAAAACCAAACATATCAACTATGGTTGGTGGGCTATATAAAAAAGAAGATGAAAGAAGAGATACAGCATTTAAAATTTTTTATATGGGAATAAATATTGGTGCTTTTTTATCGGCTCTAATTATTGGTGGAATTGGTGAAATTTATGGATGGCACTATGGATTTGGATTAGCTGGAGTTGGAATGCTCTTTGGTCAAATAGTTTTTGTATGGGGACAGAAATATCTTATTGGAATTGGTGATTTTATTGGAAAAGATGAAAATCCAAATAAAAAACTTATAAACAAACCTCTTTCAAAAATTGAGATTGATAAAATGATGGTTTTATTTTTATCATTTTTAATTGTTATCGTCTTCTGGGGTGCTTTCGAACAAGCAGGTGGACTAATGAACATTTATGCATTTGAAAAAACTAATAGGTTTATTGAAAGTATAAACTTCGAAATTCCAGCTACATGGTTTCAATCTCTAAACGCTTTATTTATTGTAATATTTGCAATTTCTGTAGGTAAATTTTGGGTTTGGTGGAAATCATTAGGTAAAGAATCTTCATTGCTATTTCAGATGGCTATAGGTGTTATAATAATGGCAATTGGTTTTCTTTTTATGAGTGCTGCTTCTGTAGAATTTGAAAAACAGGGATCTAGTGCAATGTACTGGCTAGTATTAGCTTACCTTTTTCATACAATTGGAGAACTATGTACTTCTCCCACTGCAATGGCACTAATAACTAAATTAGCACCATTAAAATATGCATCTTTTATGATGGGGGCTTATTTTGCTTGTACAGGTTTTGGAAATAAATTAGCTGCATCACTTGGTACATGGGCTCAAACTGCAGGTGAATATGAAATTTTTACTGGTATAGCTTTAACTTGTTCTGTTTTTGGAATTCTTGTTATTATGATTATTAAACCATTAAAAAGACTAACCCACGGAGCAGATTAATTATTTCCCATCATTTTTATTTTATATCCTTAATAAATATAATCTCTTATTCTATCCACAATCAGATATAAATATGGAGGAGAAAAAATCATTTAATAACATCTAACATATTAACAGAATTTAATACTTTCTTTAACTAATTATTCACCATATTCATTTAATATGCAAATAAAAAATTTGGAAGAAAAAAAATTAATAAAAGAATTAAAATCTAATAATGAATCAGCATTTAAATTATTAGTTGAAAATTATAAAGATCAAATTTTTAATACCATTATTCCAATAATCCAAAATGTTGACGATGCTGATGATGTAACTCAGGAAGTTTTCATACAAATTTATAAATCAATAAAAAAATTTAAAGAAAAATCCTCATTATCTACTTGGATATATAAAATTTCAATATCTAAAGCTTATGAATACATTAGATATAATAAAAGAATAAAAAGATTTTCAATTTTAATAAGTATGTTTAGAAATGATAATACCATAAGAGAGATTCCTGATTTTATACACCCAGGAGTAGAATTAGAACAAAAAGAAAATTCTAAAATTCTTTTTAGCGCTATTAATAAATTAAATCATCAACAAAAGACGGCATATATATTAAAAAATGTTCAAGGATTATCATATAAGAAAATTTCTGATATTATGAATAAATCTATATCATCCATTGAATCTTTAATATATAGAGCAAAACAAAATTTAAAAACTATTATAAAAAAAATATAAAACAAGAAATTTGTAATTTTATCATCTAATTATATATGAAGAACATATTATTAATCTTATTTATCCTATTTGGATACAATTCCTTTTCACAAACAATTGAATTAATTGTATCTGGTGGTTTTAATTCTTCTACCCAAACCCTAAGAACAGATGGGGCAACTCAAATTGGTGTAAGTTTTAATACAATAGGAAATTTACAATATCAAGTAGATGCTTACTCAGGGTATCATATAAAGGGACTAATTGGAATTTCAAAACAATTATCTGAAAAAACAAATATAAAA